>Ga0163203_1000267_pt1 | contig 13812 bp, 18 predicted proteins | sample PL_2010_330m_FD_113534 | JGI IMG/M metagenome (GOLD analysis project Ga0163203, IMG submission 113534) | Freshwater microbial communities from Powell Lake, British Columbia, Canada to study Microbial Dark Matter (Phase II) - PL_2010_330m | ecosystem: Environmental > Aquatic > Freshwater > Lake ... | reverse complement strand
CTTTTAGAAAATTCATTAATAGAATTTAATATGGGGGTACCTTTCTTTTACCTTATCTATGATAAGCTTATAAAGAAGAAACTAAGATCAATTGATTCTGAACTATCAAATTTTAAATGATATAATTCCGAGGAAATTCTGAGAGGTCTATAAATTTCTTGGCGAGAATGAATGCGTTTCTGTTTTGTGGATTACTAATTCTCTCGGTGAAATTCTTCTTGCCAAACGCCACCATACAAAAATTCATTATCCAGGAAAATGGGGTCCCTCTGTAGCCGGAACTGTTGATAAAGGAGAAACTTACAAAGAGAACATAATTAAAGAAGCGGAAGAAGAATTAGGGCTAAAGAACATTAAGCCCAAGATTGGTTTAAAAACAAAAACAGATAACAAGTATCACCATTTTAGTCAATCATACATTCTAAATATTGATAAAAAGATTGACGAGTTTAAAATACAGGAAAATGAAGTTGAAGAAATAAAATGGTTTTCAGTAAAAGAATTGATTAAACAACTTCAACAACATTCTGAAGAATTTTTACCAAGAATGAAAAAATATTTTGAGTTATTTTTATCTCATCCCTAAATCCATATTTTTAAGTAAAAAGGATTGATTTTTGTGTATGACTTGACAAAGAGCCCCATAGGACTATAATGAATATATATTCATAACTTGTATTATTTTTAAAATATATTTCTCAATTGAAAATATCAATTGTTGGATGTATGAAAGCAAATAAAATTATGCCTAATTTAGACAAAACAGGTCCTCAGGGACAAGGTCCGGCAACTGGACATGGAATGGGTTCTTGTTGCGGAGACGGTTTAGCTCGCAGAAGATGGTTCTGCGGCTGTGGCCGAGGATGGAGATTTTGGCGCGGAAGAAACGCTCAACCAACTAAAAAAACATTAGAACAAGAAGAAAAAATGTTCAAAGATGAACTAGAAGTGGTTAAAAAAGAAAAAGAAGAATTGGAATAAAAACCAATACAGGCCTTTTAGTCTTACAGGATTAGAGGGCTTGTTTTAGAATAAAATTAATAATATGCGCCCAAAAAAACAAAGAAGAATTGGATATTGTCCTTGCTGTAACTATTTTAAGCCGCGTGGCATTTCTTTAAGAAAACTAGACGAAATTAATTTGGCCGTTGACGAGATAGAGGCCTTGCGGTTAGCCGATCTTAATAATATTGAACAAATTAAAGCAGCCAAGAAAATGAATATTTCTCAAAGCACCTTTCAAAGAATTTTAACTTTAGCTCACAAAAAAATAGCCGATGCTCTTCTTTCGGGAAAAGCAATTAAAATTGAGAAAATAGATGATTAGTTAAAAGATTAAAACGATTTCTGGCAATAACATTATACTTGCAATTTTTGAGATTAATGCTAACATATTGTTTATTAAATAGTTTTTATTGTCCCTTGGGATTGTTTTTAATTTCCTGTCAAAGGTTTTCTTTTTCTTAATTTTGAAAAGACTTCGTACTAACAACCAAATACGCATACCGGAAGTTCAAGTTATTGACGAAAAAGGTAAATTACAGGGCATAATGAAAATCGCCGAAGCTTTGCTTTTGGCTCAATCAAAAGGGCTTGATTTAGTTGAAGTTAATCCCACCGTTAAGCCGTCCATAACCAAAATAATGGATTATGGCAAACATCTTTACAAAAAATCTAAATCAGACAGAAAGCACAGATCAAGCCAGAAAGTAGGAGAATTAAAAGCGGTTAGATTCGCCTATAAGACAGGTAAACATGATTTGGAATTTAAAGCTAAAAAGATAGATGGATTTTTAAAAAAAGGATATAAGATTAAAATTGACATGATAATTAAAGGCAGAGAGAAAAGCCATGAAGAAGTCATTAGAGAAAAGCTTGATCTTTTCTTAAATTTGATTCAAGAAGAATATAAATTTGAACAAAATTCCAAAAGGAGTCCCCGAGGACTCAGTCTCATTATTAGCCGAAAGTAATTTTATGAAAACAAGGAAATCATTAACAAAAAGATTCAGGATTACAAAAAACGGAAAAGTTCTTGGTCGCATTGCCGGACAAGATCATTTTCGCGCAAAGAAATCAGGAAAATTTAAAAGAAAAGGAAGAAAAACGAAAACGCTTTCTAAATCATTAGCGCGCCAAATTAAAAAAGCGATTAAATAATTTAAATAATTATGGCAAGAGTTAAACGTTCAAAAATAAAGCGCCAACGCAAGAAAAAAATTATAAAAATGGCCAAAGGGTACAAGTGGGGGCGCAAATCAAAATATCGGGCTGCAAAACAAGCGGTCTATAAAGCATTAGTTTATCAATATCGAGACAGGAGAAATAAAAAGAGAGATTTTAGAAGATTATGGCAAATTAAAATTAACGCTGGAGTACGCCAGCATGGTTTAAGCTATTCTAAATTCATTAATCTTTTGAAAATAAAAAAAATTGGACTGGATAGAAAAATTTTAGCTCATTTAGCCGAACATGAGCCAAAAGTATTTAAAAATATAGTTGAGGAAGTGAAGAAGTAAAACTTAGAAAATAAACTTCAAAATTTAGCTAAAAAAGAAAACCGCGCCTTGCGTGGTTTTTTGATTAAACTTGCTTAAACAATATTAACACTTTCTTCCTACTATTTTATTATTTGGATTTCTATGGCTACTATTATAATAGCAACTAATAAATAGACTAAAACTGCAACCCACCACTTAACTCTTTTTGTAAGAAAGTTCATTGTTATAATATTTTTTTATAATGAAATAACTTAGAATTACTAAAAAACAGAAACAACTTTTAATCACCCGATCTTTTTATTCTTTTAAATACATTTTCTAAACTTTTATCAAGATTAGGAACCACATCAAATTTTTTTAATTCTTTTTCTTTAATCCATTTATATTGAGTGTGTTCCCAGTTTAATTTTATGTTTGGTTTGTTTTTTAATTCTACTAAAACAGGATGAACGAGCCAAGTTTTATTTATTTCGGCATCTGTAAATTTATAGGATTCTCCAGCGCAGAATAATAAAATATTATCTTCACTAATTTCTAATTCCTCTTGAACCTCCTCTAATGCTTTTTCCCTGAGAGGATTCAGATCGTCCAGATAACCAGCAACAGTATTCCATTTTTCCTGATAGGCGCTAACCTTACTGCTCCGTTTTAATAAAAGAATTTTGTTTTGATATTTTATAAAAACAGTTATCACTGGAGCAACATCAGAATTTGAATAATTAATTCTTCCGTCTGGGAACTTTGGTAATTTGTTAGCGAATTTTTTGACCGTAGCCAATATTATTTTTTCTTTTTTATTCATAAAATTAACCAATTATTCCTCCTGCATAGAAAAAAGTATAAACCTGTTTTTCTGCTTTAAAAATCTTTTCCATTCCTGCCATTTCGTCGATTGAACCCTTAAAATCAGGTTCGCAAATATATTTAAATTCATCTTTTTTCCATTCTATTTTTTTCCATAATCTTGCTTCTTGCCATTTATCAATTAAAGCCCCTCTTAATATCTTATCTATTTCTTCTTCTGTCATCTTTCTAAAATTACCATAATAACACATTGACCAAACTGGTTTTTCTTTATAGTGAACCACCTCTAAGCCCATAAATATGCCATTGCCTATATAGTATATATCTCTATAAAGCCAATCTGCTTCTTTGTGTTCTAATTGAACAGAACCATTTAAAACAGGATTAACCTTACCTCCGCTACCAGCGTAGGTTTTAGTTCTTGCTTTTAGTAAAAATTGTAAAAGTTTTTCTTTATTTGACATGTTATTTCAATTTATCAAAAAATCAGGATAAAAATTGATTCTTTTTTTAAAAACATATGTTTAAATGGATAGGACAATTTTCAAGCCTTCATAAACCAAATTGCTGACCCAACGGAGGATTTGAAAAATATGTTCTAACATTAAAATTTAAATCTATCAACTCTATCATCTCAAAATCAGCCTTTTTAATTAAAGAAAATCCTGGTTTGGACAAATAATTCTCCTTAAAACTATCATAATCATCCACTGTAAAGTCGGCATCCCCTCTTTCCTTGCGCGTCTCATCGGGTTTCCTAATCTTTAATAACTTCAATTTTCCTGATTTCGTATCTAAATTTATTAAAAAAAGCGGACCTGTCGGAGTTTCTTTAAATACCCTTCCCGACTGATTAGCTAAATTCAAAAAATTATTGTATTCCTTATCGTTTTGGCAAAATACAGCAGCGTAGTTTACCTTAGCGTTTTTTTGGTCAGTATGCTCATTTTTTAATCTGTTAGATTTTCTCACTATATCCTGAATTAAATTTTCAAATTCTTCTATATTCATAATTTTTAAACTTTTAGTTCTATTTCGTCTCTTTTTTTACAATAAATCAACTAAGTTATTTTAATAATTGAGTTATAAGCGCAATCATTTGCTCTTTTTCTTTGGGATCGCTTTCGGCAATAAGCAAAGCTAAAGCCGTTAAGGCATTATCGTTTATTTTCTTTTCTCCGCCCTTGCGATATAGATAATTATTTTTATCTAAAAAATAAACAAACGAAAAAGAACTGATCCGCTTATTGCCGTCAACAAAAGGATGATCCATTATGGTTAAATATAAAAGATGAGCCGCCTTAATTTCAACAGATTGATATAATTCTTTGCCATCAAATGTTTGATAAAGATTTTTAGCTATGCTTTCAAATTTATGACTAACTTCATTGCCAAAAATGTCACCAGCTTCTTTTTTAGTTATCAAATTATTCTTTAATTCGGAAATGATATTTAAGCAACTTTGGTATTCCAAGATAAACTTTGCCTTTTTGCCTTTTTCAGTTTTTAATTTATTCTTATCGTATTTTTCTAAAAGTGACAATGTTTTAGAATAATCAGTTAAAAGATTCAATATTTCTTTCTCTTGTCCTTTTAGTAATTTTGCTTTTGATTTTTTTTGTAAAAAATTAATAGTTTCTTGTAATTGATTAAATTTATTTTGCGCCTCCAATAATCTTTTTTCATTTATAGCATAACCTTGTGATAAATAATTTTTTAATATTCTTGTAGCCCATATACGAAATTGTGTCGCTCTTTGAGAGTTAACGCGATAGCCAACGGAAAGAATAGCATCTAAACTGTAAAATTCTATTTGATAAGTTTTACCATCCACGGCAGTTGTTGCAATTTTTGCAACAACTGAATTTTTAAACAACTCTTTTTCTTTAAAGATGTTTTGCAAGTGCCGAGAAATAACAGATTTGTCCCTATCGAAAAGTTTTGCAATCTGCTTAAGCGAGAGCCAAATCATTTCGTCTTCAAAACGCACCATTAATTCCACCTCATTTTTTGAAGGTTTATAAATAATAATTTCGCCTCTATTAAATTTTTCCACTTTTTTCCTCTTTATCATATTTTAAAAATTACTTTTTCTTCTTGGTCAACATTTTTGCCAAAATTATAAAAAGCGCAATACCGATAATATCTATTAACAGATCAGTGACACAGCCATGCCTTTCGGGGACAAAAAGCTGGTGAATTTCATCAGAGATTGCATAAATAAATGAACCTAAAGTTCCTAATATATATGAATCACTTTTAGAGATTTCATAGCTTCTAAAGGCGCGATAAATTAAAGCCGTTAAGACAAAAAAGGCAAATACATGCCAAGACTTTTTTAGGAAAACATCAAAACCGCCAGTAAAACCAATAGAGAATTCGCTTAAGCTTGATAAAGAATAAATAAAAAACATCCATGCCCAGATAGGCAACCAATAAGAGATCAGCCGTTTAGTCTGGAAAGTTTCCTCAAGCGCGCCAAAGAAAAGCTTTATATAATATGATTTAGGAAGTTTCTTTTTCATAATTTTTCTCTATTTATTAAATGTTTATTTGCCCTGATTAATATTTCTTTTCCCCCCTTAAATGTTAACGTTTCAAGCGCATCTTTAAAAGGAAGCCATTTATAATCGTCATGTTCGTGAGATAAGGCGACTTTTTTTATTTTAGATTTAAGAAGATAAAAAACCACTTTTTTATAATGAAGACCTCTTCCAGTCCTAAAATTATAATGAATTTCTTCTTTAAAACCATCAATTAATTCAAGATTATCTTTTTGAAGGCCTGTTTCTTCTTTCGTCTCTCTAAAAAGCGTATCTATTTCCCTTTCGCCTTCATCAACATGACCCTTAACCATATCCCAATGCCCATGACTTCCACTCCTAGCGCCCTTTGGATAATGAACAATTAAATATTCTATCCTTTCCATGCCATATGTTCCATGAAACACAACTGCCCCGACGGACTTTTCCTTAATATTGGTATCGGTAATAACAACTTCATTTTCGCCAATCCTTTTATCTGGCCCAATATATCTTATGCCTAATTTATCATAAATTTCTTTTTCATTCTTGCCGGCAACCTGTTCATTGTTCTTAAAAAGACCGTATTCGTTCAGCTTATAACCTTTCTTAAGAGCGATAGTTCTTAATTTAATATTATGAAGTTTGCTGCCGGTAAAATATTGAAGCGCCGCGCCAAATGATTGTTCGGGCACAACCCTTAAATCAATATCAATGCCAATTGACAGTCTTCCCGATGACTTAGTTTGTCCTTTGGCATAAATTTCAACAATCTGCGGAAGTTTTACAAAAACATCCATAACCTTTTCTGGTTTATCAGACAAGACAAGCATATCAATATCGCCGACAGTCTCTTTTTTTCTTCTAATTGAGCCGGCAATTTCAACTTTCTTAACTTCGGGCAATTCGCTTAATCTTTGTTTGATTTCTTCTGCTATGGGTAAAACTTTTTTGAGCAGTAATCGCTCTTTTTGCGTTTTAAGTGCTTTAATTCCTCTTAAAATATTTTCTTCGGATTTTTCGCCAAAGCCATCAAGCTCTCTTATTTTATGTTGGCCGATAATCTTTTTTAGGTCGTCAAGATTTTTGACGCCAAGTTTTTGCCAGAGCGCTTTAATTTTTTTCGGACCCATGCCCTCAATTTTAGTTAAGGTTGAAACATCAACAGGAGATTCTCTTTTTAATTTTTCAAAAGATTGCAACTGGCCCGTTAAAATCAGTTCTTCAATTTTTTTAGCGATTATTTCACCGATGCCTGGAATTCTTTCAATCCCCTTAATTCCTTCTTTAGCGTAAATAGTTGCCAAACTTCTATTTTGCAATTCAATAATTCGAGCCGCTTTTTGATAAGCTCGAGGACGAAATGGATCATCTTCCATCTCTAAATATTCTGATATTTCGTACAAAATTTTAGATATCTCCTGATTTGAAAGCATGTCGCGAATAATTACGAATCTTGAACAAATAAAGTTATCGTTTTACGTTTTTTTTATAATCACAAACTTATCTTCCTTAAAATCAATCACGCACTTTTCTCCTTTTTTGAGTTCTCCGGATAAAACCGCGTTAGCTATCAGATTTTTGATGTATTTTGAAATAGCGCGCCTAATTGGGCGGGCGCCATTTTTGGGTTCATAACCTAAGCTGGCAAGTTTTCCCAGCGCTTGTTTAGTGATAGAAAATTTAATTGATTGTTCTTCTTCAATACGCGCAAAAAGCGCTTTTAATTTTATAATTGCAATTTGTTCAATTTCCTCCGGAAGGAGTGTTTTAAAAACGATAACATCATCAAAACGGTTTAGGAGTTCGGGGCGATAGACATCGGTTAATTTTTCTTTAAGTAATTTTCGAATTACTTCAATTGACGCTCCTTCTTTTATTTTTTCTTGAATCAAGATTGCGTGAGCGTTTGAAGTGGCGATAATGATTGTGTTTGTGAAATCAACAACATTTCCAATTTCATCAGTCACCCTGCCGTCGTCAAATATCTGCAAGAAGAGATTTAAAACATCAGAATGGGCTTTTTCAAATTCATCTAATAACAATAGCGAGAAAGGCTGGTTTTTAATTCTTTCTGTTAAAAATCCCCCTCTTTTTTCGCTACCAATCAGGCGATAAATGCTATCGGCCGATTGATATTCTGACATATCAAATCTCAACATTCTGTCCTCGTCGCCGAAATAAATATCTGCCAAGGACTTGGCTAATTCTGTTTTTCCCACGCCGGTTGGGCCAACAAAAAGAAATGTTCCAATAGGACCGCCTCTTCTTTCAAGACCGGCTCTCGCTTGTCTCAATGCTTCGCTCACTGCTTTGACTGCCGGCTCTTGGTCTATTAAACGTTCGTGCAGTTTTTTTTCTAAATTTAACAATTCTTTTCCTTCTTGTTGAGTGGCTTTTTGGATTGGGATGCCAGTTGCTTTTGACAAGCTTGCTTTAACATCTTCCCGCGAAACAAAATTCTTCTTTTGGATTTTGGCTTCTTCAATTGCTTGAGTTAAAAGATCATAAGCTTTTCCTGGTAAAAGTCGATTTCTTAAATAACGGTCAGATAAATCTATTGCTTCTTTAACGGCAAAATGTCCTATGGCAATATTTTCTTTTTTTTCTAATATTAAGGCCTCTCTCATCAAAAAACGAAAAGTCTCTTCTTTTGACAATTCCTCAACCTTAACAATATTAAAAGAACCTGCTAAATCGCTCCTTTCTTCAATAAATTGATGATAATTTTTTTCATCAGTACTCGCAATTAAAGGAAAATCAACTGACTCAAAAACAGGACCAAAAAAACTCATAAAGGAGAGCGACTGATTCTCAATTGCCCCGATTAGATCGTGCATTTGGGGAATAGCTAAAATAATATTCTTTGAAGCTGTAATTTCATCCATTGTTTTTTGCAACCTTTCTTGAAGCTCTCCCGGAGTTTTAAGCCCTGCCAACATATCACCGACATTAATACTTACTAGTCTTCTATCAAATAAATTTTTTGGCGCGTCATCATGAGTAATTCTTATCGCAAGTTCGTTTATAATTGCCTGGCGTCCGCTGCCTGTTCCGCCAACAAGAAGAGTGTTATTTCTTGCGTCTTGATTTAAAATATTAACCATTGCTTGATATTCTTTTTCGTGTCCGATTAAAGAAGAGATAATCCCGTGTCGCGCCAAGTCAGTTAAATCGTCGCTAAAGCTATCTAAAAAATATGTCGGCTTTGCGGTCCAGGAACGATTCATTGTTTTGTGTTTGATTTTACGCGGGCGTTTTGATATGAACACAAGATTATTTTTAATCCTAAGCCAAAGGGCAACGCGTCTTGCGTCTTCAAGCTCAACATTGTGTTTTAGGAAAAGATTTTCTAAAACGGGGTGAGGTTCATGGAAAAGCGCCATTAAAATATGGTAAAGCTTAACACTTTTGGAATTGATATAAAGAGCTTCCAAGAAACTTTGTTTAGCCAATTTCTCAAAATTTTGTTTGATTGGCTCTTGAGAAAGCTCATAATCTTTTTGAAAGGCAATAACTTCATTCCTAAATTCTTTTTTAATTTCTTCAGGATTAAGCTCAAGATGGCGAAGAAAATCTTTTGCTTCAGACATTTCAAGAAGAACATTAAATAAATTGAGTTCAAAAGATCCTCCCGCGCCGTTTGTTTGATTTAAAGCCAATGTAAGTATCTCTTTGCTTCTTGGTTCAAAATATTCGGCAATATTAATATCTAAATCTTTAATACCCCCCTTTTTTCTTAATGATGACAATTGTTTCCAGGGACGCTTAATTTTTATAAAATGATGAATTACATAAAAGGAAAGAAAAACACCTAAAGAGAGAAAAGAAAGAAAAACATCGCGACTTTCAAGGCCATATTTTACAATATGAAATAGCCCAAAAATAATTAAAATAAAGGTTAAAAAAGAAATAAAAAACCAAATAGAGAAAGAAATCAATGCAATAAAAGAACGTACAGATCTTGGAAGGGTTACCAGGGGTTCTTCAAAATAAAGATAGCCAATAGTATCAGGAGCATTTTCTTTGCTAGATTTATTTTTTGAAGGAATATTTGCCATTAAAATAAATTAATCAAAGCGAGTAATAATAATCCCGGCAAGATTGAAAGCCAGATTAAAAAGATTAAACTGACAATAATAAAAAAGACAACATAGAATATTAATCCAAAGATAATCCAAAAAGTTCTAATAAAAATTCCAATAAAAAGACCGGCAACATTATAATCCTGATAAAGAGGACGGAGCCAGTTGCTAGCCATCGCCTTTATGCCGAGAGATTTATCCAAGTCTTTAAAAAACCAAAAAACTTTTTTCCAGTAAAGGTGAGGAACAAAAACATACCAATCAGAAAAGAAGCTTAAGAAGCTGCGCGCTAAAGCTTTAAAGACATAAGAAACAACGTTAAAAGATTGATTCATAATTATTAATCACATTATACCATTACTTAAATTAAAAGTGAAAAATAAGAGAAAAGATTTTTTATCAATATTTACTGCTAAACAACTAATACTTGACAAAAACACAAAGAATGATAGGATTTGGATAGTTCTAAGATTTTAAAAATAAAAGGAGGCGAAAATGATGTTACTTGGCTGGTTTAGAAGGACAAAAAAAGTAGAAGAACTCTCTATAAAGGAGTTAACCTTAATACCGTGGAGACGAAAAAGGGTAACTCATTACTTGGCAGACGATGTTGTGGATTTTATTGGGGAACTTTCAGAGAACACTCAAGTTCCAAGAAGTCAACTGATTGACGTGGCAATACGACGCTTCAGAAAGAGCTTGGAAGATGGCATTGAATCTCAAGAAGTAGAAGTTCCGGAGAGGATTATTCATGATTTGAAACATTCAGAAGTTATGAGACGGTTTTTAGAGGAAAATGTCCAGCTTGCCATAAATTACAAATCAGAACCAGAACAAAATCAAGATCAACAACAAGAAGTAGAATAATCTCAATACAGAGGCGTGAGAAAAAGCGCCTCTTTTTTTATCTCGAAAGATTGACTAAATAAGAATTGTATGCTAAAAAGAGAATAGTTCTTAGTGATGGTTGTCCCTCTCTACGCTCGGGACGCAAAAGTTTTTACACTCAAGTACTCGCAAAAAATCTCTAACGGAGGTTAAAGTGGCGCAAACAGGAGATGGCGAAGCAAAGGTTAAATGGCTGAAAGTGGTAGATTACAAGTGGACACATTTGAGGGACAGAAAATCGCCGCATCTTTTGCTAATTTTTAAAAAGCCGGAAGGATATATTGTCTTAAAACAAACTATTCAGTGTTGCTTTCCTACTTTCTGGGTTTTGACGCATGGCGGAGTTAAGAATTGGAGCTGGTTGGATTCTGACGCAACTGATTGTAGCGGAAGAAAAATAATGGACAGCGATTATGATATGGGTCTTTTGGTCCCGCGGATGTTTTGGCTGGGACTATTCTTTCTTCCAGCCAAAAGAAAAGCCCAGCTTTTTAGATTAGAAGCTAAGCGATGTTCCTTACCTTGATTAGAGAACTGAACAACAAAGGCGACTACATTAGATGCAGCCGCTTTTTTCTTGATTTAGCTCACTATGTGAGCGTAAAATCATTATTTTTTAAAATTTTCTCCGATGATAAATCCGGTTGACCAACATAATTGAAGATTATATCCTCCCGTTGGTCCATCAAGATCAATTATTTCTCCAGCTAAATATAAATTATCAATAATTTTTGACTTCATTGTTTTTGAATCAATTTCTTTAAGACTAACTCCGCCTGAAGTCATAATTGCTCGTGAAAAATCTGCCACTCGTTTAACTTCAATTCTAAGTTCCTTGAGAAGATGCGCCAAAGATCTTCTTTCTTCCTTAGTAATATCGTCAACTTTTTTTTCTTGATTAATTCCAGAGAAACCTCCAATAATGGGAATGAGAGCTTTGGGCAAGAGATCGCCCAAACAGTTTTTAAACATTTTTCCGCTAAATTTTTTAAAGTCTTTTTGAAGTCTTTTGTCAAGTGTCTCAAAATCAAGCGCAGGTTTTAGATCTATCTTTAAACTGACCGGGCTATTTTCTAACAATTTAGCAATAGTTTTTGAAAGTTCAAGAATAATAGGACCGCTCATACCATTGGACATAAAAATTGCTTCACCAAAACTAGAAGCTATTTTTTTACTGTTCTGAAAAACTGAAATAGAAATATTTTTTAAGCTCAACCCTTCAACCCTTTTTAGCCAATTTTCTTCAAGGAGAACGGGCGCTAAGGCCTGTCTTAAAGGAATAATGGTATGTCCCAGTTTTGAGAGCCAATTATAAGCCTGACCCGTTGAGCCGGTAAGAGGGTGTGATTTTCCGCCCGTACAAATAGCAACATTTTTAACATTGATTTCCTTATTGTTCTTTAGAATTATCTTTTCAACTCTTCCGCCAAGCCTGCCTGCCGGCAAGGCAGGGTTCTCCCCGGTTCTTACCGGGGAGGTTCTTCCAATCAATGATTTAACTTCAGTTTTTGTTTTTATGTCAACGCCGTTGTTGTTTAAATAATTTATAAGAGAAACTAAAACGCTATGCGCATCATCGCTTTTTGGAAAAACGCGATTTCCTCTTTCCGTTTTTATTTCAACACCATTTTTATTAAAAAATTTAATAGTATCCTTAACGCCAAATTGGCTCAAAGGAGAAAAAAGAAAATTGCCTGACTTGCCAAATTTTTCTGTGAATTTTCTTAAATCCAGCTCTTTATTAGTAAGATTGCATCTTCCACCGCCAGTAATTAAAAGTTTTCGTCCTAATTTTTCATTTTTTTCTAATAATAAAACACGAGCGCCATTTTCTGCCGCTCTGCCAGCCGCCATCATGCCAGCTGGACCTCCGCCAATTACTATCAAATCATAATCCATATCTTTTTATTATTATGCTTTGTTTTTGGAAGAAAATCAAATTTTTTTGATCTTCTTGACGGAAGATTAAAAAAAGCAAATAAAATAAAAAAAGTAGCGAACAAATATTATTTTTTAAACGATAATAGAAAGAGAAAGCTTGAAATATGTAAAACCTTGAGGTAGGATTAAAGCCTGTTCTTTAAATAAAGGAGGTTGAGAATAAGTTGTCCCTCGCTATACCTGCCTACCGGTAGGCAGGCTCGGGACGCAAGAGCTTGGCGGAAGTCTAAGAATGTTTAGGTTTCCTTTGCTCGAAAGGAATCCCGACGCTATTAAGGTCGGGATCTAAGATTCTTTAGATTCACTTAGTTCATCAAAATAATCTAAGAAACGGAGGGAACAATATGGATATCATAGGAGAAATTCTTGAAGTTGATGGTATGAAAAAAAGAATCGGAGGAGTTCTTTGGAATGAGGCGGAAATAAGGGCGAGAGTTAAAGAGTTAGCTCAAGAGATTGCTAACGACTATAGGCCTCTTCTTGAACAATATCCAGACAAGAATCTTGTTCTCGTTGGAATTCTCAATGGAGTTGTTCCGTTCTTAGCCGATCTGTTAAAAGAGCTCTCCAAGCATTTGCCAGTTGATAGACTGCGTTATGATACGCTGGCGATTTCAAGTTATGGCAGAGGAACGAGCCCGACTGAATTAAGGGTTGAAAAAGATTTGAAAAATCCTATTGAAGATTTTGATGTGCTCGTCGTAGAAGATATTATAGATACTGGCTATACTTATTCTTATTTAAATCAGCTTTGTGAATATAAGGGAGCGAAATCACGCCGCGGTGCCACTCTAATTAACAAAGGAGCTCGCAGAAAGTATGATGTAGTTAATCTTAGTTTTGTCGGATTTGAGATAAAAGAGGATGATTTCGTAATTGGCTGGGGGCTTGATGCAGACGAGCAGGGACGACAGCTTCCTTTCATCGCTGTCATAGAAGATGTTTAAAAAAACAAAACAAGCGTCACATTGAGTGTGGCGCTTTTTAATAAATGAATTCATGGCTTAAAGAAAAACAATCTTGGGGAAGTCGGACTTCCCCAAGATTGTTTTTCTTTATAATACTTTTATT
>Ga0163203_1000265_pt1 | contig 13829 bp, 12 predicted proteins | sample PL_2010_330m_FD_113534 | JGI IMG/M metagenome (GOLD analysis project Ga0163203, IMG submission 113534) | Freshwater microbial communities from Powell Lake, British Columbia, Canada to study Microbial Dark Matter (Phase II) - PL_2010_330m | ecosystem: Environmental > Aquatic > Freshwater > Lake ... | reverse complement strand
TTTTCTAGCTGTGTCAGGTCAAAGCTTGCTAACCCAAGAGCAGCCAGCGGGAAGCCGACCCATCGTTTGGCCACGATTAGGTTTTCTTGAGGGATATAATGTGAAAGAAGATCACGTTCAACAGTGAAAAGCTCGCCCCGCATCTGCTCCGGATTCAGGTAACGAATGCTCAATCCACTCTCTTTTCCAATCAAAAAACGAGTGAGCACTCGAACTGGATCACCTTTCTCGCTTTCGTCCCTTATTTCGAGAACAGCTTCCAGGTCCTTGACACGCGAGAGGGCTGTTTGCACTCGCCAGATGAGGCCCGCTGGTTCCATGGGGTCATGTTCATCTAGCAGGTATTGATCAACGGCAACAACGCCCACTATCAAGCCTACGAAGATGCCAAGCCCAAGAAGAACGATGTTTTGACTGCTCATGATAAGTAATTATAATGCGACTAGCGAAAAGGTCAATTCTTGGAAAAGGATAAGTCTGATGAGTAAATGTTTAGGCAAATTGCGACTAGTTCAAGAAGCGGTGGTTGCCGGCAAAACCGTGCTCGTACGGGTTGACTACAATGTTCCCCTGGAGAATGGAGCAGTTACGGACGATGGAAGGATTCGTGCATCACTTCCAACCCTAGAAGAGCTTCTCCGAAAGGGAGCAAAGGTTGTCTTGCTGACTCACCTTGGTCGTCCAAAAGGGAAACGTGTTCCAGGGCTTTGTTTGGATCCGGTAGCGGCTCGCCTACAGACACTCCTGGATCGTGCAGTGAATAAGCTCGACGATTGCGTGGGAGATGAGATCAAGCAAGCTATAGATCAGGGCTCCTCAAATGAAGTCTTCATGCTTGAAAATCTGCGTTTCCACCCTGAAGAAGAGGCAAATAATGCTCGATTTGCACATAGTCTGGCAAGTCTTGGAGATGTATATGTAAACGATGCCTTCGCGACACTTCATCGTGCACATGCCTCCACATTGGGAGTCACTAATTACCTTCCTTCGTACGCTGGGATGCTTGTGCAAGAAGAGATCAAAGCCTTAAGTCATCTCGCTGAAAACCCGGCACGGCCATACGTTGCTATTATTGGCGGCAAGAAAGCCAAGAGCAAGCTTGGTGCGTTGCGTGGCCTGCTAGAGCAGGTTGATGTTATCCTGATCGGAGGTGGGGTAGCATTTACCTTCATGCGCGCGAAGGGCTACCAAGTGGGGGATTCTGTTGTCGATGAATCACTTTTGGAGAGGGTGAAAGAGGTAATTCGTCTAGCGCGTGAGAAGCGTGTCTTGGTTCTTCTTCCACAGGATGTTGTAGTGTCTGAGCAGGTAGATGCGAGTGCTGAAACAGTTATATGTGCAGCAGATGAGATACCCGCTGGACGGATTGGCCTCGACATTGGCCCAGAGACGATTCGTAGCTTTGGAGAGCAGATAGCTTTGGCACGGACGGTCGTTTGGGCTGGACCCATGGGAGCATTTGAGCTAGAGCAGTTCTCTAGGGGGACAAGAGAAGTAGGAGAGGCGCTGGCTTCAAGTAATGCGTTCACGGTGGTAGGTGGCGGCGAAACGGGTGCAGCGGTAACACAGATGGGAATTGCCGATAGAATATCCTACATTTCTACTGGCGGCGGGGCTTGTCTTGCATTGCTTGAAGGGAACGTGCTTCCGGCACTGGATGCGTTGCGAGTATGAGCTCAAGAAACCATTTAGACGTAGGACCGTAGTTCCTGATTGTTAGTATGCACCGTCATTCCGGCGAACCCCGGATCGGGGTCCGGGGCGAAAGCCGGAATCCAGGCAACTAATCGTTCCATACAAATCCTGCCAATTCGCACAAAAAAGTAGCCTGTTCCCTTTTTCTTTCCCGTACGCTTGATCTTATTGTCGATCTTGGGCAATGTATTTGTGTTTGCGATAGGAAACCGCATAAGGGGGAACAATGGCAATCCCGAAGGATCGGATGTATCACAAGTTCCGTCTGTATGGTTTCCTAAAGAACCTGCGTTTCTTTGATCCATTCCTTGTTCTCTTTTTTCGAGAAATGGGGTTGTCATTCTTAGAAATCGGAATTGTCTTTTCAGTACGCGAGATCAGCACAAACCTGTTTGAGATTCCAACAGGTATTCTTGCCGATACCTATGGTCGACGAAAAGCGATGCTTGCCTCATTTTCCTCATACCTTGTCTCATTCCTGCTCTTCTATCTCTTCTCCAGCTTTTCCATGTATCTGGTAGCAATGGTCTTGTTTGCAATTGGAGAGACGTTCCGGTCAGGAACGCACAAAGCGATGATCCTTGAGTACTTACGAATCAAGGGGCTGGAACGACTGAAAGTTGACTACTACGGACACACTTGTGCGGCTTCACAGCTTGGCTCAGCATTGGCCGCACTTATCGCTGCTGGGCTCGTATTCTACACCGGCAGCTACCGAATTGTGTTTGCCGCGAGCATCATTCCGTACATCCTCGAACTATTTCTGATAAGCTCTTACCCCAAGGAGCTTGATGGAAGAATTGTTTTGGTAAAGGGGGACTGGATAAGAAGATTTAAGCAGCGAATCCTTGGCACCAGTAAGGAATTCCTAAAGATGCTTCGTAATCCCCTGCTTGTTAGGGGATTATTCAGTAGTGCGGGATTCGATGCCATATTCAAATCTGCAAAAGATTATCTGCAACCGATCCTAAAAAGCCAGGCCCTCGCACTTCCCATCTTTCTGTGCCTTGAGACAGATCGGAGAATTGCGGTAGTTGTAGGTGGAGTTTATTTTGTGATTTATCTTGTCACCAGCTGGGCTGCCGCGAGTTCTCACCGATTACAGAGCAAAGCGCGCTCGCCCTCCTGGGCAGTGAACTTCAGTTTCGTTATTGGCGTGATCCTTCTTCTTGTTGCTGGTCTGGCAACTTGGGCCAAGGTATACGCGCTATCTATTGCTGCTTTCCTTGCCCTTTACTTCTTGCAGAACGTGCGCAGGCCAATGCTGGTTGGCTATCTGTCAGAGGTTATTCCTCGTCAGATGATGGCCACTGGGTTATCCGTTGAGTCAGAAGTTCGTGCCCTGCTCATGGCAGCGATATTCCCTCTTATTGGATTGCTTGCTGATCGGGTTGGAGTAGGGCTGGCGCTAGTGATGGTAGCGCTTGGTGGCGTGATTCTTTGTCCGATCCTGCGCGTTCAACAAGCAGGGCCAGCTACTAACAGCGGAAGGAAGAGCAAATGAACCAGTGAGAGGCCTCAGGCTATTGATGAAACTACGCGCTAGCGCTAGTGTATATAAGTTGTAGAATATAACACTTTAGAAAGGAGGCAAGAATGAAGCGTTTTACTCCGTTAATAAGTTTGCTCATTGTCGTTCTGATTACGGGCGTTTGCCTGGCTAAATCAGACTTAGTGGTTACAAATATCACGTTGAGCCCGGTCAGCCCTTTCGCTGGTGAGGAAGTGACAATCACTGCCGAAGTGAAGAATGTGGGGACCACTGATGTAAGTGGGAGGTTCTATGTTCGCTTTAGCGTGGATGGGATGCAGATTGACAACGCGTCTATTCCATTTGGCATTGATGTTGGCAGTTCGAAGCTTGCTACAGTAAGTTGGACGGCACAGGTAGGCACTCATACGATCATGGTGGAGGCTGACCAGCCGTTCAACAAGGTCAGCGAATCAAGCGAGGCAAACAACATTTCCTACAAGACGTTTACCGTTTCCATCAGTAGTGTCACTTCTCTGTCTGACCTTAAGATAGCGGTAGCACGATTTGATGATAGGAGTGGCTCCGGATTCATTAACGTTGGACAGGGGGTGGCAGATGAGCTTATCACGCGTTTGGTGAATAGCGGAATGCATGTTCTAGAGCGGAGTGAGCTGGAATCGGTGATGCAGGAGCAATCTCTCAACCCAGCTCTGACGGGAGATCTTGCTAAAGCTGGGCAAATCCTTGGCGCGGATTTGCTAGTCATTGGTTCGGTGACAAGAGTTGATGTACAAGAAACCTCGCTTAGCCTTGGGTTTTTCAGCGTCAGTAGCTCGTCCGTCAATGTGGCAATGTCTGCTCGATTGGTGAATGTATATACTTCTGAGATAGAAAAAGCGGTTTCCTCTACCGGGGAGGAAGAGGGGGCCACAGGATTCTCTGTCAACATAGGCAAGATCGTTTCCTTGTCACAACCGGTCTCGAGTAATGTTTGTACTGGTGGGTTGCTTACAGATAAATCCTATTACTATTTTGGCGAAATTGTGTATATTGGTTATAAGGGTACGCCAGGCTGGTACCGTGTCGAAATCAGTACAGCCGGAGGAACGTTTGTTAGATTGCTAGACTGGAAGTTCATTAGTGCTGGTGCTTGTGGGGAGTGGTTCTGGAATCAGCGCAATATGTCAAATATGCAGATGGGTCCAGGGATGTACGTAGCCAAGCTGTGGTACGGTGGTTCGTACGTCACCGCGAGAAGTTTCCAGATCAAACAGGGGAGTGGGCCGGTTACCTTGCCGATCGATGAGATTACGGTGGGAAGCGGAAAGTTCGACGAAACGATTGTGGGAAAGGCGACCAACAGCGCATTAAATCAACTTGTTGCTTCCCTGATACAGGGCGCAGAACAGGTTGCGTCGAAGGTAATTGGCGCACGTGGTTCAGTGGAACCTACGACCAATGGGGAAGTCAGCGCAGGCAAAGCACAAATTGCGGCTGTTTTTCCTGATGGACGTATCGTGATTAACGTTGGAGCGGCAACAGGGGTGAACAAAGGGGATTTTTTCCAGGTACTTCACGCACAAAATGTGATCATAGACCCATCTACTGGCGAGATTCTCGATTACGAAATCCTTGGAATAAAGGGTGAAATTGTCATTGTCGAGGTTCGTGAGCGGGTTTCTTACGCGATCAAGATAACTGAGTTTGTTCCACTGGTTGGAGATATGGTTGAAGGGTCTGTCCCCTGAGGTTGCCATAAAGCCGGAAAGGGCATAGAATGTTCGCACAATGTCATCATCGGTGCTTATGGAGATTAGTATCCTATTCATCCGTTGTGATGAGTTCTTCTGCTTGCCCTTTGCATGGGATATGAGACGATGAGTCCTTTGTTTGGGACCGACGGAGTAAGAGGAAGAGCAAACGTCGATCTTACTCCAGAGCGGGTTTTGTCGCTTGCACAAGCAGCAGGTATGGTCTTGGCTGCCCCAGGTAGACGGGTGATTATCGGGAGAGATACGCGAACAAGTGGTCCGATGTTTGAGGGGGCGCTTGCCGCTGGATTCGCGTCCTGTGGGCTTGAAGTGCTGCTTGCTGGAGTGATTCCCACTCCAGCTATCTCTTTTCTGATCAAGGACGAACACGCTGATTTGGGAGCGGTGATCTCGGCTTCGCATAATCCACCCGAGGATAATGGGATCAAGTTCTTTGAGCGCCGTGGCATGAAGCTCAGCATGGAGGATGAGAGAGCAATTGAAGCTGTAATGAGTAATCCTGTTCGCCGATCACTTGCTGTCGGCGGGATTAGACCATTAGAAGCGGCTGCAACGCGTTACGCTGCCTTTCTCACAGGCACAATAGAGATCGAAGACATTGATCTCTCCAAAAGTACTATCGTTGTGGATTGTGCTCATGGGGCGACCGGGGCAATTGCTCCCCGCGTACTACGTCACTTGAATGCCAATGTGCTTGAGCTCAACACATCTCTAGATGGAGCACGAATTAACGAGGGATGTGGTTCTACCTCTCTTGAATCATTACGGAGAGCTGTAGTTGACAATCACGCCGATCTAGGGATAGCTTTTGACGGTGATGGTGATAGGGTTCTTCTTGTTTCGCCCCTTGGAGAAACAATCGATGGCGATCAGATGATGGGAATCGCCGCGTTGCACATGCAGAAGAAAGGGATTCTTGATCCACCTCTGGTTGTGACGACCGTTATGAGTAACCTTGGATTGGAGGAGGCCTTGAAGGCAAAAGGGATCCGGATGATACGCACTCCAGTTGGTGACCGTAATGTGACAGAAACGATGCTTGCGCATGGCGCACAAATTGGAGGAGAGCAATCTGGCCATATCATCTTCTCTGACCACAGCCCAACTGGTGACGGTATCCTAACGGCCGTGAAACTCTTGGAGATAGCACATGAAAGCGGGATGGCGTTGGACAAACTGGGTGAAATGATCCCGGTTTTTCCTCAGGCGATGTGCAATGTGTCTGTAGGTGATCCGCAAGGTCTATTCAATGAACCATTCTTGCAGGGTTTGATCGAAGAGGAGAAGGGATATTTGGGAAATGAAGGAAGAATACTTGTCCGTCCTTCGGGGACCCAGCCTCTCTTGCGAGTAATGGTAGAAAGCAAGGAGAAGGAGCGCTCCGAGAGGATCTGCTTTCGGATTGCAGAAAGGATCAGGAAATCATTGTGAGACAATGGAGAGAGAAGCTTGTTTGATATCCCTGGAAATGCGGCATGTAGCTTGTGGCAAGTAGTGAGTGGTTAAGGAAATAAGGCATATGTGCGCGAATAAGAAAGGTATTAGGTACCGGGTTCATCAAATGGGTAGGTCAGGATAGGATGACGAGCAGCCCGCGTTTGGTCAAGCCGCTGCACTGGGGCATGCTGCGGAGCAGCATGAAGTAATTCTGGGTTTTCCTTTGCCTCAAGGGCGATCTTTTCCATTACGCTAATGAAACGGTCGAGGGTTTCCTTTCCCTCACACTCAGTTGGCTCAATCATCAATGCTTCATGTACGATTAATGGGAAGTATACTGTAGGTGGATGGAATCCGTAGTCAATCAGCCGTTTGGCGATATCGAGTGTTGTTATCCCTTGCCCAAGCTTTTCTCCCGAGAGGACAAACTCATGCTTGCATAGCCTGTCGTAGGGTAAGCGGTAGGTTTTCTTGAGCTGTTCCTGAAGGTAATTGGCATTGAGTACAGCGTTGTCGCTTACAGCATGCAGTCCATCATCTCCGAGGAGTAAGATGTAGGCATATGCCTTAAGAATAACGCCGAAATTACCATAGAAAGAGTGCATACATCCAATTGAATGAGGGAAGTTCCAGTCGAAATGGTAGCCGTTTTCGTCTTTAGTTATCCGTGGAACAGGAAGGAAGTCAACCAGACATTGTGATACCGCAACCGGCCCTGACCCCGGTCCTCCACCGCCGTGTGGCGTAGACAGGGTTTTGTGTAGGTTGAAGTGGAATGCATCTGCTCCCATATCTCCAGGTCGTGCTTGGCCAAGGAAAGCATTTAGGTTTGCCCCGTCAAAATAGCACAAGCCGCCAGCAGCATGCACCATTTGTGTTATCTCAAGGATTCTCTCCTCGAAGATTCCTAGTGTGTTGGGAACGGTAAGCATGATTCCGGCAACGGTTTCGTCAAGAGTTTCTTGTAAGGCAACAAGGTCGACCATTCCGTCTTCTCCCGATGGAATCTGAGTAGTAGAGAAACCGGAGATTGTTGCAGATGCTGGATTGGTACCGTGCGCTGAATCAGGGAGAAGTATTCGCTTACGCTTGCTCTCGCCTCGTTCTTTGAAATAGCGATCGAAAAGGAACATTCCAGTAAGTTCACCATGTGCGCCGGCTGCTGGTTGCAGGGTGATGTCAGATAGGCCAGCGATGTTGCACAAGTAACGCGATGCTTCATGTAACAAGGCAAGTGAGCCCTGAACCAGTCGCTCATCAGCTAAGGGATGCGCACCTGCAAATGCTGGAAGTCGTGCTAGATCCTCGTTCACTTTTGGGTTGTACTTCATCGTACAGCTTCCAAGCGGATACAGCCCGTCATCTACGCCATAATTCAGTTTGGATAGGCGAGTATAATGACGGACAAGTTCCGGTTCACTTAGGGCAGGGATCCGTGGTTTACGAGAACGCCTGAGTGAATCCGGGACAAGCTTCTCTAGTCCCTGTTGTGGAACATCCAGCGCTGGCAAAACCTTTCCTTCTCTTTTTCCTTTTGCGTCAAAGATTGTATTCATGTTACATCCCTGAGAACGTCTACCAACGAATCCAACTCCTCTTTTGTTCGCTGCTCAGTTACAGCAAAGTTGAGGGCCTGTTCTACTCCTAGTTCACTCAGGGAGGAGGGGTTGTTGAGGAGGATTTTCTCTTGTGTTAGCTGCCTACAAATTGATTGTGGATCACCAGGAACACGAATGACGAATTCGTTGAAAAATGGGCCGGAGAAAGCGAGACTGTATCCAGGAAGTGAGCTTATGCGCTTTGCCAGGTAGTGCGCTTTTTCCAGGTTAAGCAGGGCTAGCTCTTGCAGACCATCTCCCCCCAGACCGGCGAGGTATACAACCGCTGCCAAAGCGCACAGTGTAGAGTTGGTACAGATGTTGGATGTTGCTCGTCCCCTGCGGATATGCTGCTCGCGCGTTTGCGAGGTCATTGTGTAAGCCATCTCCCCTTGTGCATCCACGGTACGGCCGATGATTCGACCGGGCATATTACGTAGGTACTGTTTGCGACAGGCAAACAGACCGAGGAATGGGCCACCAAATGAGGGAGAAAGACCAAGTGGCTGGCCTTCTCCTACGACAATATCGGCACCTGCTTCGCCCGGGGCTGAAATAAGACCGAGGGAAATAGGGTTTACGGCAACAATTAGTAATGCCGCCCCTAGCTGTTCTTTGAGCCCATTCATCTCCTCTATTATTCCAAAGGTGTTAGGGTTTTGTAGCACGAGAGCGGAGATCCCTTTTGGCAAGGAATCTGTGTCGTAGCGACCTATGTGGTTATAAGGTACCTCGACAACTTTGATGCCGGCGGCTTGGCAATAGGTATCGAGTACTCGCCGGTAGTGAGGGAAGAGTGATCTACAAACAGCGACCTTATCTGTTCTTACGATTCGCTCAGCCATGAACACCGCTTCAGCAAGGGCAGTCGCGCCATCGTACATAGAGGAATTTGCCACATCCATTCCGGTCAGTTCGCAGAGAAGGGTTTGAAATTCGAACATTGCGGTAAGCGTTCCTTGACTCATCTCTGGTTGGTACGGTGTATAAGCGGTAGAGAACTCGCTGCGTGAGGTAACATAAGACACTACGCTGGGAATGTAGTGATCGTAAACCCCTCCCCCAAGGAAGGACGTATACTGTTGCCAGGCAGCATTAAGAGGTGCTAGTTTCTGCACTTCGCGAACTGTCTCAAGCTCACTTCTCTCTGGGAGTCCAACTGGCTGGTAGCGGTTCCTAACTTGCTTGGGAATATCGTTGAACAATTCTTCTAGTGACGAGACGCCAATTGCGTCAAGCATTGCCTGACGATCCGCTTCTGTGTTAGCTATGTAACGCATTTGACGCTATTCGTCAGAAAGATACTTCTCGTAGGCGCCTGCGTCGAGAAGACCGTCCACCTGTGCGGGGTTGGCTACCTCGATAACGACTAGCCACCCCTTACCGTGTGGGTCTTCATTGACTGTCTCTGGAGAATCTTCAACTGCTTCGTTGACCTCAACTACCTTGCCGCTCATCGGTGCGTAAACGTCACTTACCGCTTTTACTGATTCCAGCGTTGCTAGAGTGTCTCCTTTTTCTAACTGTGTCTCTGGTGCTGGAAGCTCAACAAAAAGGATGTCTCCTAATTCACCTTGTGCATGCTGGGTGATTCCTATTCTTGCCTTATTGCCTTCCAAGCTGACCCACTCGTGTTCCTTGGTGTAACGAAACTGTGCTGGATACGTCATTATCCCTCCTGCGAATTGAGATCAAAGATTCCTGAAATAATTATACTACATGCCCTCTTTTTCAAGTAGTGCTAAAATGGTGCTCCCTCGCTCCAACTTGGTGGATAGAAACTGGCATAGGCTTTGTGGAAGGCGAGAGTTACCTTTCCTAGAGGGCCGTTTCGTTGCTTAGCGATGATGATCTCTGTCTTGCTTACTATTCCTTGCCCTTTCTTGGAGGCTTCCTCCTCTGGCCTATCATAGTAATCCTCTCGATAGATGAAGGTAACCAAGTCAGCGTCTTGTTCAATTGCCCCACTCTCGCGCAGATCAGATAGCCTGGGATATCTCTTTCCCCGCTCCCTTTGCTCCACGGCTCGGTTCAGCTGGGAGACTGCAATTACTGGGACTTTTAGTTCGCGTGCAAGCTTTTTCAACGACCGGGAAATGTAAGCGATTTCTTGCTCGCGTACGTCAGTTTTGATCCCTCCCGAGACAAGCTGCATATAGTCTACGATGACTAGGTCCAAGCCGTGTTGTACTGCCATCCGGCGCGCCTTAGCCTTGATCTCCAGGATGGATGCTCCAGGACTATCATCAACGATGATTGTTGCTTGCTGGAATTTGCTTGCCGCGTTGGCCAGGTCTCGCCACTTGGAGGCTGGAACGTAACCACCACGCAATCGATGCAGGCTCACCTGTGCTTCTCCGCACAGGAGTCGTTCCAGGAGCTGTTCCTTGGTCATCTCCAAAGTAAAAATGCCTACCGCTGCCTTCCCGCGAATCGCTGCGTTTCTTGCCAGGGTCAGGGCTAGGCTTGTCTTTCCTGTTCCTGGCCTACCCGCGATAACGATTAGATCTGAGGGCTGCAATCCAGATGTCATCTCGTCGAGTTCGGGAAGGCCCGTTGCCAATCCTGTGATCGTATGACGGTCCGGATCGCGGTGTAGTTCCTCTAGCGCATCAATGTGCTCGTAGAGAAACTGGCTGAGTAGGTAGTAGTCCCCTCCTGAATCGCGGCGAGAGATATCAAAGATTATTGATTCTGCTTTATCGAGAACTTCATCTGTGTTATGGGCCTCGTCATAGCCAAACTCAGCGATCCGCCCTCCTGCTTCGATCAGTGCACGCAAGGTAGCTTTCTTGTGTACGATCTCAGCGTAGTACTCCAAACTAGCCGTAGTTGTTACACGATCGAGAAGCTCATTCAGGTAAGCGCGCCCACCTGCTTTCTGCATCATGTTCTTTTCTTCCAAACGATTGGCTACAGTGACAATATCAGCAGGCTTACCGTTGTCGAAAAGCTCGCGGATGACTCGGAAGATCACCCTGTGAGCTTGTCGGTAGAAGTACTCTGGTCTCAGCTGTTCCAGCAGAATGGGAACTGCCCCTTCGGGCTCCAGAATTGCGGAGCCAAGTACTACTTGTTCAGCTTCAATGTTTCTTGGGAGAGAGCGGAGATAGGTTCCGTTCGTTTCTACAGCTTCTTGTTCCCTCATTTTCACCGCCCTTTTTCATTATACGACCTTCCTCTTAAGAAACAACACAGCCCATGATCTCCTAGTATGTCGGGGTTTTGATCTATGCTCATTTGTATTGAAGGAATCTTGCCGGTTTGCTATACTTTGGGCAAAGATTCAATTCTTGGGAGGGTGATGTGCAACTTCTGACAATGAAGGAATTGCTAGAGACCGGAGTTCATTTCGGTCACAGGAAACGCAAGTGGAACCCTAAGATGGCTCCTTACATTTTTACTGAGCGTAAGGGTATTCACATTGTTGATCTCGAACAGACCGTTGAAATGTTTGAACGGGCGTATTTTTTTGTTCGTGACCGAATTGCTCAGGGAGGCGAAATCCTGTTTGTTGGAACCAAAAAACAGGTTCAAGCCACAATTGAGGAGGAAGCAAAGCGTTGTGGGGCGCATTATGTCAACCACCGCTGGCTTGGCGGGGCTCTGACCAACTTCGTCACGATCAAGCGGAGCATCAACCGGATGAAGGAGTTGGAGACAATGGTAGAGGAAGGCAGAATGGAGGTTATTCCGCCTAAGGAGGCAACCAAGTTGCGGCGAGCGTTAGCCAAGCTGCAACGTAATCTGGATGGGCTTCGCCATCTGGAACGCCTTCCAGACCTATTGTATGTTATCGATCCGGATATCGAAGCAAATAGTGTGCGCGAGGCAATGATCTTGAATATACCGGTTATTGCCATCGTAGATACTAATTGTGACCCTGATCCGATCGATTTTCCCATTCCGGGAAATGATGATGCTATCAAGGCGACCAAGCTGATCACCTCGCGTATAGCTGACGCCGTTTTGGAGGGGCGCGAAGGAAGACAGGTGGATGAGGCAGTAGAGACAAAAGCTGAGCAAGTTGAAATAGCTGAAGAAGCTGAAGAAGCTGAAGAACCCAATGAACCCAATGAACCCTCTATTGCTTCCGTGTCGGAAGAGGTCGCGGAAGAAGTAGCTGTTGCCACAGCAACTGAGGATAAGATCCGTGACCCTGGTGCTGCAGAGGGAGAAGGAACTGATAGCGATGACAATTCGAATTGAAGATGTAAAGAAACTGCGTGAGAAAACAGGGATCGGGATCATGGATTGTAAGACTGCTCTTATTGAAGCAGAAGGGGATATAGACAAGGCAACAAAAGTCTTGCGAGAAAAAGGGTTAGAGCTCTCCGGACATAAGGGTCGCGATGCAAACGAGGGCCGAATTGAGGTCTATCTTCATCATAGTGGGAAAGTAGGTGTGTTGTTAGAAGTGGATTGCAATACTGACTTTGCTGCTAACAGCGCTGATTTTCGGCAGTTTGCACGGGGACTTGCTATGCACATTGCTGCTGCGCGTCCTCGATATATAGCTGCTGAAGATGTAACAGATGCAGAGCTAGAAGAGGAAAAAGAGATTTATCGTAAGCAGTTAGAGGGCCAGGACAAACCACAGGAAATTGTGGAGAGAATTATCGAAGGACGTGTCAAGAAATTCTACGCTGAGACCTGCCTTCTCAAACAGCCTTTTGTGAGGGATCCATCACAGACGATCGAGGAGCTGCTGGCAGAACTGCGCTCCAGGACAGGTGAAAACATCGTCGTAAAGAGATTTGTTCGCTATCAGATCGGAGAAGAGTAAGTCTATGCATCCTCCTTCCTGTGTGCTTCTTAAACTAAGCGGTGAAGCATTTAAGGGCCCGCAGGGGCCACTTTCCCCGGAGTCATTTCGTCACATAGTGGAAGAGATTGCCTCCATAAGAGATACCCGGATGGCAATCGTGGTTGGCGGGGGAAACATCATTCGCGGGGCGCGTAGTCAATGGTTGAGTCGCGTTGAGGCGGATGCTCTAGGGATGCTTGCCACTATCATCAACGGCCTTGCTCTGAAGTCTTATTTGGAGGAGTTTGGGCGGGAAGTGATTGTGCAATCGGCGATTGCTAGTGAATTAGCTGAACCAGTAGCGCCACATAAGGCATGTGCAGCTATGTGTGACGGGAAGATAGTTGTCTTTGTTGGAGGAACTGGCAATCCTTTTGTCACTACAGATACCGCTGCTGCGCTTCGTGCAGCGGCAATTCGGGCTGATGTTGTTGCCAAGGCATCCAATGTTGACGGGGTATTCACAAGCGATCCGGCAGCAGGGGAAGCAAGTCAGCTGTTGCGCGAATTGAGCTTTGATACGTTTATTGAGAAACGCTACGGTGTAATGGACTTGGTGGCAGTCGAGATTTGCAGGGAAAACAACCTTCCCATCGTGGTATTTAACTGGAACAAGCCGGGAGCACTGCGTGCGATTGCGTCGGGTGAAAGGATAGGAACACTTATCTGTTAGAAGACGCTCGGGACTCTGAAGTATTTGCTATGGCACATATTCGCCATGTTTCTCTATCGAGTCTTATGCGGGTGGAGTTCTTTATTTTTTTAGTTCCTCAGACTGCAGGCATGGTCGATAGTCCAATGTCCAATGTCCAATGTCCAACGTCCAAGGTGCAATGTCCAACGTCCAGAGTCTGAAAGCCGGGGGAAATAGCAGAGACAATGGCTATTAAGCGGTTTGAAGATATCGAAGCATGGAAAACCGCTCGAGAGCTAACCCAAGCGATCTATCGCCTAACGGCTCAGGGAAAGTTTGCTAAAGACTTTGGCTTGCCCCATGGAATATAGAATATCACTTGTTCCACAGGGCAGGCGCGATCAGATCCAAC
>Ga0163203_1000264_pt1 | contig 13853 bp, 13 predicted proteins | sample PL_2010_330m_FD_113534 | JGI IMG/M metagenome (GOLD analysis project Ga0163203, IMG submission 113534) | Freshwater microbial communities from Powell Lake, British Columbia, Canada to study Microbial Dark Matter (Phase II) - PL_2010_330m | ecosystem: Environmental > Aquatic > Freshwater > Lake ... | reverse complement strand
GCATAATACTCTGGATCTTCCCAATCTACCCCAAGCCATCGAAGATCCTGTTTGATCGATTCGACGTATTCGCTCTCTTCCTTTTCTGGGTTCGTATCATCGAAGCGCAAGTTGAATTTGCCACCAAACTCCTTGGCAATTCCGTAGTTTAGCAGAATGCTTTTGGCGTGGCCGATATGAAGGTAGCCGTTTGGCTCTGGTGGGAAGCGCGTGTGTATCTGTCTGTCGTTCTTGCCTGCCTGTAAGTCGGTGACAATAATCTGGCGAATAAAATCTAGAGGTGTATCGTTGTTAGGTCTAGTTGCATTGAACTCCCTGCTATTAGCATTGCGAACTACTGAGTTGCCGTTGTTCATAATCCTGCTCCCTTGCAAATGCGGAGATGCTTATGGTTCGTAAATAGGCTTCCATCGTATTAGTCTAACCAGAAATACAAGGTACTGCCAGTTTAACTAGCCTCAAATGTCCAAGAATAGTGCTCAGTCCATAGTCCGTAGTCAACAGTCAAAGGTCCGAAGCAGTTGAGTAAGGAATCGCACTGCTTCTTCCTACTTAACGACTCGAGTATTTGATTGGATTCCGACACCTGCCCTGGACCCCGATCCAGGGGCCGGCGGAATGACGGAGCGGGGGAATTCCGGGGGACACGTGTGTTATTTCCTTAGCCACTCACTACTTACCACAAACTACGTGCCGCATTTCCAGGGATGCCAAACAATCTTCCCTTCCCGACCTCGCCCCGTGTAGTAGTAGGATTGGAGTTACTACATGGGGTAGAGGAGGGAATTAAAGGGAGGGGGAGTATCTGTGAGCCCGGGTCGTTGACAAAAGAAGATAAAGGGCTATAATAGTTTGTGAGTGCTGAGAAGGTTTTCTTAATTATTGATAATATTTGGGGGTCCTAATGGCGAAGTCAACCGTTCTGGAGAAGGGGTTAGGGCTCCTCTCTCTTTTCACAAGGTACGATAGTCCGATCAGCATCGCAGAGCTTTCAACATCAGCAAATCTCTCCACTAGCACGGTCTACAGATATCTAGCAACCCTTAAGGCGCAGGGATACATTAAGGCGGACGTAAAGCCAGGCCATTACCGGCTGGGGCTCAAAATCTTGGAGTTGGCTCAGGCAATCAAACGCGAGACTAGCATTTCCCTGTCCCTTCCCGTAATGGAGAATCTGGCGAGTCAAACGGGCGAGAGCGTTCTACTTTGTGCGCGATGGGGCGAAAAAGGGATGTGCCTGGAGAAAATAGAAGGGCAGCACAGCTTGAGGATTTCCTATATGTATGGCGTGCCATTCTATCTTCATGCGGGAGCAACAGGGAAGGTTCTACTTGCTTACCTGGATGACGCAGAAGCAGAGCAGGTAATAACAAGGGTAGGACTTCCAGCATTCACGGAGAATACAATTACGGACCCAGAACAGCTTAAGGCTGATCTTAAACAGATCAAGAGAGCTGGTTTTGCGCTGAGTACTAGCGAGATGCATGAAGGCGTAATTGCTATTGCTGCGCCGATCTTCAACAGGAGAGAGAGGCTAGAAGCAGATCTGAGCATTGGGATTCCAGTGCATCGGTTTGAGCAATGCGATAAGGCAAACCTAATCGATCTAGTGGTAAATGGCGCAAAGGAGATAACACAGAAACTCAAACTCTATAATATCTAGAGATGGTTATTAGGGTATGCACTACGAAGGGGTGTGTTGAGTGAGGAGCCTTGCACGAGGGCAAAATGTGCTTGTTAGATGTTGCCTTGAGATAGAGAGTAGTCGGCAAGAAGATTGTGAAGTATGTGTTTTGATGGGGAGGCGTGATGATAATACTTGACGACCGTTGGGTTGAGGAAGCTTGTCTTGGTGGAGGAATTCTTGGCGGAGGCGGAGGAGGAAGTGTTGAAGAAGGTATTTGGCTTGGCCGGTTGGCTCTCAAGCTAGGATACCCAACTATGCTCGATTTAGCTGAAGTTCCCGAGGACTCTCTGATTGCTACCGTTTCAGCTGTAGGAGCTCCATCAAGAAAACAGCGCCCGATTCCTTCTCATTATGTACGAGCGGTGAAGCTTCTCATCGATCACACAGGTAAGGAAATTGCCGGGCTCATGACCAATGAAATGGGAGGATCGGCTTCTATTAATGGGCTGGTTCAGTCGGCAATCCTTCAGATTCCTTTGATCGATGCAGCGGGCAACGGAAGGGCTTACCCAATAGGGACCATGGGGGCAATGGGCCTGTCAATGAACGGTGATTTTGTCTCCGAACAGGCTGCAGCTGGAGGATCGAAGGAAAATGGCACCTATGTTGAGATTTACGGCAAAGGGTCACTCCCGATTCTCACCAGGCTGGTTATCAGAGGTTCGTACGAGACCGGTGGATTGATAGCTGTAGCCAGACATCCTCTGCCCGCATCTTATATCAAAGCGAATGCAGCGGTAGGAGCCCTGACCCAAGCGGTGCGACTGGGTAAGGCATACTTGAGCGGTCAGACTGGGGAAGAGAAGATACAGAAGGTTGTAGGGGTCCTTGGTGGGAAAGTGGTAGCCCGTGGAAACGTTGACTCGATAGAACTTACAGTGCAAGAAGGTTTGGATGTGGGGAAAGCGGTCATTGGCGACCTTGAGATTACCTTCTGGAATGAGTATATGACATTGGAACAGCGAGGAGAGCGGTTGGCTACTTTCCCTGACTTGATCATGACTATGGATGCTAAGACCGGCTCTCCAATTTCCAGCGCAGAGCTTAACAAAGACCAACGAGTAGGCGTAATTGTGGCTCCAAAGGAGAACCTGATCCTTGGAACAGGCATGCAAGACCGGCAGGTGTTTCGCGATGTGGAAAGGGTTACAGGAAAAGAGATCGTACAGTATGTCTTTCGGAAGAAGTACGAGAATGCTAACTAGATAATGATGTTTTCTTATTCTCATCCAAATACTAGCGAGATTCCGGAAAAGAGGAGGTGATAGTATTACGAAAGAGGGTTCACGTAAGCAGAGGAAGGAACTTAACTTGGTCCGTATCATTTTTAAGAGGAGGAGCGGATAATGTACAGAAAAAGCAGAGCTTTAGTTGTTCCCTTTGTAGTGATTGGTTTGGTCCTGAGTTTGGTCGCATTTGTGGTTTTTGCAGCTGACGAGAACGTGTTTACATACGCTACGTATCAAGAGAGTATGACCTGTGATCCCGCAAAATCAGTGGACGAGACGGAAGTAGCCATTGTGTTGAATGCGTATGATCCACTGGTTTACCCGGTAAAGGGGGCAGCCCCTAAGCCTTGGATCGCCGAATCATGGGAAGTTTCGGAAAGTGGGCTAGAGTATGTCTTCAAAATCCGGGAAGGTGTCAAATTCCACGATGGAAGTGATCTCACTGCAGAGGACGTAGTCTTCTCTATGAAGCGTATGCTGCAGATCAACCAAGGCTTTTCCTGGTTGTGGAACGAGATCTTAGAACCGGACGATGTTAATATGACCGGAACCTATGAGGCTACGTTTCATCTAAACAAGCTCTTTGGCCCGTTTATTGCCACCCTGGTCCAGTTCAATGTGGTCAACAAAGACCTGGTAATGGCTAACAAAAAACCGGGAGATTACGGGGAATTTGGTGATTTCGGACAGGAGTATCTCGAGACCCAAGACGCGGGCTCGGGGGCATACATCATTGATAGCGTGACACTCGGAGACACCGTCATATTCACCAAGTTTGACGAGTACTGGCACGGATGGGAGCCAGGCCAGCTGGACAAAGTGATCTGGAGGGTCATCCCCGAGCGCGCAACCATGGACATTCTGCTGAAAAAAGGCGACGTAGACATGATCGACCAATGGGGAACACCCGAAGAGTATGAAGAACTCGCAGCAACGGAAGGCGTCGTGGTTCAAGAAGACCCCAATGTGATGCTCTATCTACACCAAATCAACAATCAGAGAGCGCCGTTCGATGACATCAATGTCAGAAAGGCTGTCTGTTATGCCTTTGATTATGAAACAGCCCTCAGGGACATCTTTCACGGTGCAGCACAGGCCGAAGGGCCTGTACCAATCCTCCTTCCGGGCCACAGTGACAACGTTACCGTCTATCATCAAGACCTCGAAAAGGCACGGGAGTTCCTGGCGAGCTCAACATACAGTCCTGCAGAGCTTGAAGACATGGAACTCATCTACGTCTATGTAACGGGGAACGAGCTGGAGCGCAAGCTAGGCCTCCTCATGCAGAACAATTTCGCTGAGGTCGGTCTGAAGGTCACGTTAGAGAAGGCCGTATGGGGTCGAATGTGCGATATGGCCAGCAAGCCGGAGACCACGCCCCATTTCATGGCAATCTACAACGGTGCGAAATACCCCTCGCCCGACATGTTTACCTATACACTGTTCAATCCCAATGCCTGGGGAACTTTCCGTTCTTGCAGCTGGTACGAGAACGAAGAAGTCACAGAACTGACCGTTACAGCCAGGAAGACCATCGACACGGAAGAGCGATACGCATTGTACATGAGAGCACAGGAGATCATTACCGAAGATGCTGCTGCGCTCTTCATCGCTAATCCTATCCACAGAATCGCCATGCGGGATTATGTAAAAGGCTACGACTTCTGCGGAATAAACCCGTTTGACCTGGTCTTCTACAATCTAAAGCTAGACAAATAGTCAATAATTTTGAACTGTCGTTGGAGAGAGGCGTGCAGCATGCCCCTCTCCAACGGCGACTTGAGGTAAAAGATCAATATGTCTGGGCTATTCATCCTGAAACGTTTGGCCTATATGGTATTCACGCTCATCGGAATCTCGATACTGATTTTTGTCCTAACTCGGGTCTTGCCCGGCGATCCCGCCCGTCTGGCGCTTGGCCCCGAAGCCAATGAAGAGCAAGTAGAAGACTTGAGGCACGCATTGCGGCTGGATAGACCCCTCCCGGTGCAGTACATCTGGTTTCTTCAGAACCTTGTTCATGGCAAGTTGGGTAAATCCCTGGTGACGCACAGGGATGTTGCCAAAGACATTCTGCAGCGTTTCCCCGCAACATTGGAGCTCGTTCTGGTTTCGCTCGGTCTGGCTGTGATCATTGGTGTTCCATTGGGAATTGTCTCCGCTTTGCACAAGGACCGTGTTGTTGACTATCTGACCAGAGCGGTCGCTTTTACAGGGGTGTCGTTCCCTCGATTCTGGATTGGAATTATGTTGCAGCTTACGGTTGCCTATAGACTTGGATTGCTTCCCGTCACGGGGCGTATCGGAGGACTTGCACCGCCGCACGTCACGGGCCTGTTCTTGCTAGATAGCCTGATTGCGCTTGATTTCACTGCGTTCGGCGACACAGCGATTCACCTGATTCTTCCGGCTATTACGCTGTCTTTGTCCCCTCTTGCTCAGATTACCCGCATGGTGAGGGCAAACATGGTCGAGCAGATCCACAGAGACTATGTCACGGTTAATCGTACCATCGGGATGCCGGAGACACTGCTTGTCTACAAGTACATGCTCAAGAATGCGTTCAGCGCGACACTCACCACGGTGGGGCTCATGTTGGGGTGGATGCTGGGGAATGCTTTTCTTGTTGAGCAGGTATTCTCGTGGCCCGGGATCGCTCGCTATGGCATCAACTCAGTTCTCAGGAATGATTTTAACGCAATCGTCGCCGTCACTCTCGTTGTTGGACTCGGGTATCTGGTGATCAATTTTGTCGTCGACCTGCTGTACAGGTTCCTCGACCCGAGAATAAGGCTTGAGAAATGACATCATGAATACAACAAGCAGACAGTCTGCGCAATACAAAAGTGGTTTCCAGCGAGCGGCCTATCGTTTTTTTCGAAGCCCGCTATCGATCATCGGACTTGTGATTATCTTGGTCATTTCTGTTGTTGCCATTTTTGCCCCGTTAATTGCGCCTTATCCCAAGGATGCGATCAGCGGGGTGCACTTCGGAAACTCGTTTCAACCCCCGAGCCTTGCGCATCTGTTTGGCACGGATGAGGTGGGTCGGGATGTCCTGAGCAGAGTGATCTTTGGCTCCAGATTGTCCCTCAAAGTGGGGTTGGTGGTCGTTACAATTTCCGTTCTTGTTGGCGTTCCGTTAGGACTTGTTGCTGCCTACGTCGGAGGACCGTGGGAGGTTGTGATCATGCGGGTGACCGATGTGTTCTTATCGATTCCTCCCCTTGTGTTGGCACTGGCGGTAGCAGCTGTCTTCAAACCCAATCTAACCAACAGCATGCTTGCCATCTCCTTTACGTGGTGGCCGTGGTACGTCCGCCTGGTGTATGGAGAAGCGCTATCGATCAAAGAGGAGGACTTCGTTGAGGTATGTGAATCGGTGGGGGCCTCCAAGTCTCACATCATGTTCAAGGAAATCCTTCCTAACATGGCCTCGACGTTGTTGGTGAAGGTCACCCTAGACATAGGCTATGCGATACTGATGGGGGCTTCACTGGGATTCCTGGGTGTTGGGGCACAACCGCCAACCCCTGCGTGGGGCACAATGGTGAGTTTGGGTCGAGTGCATCTATCAAGGGCTTGGTGGCTGACAACCTTTCCGGGACTGGCGATATTTCTTACTGTCCTCGGATCCAATCTGTTTGGCGATGGCTTGCGAGACCTGCTTGATGTAGAAATGGAGCGCTAGACGATGAGTCAACACATCCTGGAGATCAAGCACCTACAGGTCTGGTTTCACACGATTGATGGCGTGGCTCAGGTGATACAGCGCGCTGAACTCGTTGTTGAGCCCCATCAAGCCGTTGGATTGGTGGGCGAAACCGGGTGCGGGAAGAGCGTAACAGCGAAGGTGATATTGGGATCTCTGCCGGTGCCGCCGGCCGAAATCAAGCAAGGAGAGGTGATCTTCTGCAATGAGGACTTGCTTTCATTGAGGGTGAAGCAACGAAAGGAGCTGTTGAAACAGTCGATGTCCTACATTCCTCAGGATCCGATGACGTCCCTCAATCCTGTGTTCACCATCCGACAGCAGATGGTAGACCTCATCAAATGGCACAAGTGCGCAAACATCGGTCTGGGAGGGCTTCTAGGACTCCGGGGGTGGACGAAGAACAAACCGGCCAGAAAGACAGCGCTTCAACTCCTCGACTACGTCAACATTCCTGCTCCGGAAAAGATCGTGGACAGCTATCCTATCGAGTTGTCGGGCGGCATGCGGCAGCGCGTTCTGATCGCGATGGCCCTCGTTGGCGACGCACAGTTCCTGATCGCCGATGAGCCCACCACGGCCCTGGATGTGACCATTCAGAAAGGAATCCTAAACCTGATGGAAGAGCGAATCGAAGAGAGGGGTATCGCTATCCTCTACATTACCCATAACCTGGGCGTGGCGCGGAGACTTTGCGCCAGGATTTGCGTGATGTATGCTGGGAATGTCGTGGAGACAGGCCCGACTTTGGAACTGCTGGAAGACCCTGCGCATCCGTACACGATCGGATTGATCAATTCCGTTCCCAAACTCACCAAAGAAAGCTATGTAGGCATTGAAGGAACGTTGCCGGACTACCTACAACCTCCTTCTGGCTGTCGGTTTCATCCCCGGTGCCGATATGCCGAGGAAATCTGCAGAAACACTCCCCCCAGCCTGAGAGAAGTCGGTGAACACCGGTTTGCTTCCTGTCACATGATCGAGAGGTTCAGATGACGCCTTGCAAGAATCTGTTATCGGTCGAGAGCCTATACAAGGCCTTTCTTGGCAAAAAGAAAGGCCTGTCACGTGCTCGAACCCCTGCCATCAAGGCCGTCAACGGCGTTGACCTGGAGGTTAAACGAAGAGAGACCCATGCGCTTGTCGGCGAATCTGGTTCGGGAAAGACCACCCTGGGTAAAACCGCCATTCACATCTATGCAGCAACCGGAGGGACCATCGTGTTCGATGGACGTGACATCACGCAATTGGCAGGGCGACGGCTGAAGGCGTTCCGCCGGGAAGCACAAATGATGTTCCAGGATCCGACCTCGTCGCTGAACCCTCGCAAGAGTGTCTCTGCGACCATTTCGCTTCCGCTAAGAATATACGGCAATATCTCGAGCGGGCAACGAAAGTTGAGAGTTGAAGAGCTTCTGGCTACGGTTGGACTGCCCAGGCCGTTTCAGTACCGCTATCCCCATTCACTAAGTGGGGGCCAAAAGCAAAGGGTAGGGCTGGCCAGGGCGCTCGCGACGCAACCAAGCCTGATTGTACTGGATGAGCCGACATCCGCGCTTGACGTTTCCGTTCAGGCGAAGATACTGTCTTTACTAGCGAACCTTCAACAGGAGCATGACCTCACCTATCTGTACATCACACATGACTTGGCCATTGTGCGCAACATTGCCACGACGACATCTGTGATGTACTTGGGGAGGGTTGTTGAGCAAGCGGAAACGGAAGACCTCTTCAGCAATCCGAGACATCCCTATACCAAAGCCCTCCTCTCGGCCATACCCATCATCTCAGAGGAGGAAAAGAGGCACAAACCGGCAGAGGTCACCCTTGAGGGGGATATCCCTTCACCGTCGAACATGCCCGTTTACTGTGGTTTCTTCTCCAGATGTCAGGAGAAAATGGCGGAATGTCAACAGGTCGATCCGGCCTTAGTGCAAGTAGAGAACGACCACTGGGTAAGATGCCTACGTTTCGCCCACAGGAGAGAAGCGGAAAGAACGCCCTATCCATTGACAACGAAGGGACAAAGGAGCTGAGCTGTCGATGGTCTGGACGAGAGCTGGTGTCCTTTGACAGTGACAAGTGCGCGTTTCATCCGGCTGCGAGGAAAGCATCCTTTGGTGGTAACATGGGGATTCAGTGCATGTCTGTGGACCGGAAAGGCTGGCAATAGGGGCGTAGTGAGCAGGTGTGGCGCATGAAACGCCTCGCGATATCTACACGGAGGGTCCAGACCCATTTTGAAAATAGGGACTGTTACGATTGGTCAAACACCCAGGGATGATGTATTGGTTGAAATGAAGTCACTTATTTCTAGCGATATTGAGATCGTTGAAAAAGGGGCGTTGGATAAACTTACTGTTGAAGAGATTGCAGGCTTGAGACCAACAGAAGATGATGAGATCCTGATAACCCGGATGTCAGATGGGACAGAGTTGACAGTGGGTAGAGATCATATCTTGCCGAGGATGCAAGGTGCGATCTTTGAGCTTGACAGAGACAAAGATGTAGCCTTGATTACACTCCTTTGCTCGGGGGAGTTCCCAGCGTTTGAGTGTAACAAGCCGCTTGTTACACCATTTAGGCTTTTCTGGGGAGCTCTCTCCTCTATATCTATCGAAGGAAGTTTGGGAATGATACTGCCCTCAAGGGAACAAGTAAAGATTGCAGTAGAAACCTTTGAGGGATTGGGCTGCAAGGTGGTTGGAGTAGGGGCTTCTCCGTATGGAAGAGAAGAAGAAATAGTGAGGGTTGCCAAGGAGCTGAAAGGTAGGGTTGATCTAGTGTTCATGAATTGCTTTGGTTACAGTCTAGAAATGAAGCGCGTCGTAAGACAGATTACAGGGAAGCCGGTTATTCTTGCTCGGTCTTTACTGGCAAGGACATTAGACGATCTCTTACAGTGATGCTATGGATAGTTGTACGCCGTACGATTGGCATTCTTAGCGTCTTGAGTGAGTGAAACGAACGGGCGAGAGAGCTTTGTGTGGAGCGTGAGGATCCAGATATTGTGTGGGCAGTTAAGGAAACCATTTCAATCTGTGGAGGTGCGTTGTGTTAGAACATGGGAGCGTTGTGCAAGCTGCGTATGACAAAGGGCGAGACTATGAAGGAAGGGCCACGAATTGCTGTCAATGCGTGATAGCGGCAATACAGGATGCGATCAATTGCGAGAATAACGACATACTGAGGGCCGGCAGTGCACTTGCGGGTGGCTTGGCATTCACCGGACAAGGGACGTGCGGTGCATTGGTAGGGGCGGTTATGGTCATCGGGCAGCTCTACGGTAGAACGCGAGAAGAGCTGGACAAAGATGCAACAAACGAAATCGGAGAAATTGACTGGGTAGGCGCAGGCAAGGGTTGGGAGCTCGCTTACGAGCTATTTGAGTGGTTCAGAGCTGAATATGGAAGTATTATCTGTTCGGATATCAAGAAGAAGCTATTTGGTCACAATTATGAAGAGCACATTCGACCAAACAGTCCGGCTCGTTACGCCTTGTCTAAGAAATCAGCAGGATACAAGCGAGGAATATGCCCAGAGGTTGTTGGAAAAGCCGCGCAGTGGGCAACAGAGATTGTACTAAGAAAGGGTATTCCCGAGGGATGTGCCAGAGGATAATCCTCCGTGGAACAACATGAATAACGGTCATCAGGGGGCGGGAAAAAGGCTCCTGGTACGCATCACGAAATCAAGAGGTGACAACGACATGATGGACGATTCCCACAATGCAAGAGAGCTTGAAAGATTGGTCCGTTTAGATACATACCCACTGGCAGTCAAGTTGCTGAAATCGGAGAAGGATATTCCAGAAGCAGCGAAGCGCCCCGTAAGGGACTTTGGACATCACCTTTCTTTGTGCCAGGCGTTCTCAATGTCTAGGCGAGAAGGGACTACAGTTGCTATGTTAAAGGAAGATATGTGGTGCTTTGAACCGGTCTTGGCATTTGGTCTTGAGAAACCATCGCTTCGTTTTTTGGAGGGTCACAACAGGTTCCCACATGATGTGGAGACACTACAGGCTGGAGCCAATTATGCGCAGAACTTTCCGCGCCTGGAAACAGGTAAGTACATCGGGATCATGTCTGCGCCGCTGGAAACTGTGGATTTCTATCCCGATCTGGTCATGATGTACTGTACGTCAACGCAGCTTACTCTGCTACTTCTTGGGATTGCCTACAAAGATGGATTTGACGTGACCAGTACGCTATCAGGGCATGCTGCCTGTGTGTATTCCGTTGTACCGGTGCTGCAAACGGGGAAATGTCAAGTGGCAGTCCCGTGCCGCGGGGATCGATATGCTGCTGGAGCACAGGATAATGAGTTGATATTCTCCGTGCCATACGAGCGGTTAGATGATCTGGTTGATGGTCTGAAAGCAATCGCGAAAGCAGGTACGACACTTCCTGGGCGTGTTGTAATGCAGCCCGAGTATCAGCTGCCTGAGAGCTACATAGATTTGGGAAGGGAAATAGGAATGGATCAACTTGGCGCCTGAGAGCTACATCATAGAAATGCTGCAGCTTCTGAGTTAATCAAAGATAGGAAACAGTTGCTATGGGAGAAGGAATGATAATGGAGTTGGTTGATGACATTGCTGTTGATGATCTTGTTCGAGGAGCAACCTTTCTAATTTCAACTATGTTCCCATAGAAGACATGATAGTTGGGTAATAAAGTTGATGGAGTGCTTCTGCAACGTCCTTCGGAATGTCGCAAATCCGATTGCTAGCTTCGTAGGGTTCGCTGGGCCGCAGCTACACCGGCGGCCAACTTACAGTGATAGCCACAGTCCAGCAATGCTGCTTCGATAGCTCCGATCGTGGCTAGTAGATCACCCGAGTTTGTCGCTCCCATGTGCCCGATACGAAAGTAACGATCCCTAATTTCGGGATGCAGTCCACCAGCGAGAATTGCGCCTGCTGCTTTAACCCTTGGTAGAAACTCTGCCCCTGCAATTCCGTCTGGGTAGTAAGGGGCCGTTAGCGTTGCTGCAGCATGCATTGGGCTAGTAGGCACTTGATCCAATCCCAATGCCTGAACAGCTGCTTTGCATGCTTTCCCAAGCTTGTAGTGTCGCAAGAAGCGAGCCTTCATTCCTTCTTTAAGAATTATTCTAAGGCTAACGTTCAGTGCGCAGATAAGGTTCACAGCAGGGGTTCCAAAATAGCTTGGTTTTCGTGCTTCGTAGGCCTCCATGACTGGTAGCCAATTAGCCCAATCTGCGTAGTAATTAGCGACTGGGGTTTTGCGTTTTCTCCAGATACTCAACGCTTTGGGACTGACAACCAAGAGGGCAAGTCCAGGAGGAACTCCAATTGCTTTTTGGGAAGTTGTTAGGGCAACATCGATACCCCATTCTTCTTGGTAGAGCTCTTCAGCCCCCACAGAGCAGACTCCATCAAGCACTGTGAGTACGTCATGTCTGCAGCCGAGTGCACCCAATGCTTGTGCGTCTACGCGAACGCCAGTAGAGGTATCTACATGTGTAAAGGTCATCAGTTTGTAGCGTTGTGTATGCAGTGCGGCATCTACTTCTGATGAAGCAATCGTGTCGCCAAGTGGAGCTCGGAGCACAGAAACCTCTACGCCATATCGCTTCAGTAGTTCGGCGTAGCGATCACCAAACACTCCGGTGCTCAGTACTAACGCTTTGTCTCCAGGCTTGATAAGGTTGACGACGGCCATTTCCATGGCGAGCATTCCGGAACCGGATACTACGAATGGCTGGCCAGTCGGACAAAGCCACACTTTCCTCATTCTTTCCAGTGCTTGGCCAAAGACCTCAATGAATTCAGGGGCAACGTGACTAGTAGTAGGCGCACCTAGCGCCTGAAGCACGTCCGGCTCAAACTCGACCGGCCCAGGGATCATTAGCAACGTACGGTCTTTCATAACACTCTCCTCATATCTGTAATCTCTAGCTGTAGTCTTTCGAATGTTGATCTTAACAAGAAGTTACCTTTGCCTCTTGCAAGATAGATCTTAGATCTTGTTTCCTATCCTCTGATAACGGAAGTAAGGGCGGCCGAGGCAGCCCTCCGTACATACCCAGCATCTCCATTGCTGCCTTCAGTGCTGGCACACCCCATCCTCGTGTGACAGCGGTGTTTACGGGAAGCATTTTTTCTTGAAGGTCACGTGCTTGATCAAGCTCACCATTTATGAAGTGTTGCCTGATGGATAGACACTGGTTGGGTGCAATGTTTGCCAGCGCTAGCACACCTCCTACAGCACCCATCAAAAGCGCTGGGAGAAGGAAGCTGGCCGAGCCAGCTAGGAGTTGAAAGGACAAAGGAGCAAGACGGTGGATCTCTGCCATCTTGGCAAGATTCCCTCCCGAATCCTTAATAGCGAGTATGTTCTCGTGCTCTGCAATGTCAGTGACAGTTCTCGCGTCTAGGTCAATTCCTGTGCAGGCAGGCATGTTGTAGATAATTACGGGAATAAGGGAAGCATCCGCTACCCTGTGGAAGTACTCAATCAACACCTCTGAGGTCATCTGACCTTTGTAGTAGGATGGACTGACGACTAATACTGCATCGGCTCCGATCTTTGCAGCTTGTCTTGTCAAGTCTATAGTTTGTAGTGTAGACTGGCAACCAGTTCCAGCGATCATCAGCTTGTTTGGTGGAATAGCTGCTCGGGCTACCTCCAAGACGTGCAAGCGCTCTTGATCGTTCAGTAGGACAAGTTCTCCGTTTGAGCCAAGTACAACATAGCCACGGAGCTCATACCTATTCCATATTCGCAAGTTCTCCGTGAGCGCCTTTGTAGCAACGCGGCTTTTGGCATCGAACGGGGTTGGAATAGGAGGATAAATCCCTTCTAATTGAAGAACATTGTTGCTCACTATGAACCTCCTCTTGTAGCCGTTGTGAGCTGTGCGATATCTGAATCCCTGAGCTGACATTCTACAAGTGAAGTGTTTCCTTTTCCAGGCTTGGTGGTACTTCCTTGTTCCATTGTCTCTTGTGCAGTTTCTGAGGGGGCTACTCCTCCCACATTGCCCTTATTCTTTCAGCTATGTTTCTGGTATTGGTTGCATCTGATTCTCTATCCGGTTCTGAGCCCTGCTCCAGATGAACCTCGTCCAGAGTCTTCACTACATCGTCCGTGAAGAAGCGGCAAAGCTGAGCATAGCTCGATCTATCACTCATAGCATACCACCTGTAGTAGTAACGGAGCGGCCAGGAGATGTACAAGAAGTTCCTCGCTCGTGTAAG
>Ga0163203_1000262_pt1 | contig 13887 bp, 10 predicted proteins | sample PL_2010_330m_FD_113534 | JGI IMG/M metagenome (GOLD analysis project Ga0163203, IMG submission 113534) | Freshwater microbial communities from Powell Lake, British Columbia, Canada to study Microbial Dark Matter (Phase II) - PL_2010_330m | ecosystem: Environmental > Aquatic > Freshwater > Lake ... | reverse complement strand
GGTCAGCTTGCTCAAGGCCTGGTACGGAAATGCCGCTAACCAAGATAATGACTTCTGCTTTAATTACCTGCCCAAGGTTGACCCCGGTGTAAACTATACTCACATCGGGATGTTTGAGGCGATGGGCCAGGGCAAAATCAAGGGGCTCTGGGTCTGGGGACAGAACCCGGCAGCGGGTGGTCCTAATTCTAACGGGGAGCGAGAGGCCCTGGGGAACTTAGACTGGCTTGTTGCCGCCGACATATGGATGAATGAAACCTCAGAGTTCTGGAAGAGACCGGGGGTAGATCCGTCTGGCATCAAGACCGAAGTCTTCGTTCTCCCTGCTGCCTGCTCCTATGAAAAGGAGGGGAGCATCAGTAATAGCGGTCGCTGGGCACAATGGCGCTACAAGGCAGTGGAGCCACCGGGAGAAGCCATGGCCGACCTGGAGATTATGAACCTCGTTATGCTGAAGCTGAAGGAACTTTATCAGGCAGAGAGCACCCCACAGGCCAGGCCAATCATAGACCTGGACTGGAATTACGGGGAGCATATTACTGCTGATGCCATAGCAAGAGAGGTCAATGGCTACGACCTGACCACCGGCAAGCTGGCCGCCAGCTTTACGGCACTAAAGGACGACGGTACTACCACGTCCGGCAACTGGCTGTACTGCAATCAGTACACCGAGGAGGACGGGAATAAATGCGCCCGGCGTGGCACGGTGGATACACATCCCAAGCAAATAGGTCTGTATTCCGACTGGTCCTGGTGCTGGCCGCTTAACCGGAGGATTATCTACAACCGGGCATCCGTTGACCTTGATGGGGTGGCTTGGGATAGCGAGCAGCCTGTTATCTATTATGATGCCGCAGCGAAGAAATGGGAGGGTGATGTTCCCGATGGAGGCTGGCCACCGATAAACCAGGCTAAAGAAGGAGAGAAGTACCTGCCCTTTATTATGAAGCCGGAAGGCGTTGCTCGTCTCTGGGGCTACGGCCTTGCAGAAGGACCGGTACCCGAGGTCTACGAGCCGTGGGAAAGCCCGTTAGATAAAAACTTGATGTCAGGTACCAATAACAATCCCTGTGCCTTCATTGGCACCTATATGAATAAGCGAGGCACATCTAATCAATATCCTTATGTGGGCACCACCTATCGCTGCACCGAGCACTGGCAGACCGGCATCATGACTCGAAACCTGCCCTGGCTGGTAGAACTCATGCCCAATATGTACGTGGAAATGGGCCAGGAACTGGCTGCCGAGAAGGGCATTGAAAGCGGAGATAATGTCGTTGTGAGCTCGGCGCGGGGAGCGATTACGGCAGTAGCTGTGGTCACCAGACGCCTCCAGCCACTCAGAGTGGCAGGGAAGACCATTCACCATGTCGGCGTTATCTGGCACTTTGGTTACAGTGGCATGGCGAAAGGCGACAGTGGCAACATTCTCACTCCCCACGTTGGTGATGCCAACACGACCATCCCGGAGTATAAGACATTCCTGTGCAATGTAAGGAGGGCATAATTATGAGTAAAGGAGTGCTGTATGACGCAACCAAATGCATAGGATGCCGGGCATGTCAGGTGGCCTGCAAGCAGTGGAATGAACTGCCAGCAGTGGCGACTACCAACACTGGCACATACGAGAATCCTCCGAAAATGGATGCCTACACCTTTACCAGGATACACTTTACCGAGACAGAATATAATGGCAAGTTCCGTTGGGTCTTTAACAAGCTCCAGTGCATGCACTGTGAGCATCCAGCGTGTGTAGAGGCCTGTATTGTAGGCGCTTTAGAGAAGAGGTCAGATGGACCGGTAACCTACGATGATAGCAAGTGCATCGGTTGCCGCTACTGCCAGGTTGCCTGTCCCTTTGGCATACCGAACTTTGAGTGGGATAAGCCGATACCCTGGATACGCAAGTGTACCTTTTGCGCTGACCGGCAGGGTGCGGGACTCAAGCCAGCCTGTGTCACTGCCTGTCCCACCGGTGCCCTCAAGTTCGGCGAGCGTGATGACCTCATCGCCGAAGCCAGGGAACGTATCGCGGCTGTACCGGGCAGATATGTAGACCATATCTATGGAGAGAAAGAGGTAGGCGGCACGTCCTGGCTATATCTCTCCCCCGTCCCCTTTGAGCAGCTGGGGTTTGCCAGTCACAGTTCCGAACCGGTGACTGTCAATGCGGCGCGTGCCATGGGTGCAGTTCCGCCAGTGCTCTTGGGCGTAGCGGCGGTTATGACTGGCATCTACTGGCTCACCAAACGCCGGCAGAAGATTAGCCAGACAGAGGATAGCGACAAAGAAAAAACAGGGGTGACGAAATGATACAGCAGAAACGCGCCTTTCCCTGGGGCATATCTGTCCTGACTATCCTGGTCATCCTTGGTATCATCCCCATAATCATTCGCTACATCAATGGGCTTGGTGCCGTCAGCAACCTGAGCGATGGCCGTCCCTGGGGGTTCTGGATCAGTTTTGACCTGTACTGCGGCGTTGCCTTGGCAGCAGGAGGTTTTACTCTGGCGGGGTGGGTCTACCTCTTTAACCGGGAAAAATATCATGCTGTAGCCAGGCCAGCGGTCCTGACTGCTTTCCTGGGTTACACGCTGGTTATCCTGGCTCTGCTGGTAGACCTGGGACAACCCTGGTACATCTGGCATGCCATGATATACTGGAACATCCGTTCCCCACTGTTCGAAGTAGCAATATGCGTGATGACATACACTGCGGTGCTGGCCCTGGAATTTAGCCCCGCGGTCTTTGAGGGCTTAAGCAAGAGCAACCTCCCCGTTGTTAGGCGATTCAACTGGCACATCCCTTTGCGAGTTATTCGGACGATTCAGATTCCCCTGGTAATTGCTGGCGTTGTTCTCTCAACTTTACACCAGTCCTCCCTGGGCTCAATGTTGTTGATGATGCCGGAAACATTGCATCCCCTGTGGTACACGCCGATACTGCCGATATTGTTCCTCACTTCGGCAATAGCCGTAGGGCCAGCTATGGTCATCTTCGAAACTACACTTAGCAGCAGGGTCTTTGGCCATAAGTTACCTATGGATATCCTTAGCGGCCTGGGCAGGGCAATTCCCTATATTCTCGGAGTATACCTGCTGCTCAAATTAATGGACCTGACGGCTACAGGAGAAACAGGCCTAATCTTTACTGCATATCCGCAAAATTTGCTGTGGTGGGGTGAAATAATCATCGGGGTCATTTTGCCCTTAATCCTCTTCTCCATGCCCAGTGTGAGACATAGTGGGAGAGGGGTATTCTGGAGCGCAGTGCTGGTTGTCCTGGGGCTGGTATTTAACCGCTTCAACGTGAGCATGCTGGCTCTGGCTATGCGACCGGGCTTTGCTTACTTCCCCCACTGGATGGAGGTCGCCATTTCGGTAGCGCTCGTCGCCGATGCCTTGCTCGTAATTTGGTTGGCCTACCGGTTTTTGCCCATGACTCATAGTGAAGAAGTAGTGGAGATGAATGTACAGTGACAGGATGGAGAAAAGTATGCTGCTTTGCGGATGGTGTCATTTATGTTTGGGGAAACAAACGTAAGGTTATTACCCCTGGGATACTATGCTGCTGGCATTTTACGCATTGGGGATGAAAACACTCTACTTCAGGCTGCATATTGAACAATAGCAAGTAGGGCGCAACTCCTGGATATCTTGTTGAATATCCGAGACTGAATGATCGATATCAGTATCCTGCGGCAATGGGCGGCCGTCACTCTTAATCAGCCGGTTGGGGGTTCGAGTCCTCCGCGGCTCACGTTCAACCAGGAGAATTTTTTCACCAATTTATGTTAGTATTGCAGTGAATTGCCAGCGCTGCATTTTTATGGAGGTTAATTCATTATGAGCGATGCTATCCGCGGCGGCTATTCTGGAACGACCGTCAGGGTCAACCTTACCGAAAACCGGATTTCAGCGGAAAAAACCGATGATGAGCTCTGCAAGAAATACCTCGGGGGAGCCGGTTTTGTCGCCCACTACCTCTGGAAGGAAATTGCCCCCAGAGTTGACGCCCTGGGGCCTGATAACAAGCTGATTTTCGCCTGCGGGCCTCTCACGGGCGTGCCATTTCCGGGAAACGGACGCAATTGCATTGGCGCCAAATCGCCGCTGACCGGCGGCGTGGCCAAATCAGAGGTGGGGGAGTTCTGGGGAGCTGAACTCAAGCGCGCCGGCATCGATGTCCTCATTGTTGAGGGTAAGTCAGCCAAGCCGGTTTACCTGTGGGTCAACGATGGCGAAGTCAGCATAAGAAATGCGGCACACCTGTGGGGCAAGAACACCAAGGAAACGCAGCAAAAAATCAGGAATGAGCTCGGCGATGACCGGATAAGAGTGGCCAGCATCGGGCCCGCAGGAGAGAACCTGGTTCTTTATGCCTGCGCGATGAACGGCCTGTATGATGCCGCCGGAAGGGGCGGAATAGGTGCGGTCATGGGCTCCAAGAACCTGAAAGCAGTCGCCGTCAGGGGCCATAAAGCACCAAAGGTCATTGATGCCAAGCCGGCCAAAGACATTGCGAAATGGCTGAAGGCTAACTGGGAGTCGATGCGGGGTTTCTGGGAAGTCGGTACCGGATTACCCATGGACGGCTTTGAGGCTATGGGCAACCTGCCGGTGAGAAACTTCCGCGACGGTCTCTTCCCGGCGGTTAAAAAGATAGACGCTCCGGCCGTTATGAAAACCATCGGTATCAAGATGGACGCGTGTTATGCCTGCCCGGTGCGCTGCAAGAAAGTGGTAAAAATGGACAAGCCCTATAAAGTGGACCCCGATTACGGCGGCCCCGAATATGAAACACTGGCTTCACTGGGCTCCAACTGCGGCATCGAAGACCTGCCAGCCATCGCCAGGGGCAACGAGCTCTGCAATGCCTATTCACTGGACACGATTTCCACCGGAGAGGTCATCGCCTTCGCCATGGAGTGCTTTGAGAACGGATTGCTCACCGCCAAGGATACCGGTGGCATAGAACTCAGGTTCGGCAATGCGGAAGCGATGCTCAAACTTATTGACCTTATTGCCCATCGTGAAGGAATCGGCGACCTCCTTGCCGATGGTGTTACCAGAGCCGCACAGAAAATCGGCAACGGTGCGGAAAAATTCGCCATTGCCGTGAAGGGCCTGGAGGCTGGTATGCACGAGCCCAGGGCAAAACCCGGGCTTGGCATCGGCTACATGGTGAATCCGCACGGCGCCGACCACTGCTTTAACCTTCACGACCATGCGTACTCAAATCAGGACAGCCTGCAGGTGAAAGATGTTGAAGCTGTGGGACTGCGCGGTCCGTTTCCGGTTGATGATATCGGGCCGAAAAAGGTCGAGCTTTTCCAGTACAGGCAACGCCTGATGGCCATATTTGATTCCCTGATAGTCTGTCTATTCTTTCCATACAGTCTGACACAATTAGCCGGGCTGCTTAACGCGGTTACCGGCCAGAATGTGACTGTTAAAGAACTGCTGGAAATTGCCGACCGAACGATAACAACCTTACGGCTTTTTAACCTCCGCGAAGGGTTTTCGGCGGCCGATGACAAGCTGCCCCAGCGCTTCTATGAGCCGAAAACTGACGGCGTGCTGGCAGACAAACCCCTTGACCCGGCCAGAATGGAAGAGGCAAAGCACTACTATTATTCCCTGATGGGCTGGGATGAAACCACCGGTGAGCCTGAAGAGGAGACATTAAAGGCACTGGGTATAAAATAATTTAGTTCGGAATCAGCCCAGCGCGCTGACCAGCGAGGGTGCTGGCTCGTCCGGTTCTTCCAGGTGGGGAATGAACGAGGCCTGCTTTTCCCACTCCAGCATACCCTGAAACCAGATATACTGGGCAGCCCTCGATGTTACCACCCTCATCTTCCTCAGCATCCGCATGGAATCGATGCTGTGCTCACGCCTGGCTTCAGTTATTCGCTGTGCTGATACCGGGCCGATGCCGGGCACGCGCAGCAGCTCCCCATAGCTCGCCCGGTTGACATCCACCGGAAACAGCCAGGGCTGATTTTCGGCAATGACCAGCTTCGGGTCCTTCCGTAACGACAGGTCTCCTTTCTCGCCGAGCGCCAGCTCGACCTCCGGCAGCGGGAAGCCATATATTCTGAGCAGCCAGTCCGACTGGTAAAGCCGATGGGCGCGCAGCGGATTGGCCGGCGGCCGACCTTCCAGCGGCGAGTTCCGCACCGGACGGAAGGGGCTGAAATAAGCCCTCCGCAGGTCGACTTCATGGTAAAGGGCAGCGGTGGTTCGCAGTAAATCCCGGTCGCTTTCACCGGCCGCCCCGATGACAAACTGCGTGGTCTGCCCGGACGGCACCAGCCTCTCGTCGGATGCGGTAAGTTTCTTAACCCAGCGCATCGGTGCCACGATATTATTATGCAGGTCCTTGCGCTTGCTCAGTCGAGAAAGGTGCTGGACGGTGGGTGCTTCCATATTTACCGAGACGCGGTCGGCCAGCTTACATCCTTCGGCAACGCAGTCGAACGACGCTCCGGGCAGTATCTTGAGGTGAATGTAACCTTTAAAACCATAGCGGTAGCGCAGGATTTCCACCGTCTTGACCATGGCCTCCATGGTGCGGGTGGGGTTATCGGCGATGCCGGAACTGAGGAAGAGCCCCCGTACCATTCTCCGCTCGTAGAGCTGCATAAAAACCCGGGCCAGTTCTTCGGGTAGAAAAGCGTGTCGCGGAACGTCCCTGGCGACGCGATTGCTGCAGTAGGCGCAGTCATTCATGCAGACGTTGGTCAGCAGTACCTTGAACAGGCAGACCGAGCCGCCGCCGGGCAGCGTTGAGCGGTAGATGAAGCGCTGCGGCGACGGTATAAAATCGCGCACGCCGCTGTAGCCGCAGATGTCAAACTTCGCCGCCGCCGTCAGGGCTCTTAGTTTATCTTCAACCTCCATCTTCCCTATCACCCTTTTAATAGAACACTTGTACTATAGCACAGAGGGAAAAAGGGGTCAATAGCTGGAAGAAGTGGGGGTGATACTTGTATCCGTGGCGGTGTCAGATACAGTCAATATTATGAAGTCGCGAAATCGCCGAAGGCGCTTATTTTTTCTCTTCTTCCTTCTTCTGCCCGGACAGCTGCTCCCGCTGCCAGCGGTGAATTTCGTCGAGCGCCGGCGGCGAAACGCTGAACACCTCTATATCTTCGGGGAACTGCGCCAGGTGGCCTTCCCGGATGAAGAGCAGTCCCGCCTGGTCTGCTTCCAGTGTCCCATCAATCTGCTTGACAATATGTTCATAGCGCTTGCGCAGCGCCTCGACGTATAGCTCAGAGACCTGCTGCGCCACCTTCTGGCTGATAAAGCCCGTGAGGATGAACCGCTCCCAGTCAATGCTCTCCTCGGCCAGGGCCCTGTCCTCAACGGCTTCAATCAGGGCACCGGCCTCGCTCTTCTCTTTAACGACCCGGCCGCTATCGGTGTTGAATTTCTGTATCGCCTCAAGCCCTTCCTTGCCCGCCTGATAGACAGACTCGTGATAGACGTGCCCCACTTTGCCGAGCTTGGCCTCCAGGTTCGCCAGCTGTTCGCCGACCTGCTGCCAGTAACGCTGGTACTTTTCCGCGTAATCTTCCGGCGCGTTCTTTCCCGTGAAAAGCAGTGGCACAAGATAAAGCTTCCTTTTACTGGCGAATTCCTTCGCTTCCGGTTTCTCAATCTTACCCAGCGGCTCTGCCATGGCGCACCATCCTTTCTCTCCACCCATTCTACCCTCTGTTCTCTCCCTGAACAAGAGGCACAGGCTGTGATATACTTATACTTTCAGAGAGGCGATAATCAATCATGGTCAAGGACTACTACCAGATTCTGGGCGTACCGAGGAACGCCAGCCAGGACCAGATTAAAAAGGCATACCGGAAGCTGGCGATGCAGTACCATCCCGACCGCAATCCGGGCAAGGAATCTTGGGCCAACGAGAAGTTCAAGGAAATCAATGAGGCCTTCGGCGTTCTCGGTAACCCGCAGAAGCGGCAGCAGTTCGACCAGTTTGGCACCGTCGGCAACATCGGTGATATCTTCGGCAGCCCCTTTACCAGGACAACTTTTGAAGACCTGATGAAGGACTTCGGCGGCTCCGGGCTGGGCTTCGATTTCCTGGACAATATCTTCGGTGATGCTTTAAGAGGCCGGGGATTTTCTTTCCGGACGTTCAGTCGTGGCGCTCGCGGCCCGGGAAGAGGCATCAGGTTTGAGGCGCCGGGCGGCATAAACCTAGAGGAGATATTCGGTCGGCCCCGGCCGACACGCCGCCCCGAAGTACGCTATGAGGTAGTCATTTCCAGAGAGCAGGCCGCTCAGGGATTGGAAAAAGACCTTGTGCGGAGGGGTAAAAAGCTGAGGGTGAAAATCCCCGCCGGCGTGAAGAACGGCGGTAAAGTGAGGCTGCGCAACGCCCGCCAACTCACCGATGGGCAGCCGGGTGACATTATTATAGTGGTCAGGGTAAAGTAGGATGAACTCCTGGGCTTAAAGAATGTAGGTTAGAACATTAGATACAGAACCAACCTCGTCAATCTAACAATGTAATATTAACAGGATATGTCACCTATCTCGTGGTAAATTAAATTCCGCCACTAATTGAGTTTGCTAGTTCAGGTAGTCCTGTCTTCTACGGGGGCTGTTGCAGCATTTTTTTTAACAGATTCAATCCCATTTATCGCGTTGGCTTTCGTCGTGTAACCTTCTCCTGAATCAGCAACTATCTGTCCGTTTTCGTGGCGAAGCCTCCACCGATACTCTCCTGCTCTGTCCTTGTAGAGCTCAAATGTTGCTGCCATAATACGTACCTCCTTTTACTTAAATTAAAAATGGCGCCAGCCACGCATTCTATTTAGCGGTCACTGACACCCCTTTTCCATCACCGCAACTCCATTAGTCTATGTTTTTCAGGTCTCTTTCATATCAGGTAAGTGCTATTATAGTCCCATCTGATTAAATGTCAATACTCTAAAATGCCGGATAAACAGTAAAATAGCTAATATAATTTCTTGCAACCCTGCCTTCCTTGAACTATAATGCTGTTTGGACTTTCCGTAGATAATATCACCGCAAACTGTTAAAACTGTCGTGTAAGGAGGGATGAGTATGCCCAAGTTCAGTGCCAATCTGTCCATGCTGTTTACCGAAGTTGGTTTTGCTGACCGTTTTGAACGGGCGGCCAGAGCTGGTTTCAAAGCCGTGGAATGCCAGTTTCCTTATGAGCTGCCCAAGGAAAATATCGCCGAGACGCTGGATAAATACGGCCTGCAAATGGTCCTGCACAACGTGCCATCGGGCGACTGGGCGGCCGGGGAGAGGGGCATCGCCGTCCTGCCGGGACGGGAGAGTGAGTTCCAGGATGGGGTGGGGAAAGCCATTGAATACGCCAAAGCGCTCAAGTGCCCCCGCCTCAACTGTCTGGTCGGCCTTACCCCGAAGGGCGTTCCGGCGGACAAGGTGCGCCAGACCGTGATAAGCAACCTTAAATTCGCCGCCGGGGCAATGCAGAAAGAAGGCATCGCCACGCTGGTTGAATCACTTAACAGCTATGATGTCGCCGGCTTTAACCTGACCTGCTCCGCGGAAGTATTTCAACTCATTGATGAAGTCAATCATCCCAACCTTTCATATCAGTATGACATCTACCATATGCAGGTCATGGAAGGCAACCTGACCAAGACAATCCGGGATAACATCAAGCGTATCGGTCATATCCAGCTCGCCGATGTGCCGGGCAGGCATGAACCGGGTACCGGCGAGATTAACTTCCCCAATCTGTTCAAGTTCATTGACGAGGCAGGATACACCGGCTGGATTGGCTGCGAATACAAGCCGGCCGGTGCTACTGAAGCTGGCCTGGGATGGGTCAAACCTTATCTAAAATAATAAAGGAAAAGGAGGAAAGATATACAAAATGGCAAATCTTGGATTCATTGGCGTAGGCATAATGGGCAAGCCGATGGCCGGTCACCTGATGGAGGCAGGCCATAAAGTCCACGTTTACGACGTGGTTGACGCGCCGGTCAAAGAGCTGGCGGCAAAAGGGGCCGTTGCCTGTGGCACCTGCAAAGAGGTGGCCGAGAAAGCGGATATCGTCTTCATGATGGTACCCGATACGCCAGACGTGGAAGCCGCTCTCTTCGGTAAAGGCGGCGTTATCGAAGGTGTCAAGAAGGGCTCGATTGTGGTGGATATGAGCTCCATCTCCCCGATCGCCACCAAAGAGTTCGCCAAGAAGCTCGCGGAAAAGGGCGTGGAAATGCTCGACGGCCCGGTTTCCGGCGGCCAGGTGGGCGCACAGAACGCCACCCTGTCTATAATGGTCGGCGGCAAGCCGGCGGTATTCGCCAAGATAAAGCCCTACTTCGAGCTTATGGGCAAGAACATCGTCCACATTGGCGGCAACGGTGACGGTCAGACCTGCAAGGTGGCCAACCAGATTGTGGTCGGCGAGACCATCATGGCCATCAGCGAAGCCCTTTTATTCGCCTCCAAGGCTGGCGCTGACCCGAGCAAGGTGCGAGAGGCGCTGCTCGGCGGCTTCGCGCAGAGTCGCATCCTCGACCTGCACGGCAAGCGGATTATCGAGCGGACTTTTCAGCCGGGCTTCCGCATTCGCCACCAGCAGAAGGACCTGAACAACGCTCTGCAGGGCGCCCGCAGCCTGGGCATGAGCCTGCCGGGTTGCGCGGTAGCGCAGGAACTTTTCAATGCCCTCGCCGCCCAGGGCGATAGCGACCTTGACCATTCCGCGCTGGTGCTGGCACTGGAGAAGCTCGCCAACCACAAGGTCGCCGGTAAATAGACAAGCCGGTTCTTAATTGAATACGGGAATCAGGAGAGAGGCGGTGCCTCTCTCCAATTTTTTTACCTTGCCCCGGATACCGCAAGACAAATGGCATGCGAATTTTAGAAAATATTTAGAAATCGGGCTCGCATCTTTACCTTTTATTTAGCATCATGGCCTTATCCTGTAAAGGCGAATAAAGCAAACGCATGTATGGAATAACGCTTATTACCTATGACTAAAGAGCTATTGTCATTTGCCATTTGGCTAGATAAGATAGCTTCAGTGAGCGTGCGTTAAACAGCTTAACGGGAGAAACAGCCATTGACGCCTGAAGTAAATATTGAAGAAGCTCAAATCGAGACGCCGCAGACCAGGCTGCACAAGCACCTGATCCAGCCGGAAGCGCTGCGCCTTATCCCTGAAGCTGTGGCGAGAAAGCACGCCGCCATTCCTCTGGAAATAAGCGGCAATGTGCTCCACGTTGCCATGGTCAACCCATCCGACATCATTGCCCTGGAGGCGCTGGCCACCCGAAGCCAGATGCACGTTGTGCCGGTGAAAGCCAGCGCGCAGGAAATCCAGGACGCCATAGATTTCAACTACCAGTCATATGAAGAAATTGAAAAACAGATATCCAGCATCTCGCTGGAAGAAGAGAAAACCGAGCCGCAGGTAAAGCTGGACACGGTAACCGATGCCCCGGTGGCCATGGCACTCGCCCTCATTATCGACGAAGCGGTTAAAGCCCGCGCCTCGGACATACATCTCCAGCCCCAGGAAGATAAGCTGCTGGTACGCTACCGCATCGATGGCACGCTGCACACCATGCTGTCGCTGCCGCTGTCAACGGCCACGCCGCTTATTTCTCGCATCAAGGTTCTGGCCAATATGAATATCGCCGACCATCACCGTCCTCAGGACGGTCATCTTTCGGTGCGAACCAAAAGCGGGCAGGCAATAGATATCCGCGTCGGCACCGTGGCCACGGTGTATGGAGAGATGGGTGCCTTGAGGCTCCTCGACAAGTCCAGGGCCATCATGACCCTGACTGACCTCGGTTTTCTGTCCCAGAGCCTGTCCAAGTACGAAGAGATGCTCAAAATCCCGTACGGCATGCTTCTGGCCAGCGGACCCACCGGCGCCGGTAAAACCACCACCCTTTACGCTTCCATAAACTGCCTGGACTGCGTGGGCCGGAACATTATTACCATCGAGGACCCGGTGGAATACCGGTTCAAGCACATTAACCAGATTCAGGTTAATCCACGTGCTGGACTCACCTTTGCCAGCGGGCTCAGGTCCATACTGCGCCTCGACCCGGACGTTATCCTGGTCGGTGAGATACGTGACGCGGAAACAGCCCGCATCGCCATTCAGTCGGCGCTCACCGGTCACCTGGTACTGTCTTCAATCCATGCCAATGATGCCGTTGGGGTGGTGTTCCGACTCCTGGACCTTGGTATTGAGCCTTTCCTGGTCGCCTCAGCGCTTATTGGTGTCATCGCCCAGCGGATGGTGCGGCGGGTCTGCCCCGACTGCGGGCAGATGACCCCGGTTCCACTCGTGGAGCAGATGGGTTATGAGAAAGAAATAGGCGAAGAACGAAAAGAGTTTCACAGCGGCAAGGGCTGCAAGTCATGTTCCAATACCGGCTACCACGGTCGGTTGGGGCTGTTTGAGATTCTGCAGGTCAGTGATGAAATACGGATGATGCTGCTCAACGGCACCACCACCGCCGAGCTTAGAAATCAAGCAACCAAGGATGGGATGGTGCCTTTAGTCAAGGACGGTATGTTGAAGGTTAAAGAGAATTTGACCACCCCTGCTGAAGTTCTCCGCAACGCATACTCCGTGGACTAGCGCTGCCCTGAGCCCATATTAAATCACCGCAAACATAGAGCAGGAGTGCCTCTGGGGAGAGACAGATGGTTTTCCGATACATCGCCTATAACGAAAAGGGAGAGGTAGTTAAAGGCAAACTGCCGGCGGTCAATGAAGAAGCCGCCAACGACCTGCTTGGCTATGCCGGCTATCTGGCAATTAGCCTCAAGCCTTATATTCCTTTCCTTAATCCTTTCCTTAATATCGATAAGCTGACGTCCGGTCTGTCGCAGGTTAAGCCCGGCGATATCATCCTCGTGTACCGGCAGATGGCCATGCTTCTGGAGTCGGGCATCGATATCGTGACGGCACTGGAACTGCTGCAGGAGCAGGCTACCAATCGGGCACTGAAGAGGGTCCTCGACGACGTAATCGCAGAACTGCGCGCTGGTCATCAGCTCTCCAGGGCGCTGAGCAAGCACCCCCATGTCTTTTCCCCCATTTACTGCAAACTGATAGGCGTCGGTGAGCAGAGCGGAGACCTTGAGACGATTCTCAGACAGGTGGCCGATTATATGGAAAAAGAAGTTACCACCGCCAAGGAGACCAAGAGCGCCTTGATGTATCCGGCGATTACTTCGGTAGTGACGGTCGTGGTCATCGCGATCCTGGTGACGTTTGTCTTACCCAGCTTTGGCAGTCTGTACAGCTCGCTTGGCGTTGACATGCCCGCATCCGCCCAGCTGCTCATCGACCTGTCCGGTAAGCTGAAGGAGTACTGGACCTATCTCATGCTGGGCACACTGGCGGCTCTCGGCCTGACTTATGTCTACATCAAAACGCCGAAAGGTCGCGCCAAACGGGACCGGCTGATTCTGCGCCTGCCATTGCTCGGGCGCGTGTGCCACCTGAACGAACTCGCCCGGATATGCCGGAGCATGTCGCTGCTGTTTCGCACCGGGCTGCCACTGACGGAAATACTCCCCCTGCTCATCCAGAGCAGCCGGAACCGGGCACTATCCCAGGCGCTGACCAATGTCCAGCAGGACATGATAAAGGGCGAGGGCATATCAAAGCCAATGTCCAAGAACCATCTCTTCCTGCCCATGATGGTGCAGATGGTAAGGGTCGGCGAGGAAACAGGCAACCTTGACGCCACACTGCTGGCAGTGTCCCGAAGTTACGAAGCCGAGGCCGAGGACAAGACACGCTCCCTCATCGCGCTAATCCAGCCGGTGATGACGCTGATTATCGGCATGATTATCGCTGGCATGGCCTTTTCCCTGG
>Ga0163203_1000261_pt1 | contig 13906 bp, 15 predicted proteins | sample PL_2010_330m_FD_113534 | JGI IMG/M metagenome (GOLD analysis project Ga0163203, IMG submission 113534) | Freshwater microbial communities from Powell Lake, British Columbia, Canada to study Microbial Dark Matter (Phase II) - PL_2010_330m | ecosystem: Environmental > Aquatic > Freshwater > Lake ... | reverse complement strand
GGAAAAAAGACACGGGTTAAAAACGGGTGGGGCTGGGAAGAAAAGGGTAAGTTAAAAGCGAAGGCAGGTTGCTAAATGACCTCCTAAAATGTTATCATAAATCAAAAGGCAAGCTATTATGTCAGCTCTGAGTGAGCTCTATCAAGAGATTGTACTTTGCCAGCAGTGCGAGATAGCCAAACATCGAAATAAGGTGGTGCCTGGTGAGGGGGCGGAGGACGCCAAGATAATGTTTATCGGTGAGGCACCGGGGTGGCACGAGGACCAGCTGGGGCGTCCATTCGTCGGACCGGCGGGTAAATTCCTAGATGAATTGTTGGCTTCTATCAGCCTGACGCGGGAACAGGTCTATATCGCCAACGTGATTAAGTGCCGCCCCTCGTCAAACCGCGACCCCCTGCCTACGGAAATCCAAAATTGCCGCCAGTGGCTGGAACGCCAGATTGAGCTCATCCACCCCAAGATGATTGTAACCCTGGGGCGCTACTCCATGGCGATGTTCTTCCCCGGCAAGAGCATAAGCAAGATTCATGGTACGGCGCAAAAGCACGGTGATACTATCTACTACGCCATGTATCACCCGGCGGCGGCGCTCCACCAGGCAAGCCTGCGCCAAGCCATAGAGGAGGATATGCTAAAAATCCCGTCACTGCTGGCTGAGGCAGAAAATATTAAAGAAGAGGAAAAACAACCAGAACAACTAACTATGTTTTAGGTAAAAATTATGAGTAAACCAAGATTAAAAATAATTCCCCTAGGGGGGCTATCTGAAATCGGCAAGAATATGATGGCGATGGAATATCAGGATGACATCATCATCATTGATGCCGGCCTGATGTTCCCCGGGGAGGAGATGCTGGGTATTGACCTGGTAATCCCTGACATCAGCTATTTGCTGGAGAAGCGGGATAAAATAAGGGGCATAGTCATCACCCATGGCCATGAGGACCACATTGGCGCCCTGCCCTACCTCCTGCCGCAGCTTAAGGTGCCCGTCTATTCCACAAGGCTTACCAACGGACTTATCTCGGTAAAGCTAAAGGAAAGAAGGGCACTGGCTGGGGCTAAGCTAAGGGTCATACAGTTCGGCAGCCAGATTACACTGGGAAAATTCAAGGTTGAATTCTTCCCCGTTTGCCACAGTATACCCGACGCCGCCGGTCTAATTATATCCACGCCAATCGGCACTATTATTCACAGCGGGGATTTCAAGCTTGATTACACCCCGGTTGACGGCAAACCAACCAACCTCTCCCGCTTAGCTCAGCTCGGGGCGCAGGGGGTATTGCTTCTGCTCTCCGATTCCACCTACGCCGAGCTCCCCGGCTATACCCCCTCAGAGAGGGTGGTCGGCGAGACGCTGAACCGGGTCATGGCTGAGGCACCGGGGAGGGTAATCGTGACCACCTTCTCCTCGCTGGTATCCCGCATCCAGCAGGTTATTGATTCGGCAGCAAGATACCAGCGCCGCGTCTTTATTATCGGGCGCAGCATGACCGATATAGTGCGCATGACCCTTGAGCTTGGCTATCTAAAAACACCCGACGGCATACTGGGCCGGATTGATGAACTTAAAGGTATGCCTCATAATAAGGTCGTCCTTATCACCACCGGAAGCCAGGGGGAGCCAACCTCAGCCCTGGTTAGAATCGCCAATCGCGACCATCGCCAGGTTCATATCATCCGTGGGGACACCGTGGTCCTCTCGGCAACCCCCATCCCGGGCAACGAAGCGCTAATCAACCGGACGGTGGATAACCTTTTCAAGCAGGGGGCTCAGGTTCTCTATGCCAAGGTAGCGCCGGTTCATGTCCACGGGCACGGTAGTCAGGAAGAGCTGAAACTAATGCTAAATCTGGTCAAGCCAAGGTTCTTTATGCCTATCCACGGCGAGTATCGCCACCTGAGCCTGCACACTAAGTTAGCCCAGTCGCTGGGTATCCCTGAGAAAAATACCTTCCTGCTGGAAGACGGCGATGTCCTTGAGCTCAGCCCGCAGGGGGGGAGAAAAACAGGCAAGGTCAGCTCGGGCAATGTTTATGTTGACGGCCTGAGCGTGGGTGATATTGGCAGCGTTGTCCTTCGTGACCGCCGGATGCTATCCCGGGACGGTGTAGTGATGGTGATTATCACCGTTAACCGCCAAACTGGCAAACTGGTGGGGCGCCCCGATATTGTGTCGCGGGGTTTTGTTGAGCCCGGGGAGACCAAGGACATGATAGAGAAGAGCCGCGACCTGGTAGCCCACGCCTTAGACCATAGCGGCGTCCGCCCCGCCGAGTGGGGCTTTATCTACCGGAAAGTCAGGGACATATTGAATAAGTTTTACTATGACCAGACCAAGCGCCGTCCCATGATTCTTCCGGTTATGGTAAAGGTTTAGAAAGTTATATGGCTAAGAAGAAGGTTAATGCCAGGCAAAAGCCAAAGGGAGAGTCAGGGTGGCGCGAGTTTTGGCACTTCATAGCGCTGCCACCGGTGCGCCGCCTTATACTCATCCTCATTATCATCGGGCTGCTCTACTGGCAGCGGGAAAATATTACCTCACTGGCAAATGAGACCTATGCCCTCTTCGGGTGGGGGTTTTTCTTTCTCGTCGCTACCCTTGTCACCCTGGTGGTGGTAATCTGGCGGCGCAGGGTACTATCCTCCATCTACCACTGGAACCAGTGGCTCGGCAGTTTTGCCTTTACCCTGGCGGCCTGGGGGGTGCTGGCTTTCTTCCAGCTTGGCGGCAGCTTTGGGCAGGGTATCATCGGCAGCCCCGATTTCCTCGGTGGCCTCCGCCTTTTCGGGCTGGCGGTTGTAGGCTTTGTTTTTGTTGCCCCCGGACTTTCCCTGCGCCTGCTGGTTAAATTCTTCTCCTGGACGGGGGAGCAGCTCAAGAAACGTCCTGCCCCCAGACCGGTTACCTATACCGAGCCTACTACAGAAGAGCCGATACCACCCCAGGTAGCTATAACCCAGCAACCGCTGACCAGGGAGCCTGAGGCTGAGGTTACGCCACCACTGCTTACCCCCACCCCGACCCAGCAGGAACTGAGGCAGGTAGCCCAGGAGGTATGGAAGAAATACGGCGAATCACCTTCGCTGGTTACCGTTGACGGCTGGCGCTTGCCGCCAATTGAAATTCTGGATACCACCCACGACGTCGAGTTTGGTCAGGCGGATAACATGCAGAGAGCCAGACTGATTGAAGAGGCTCTAGTCAGCTACGGCGTTGAGGCTAAGGTGGTGCAGATAAATGCCGGACCAACGGTTACCCAGTTTGGCGTCGAGCCGGGCTGGGATAGGAAGATGAAGGAGATAAAGGAAAGGGATAGGGACGGAAACATTAAGGTAAAGGTGGAGGAGGTGTCCAAGACCAGGGTCAAGGTGGAGAAAATCACCTCCCTGGCCAACGACCTGGCTCTGGCTCTGGCGGCACCCAGCATCAGGATTGAAGCCCCGGTCCCGGGTAAGTCGATGGTGGGGATTGAGGTGCCCAATACCGTCCTGGGTCTGGTCAGTCTGCGCGGGGTAATAGAAACCAGCGCCTTTCAGAAACTAAGGTCAAAGTCCAAGCTGACGCTGGCAGTGGGTAAAGGAGCCGGCGGCGAGGCGGCAGCGGCTGACCTCTCCCGAATGCCCCATCTGCTTATCGCCGGGGCAACGGGGAGCGGCAAGACCGTTTGCCTAAGTTCCACCATCTGCTGCCTCATGGTACATAACACGCCCAATGATGTTAAGTTTATTATGATTGACCCCAAGCGGGTGGAGCTGACCGTTTTCAACGGCATACCTCACCTGGCTACCCCGGTTATAGTTGATACCAATAAGGCTATAGGTATACTGCGCTGGCTCAACAAGGAAATGGACAAGCGCTATCAGACGCTGGCTACCGCCGGTGCCCGTAACATTGATGGTTACAACAAGAACAAGGAAGGGGATGAAAGGCTCCCCTACCTGGTACTTATTATTGATGAGCTTGCCGATTTAATGATGGCCGGCTTTGATGAAGTGGAGCATACCCTCTGCCGCTTAGCCCAGCTTGCCCGGGCGGTTGGCATTCACCTTATCGTGGCTACCCAGCGCCCATCGGTAGACGTGGTAACGGGGCTGATTAAGGCTAACTTCCCCACCCGTATCAGCTTTGCCGTAACCTCCCAGGTCGATTCACGCACCATCCTCGACATGGGGGGTGCCGAAAAACTGCTGGGGCGGGGGGATATGCTCTATATGCCGACTGAGGCAGCCAAGCCCAAGCGCCTCCAGGGCTGCTATGTCTCCGACGCCGAAAGGGAACGATTGGTCTACTTCTGGAGCAGCCAGCGCCGAGAAGAGGTGGCAATGCCCGGGGTTGAAGAGCTTGTCCCACCCCCGACCGGAGTCAGGGGAGGCTTCCCTGAGGACCCGCTTCTGGACGCCGCCAAGCAGTTGGCAAAGGAACACAGGTATATCTCTACCTCTTTCCTACAACGGAAGCTGCACATCGGCTACCCCCGGGCGGCTCGCCTCATGGAACAGCTTGAGGAAGAAGGCTTCAGGAGAGAAGGGGAGGGGTAAACTAATTTCTACTCCTTAGCTCCGGCATATGCCGTCAACCATGACCACAAAGCCCATATCCAGAGTGCAATCGCTACCAGGAACCACTCGGTTGACCACAGGCCAAGTGCTCTATCCATAGCGCCGCTTATTATTCCCATTATTAAGCAGGCTAAGCCCAGAGCCTCTAAAACCATTGCTGCTAGCGCATGGAATTTAGGCCCTCTTCCGAACAGTAGAAACTTCAACTTCTTTGGAACTGCTGCCATCTTCGTTGCCTCCTTGGTGAGCAATTTTATTGCTCTTCGTTATTCTCAGCTCTGCCCTCTTCAAGAAGCTTAGGCTCCGGCATCATAAGCTCATGAGGGTTGAAGGTGCTCCTCTCCAGCATCTCCGGTATAACCGCCCCGCAGGTAATAAACTTCTGGACAGAATCAACCAATTTTACGCGAAGCAATTCGGCTTCCTCATGCCCGATTTTATTCTCATTTTCCAGGGTCCAAATTTCATTAATAGCCGGCAGTGATTTTGCCACCAATTCAACCCTCTGCGCAATCTGGCGCTCGCGGAAGAACATAATCCTATCCCAGAGTGAGAGCAGAATTTCTTTGACCATTTCCATAACCTTGGCTGCACCGAGGAACTCAAACGTCTTCTCGCTACCGGCATCACAGCCAACCATAGTCAGATAAACGGTAGGGTGCTTAAGGAGCATAGAGGAAGTATCGTACAGCGAGGATACACTGGCCAGAAGGTCGGTGATGCGGTCTATGGTGGGTGGATGTTTGCTATCTTCAATAAGGATAGTGGTCAGCAGCGCCTTACCCTTATATTCATCGGGGATTTCCTCGGCGCTTTTTTGCGTGGCGGATAGATACTCAGGTTTAATTAATTCCAAAAACAAGGGAAGGTAGTTTACGGCAAAATATAAATACCTGTTCCATACGAACATAGTGCCGGGTCTGCCCTCCTTGGTGTAAACGACCTCCGGCCATTTTTCTGAATTAGTTATACTACTCAAATGAAGAATGTCAGCTATTTGTTGCTCAACAGGCCCGTAATCCTTTGCCAGAAGGGAATACTCATGCAACCTAGACATCAAGTAGGCGTTAAAGGGTTCTCCTTCGGGCGGCCCCTCGCGCAGGGTCTTCTCAAAGGCTTCAAAAATGTGACTCTCATTAATAGCGTCAATGATTTTTTTGCTGGCTTCTATAAGTTCCATTCGTTTCATGTTAGCCCCCAGACAGGATACTTCGTGTCTTTAATAATAGCATATAACATAAGCTATGGTTTGTCTATAAAATTTAATTGCTTACTTCCTCCCCAACCTCTTCATCACCGCGTCAAGATAAATCTTAGCCAGGTTTTTGCCGTGCTTGGACATGCGCTCCCGCTTCTTCTTGAGCTTCTTCTCCCGGCGCTCCTGCCTTGTTTCTATACGCCCGTTACTCATGTCCGCTCCAAATTATCTTATCACCCATCCCCCTTTATCCCCCTTCCCTCATAGGGAAGGGGGAGTGCAGATAAGAGAGGGGCGAAGCCCCTCTCTAAAATCTCTTCCCCCTCTCCTTACCCAAATCCAAAGGAGAGGGGGATATAGGGGGTGTGGTTACAAAATCCTCAGCCAGATTCTTTCTCAGCTCAATAATGCGGTCCCGGAGCAGGGCTGCCTTCTCAAACTCCAGATTTCTGGCGGCAGTCCTCATCTGCGACTCCAGCTCCTTGACCAGACGGGCGACATCCTCCCTGGTGGCAGGGCGAGCGGCAACATAGTCAGCCCGCGTCTCGGCGACAACCTTTACCCTTTCGGTGATGTCCTTGATTGCCTTTCTTATTCCCTGAGGGGTAATGCCGTGCTCCTTATTATAGACTTCCTGTATTCGGCGGCGGCGCTTTGCCTCATCAATAGCTCTAGCCATGGAACCGGTAACGGTATCGGCATACAAGATGACATGCCCGTCTATATGCCGGGCGGCACGCCCCATGGTCTGGATTAACGCCCCCTCCGACCTCAGATAGCCTTCCTTATCGGCGTCAAGAATCGCCACCAGGCTTACCTCGGGCAGGTCAAGCCCCTCCCGGAGCAGGTTTATGCCGACAACAACATCGTAAACACCAAGACGGAGGTCTCGCAATATCTCCACCCGCCCCAGGGTCTCAACCTCGGAATGGAGATAGTGTGTCTTTACCCCCATCTCCAGCAAGTAATCAGCCAGCTCCTCAGCCATTCTCTTGGTCAGGGTAGTCACCAGACAGCGCTCGCCCTTGTCCACCCTGCTCTTAATCTGCTCAAGGAGGTCATCAATCTGCCCCCTGGTCGGCTTGACCTCAACCGTGGGCTCTAATAACCCGGTGGGTCTGACCAGCTGCTCCACAACCTGCTGGCTGTGCTGGTACTCATACTCTGCCGGCGTGGCTGAGGTATAGATAACCTGCTTAATGCGCTGCTGAAACTCATCAAAGTTAAGGGGGCGGTTGTCCAGCGCCGAGGGCAGGCGGAAGCCGTAGTCCACCAGCGTCTGCTTGCGGGAGATGTCGCCGCGATACATGCCCCGAATCTGGGGCAGGGTCATGTGCGACTCGTCAATGAAGAGCAGGAAGTCATCGGGGAAGTAGTCAAGCAGTGTCCACGGTGGGCTGCCCGGGGGGCGCCCTGCCAGGTGGCGGGAGTAGTTCTCCACCCCGGCGCAGTACCCCGCCTCCCGCAGCATCTCAATGTCGTAGTTAGTTCTGGCTTCAAGACGCGCCGCCTCCAGCAGCTTCCCCTGCTCTTTCAGCTCCTTGAGCCTTTCTTCCAGCTCCTGCTTTATGCTCTCTATCGCCAGCATCAGCTTTTCATGCGAGGTAACGAAGTGCTTTGCCGGGTAGATATCCACCGCCTCCAGCTCACTAAGCAGCTCGCCGGTTAGCGGGTCTATCTGGATAATGCGCTCAATATCATCGCCGAAGAACTCAACCCTGAGGGCTAACTCCTCATAGGCGGGCTGAATTTCCAGGGTATCACCGCGAATACGGAACTTGCCCCGGGTGAAGTCAATGTCGTTGCGCTCATATTGCATATCAACCAGCTGGCGGAGGAGCTTTTCCCGGCGGTAGCTCTCCCCCCGCCTGAGGCTGCAGACAAAGCTACGGTATTCTTCGGGTTCACCCAGGCCGTAGATGCAGGACACCGAAGCCACAATGACCACGTCCCGCTGCTCAAAGAGGGCGCGGGTGGCGGAGTGGCGGAGCTTGTCAATCTCCTCGTTTATGTCCGCCTCCTTCTCAATGTAGGAGTCAGTGCGGGGGATATATGCCTCCGGCTGGTAGTAATCGTAGTAGCTGACGAAGTACTCCACGGCGCTATCGGGGAAGAACTCCTTGAACTCGGTGCAGAGCTGGGCAGCCAGGGTCTTGTTGTGGCAGATAACCAGCGTCGGCCTGCCTACCCTGGCGATGACATTAGCCATGGCGAAGGTCTTGCCGCTCCCCGTAACCCCCAGCAGCGTCTGGTGCTTAAAGCCCTTGCTAAGCCCCTCCACCAGCTTATCCACCGCCTGGGGCTGGTCGCCGGTCATCCTGAAATCAGAGACTATTTGAAATTCGGGCATAATAATAGTATATCTTTAAAGAGGTTTTTTATCTACCTCACCCCCTTAGTCCCCCTCTCCTTCAAAGGAGAGGGGGAGGGAAAGAAAAAGAGAGGCTTCGCCTCTCTTAGACACTCTGCACTATTGACATATGAAGGTTAGTTATGTAGACTATGGCAAATTTAGTTGAAGGAACGGAGGAAAAAAATGCCCAATAGTGTTTACAAGTTTATCACACTTGTAGGGACCAGCACCGAGTCGTGGGAGAAGGCAGCCACAACCGCCGTGGAGCAGGCATCAAAGACACTGCGCGACCTTCGCATTGCCGAGGTTGAGGAATTTGATTTGCAGCTTGAGGACGGTAAGGTCCGCGCCTTTCGGGCGAAGGTGAAGCTCTCCTTCAAGTACGAAGGTAGTTAAGCAATATTGTAACCTCACCCCCTGTGTCCCCCTCTCCTTAAAAGGAGAGGGGGAGGGGTTAAAAAAGAGAGCGCGAGGCTCTCTTAGACTCTCTTGCTTTGGGGTGGGGTTATAAAATTATGATCATTCAGTGTCGAGGAGATCACCGTTTTCCAAAATATTTTCATCAAGAATTGCAAGTTTCTTGTCTTTACCTTTTTCGAGGTCGTCTAACGGATATCTTAGAGATAACGCAAGAAATTTCCGAATAGACTGGCGGAGGTATTCCTCGGTTTTAGGGGTAATCTCCTTCAATTCACGCCTTTTTACCTGATTACTACCGTGCACGATGTTGCCCCTTAGGTTATATGCTCTCTTCATATTGCTAAAAATGACTTCCCTTTCGCCTTTATCCTTTTCTAATAGGGAGGCAGTTCTTAAAGCTAACTTGTATCCAAGTTCCTTGTTGTCTCCTATGTACAAAGACTCAAAAGCTATCATCTGGTCAATTAGCTTATCATTACTATCGCCATCTACGTAGCTTGAGTGAAATCTACCTATGGCAATATCTAGATCGTGCTTATTTTCACGATATTTACTTATTTTTTCAAATAAATTACCAACAACGGGTATATCTGCTTCTGCCAGCTTATAGTCTTCTTCCCCAACATAGTATGTGTCATATTGCCCGCATAAATAATTAGAAACACTAATACCGACGGTATTCGAACTAGGCGAATAAAGAGAAAATGCCCTGGGTATTATTAAACCACTGTGACATAGGCGAAAAGCAGTAAAGAGATTTACGAAGAAACTAGTTATTTTAAAAAGGTCATCCGTGGTATTTCTGAGATTTTTATGTTGCGGGGCTACTTGGCTATGGGGAACCATGAGTATCCACTTAGTTGCGTATGCACGACGCAGCTGCAGCGCAGATTTCCCCTCCTTAGTTTTTACAAATTCTTTAATAACAGGACTAGCTTCTGGGTCTCTATAATCTTCTATCCTACATTCCCCAAATACTTGAATTTGCTTTTTATCACTCTCAAAATAAAACAAAGGGCAGAGCCAGTATCCAATAGGGTCATAATTGTTGGCATCCATCTGTGTCAAATTCCCTCAAACCTCCATCAAATCAAACCCGCTCGCTTTATCGGGGAGGCGGGCGGCTTTGGCGCCCAGAATCTCGTAGATGATGGCTTCCCCCACCAGCCAGGTCTTGACGCCGGGGCGGAGGCAGCCGGTGAGGGTCTGACCGGAGCGTCCCAGGGCGGCGTGGATATGGAGGACGGGCTTGCCGTCTTTATCGGGGGCGATTATGCCCACCCCCACCACCTCGTGGGCGCCGTCAACGGGGAGGAGCATGGGTTCGGGGGGCATTTCCTCTGAATCACGGGGGCCGACGACAACCTCGCCGCTGCCGATTCCACCCACCAGGATAACCTGCCCTACCGATATTCCCTTCTCCGCAGCAAAAAGCTCAATGCAGCCAGGCACGACGTCGCCGTCCTCAAGCCGCACCACAAACACCCGCCCGATGCGTCCCTCACTTGCCTTCATCACTTCCCCAAAAATAATCAAATACGGCTAGTTTCTTGAAGCGGACATCATCCCGGATATTATTGAAGTCTTCGTCTGTCTTCGCCATCTGGCGATATTTCTCATTCTTTTCAATAGCCTTCCCCAGATAAGTAAGCGCGTCCCTGGTCTTCCGCCGCAGCGAGAAAAGACAGGCGAGATTGTAGAGGGTGGCGGGGTCATCGGGTCTAAGTTCCAGAGAGCGAATGCAGTCGGCTAGTGCCTCGTTATGCCTCCCCAGCTTGGCATAGGTGATGCCCCGGTCGTAGAGGGTGGTGGGGTAGTCAGGTCTTAGTTCCAGGGAGTGGTTGTAGTCGACTAATGCTTCCTCATGCCTCCCCAGCTTGGCATAGATAGTACCCCGATTGCAGAGGGTGGTCGGGTGGTCGGGTCTTAGTTCCAGGGAGTGGTTGTAGTCAGCGAGCGCCTTGTCATACATTCCAAGTGCATCATAGGCAGTGCCACGATTGCAGAGGGTATCGGGGTGGTTGGGCCTATGCTCCAGGGAGTGGTTGTAATCAGCCAGCGCTTCCTCATGCCTCCCCAGCTCATCATAGACACTCCCCCGACTGTAGAGGGTAGCCGGGTAGTCGGGTTTCAGCTCCAGGGAGCGGTTATAGTCAGCGAGCGCCTCTTCATACCCCCCCAGCTTATAATAGGTAGTGCCACGATTGTAGAGGGTGGTCGGGTCGTCGGGGCTCAAATCCAGAGACCAGTTATAGGCAGCAAGGGCTTCGTTATGCCTCCCCTGATTGTAATAAAAGTTACCCCGCAGGAAGGCAGTCCTGGCGTCCGTGGTGAAACCCAGCTTGGCCAGGTCACCCAGCTTCTCATCCAGTTCCTTAAGCCTTTCGCTGAGTTCAGCAGGCATGTCTTTCTTCTCGTCCCTCAGCGATATCGTCTCCAGCTTCGCCTGCCTTATAACCTCTCCAAACTCCTTGAATACACCAGCCCCCGTGTTTTTTAGTTCCTCGGCAAGCTGCGGCTGTATATTCTCCAGGTCTTCAACAGGTATGGACGGTGATAGCGGCGGGGGGAGTTTCCCCACCATCTTTCGCAACTGCTCTATTATGTCAAGGTACTCTCCAAAGGGTATGATTTCTATGGCTTTTACGTCTGAGGGTAGATTAAGCTGGAGTTCCTGGCCGTCTTTCAATAATATTATTGTCGGCTTACCCAGCGCCAGCATCATACCCAACTCCAGCAGAACATTGGAGTTATTCTGGGTTATATCGGCTATACCATAGGCAGAGCTCTGGATTATCTCGCAGGTCTTGCAGGTGAAAGCATTTATCCCCTTCTCGTCTAAGGCACTCCTTATTTTGTACTGATTTCCAATAGCCTCGGCGATAGCCTTTCTGCGGCGTTGCCTATCGTACTCCGGCTCTTCGGCTTCAGCCAGAAAAATGGTCTTCTCTTCTATCGTTATGCGCTTGCTGCAGGGGACACCCAGTAGCGGGCATCTTATAATCTGTCCCATAACCCACTTCCCAATGTTTACTTACCCCCGAAATATTGTAACGCCAGCTTAACCTTTTCCTCAAGGCTTAATTTCTGGTCCTGGGGGAGGGTGGCGATGGCGCGGGTGGCTTCCCTGACTGAGTAGCCAAGGGAGGTCAGGGCGGTTAATACATCGGCGTTTTCCTCGGCCAGCTCGGCGGGGGCTAGCCCGCCGGCAGCCAGCTTGCCCTTAAGCTCAAGGATGAGGCGGCTTGCCACCTTCTTGCCTACCCCCGGTACCTCAGATAAAAGTTCAGCACTGCCACTGGCAATAGCCATGACCAGCTTTTCCGCACTCATCGCTGAGAGCATTGACAGGGCCAACTTTGGCCCCACCCCGGATACGGCAGTCACCATCTGAAATAGCGCCAATTCTTCAGCGGTGGCAAAGCCGTAGAGGGTGGCGTTATCCTCCCTGAGGTGGAAATGGGTATATAGCTCCACCTCCTCACCAACGGCGCCCAGCGTGCTCAGGGTAGAGGTAGGCATATATACCTGAAAGCTTATGCCACCAACATTGATGATTGCCCAGTTGCTACCTATCGTCTGTAGTTTGCCCTGAAGACCAGCTATCATTTTCCCTCAGCTTAACCAGCAGGCTATCTAAATGCGTTTCCCGCAGGTGACAGAGGGCTACCGCCAGGGCATCAGCGGCATCGTTTGGCTGGGGGACGTGGGGTAAACCAAGCTGGAGCTTGACCATCTCCTGGACCTGCTCCTTGGAGCTACCCCCGTAGTTGGTAACCCTCTGCTTTACCTGGGCTGGGGTGTACTCATAGGTTGGGATTCCCTTACTTGCTGCTGCCAGAATAGCTATTGCCTGAGCCATGCCTACCGCCAGCGTCGATTTCACGTTCTTGGACATAAACGGCTGCTCTACGGCTACGACATCAGGCTTATATTGTGAAATAATTTCCAAAAGCCTCTGGTGAAGGTAATTTAAGCGCTCCCCGATTGTGGAGGACGGAGGAGTATTCAGGGCGCTACAATCAACCATGGTCGCCTCGTCACCCTTAGCCTCAATAATACCATAGCCCATGGTTATTGTGCCCGGGTCAATACCTAAGATTCTCATCGGGTTGGGCTCAACGACTGGTATTTCTCCAGAATAGAGTCGGGGAAATCAGCATTGCTGGAGACGTACTGCACCTCGTCCAGCTCCTCCAGCTTATCCAGCAGCCTCAGTGTTTGCATGGCCGCCTTCTCCTCAAGCTGGACGACGGTCTTGGGCACCATGGATAGCTCAGCTGAGGCGATGGGTATCTTCTTCTGCTTCAGTGCCTCCCTGACCTTTTCCAGCTCCTCGGGCTTAGTATAAATCTCTATATAGTTATTCTCAATCTTGACATCCTCGGCACCGGCGTCAATAGCCTTCAGGGCTAGCTCCTCGGCACCCTGGGCATCAACCTCCACCGTAACAACCCCTCGATTGTCAAAGAGCCAGGCGACACAGCCGCTCTCCCCCAGGTTACCGCCGTGGCGGGTGAATATATTTCTTACATCCTGCAGGGTCCGGTTACGATTGTCACTGAGAGCCGTTACCAGAACCGCCACCCCGCTGGGCCCGTAACCCTCAAGCACCATGTCCGCCAGGCTGGCTCCCTCCGCCTGCCCGCTGCCCCGCTTAATTGCCCTATCTATATTCTCCAGGGGCATGTTACTATCGCGGGCTTTCTGTACTACCAGCCTCAGCCTGAAGTTTGCCTCGGGGTTAGTTCCCCCCTCCCGCACGGCGATAATAATCTCGCGGGCGAGCTTGGTAAAGAGCTGCCCCCGCCTGGCATCAGCCACCCCTTTTTGCCGCTTTATCTGCGACCACTTAGAATGCCCGGACATAGTACCTCTTTCCTAGATTCTAGCACCTTAGTTGTCTGGGGTAAAGGGGTTTATTTTGTCTCGCCGGCAACGAGGGCGACGGCATATTCCTTGGAATGGGAGAGGCTGACGGCAAACCCGTCCAAGCCCAAGCCCTGAGCCTGGTTCTGCGTCCTGCCATAGAGATTGACCACCGGCTTGCCGCTGGGTTCGGATAACACCTCAATCTCCTTAAGGCTGATGCTGGTTGATTTTCCCAGGGCTTTTATTACCGCCTCCTTGGCGGCAAAACGCGCCGCCAGCGATGACGGCTTTTTGTGGTAAAGCTCTAGCTCCGGGCCAGTATAAACCCGATGTAAAAAGCCCTCCCCCCAGCGGGCGATAGCCTTTTCAATGCGGAGGATTTCAACTATATCTATACCAATGCAGTGCATCGTCGGGATTATAGTCCATTTCCGGGGTGCATTCAAGGTTAAGGTAACCTCACCCCCTTTATCCCCCTCTCCTCAAAGGAGAGGGGG
>Ga0163203_1000259_pt1 | contig 13942 bp, 11 predicted proteins | sample PL_2010_330m_FD_113534 | JGI IMG/M metagenome (GOLD analysis project Ga0163203, IMG submission 113534) | Freshwater microbial communities from Powell Lake, British Columbia, Canada to study Microbial Dark Matter (Phase II) - PL_2010_330m | ecosystem: Environmental > Aquatic > Freshwater > Lake ... | reverse complement strand
TAAGAACAGAGGGCAAGAGATCATTTTCTATGATTTTGACTTCCGTCCGGAGCAGTTTAAATTCTGTTTAAAATGGGATCTGCGATATTTTGTCCCGCAAAATTTTTTGCGCAACGGTCCTGCGGATAAAGAAGGCAAGTTCGATCATGAAAAAGATTTCATGGAAATAACAGGTTTGCTTCGTTCCGGACAGTGGTTTAAGTACAGGGGCGTTGATCTAAGCGGTTTTTTGTGCGATGAGCTTTCAGCACGGACGGCGCAGTATTTCAAAGAAGCCTCGTTATGGGCACGTATTTATTCACGCATCATGGACATATATGACATAGAGGGGTTAATAGCGAGTGAAGATTTCGGCCCGAGGGGCGGTTTTATGGCGGCATTTTTTAAGTCCATGGGGATCAGGACATTTTGTGTTTCGCACGGATACTGCCCCGTGAAATTCGCTTTACGGGATCCGGACAGGATATTCTTTCTTTCGGAAACATTTGTTCATTCCGAATATGAAAGATCCCTGTATTCTTCCAAGGGATGGGATAAAAGCCACGTGCATGTTACGGGTGTTCCCAGAAATGACAGGCTTGTGGAGTATAAGAACGGGAAGAGCAAGCGGGACAGGACTCGCAGGAGAAAGATGAAGATCATGTTCTGTGCCAACCCCCTGCTTGAGTTTAACCCCGCCCATCCTACTTATATAGGCGACAGCCAATTCGTGTGGGGATATCATATGAGGATCTATCTTAAGGATATTATAGAAGCGATCGAGGGATATGATATAGAACTTATCGTCAGGCCGCATAGCTGGCATATTGACGACAGGAAGCTCTGGGTTGATTTTATAAAACACAACAAAAGAAGGAACAAAGTCAGTCTGGTTTCCGCGGAATTGGATTTTTTCAAGCTGCTGGCTCAATGCGACGCGATGATCGTGGGGTACTGGTCGACAGCGGTCATGGAAGGTATTATTTTCGGCATCCCCACGATTGTTCTTGACTATACCGGCCTTGAAGATAAGCACCCGTTCGCGAAAGAAGGGATGTGTTCGGTCTCCCGCGACCCGCGTCAGCTCAGGGACATTGTGAAAGAATTGTATTCGTCATTTGTTGCGAATAAGGATTCCGGATACGCGCCGGGCGATATCCAAAACAAGGTTTTTTACACCGGCCTGAATGACGGCGGTAATACTCAAAGGACGGTTGATCATATTTTGACCGGAGCATAACCTAAAGGTGATTTTGAAGGGATGACGAAAAAAAAACGGATCATAGAAGATATATTTAAATTTACCTCCGCGAGATATATCTCCCAGGGGATAGGGTTTTTTACCGCGATCGCTTTACGGGCATTTCTGGGCCCTTTTTATATGGGCATATGGAGCCTGTTCAAGGTAGGGATAGGATATTCAGCGTATTTGTTCTTCGGGGTTGATCAGGGGATCGCTAACAGGATACCTTTTTATGCCGGACAAGGCGATACGCGGTCAGAGGAAGAAGCGAGGAATGCCGGATTTGGTTTTATGCTTCTGGTTTCTGTCTTAACAGGGCTTGGCCTGTTGTCAGCGGCTCTGATCTTGAGAAATAAATTTCCTATTGAAGTGATAGTCGGACTTTGCGCGCTTTCAGTTTATCTCGCACTCAGCAATGTATGCATTTTTTATCAGATCCTTTTAAGGACCAGGCATAATTTTTCCGTGTTAAGCAAGTCCATAATATTTGAAGCCGTCATCAATCTTGTACTTGTAATTTTGCTTGTCAGGAATTTCAAGATATACGGTTTATACGCGGCCTTGATCCTTGTCACTCTTCTTAATACTGTATTTATACATGCTCTCGCGAAATACAATTTTGTATTCCGTTTAAAATTTAGGAGGATCCTGAGCCTGGTAAAAGTGGGTCTCCCGATAACAATAATAGGTTTCCTGCAATGGGGGTTGAACAGCCTGGATACAATAATGATAGCCAAGATGATAGGAGTGACGTTTGTGGGGTATTATAGCATACCCATTATGGCCAGAAGTTATATTGGACAGTTATCCGGTTTCGGGACCGTTCTTTATCCCAGGATATTAGAGGATTATGGCGCGAAACAGAGAATAGAGGACATAAAAAAATATACTATAGTTCCGCTGGCCATTAATGCTTATCTATTACCGGTAATATTAGGATTAATGTTTTTTGCAGCTGCGTTTATTGTCCGGATAGTATTACCCAAATTCATACCTGGTATTTTAGCCATGCAGATCCTTCTTATCGGTATGTTTTTCCGCTCCTGTTCTTATCAGGCCGAACATTTTTTGATCGCCCTGAATAAACAGTTCAGGTTGATACCTGTTTTCTTATGCGCTTTAGTATTGAATGCGGTTATAAATTACATTCTCATAAAAAGAGGTTTTGGCATATATGGAGTAGCCTGCGCCACTTCGTTTGTTACGTTTTTGAACTTTATTGTGTTGCAAAGCTATGCGATGAGACATTTTTCCCGAACCAGGGAAATCGCGTCATTTTTCGTCAAAATAATCGTTCCCTTTGTTTACACCGCCGCCATAGTGCTTTTTCTGCAAAAATTTCTGGTCATAAGCAATGAGTATATAGAAGTTACCGTTAAAAGCTGTTTGCTGGTGATATTTTCGCTGCCTTTATTTTTCTATATTAACAAGTCAACCCGGGTATTGAATTTGATACTTGATATGTTAATAACAAAGTTCAATCGGACAGGGGTTAAGGACTTTTCGGATAAAAAAGATATTAACAGCGATCTTGGCGAACATGTGAAATCAGATAAGATCAAAGACAGGATAAAGGTGCTCTAAAATGAAATTTAAACCAGGATCGATCAAGAACAGGCTAAAGTCCTATGTGTGCGAGGCGATAAAAAAAATAAACATAATCCACAAGCTCGATTATGACAAGATCCCGATCTATTTACATGACAACATTCGATTGGCGTCATGCGCAAAGGAAGCCGATACCGTCAGGTGGATAGAGGGTTTCGGTAAAGATGATGTAGTTTTTGATATTGGCGCCAATGTCGGCGCTTATTCTTTGATAATGGCAAAATATGCCGGAAAGGTTTACGCTTTTGAGCCGTCGGTATTTACTTTTAATACCCTGGTAAAGAATATCTATACGAATAAGGCCTTTAATATCGTCCCTTTGAATCTGGCGCTTTCACGGCGCAAAAAACTCGGAACATTCTTATACTCTTCGACGGATCTTGGAAGTTCAAGTAATAGTTTCGATGGAGTTTCGGGGGGAGAGGCGTATAAACAAGAAATGCTTTCTTATAGTATAGATGAGTTTATCGAATCCTTTGAAATAAGATCCCCCAATCACATTAAATTAGATGTCGATGGAATAGAGTTCGAGATCTTAAAGGGCGCTGCCAGGACCATTTCGGGGAAGACTTTTAAATCCTTGCTGGTGGAAGCTGGCGAGCAGGATGATCAGATGTTCTCCTATCTCGAAGATCTTGGCTTAAAAAGGACAGGCAAGTATTACCTGGGAGACAGCAAGATACATAATTATCTTTTTACAAAAAAAACGAAATAGATACACAGGGATGAGGGAAAAGAAAAAAATGGATCACGCCGAATACGACATTATTTTTTGGGCGCATGGACATAATGAAACAGAGCGGTTTCTGCCGCTTATTGTAAGCTTGAAAGAGAGGGGCATTAAAACATTGTTGTTTTATCAGAATTATGATTTTCGGGATGGTTTATCTTGTGTCCAGCAGAAGATAGTCGGGAGGTACGGGCTCGACATCCTGGATTATTCATATTTTTTGAGAAATGATCCGTTGTTAAGATTAACCACTTTGTTCGTTAAAATGTTCAGCCGCGCCCTCAAGGTGAAATTTCTTTATGACAAATTCAGGGGGTTGCGCACCAAGCTTTTACGGCCGCGTATTACGGAAAAATTCATCAGAAAAATCATTTTAGGGTTTGGCCAGAGAATAAGTTTCTTTGATAACCTTTATTTAACCGAGTACACGGATTATCCTTATGGCAGTTATTATATCAAGAAGATTTCGGACGAATCCGGGATAAAATGCTTAAGCATTACTCATGGCGGGTCAGTGTACATAGGAAAGGTAAAAAATTGTAAAGAAGTTTTCGTGCATTTCGATAAGATCTACGTGCCGAATAGTTATGAAAAGGAATCATTTGAAGAACAGCGCAGATATCCCGGAGCCACCGAAGTCTTACCGCTGGGAGATCCGAGGTTTGATATCAAGTGGAAGAGTTCGATCAAAGAACTGTTTTCCGAAGAAGTCAGGAAAAAAATAGAAAAAATGAGATTCAAGAACGGTCTAAAGATACTATACCTGGCCCCTAATATCGAGGCGCGTGGAAAAGGGACATCAGATGCAACAAAATACCAAAGTTTGCGCGAAATAGCGAAGATATGCAGCTCGTCAGGTAATATCTCGTTACTGATAAAACCCCATCCCAGATACAGGAACGAAGGAAAGATCAGAAAGGTAATGGCGAAAGCCGGATTGAGGGATTTCTTTATTCTTGAAGACGACCCCCTGATCAGCTATCTGGATTACGTCGATTATATTATTTCTCCGGGAACAAGCGCGTTGGGGGATATTTTGCCCGAGGGGCACAGGAAGATCATTATTCTGGACACTTTTTTCCCGCCCGCGGGCGTGGAAAATATCTTCAAGGAACATTTCACGTATTTTGATTCTTATGAAGGAGTTGATGATTTCCTGAGGGGAAAGATCGCCGGCAACCGGGATATGGAGAATGAAACCGACAAGATCCTGCTTTTTTGCCGGAAATGGATCGCCGCCGATAAAAGGCTGGATGCTATAATTAACAATCTTACGGACGATATCTGTAATGAAGTCGTCAAAAGCCAGGATGGGAGGCATGGACGGGAGAATGACGAAAGGGTTTAGAGTATTGCTTGTTTATCCTTCACTCTTCATGCAAACGGGTCTGCCCCTGGGGATCTCGTCCCTGGCAGCGGCGCTTAAGGAGAAGGGCATAGAGGTAAAGGTGTTTGATACCGTTTTTTACCAGCTTCCCGGTGATGTTGATGAAAATGTCGAACGGGCTACCGTGCATAGATCGTTCAAACTTTTCGATTATAGATCCCTGGGCGTGGTCAAGAACGATTCAGACATGTTCGACGATTTCACAAAGACCCTGGCTGAATATGAGCCAGATCTTATAGGTTTGAGCTCGATGGAGTGCATTTTTGAGCGCGGGCTCAAATTGACAAGACTCGCGAAAGAACTGATGGATGTGCCGGTGATCGCGGGCGGTATTTTTGCTTCATTGGCGCCCGAGGTGGTAATAGAAGAAGGTTCGATAGATATGGTCTGTATAGGAGAAGGCGAAGATGCGCTTGTTGAATTGTGTGAATGTCTGCGGGATGGCAACGATCATTCGGGAATTAAAAGCTTATGGGTCAAGAAGAACGGCAAAGTCATGAAAAATGCGCTCGCTCGGCTAAGATCTCTCGATGAGGTGGTTAAGCCGGACTTTTCAGTCTTTGACCCCAGGATGTTTTACAAGCCGATGCAGGGAAACCTGTTTAAGACCATACCGATCGAGATCACAAGGGGTTGTCCATACAGATGCACATATTGCGCGGCCCCGTCACTTAACAGACTGTACAAAAACAGCGGGAAGGACGGTTATTTCCGGGAAAAATCCATGTCCAATCTTTTTTCGGAAATAAAAGAGAGTATCGAAAAATATTCGCCCGAGTTCTTCTATTTCGCGAGTGAAACATTTTTGGCCATAAACAATGACACGTTCAATGAATTTATAGAACGCTATAAAGAGATAAAGGTCCCATTTTGGATACAGACACGCGTTGAGACCGTCACTTACGAGAGGATACGAAAGCTCCAGGATGTAGGGCTTTTCTGGTTGACCATTGGAGTGGAACATGGCAACGAGGGATACAGAAATAAATATTTGAAACGATATACAAAAAATGAAAAGACAATAGAGGTGGTTAAAATACTTGATAAGTGCGATCAGGGAGCTTCTCTGAACAATATCATAGGCCTCCCTTTTGAAACACGCGAGCTTATTTATGAGACGATCATGTTCAATCGAGAACTATTCAAGATCAACGATCGCCTGAAAAGCAATGTATCCATATTTACCCCTTATAAAGGATGCGAATTATATGATCTGTGTGTTTCCAATAAATTGCTGGATCCCGTGCCTTATACGAATCATACAAATATAATCGGGGATCTGCCCCTTAAATCCGATCTGTTGACCCCGGAAGAGATCAACGGCCTTTTCAGGACTTTTAATCTGTACGTATATCTGCCTGACGAATATCTTGATCGGATCCGATCAGCTGAAAGTTTTACGCCGGAAGGGAACAAAGAGTTTGAGTCTCTGAACGAGAAGGTCGGGGAGTATCTCTAATGAAGACGGAGGTTTACGATGATCTGTAGCTTAGTATTGGGGAGAAAAGGAAGTGTAGGTTTTCCGGGGAAGAATCTTTTCCCGGTATTAGGCAGGCCCCTGGCATATTATCCCATAGTGGCTGCCAGAGAAGCAGAAACGGTTGATGAGGTCTATCTTTCCACGGATTCGGGAGAGCTTATGGCACTGGCTGAAAAAGAGGGAGTAAACGTAATAAAACGGCCGGTGAAACTCTGCACGGACCAGGCAACCGGGCTTGATGCCTTTGTACATGGTTATAATGTGATAAAGGAACTGCACAAGGACGGTGAAATAGAGTTCATGCTTTTAATGTTTTGTAACGCTCCTACAGTAATACCCGCGGCCATTAATGAAGGAATAAAGGTGCTGAGAGCGAATCCCGATTACGATTCGGCTGTTACTGTCTCTAAATATAACATGTGGAGTCCTTTAAGGGCGCGGCGGATAGAAGAAAACGGGTTATTGCGGCCATTTGTCCCGTTTGAGACCTTCGGTGATCCAAAGAAGATGAACTGTAACCGTGATTCTCAGGGGGATGTGTGGTTCGCTGACGTGGCTTTGTCCATAGTAAGACCGCGATGCCTTGAAAATATCGAAAACGGCCTACTGCCGCAGAAGTGGATGGGGCAGAAGATCCATCCTCTTAAACAATGGGGAGGATGCGACGTGGATTATGAGTGGCAGGTGCCGCTTGTGGAATATTGGCTTAGAAAACACGGCTTCACGGAAGATACTACCCCTTATACGGAGGGATCATTGTGACGGAAGTAAAGCCGGACGCAAATTTTCATTCATTAGGAGGAGTTTCCGTTCATGACGGGAGGTCGGAAGAGTACGGGGAGTATAGAAGATGCTGGTCGGAATACCCGTCAAATTTCATTTTAAGAGATTTCCCGATGCACCTGGACATTGAAATAACGAACCATTGTAATTTAAAGTGCACTTTTTGCGATAGACAGCCGTTTTTGGATAAAAATAAAACAGGGAACATGGATCTGTCATTATATAAAAAGATAATCGACGAAGGCGCGGAACATCGGTTGTGGGGGGTGAAGCTCAGTTATAGAGGGGAGCCTTTGCTCAATAAAAACATTATGGAGATGATCTTATATGCTAAACGTAAAGGTATCATGGATGTATATTTTAATACCAATGGGATGTTGCTAAGCGAGGAAATGAGCAGAGAGATCATTGATGCCGGCTTGGACAGGATCTCTATATCAGTGGAAGGGACGGATCCGGATCTATACGAAAAAATGAGGATCAATGCGAAATTTGACACTGTTCTTAAAAATGTCAATAGGTTGATGGAGTTAAGAGAAAAGATGAAAATCGGCCATCCAAAGATCAGGGTGCAGTCCGTGAATTACTCCGGTTTTGATATTGAAGATTACAGACACTTTTGGCTGGACTACTGTGACGAAGTGGCAATGCTGGATTTTACCGATATGTCAACGCGTGACAGCGGACTGATCCGCGACTGGGCTTGTCCGCAATTGTGGCAGCGTATGACGATTGAATGGGACGGCACGGTTTTCCCCTGCAATAACGATGACCTGCGGCTTATTTCCCCGGGAAACGTAAATAACAGAACTGTTCATGAGTGCTGGCATGATGGCATGGTAAGTAATGTCCGCGTTTTGCATCAAAATGGCCGTTCTCACGAGATCAAGGATTGCGATGGTTGTCCCTGGAGGACGGCTCAAATCAAGAAAAAGGAGATATCGGGTGAAGAACTTTGATCTGATGCGTCCGGAAAAGGCATATAAAGAGGTTCTTAAACAAAGGGAACTTGACGGGAAAGCATTTTTTGAGAAATATAACAGCCATTTTGCCGATGTTCTTTGTCCGGCCTGCGGCAGTAAAGGCGCGGATATTTTTGAGAAATACGGGTTCAAGCACGACCTTTGCGAGAATTGTAAAACACTGTTCTGTTCCCCCAGACCTCCGGAGGAGTTGCTGGCGGTGTATTATAATAGTTATGAAGCGCCTAAAATGTGGACGTCTCTTTTGATCAGAGCTGATGTTGAGAGGAAGATCCTGCAGTATGAACCGCGTGTAAGAAAAATAGTTTCGGCCGTTAAAGCCCGCGGCGGGGAGAATGGCGGTATAGCCCTGGATCTAGGCGCCGGGTCCGGAGCCTTTTCCCTTTGTCTTAAAAATACGGGATTTTTCAAGGATGTGATCGCGCTGGATTTTTCAGAATCCTGTGTTCGGGCCTGCATGGACCGGGGTCTGAATTCATTGCTGGGCGGGATAGAGAAAATAAGCGGCAATTCGGTGGATCTAATATGCATGAATGATCTTATCGAACACGTATTTGATCCGTTCTCTTTGTTGAAAGAATGTTTCAGGGTTTTGTGCGATGATGGATTCATCTCCGTTGCGACACCTAATGGAGAGGGCTTTGATTTTAAGATCCTCAAGAATAGAACGGGGAATATCACCCCGCCGGAACATCTTAATTATTTCAACCCGTATTCTTTAGAGCTTATCTTGACAAATGCCGGATTCCGCACGGTCTTTCTTGAGACTCCCGGTAAATTGGACGTAGAGATCATCTTGAAAGAGAAGATCTCCGGATTTCCGTTAAAAGAGAACAATGAATACATGGACCATATATTGGAGCAGGACGAAGGGGTTTTAGATAATTTCCAGAAGTTTCTTTCGGAAAATAAATTATCAAGCCATATGCTTGCTTTGGCCCAGAAGAGCGGAGGCCGGTTATGATGGAACCCAAAAAAAATATCAAGAAATTGTTCAGGACACAGCCGTTTTCCGCGGACCGGATCGGAAAAATAAGGCTGGACAGGAACGAATGCACTGTTCCTTTTCCGGAAAAGCATTTTAAAAAGATATGGAGTGAAATGGACCCGGAGGAGATCGTTGCATATCCGGAACTCGAACCGTTTTATGAAAAACTTTCCGGGTGGTTAAAGGTGGACAGGGACCAGGTACTTGTTGTCAGCGGGTCAGATACCGGGATAAGAACGGTTTATGAAGTTTATATCGGTGAAGGCGATGAAGTGGTCATGCTTTCTCCCACATACGCGATGTATCCCGTATATTGCGAGATGTTCGGCGGCACAAAAAGAGAAGTAAAGTATGATGAGGATTTTACGTTATCCGTAGAAAAAATACTTGATGCTATAAACGATAAGACAAGATTAGTGGCTATCGCGAACCCGAATAATACCGGCACTTCTTTCACGGAATCAGAGATCGTCCGGGTGATTGAGGCCGCTGAAGACGCGGGGGCTTTAGTGCTAATTGATGAAGCATACTACCATTTTTACGAAAGCACAATGCTGTCTCATATCGGCAGATTTGAGAATCTGGTCGTTGTAAGAACTTTTTCCAAAGCGTTTGGAATAGCGTCTTTGAGGGTAGGGTATATGGTCAGCAATAAGGACATCATTTCCGATTTAAATAAAGTTAAACTCACTCATGAGATAACAGGCGTCTCGGCGAAGTTTGGTGAATATCTCCTGGAACATTTGGAGATCATGGAAGAATACGTCAGTGATGTCAGGCTAGGGATAGAATATCTGGCAAAAGAATTCGGACAAATGGGGATCTTCACCCCGAAAACCTGCACCAACTTCATATTCGCGAAACTGCCGGAAGGCGTGGACGGTGAACGCGTAGTAAAACTATTACAAGAAAAAAAATTCTATATAAACGGCCCTTTTCAGGACGCGCCCATGAAAGGATGCATAAGGGTCACGGCGGGGCCGGTAGAACAGATGAGGGGATTCCTTTCCGTTTTTAAAGAGGTTTACGCGGGGGTGCGGGAGCGAAAGGTAACGGAGAAACGATGAACAGAAACATTAAATATAAGTCAAAGGAACTGCTGGAGATCTATAAGCACGACAGACAGAAGTGGGATGAATTCTATCCGTCGGAGCGATGGGTGTTTGAGAAAATAGGAGGGAATAACAGGGTTCTGGGAGATGTCCTGGACGTAGGGTGCGCCTGTGGAGGGCTGGGGATCGCGCTAACTCAAGAGTTCATACTGAATTCATATACAGGGGTTGATATTAATGAAGATGCTGTTATCTGGGCGCGTAAGGAACGGAAGTTACCCGTATCGGCAACGTTCATAGCGCGGGATATCATTGAATTGCATCCATGTGAACAATATGATACGGTTGTTTCTTTAAGTTGCGCCGACTGGAACGTGGAGACCGGCAGGATGATAGATGCCTGCTGGAAAAGGGTAAGGAGCGGCGGGTATTTCGTGCTCTCGTTGAGGCTTTCTCCCGTGAAAGGGATAAATAACACAAAAATGAGTTATCAGCGTATCAGTATACCGGGGAGCGAAAAGGGGTCAGAGGTCGCCAACTATGTGGTTTTTGGTTTCAAGGAAGCCATGGAAATGATGGGGAAATTATCTCCATTACCGGATTCAGTGGGGGCCTATGGATACTGGGGAAGGCCTTCCCCCTCAGCCTTTACGCCTTTTGAAAGACTTGTTTTCGCGGTTTTTTACATCAAGAAGGGATCGAATGATCCGGATAGCGCCAAAGAAATGAAAACCGAGTTCAATTTCCCGCTGGATATTTTTCTATAACGATAAATAGGGAGAGTAATCTTATGAAGATATTGGTCACAACAAGTTCGTTTGCTCGTCATGACCCGGCGCCTCTGGATCTATTGACGCGGAAGGGATACGAGGTGGTTTTAAATCCGTTTCACAGGACGTTGACGAAAGAAGAGGCCATGAGGATCTACGGGGATGATATAGACGGCGTCATCGCCGGGACCGAGATCATCGATAAGGATGTTTTGTCAAATGCCGGACGGCTGAAAGTTGTTTCTCGTTGCGGCACGGGGATGGATAATGTAGATGTCGATTTTGCTGAAGCTAATGGCATAAAAGTCTTCAATACCGCTGATGCGCCAACCGACGCGGTGGCGGAATTAGCCGTAGGGTTAATGTTGTCTTTATTACGGGGCATTCCGGCGGCAGACCGTCGGGTTCGCAATGGGATCTGGAAGAAGAATATGGGGAGTCTCCTGTGTGAAAAAACAGTTGGCATAGTGGGTTTGGGACGTATCGGAAAAAAGACGGCCTTGTTACTTAAAAACTTAGGCGCCCGGATAGTTTATTACGATCCCGGGGCGGGCAGCAAAAGCGCCGAAGGTTTTGTGGAATCGAGTATGGAAGGGCTTCTGAAAGAGGCGGATATCGTAAGTTTACACATGTCTTACTCAAAAGAGAATCGAAATCTCTTTGACGTAAAAGAGTTTTCTTTGATGAAAAAAACCGCCTTTCTCGTAAATGTTTCGCGCGGCGGCATAGTCAATGAGCAGGCTCTTTGCAGGGCTTTAAAGGAAGAAAGAATAGCCGGCGCCGCTTTTGATGTTTTCGGGAAGGAGCCATACGAAGGGCCGTTGAGGGAACTGGACAATGTTATTCTAACCCCGCATATTGGCTCGTACGCTAAAGAGGCAAGGATAAAAATGGAGACGAAGGCATCAGAGAATGTACTGAAAGGATTGACGAAAAAAACAGAGTGATATTTTTTCCAGGAGGTGTTGTTGAGTGAAGGTCCTATTGATTTCTATCGATCTGGTCCTGGGGGCAAGGATTTTGGTGAATGTATTGAAAGAGAAGGATGTTGAGGCGAAGAATCTCCAGATCGTCGGGGTGAGATATTCAGACCCTTTTTCGGAAGATGCCTTGCGGGACATCTATGAATTCAGCAGGGGATATGATGTTGTAGGATTGTCTTTCAATTCATTTTATTCGGTGTTGGCGGCTCGACTGGGAAAATATTTGAAATCCAGGGGAGTGAAATGGCTTATCGCCGGCGGCACTCACGTGACCGCCATGCCCGAAGAGGTTATGTCCTACGCGGATATGGCTGTTATTTATGAGGCAGAATTGACTTTACCGAGAGTTTTGAAAAACCTGGATTCACCCGGTTCATTGCGCGATATAGGCGGGATCGTTTTTAAGGACGGGAATGGACAGATCATCAGAACGGGTAACCCTCAGATCGAGCTTGATCTTGACAACATTCCATTCCAGAGTATCTCAAATGAAGACATAACCTACTATAATGTACGGAACAATACTTTCGAGGAACCGACGGTCGATACTTTCTTTCCGCACGGCCACAGGAATTATTATGTCCTTACTTCAAGAGGTTGCCCGTTCAAGTGCACTTATTGTTCCAGCAGCTTTTTTGCGAAACTCGCCGAAGGTTCCCAAAAAGTGAGAAAAAGGTCTGTTGATAATATCATTTCGGAGATGAAAACAGCCAAGCAGGCGGGCTTCGAAGCGTTTTATATAGCGGATGATAATTTTTTATCCTTTACCCTTAAAGAGATCGAGAACTTTCTGGAACTGTATGGATCACAAATAAATTTGCCTTTTAGCGCCGGCGGCCTGAATCCGAACAATATGAGGGCGAAGGATTCGTCTAAAAAGATAGAGATACTTTTGAAGTGTGGATTGTCGGATGTGAGAATAGGGGTGCAGAGCGGAAGCGATCGAACATTGAAAATTTTTAATAGAAGCTATACCGCCGAAGAGGTCCCTGAATTACTGAAAATTTTTGAAAACCGCAAAACGATCTGGAAAGAACCCAATGATAAATTAAGAATAGCTGTTGATTTTATTTGTGACTCACCCTGGGAGGATGAAAGGGATAAATTAGACACACTGGGATTGGCGAATAATTTATTATCCACGTACGGGGTGTTTTTCAACACGCTGATCTATCTGCCGGCAACAGATATCTACAATTTAGCTTTAAAAGAGGGGTGGATCAAAGACAAGGAAAAAGATATATATCTAAGGGGCATAGGCGGGCTTGAAGATAATATATATAACCGTTTGCTGTATCTCATAGCTGTTCTCAAGGAACGCGGCGGCAAAATGCCCGATAAAATGATATCGCATATCTTGGATCTACACAAAAAGGATCCGGATCTGGCAGAAACACTCGTAGACTTTATTATGAGAACCATAAACGATGTTGAAGACCACCATGGTTTTAATGCAAGCCATTTAACGTTACATCCTTACTTGAAAGGTTTTAAAACGTGGGAAAAGACCGTCGGGCAAAAAGGGAAAAAGGTTTTGTTTAGAAGTTACCACGAGTCATATGGTTAACGGACAGGGACAGGATCGATGCGTGATTATAAAATAAAGTATCTTTCGCATATGTTAGAAAAAAAAGTGCCGGTTTACGGGAACAAAAAGGCTTCTTTGGAGATTAGTCCTGATAAATCTCTTGACAGAGGAGATTCCTGCAATACTTTCAGGTTTTCCATGCAAAATCACTGGGGAACACACATCGATGCGCCCGCGCATTTTTTTAAGGGCGCGAAGAAAGTATCGGATTATACGGCCGGCAACTGGTTATTTAAGGAACCATGCGTGATCGAGCTGCCTTTACAAAAAGGCAGGGCGATAGGGCTGGATGAGGTAAGGGCGGAAATCAAGAAATGTCATGACATTTTGCTGTTAAAAACAGGGTTCGGACGCTATAGGGGTTCAAG
>Ga0163203_1000258_pt1 | contig 13948 bp, 13 predicted proteins | sample PL_2010_330m_FD_113534 | JGI IMG/M metagenome (GOLD analysis project Ga0163203, IMG submission 113534) | Freshwater microbial communities from Powell Lake, British Columbia, Canada to study Microbial Dark Matter (Phase II) - PL_2010_330m | ecosystem: Environmental > Aquatic > Freshwater > Lake ... | reverse complement strand
GATTAGGGTACTGGACCACATTATCATCGGTGATAATAGATACCTCAGCTTCGCCAGCCAGGGGCTGATAGAAGAATATGAAGCCGACTTCTTAAACCTGAGAACCACAGGAACTGCCGAGGCTAAGCGGCGGCGATATAGGGCAAGACGGCAGGACACCGATTTCTTAAAACCATAGTAACTACAAGCCACGCTATTTTCCCATCTTTAAAAGCTGCGCATGAGTAGTACTAAAGTACTACTTGACATCTAGCCTGGATTGGAATAGACTTTGGCAGACAATAAACCTCAATTATCCTAAATACTACTCAAAAATACCCAACTTGGTAATATGAGGTACAAATTAGGAAATAAGAGCCTAGGAGTGAGAACAAGGAACGCAATATGGCAAAGCTTATGACTGTTAGCGAAGTAGCTGATTATTTACGGGTAACCAATAAGACCGTATATCGCCTGCTGATGCGGGGCAAAATCCCGGCAACCAAGGTTGGCAACCAGTGGCGGTTTGCCCAGAACTCAATTGATGGGTGGCTGCGCCAAAACTCGGTTACGGCAAAGGCAAATATCCTTGTTGTTGATGACGAGGAGATGGTCCGGTTGCTGTTTAAGGCAACCTTGGAGGATTTGGGGCACCGGGTGATAGGTGCTGAGACTGCCTCTGAGGGGTTAGAACTGGTGAAACAGCAGGATTTTGACCTGATTTTTCTCGACCTTAAAATGTCGGGTATGGATGGGGCTGAGCTTTTTCACCAGATAAAGACAATCAAGCCCAAGTTGCCAGTAATTATCATAACCGGCTACCCCGATAGTGAGATTATGGCGCGGGCTTTAGCTTATGGCCCCTTTGGCATTATGAATAAGCCTTTCGGCGAGTCGGACATTGTTGGTGCTGTAAACAGCTTTCTTAGGGTTATTACCGCCTAAACATTGCGTTGTGGGGGGAAAGGGGGGCAAGCATGGGAATAGAGATAGAAGTGGCTGAGCGTGAGGACAGGCTGCTGGCCAGCCTGCTTGATATTATCCGCTTCACTGAGGGGGTATCGGCAAAGCTCCACCGTGTGCTGGATGAAGCTGAAATCTATCGGGTGGTGGGGGAGGAGTTTATTAAATCAAAGCGGTACACGGCGAGCATCGTTTTACTAGCCGATGATGGAGCCAGTCTCAGGGTTGCTGAAGCCTCAATAACCCCCTCAAGGTTGAAGGTGTTGGAGAGGGCGTCAGGGCTGCGGGTAGAAGAGTTCAAGATTGACCTGAAGCGGTCAAGCATCTACCGTCAGGTAGTAAGAGAGGGTAAGACCGTTCAAGCCAGCGTTAGCGATATAATACGCGAATTTCTTCCCCGACCACTCGCCTATCTAATATCAAAGACTGTGGGCTACGATAAGAAACTCAGTATCCTTACGCCACTGAGAAGGCAGGGAAAGGTCATAGGTGCCTTTGCCATGTCTTCTACCGAGTTGTTCCAGCACTTCATTCCCTCAGTGGAAAACCTGGCGCTTCACATCTCAACCGCTCTGGAACTTGCCCACACACATGCCCAGGGCACGCGGGCGGTGCAGGCACTGAAAAGATACCATGACCACCTTGGGGAGCTGGTAGAGGAGCGCACTGGCGAACTGAAAACGGTTAATAAGAAGCTTCGGAAAGAAGTCAGTGAGCGCAAACAGGCTGGGGAGGCGCTAAGTAAGGTAGAGCAGGAGAGGTTGGCTATTCTCAACAGCATGTCAGAGATTATGATATACCAGGACACTGAACACAGGATTTTGTGGACAAATAAAGCTGCGACAGAATCAGTTGACCTGTCTACTGAGCAGTTGGTGGGACAGCATTGCTATGAGGTATGGCCTCAGCGTAGTGAACCCTGTGTAGGCTGCCCGGTAGCCAAAGCCCGTGAAACCGGTAAACCGCAGGAAGCGGAAATAACCACTCCCGATGGGAGGGTGTGGTTTATACGGGGCTATCCTATGCTAGATGCAGATAAGAACTTGGTGGGTGTGACTGAGGTGGTCCTAGAAATCACCGAGCGCAAGCGGGCGGAAGAGGCGCTGAGGGAGAGTGAGGAATTTCGTTCCACTCTCTTAACTAACTCTCCACATCCAGTAGTGGTTGTCAATCCAGATGCTTCAATAGGATATGTGAATTCTGCCCTGGAGAGGCTAACCGGTTTTACTTCAGCGGAGCTTATCGGCAGGAAGCCTCCATACCCCTACTGGACGAAAGAAGCACTGGAGAAAACGGCTAGGGACTTGAAACAATCTATGAGGAAGGGAGCGGTGAGGCTTGAGGAACTTTTCCAGAAGAAGAATGGGGAGCGATTCTGGGTTGAGATTACCGCTAAACCAGTGGTGCACAATGGGGAGTTCAAATATTACTTAGCAAACTGGGTTGATATCACCGGGCGCAAGCAGTCAGTAAAGAGGCTTCAGGCTTTGACGGATGAAGCTCCCATTGGCATATGTAACACAGACCTCAAGGGCAAAATCACCTATGTCAACAAGAGATTTGAAGAAGCCACAGGTTATTCACGGGAGGAAGTGGTCGGCAAGAACGGGTTTAAGCTTGGTATATTCTCCGATGAGACTGTAAAACTCGTGGCAAAACGGATGAAAGAGAAGCTGATGGGAAAACCCCCTCGTCTCTTGGAGATACAGTTCAAATGCAAAGACGGACACTGGGCATGGATAGAGATGGAAGGGAAGCTTGCGAGGGAGGGAGGTATACCCGTCGGCTTTCAAATTACGGCAGGAGAAATCACCGAGCGCAAGCAGGCGGAGGAAGCACTTCAAGCCGAGAAGAATAAGCTGCAATCGGTAGTAAGTGCCATGGAAGATGGTCTTACCATACAGGACAGGGACTATAACATTATCTATCAGAATGAGCCGCAGAGGGTAATTTGGGGTGACCGCCTGGGGGAGAAATGCTACCGGGTCTATGAAGGTAACGAAAAGGTGTGCGATGGGTGCCCGGTAGAAAAGGCATTCAGGGATGGCAAGTCCCATATCTCGGAGAGAAGGTCGGTAATGCCTTGGGGGGAGGTCACCTTCTGGGAGAATACGGCTAATCCCATTAGAGATGCCAGTGGAAGGATTGTTTCCTGCCTTGAGATTACCAGGAATATCACCAAGCGCAAGCAGGCGGGGGAGGCGCTGAGGGAGAGCCAGGAAAAGCTCCAGAAGATGTTTGAGTCTGTGACTGACGGCATATCAGTTATTGATTTGAACGGTGTCATTATCGAGACAAATCAAAGAATGGTGGAGATGCATGGATTCAAGTCCAGGGATGAGCTCTTGGGGAGAAATGCCTTGGAACTGGTTGCCCCCCGCGACCACGAGAGGATAGCCGCCAACATGTGGAAGGCTATAAAACAGGGAACGGTTAGAGGCGTGGAATACACCCTGCTTAAGGCAGATGGCACCGAGTTTCCCGGTGAGTTAAGCACCAGCATACTAAAGGATGCTGCGGGCAACTGGGTTGGTCATATCACCATTGCCCGGGACATCACCGAGCGCGAGCAGGCGGGGGAGGCACTACGGGAGAGTGAGGAGCGGTTCCGTTCTATCGTGGAAAATTCTCAAGCCGGGATAATGATTCTGGATGGCGCCTATCGCTTCGTATATGTGAACGACGAGCTGTGCCGTATCTCAGGATATTCCCGTGATGAAATTATTGGGCAGGATTTCCGCCAATTTCTCGACGAGGAGAGCAAAAAGCTCGTCGCCGAGCGATACGTCCAAAGGCAGAGCGGAGAGGAAGCTCCCCCCCGCTATGAGTTCAACATTGTCCGCAAGGACGGCCAGAAGAGGCGTGTGGAAATCAGCTCCAGTGTAATCAGGGATTCGGCGGGAGAAGTAAAGACGGTAGCTCAGATTTTGGACGTCACCGAGCGCAAGCAGACTGAGGAGGCGCTACGGGAGTCAGAGGAAAAGTTCTCTAAAGCCTTCCGTTCCAGTCCTACTGATTCAGTCACTCTCTCCAGGCTTAGGGATGGTTTATTTTTAGAGGTTAACGACAGCTTCCTCCGTACTAGCGGCTACACCCGCGAAGAGGTGCTTAACCACACTCCAGCTGAGATCAATGTCTGGGCGAAGGCAGAGGATCGCACCAGAATGGTACAGATACTGAAGGAAGAGGGCAGAGTTCACAATGAGGAATTTACTTTCCGCATGAAGTCAGGTGAGATGCGCGAATCGCTGTTCTCAGCCGAGCTAATCGACGTTGGTGGTGAACCGTGTATAATCTCCATGACAATTGATATCTCCGAGCTCAGGAAGATAGAGCGGGCGCTGGAGCGTCAAGAGGCTTACTTCCAGCAGCTCTTTGACAACTCCCCCGATGCTGTTGCCTGGCTGGATACTGCTGGCAGGTTTGTTAGTGTCAACAGGGGATTTGAGACGCTTTTGGGCTACCGCGCTGGGGAAATCAAGGGTCGGTTGATTGGCGACACTATTGTCCCTGAAGACCGTAGGGAGGAAGCGTCTGCCCTGTCTCGGGCTCGTTTAAGCAATAAAGTGGTTCGGAAAGAGACGGTTAGGAAGCGTAAGGATGGCAGCCTGGTAGATGTTTCTATGCTTGCCTACCCTATTCGGCTTGGTAACAAAACCGTTGGAGGGTATGTGATATATGCTGACATCACCGAGCGCAAGCAGGTAGAGGAGGCGCTACGAGAGAGTGAATACAAATATAAGACCTTGTTTGAAAACACGATTGACGGTTTGTGTGTTATTGATGCCCAAACGATGAAAGTATTGCTGGCTAATGAGACTGCCGCCAAGATATATGGGTTTGATTCTCCAGAAGAGGCAGTGGGGATGAACATAATTGACTTCATCGTGCCAGAAGAGGGGCAACGGGCTATCAAAGTTATTGCTAAAGACTTGTTCCAAAAGGATTTACGTGAGATGCACGAATGGCAAACGTTAGCCAAAGATGGCAGAGAAATATGGGTAAGCGCCGTCGGCGTCAGAATACAATTTCAAGGAAGATTGGCTGGCTTGATTGCATTACAGGACATCACCGAGCGCAAGCGGGCTGAAGAGAAGGAGAAGCAGCTGCAGCAGGAGCTTTACCTTGCCCAGAGGCTGGCCTCGGTCGGTGAGCTGGCAGCCGGTGTTGCCCACGAGATAAATAATCCCCTTACCGGCGTGTTGGGTTTTTCTCAGCGGCTGATGAGAAAAAGCACTGATGAGCAGGTCAGACATGATTTGGAAATAATCCATGGTGAAGCTCGGCGGGCAGCGGAGGTGGTGCAAAATCTCCTCACCTTTGCCCGCCGCCGCCAGCCAAAGAAGGAATATTCAAACATCAATGATATTGTGCAAAGGACTCTGGAGTTGAGGTCTTACGCCCTGCAGACAAGCAATATTGAGGTGGGAGCTACCCTCGCCCCCAACCTCTCCGAGATAATGGTCGATTTTCCCCAGATCCAGGAGGTTTTCTTGAATATCATCCTGAACGCTGAGCAGGCGATGAGCGAGGCTCACGGTAGGGGGAAGCTCATTATCAAGACCAGGGAGATAAAAGACTATGTGAGGATTTCATTTGCCGATGACGGTCCTGGTATTGCCCCCGAAAATATTGATAAGGTCTTTGACCCGTTTTTCACCACTAGAGAGGGAAGAGGCGGGACCGGCTTGGGGCTTAGTGCCTGTCACGGTATTGTGACCGAGCATGGCGGCAGGATATACGTCAGAAGCAAACCGGAGAAAGGAACTACGTTCTTTGTTGAATTACCACTCTCGCCAGTGGAGACTACTTTGACGCACTGAATGCAAGAGGTGGGGAATGACTTTAACTGCAGTAGATGAGCAAAGACGCCTGACCTGGTTGCAGGAGAGGTTTATCAGGTCGGGTTTTGACGGCTTAAGTGATGGGGAGACTATTGAGTTACTGCTGAGCCTGGTCTTACCCCACCGTGAGCGCAAAAAGCAGACCAGGGAGTGCATTGGGCGGTTCGCCAATCTGAGGGGGTTGCTCGCCGCCTCACCTGAGGAACTACAGCAAATAGGGCTTACCTTTCAAAGTATTTGTAGCATAAGGCTGATGCACGAATTACCCACCGAGATTCTGAAGCAGAAGATTATTGAGCAGCCGGTCAATACCTCGTCTAAAGAGATTTTTGACTATCTCTACTACTCAATGCGGGACCTCAAAAAGGAGATATTCAAGGTTATCTATCTAAATTGCCGAAACCAGATTATTGATACCGCCGACCTTTTTGAGGGAACACTGGAGAGTATTCCCATCCGTCCCCGCGAGATTGTAGAAGGTGCCATTAACCATGATGCCGTCCGCCTGATTTTTGTCCATAACCACCCCTCGGGTGACCCCACCCCGAGCAAGAGTGATGAGCAGCTAACCAGAGACCTGGTCTTTGTCGGCAATATTCTGCAGATTAAGGTACTGGACCATATCATAATAGGTGCTAACAGATACTTCAGCTTCGCTGATGAAAAACTGATTGAGAAATACGAAGATAATTTCATGAACCTGAGAATAAAAGCGTTGTTTGAAAAGACCAAGCACTATCCGCGAGCGACTAAGGCTTCTAACCCGCCAAAAAAGTAATTTACCCCCTTGGGCTAACCTTTTCTCTTTATTTCCGTTATAATATGGTTGAAGATTATACCAGGAGGATTTAGTGAAAAGGTTTTTGCTTTTGGCGACACTGCTGGCTGCCTGTCTTGTAACTGGCTGCATCGGGGAGATTGAGACCTACGAAGATGAAGGGCAGTCAATAGAAACCGGCGTTAATCAGCAGTTTGTTATCGCCCTTGGTTCCAACCCTAGCACCGGCTATAGGTGGCAGGCAAGCTACGATGAGACTATGCTGGAACTGGTGGGTGGTGAGAGTGAATATGAACTGAGTGACGGGGAAGAGGAGGGCTTGCTTGGTGCTGGCGGGGTTGAGTATTTCCGCTTTAAGGCACTGAAGACAGGTAGAACCGAGTTGACCCTGGTCTACAAGCGGGCGTCGGAAGGGGAAATTCTATTCCAGAAGGTATTTACTATTCATATTAGATAGTTACCTTATCTCATACTGCCGAGGCTTCTAGCCGGAGAAGATATTTTTTTATCCCCACCCCACCACTGTAGCCACCGAGCCTGCCATCTTTTTCTACCACCCGGTGACAGGGGATGATAATGGGCAACGGGTTTTTACCCAGAGCCCTCCCCACCGCCCGTACTGCCCCTTCTTTACCAAGCTGCTCAGCGACCCAGCTATAGCTCCTGGTCTCACCGTGGGGGATGAGCCTGGTTATCTCCCATACCTGGCGCTGAAAGGCGGTAGCCGATAAAGGGTCAAGCTCATCGGTAAAGCTCGTCTTATGAGCGCTAAAGTAGCTCCTCAGGCGTTTTAGTAAGTCAGCGAAGAAGTTATCGGATAAAATAGCCCCTTTTACCCTGTCACCCAGTTGCTGCTTCGCTTCCTGGGCTGAGGGGAGGGGTAGGGTGGTGCATACCAGCCCCCGGCTTGAGCCCAATATCCCTACCCAGCCGATGCCGATATTGGAGATGGTGTATTTTAGCTCTCTGGTCATATCTCCCTGGCCAGCACTAACCCCCAAACCGAGGTGGCTCCGGCTTGCTTTAGTGCCCGGGCGCAGGCGTCAAGGGTAGCCCCGGAGGTGGAGACGTCGTCTATAAGCAAGACCTGCTTGCCCTTTAGCCTCTGGTCGCGGCAGGAGAAGACATCGGCGACATTACGGCGCCGCTCATCGACGTTAGCCGTCCTCGCCTGGGGTGGGGAATGATATGCCCGGATAAGGCAGTCATCCACGAGGGGCAATTCGGTGAGCTTGCTCAGCTCTTGAGCCAGCAGGCTTGACTGGTTGTAGCCACGCTCTCTTAAGCGTTTCGGGTGCAGTGGTACCGGCACCACCACCTCCCCGGGCAGGGGGTTGGCGATGAGATAGTCATTGAGCAAGCGAGCAAAGAGCCCGGCTATGGCTCTGAGGTTTCTGTACTTTAGCTCGTGGATTGCCTGGCGTATTACCCCGTCAAAGCGGAACGGGGAGCGGATACCGTTTATCTCCGCCTCCCAGCCAGCGCAAGTGGGACAGATTTTAGCGCGGGACTGTGGTAGGCCGCATCTGGGGCAGAGGGGGGGCGTAATTCTGGGCAGCGACTGGAGGCAAGAGGGGCAGATGAAGTCACCTTCCCTCCCGCAGCCAACACACCAGCGCGGAAATAGAAGGTCAAGTGCTATCCCCTTAAGTTTATTTAACTGAGGAAGCACATTTAGCCCCGCAATTTAAAGCTTCGGGAAAACTGCTAGTTTTTAGCGGGAGCGTGAAGCCCCGCTGATAATGGGTTCGTTAATATAAACATCACCGTTCCTGATTTTCAGGTTAAAACCACAATCAGGATTGGTGCAAACCCATGCCTTGTAGTGAATGTCCGCCCCTTGACTGCCAAAGTCAGAAAGGGGTACCAGGTCGCCAGAATTGCATTTCTGGCATTTGGGGAAATTGGATTGTTCCATTAAAGTCCACCTCCCAACCAAAATTAAATCTTATGCAGTATACACTATCCAGCGGTTGTTGACAAGGGCTTTCCCAGTTCCACCGAACTGATTTGGCTGTAAATGGCACCCTCCCTGGTTAGCTGGCTCCTCATCAGGCTGATAGCCTCCACGAGGAAGGTATAGGCTGTCTCAAATTTGGTGCTGGCTATAAGCTGCCCCAGTCTCTGCCGCTCGTCAGATGAGGCCCGGTCACGGACTCGCGCCAGGGTGAGGTGGGGGGAAAACGCCCTCGCCTCAGGGGTAAAACCAAGTATTGCCAGAGAGGACTCGATGTCCTTCTGGAGCTGGAGTAGCTTGTCCACCTCCCCGCTTACCCCCACCCATACGACCTGTACCCGCCTCAGGTTGGGGAAAACGCCCAGGCCCTTAATCTCAAGGTTAAAGGGGGATACCCCCTGAGCCGCCTCCGCTATGGCTTCGGTTATCTGGCTCATCATATCTGCATTAACATTGCCCAGGAATTTTAGGGTCATGTGGATGCTATAGGGGTCAACCCACTTCACCGGGAACTGATTACCTAATTTTAGTTGCGCCTGAAGCCGGGAAAGCCCGGCCTTTATCTCCTCGGGAAGCTCAATGGCGATAAAACAGCGAAGTTGCTCCACGGCTATTTACCTCTGATACCGAGGAGCCTCTGGGCATTCCCTGACAGGATGAGGTTTTCTGTTTCCTGGGGTAGCTCAAGCGCTTTAATCTCTTCAATTAGGCGCTTCTGTTCCAGCAGGGGATAGTCGCTGCCGAAGAGAACCTTATCGGCGCCGACAAGCTGGATAACCTGGTTGTATATCTGGGGCGTATACAGGAGTGGGGAAGCAGCGGTGTCAAAAAAGACGTTAGCCATCGCCTTCTTGACCTCAGGCATCAGGCCGTAAAAGGGCAGACCGCCCCCCCAGTGGGCGCAGACGATGGTTAAGTCGGGGAAGCTGGTGATAAAGGGGTAGAGCATATCCGGGGTGACAATCCCCTTCCCCGGATAGTCATGACCTACGGGTTCGGAGGCGTGGGTGAGCAGGATTAGCTTATGCTTTCTCAGCGCCTCAACAAGGGGCGCCATCAAGAGCTCATCGGTAAGGTCAAGGAGCTGGATATCCGGCCTCATCTCGCCGATACCTTTCAGCCCCGCCTTGGTGCAGCGCTCGATTTCAGCCACCGCCCCCTCAGGCGACTGCGGCTGGACGGCACCGAAGCCGATAAGCCTTTCGGGGTAGCGGGATACCGACTCCATAATGTAGTCGTTGGTCTCAAGGCAAAGCTCATGGGTAGTCCAGCCGATATTGGCAATAACCGAGACATCAACCCCGGCTTTATCCATGCTGGCGATTAGCTCGTCGGCGGTGGCTATTTTGGCTTTGGGGTCTGAGTAGAGGATGGCAAAACAGGGGTCACGCTCAATATACTTTTTGCGGTTTTTCTTTATCTGGGGCGGGAATACGTGGGTGTGAAAGTCAACTATCATCGCCAGATTTTAGCAGAGTCACAGGATGACTTCAACCATAGTTGGGCTAGGGGTTATATTCACCAGTATTGAGGCCCGGCGGAGAGCATTGCCGTAAATATAATAATCCATATTAAGATACCGAGAACGATTGCACCGCCAACAACGCCTATCCCCCACATAGTCCAGGTCCTCTGGGTTCTCTTGAAGTGCTCAATGCTGTCCCACCTCTTGTATCGCCATGCCCATTCGCTTCCCTTGGCACCGAGCACAAAAGCCATGACCCAGCCGATATACGGCACAAGCTCAAGGAATGATATCCAGACGCTGTTGCCAATCCCCCATATCCAGCCCAGCAGGAAGGCTCCCCAGTTCCACCCCTCAATTTCTTTTGGAACCACGGCTGAGCTACCCTGCCCGGAGGTGTTTCCTGCTCCCGGGGCGCTAACCCCAGTCCTACCGGCAAACATATTATCGGCACAGGGATTGCAGTAGATTTTTCCTGCTAAGATTGTCTTACACTCGTCACAAACCAGTTTACCGCAACTGACGCAAGCCCCAACAGCCTCACGTTTTGGATGATAAGCACAGTTTGCCATTACCTCTTACCTCCTTATCGGGCTAGCCTCAAGCAGATGGTTGCTCCTCTGGTTTTTCCTCAGCCCCCTCCTCAGCCCCTTCTTCAGCTGCGGCTTCAGCTTCAGCCTCTGCTGCCACCTCCTCCGGTATTACCTCTTCCACCATGCGCGCCTCGGTGATCTTCACCACCATCTGGTCTGGGTCAGTATGAAGTGTAATATCAGGGCTAAAGGTGATGTCTCTAACATAGATTGCCTGCCCCACCTCCTCCAGTGGGCCCAGGTCAACCTCTATCTGGGGGGGAAGCTTGTCGGGGAGGCACTCAATGCTCAGGCTGGTCAGGCTGTGAGTGAGGGTATATCCCTTTGTTTTCATTATTGGTGCTTCACCAACCAGAATAATGGGAACATCAACCCTTATCTTCTCCGCCTTCCTTATCTGAAAGAGGTCAACATGAAGCAGTTCGCCGGTGCAGGCGTCCCTCTGGATTTCCCTGATGAATACTTTTCTTGGCTCCTTGCCCCCTTCAATGCCGAGGGTAATAAGCCTGGTCATTCCCGCCCGGGCAATAACCCGCTGAAGTTTAGCCGTATCACACTGCAGTGCTTGTGACTCAAGGCCGTGCCCGAAGAGGTGGGCCGGGGTAATCCCCTGGCGGCGCAAAAATCTTGTCTTCTTGCCCAGTACATCTCTCTTATCAGCCTGTAGTTTTAAGCCTTCCATCTATTTCTCCTACGGCACTAATTAAAGCAGAGGTGGAGGAAAAAATCAAACCAAGTTGGGCTTAGCTCTTTTTCCCACCATCCCGCCCTATGGGCGTCTGTGACTTATCCCATAATTTTCTCCCCCACCCCCGAAAGTGGGGTGTCTAAGAGGGGCGCCAGCCCCTCTTCTATGAAATACTTTCCCCCTCTCCAAGAATGGAGAGGGGGATAAAGCGGGTTCCCAGGAAAATCGAAGATTTTTCTGGGTGCTTTAAGGGGGTGAGGTTGATAAATACCCTCCCAAAGTGTAGACCTGAGTTTATTAAGTGTTGTATAATAGATAAACGAAGGGGTGGTAATGTCGGTACCCGAAAAATGCAATCCATCATCAACCTCGGCCCAGAGCGTTAAAGCCGAGGTTTTTTCATCATCAGCGCCGCTAGCTGAACTGGAGGCTATCGCCAAGAGGCTGCGCCGCCACATCGTTACCATGACGGGGAGGGCTGGCAGCGGTCACCCCGGCGGCTCCCTTTCTGCGGTGGAGATTTTGGCCACCCTTTATTTTAAGGTGCTGAGGCATAAGCCGCAGGACCCTCACTGGCCGGATAGGGACAGGTTCATCCTGAGCAAGGGGCATGCCGCTCCTGCCCTCTACGCTACCCTGGCTGAGTGCGGCTACTTCCCCACAGATGAACTACTTACGCTGAGGCAGATGGATAGCTGCCTTCAGGGCCATACTGACTGCACGGTTACCACCGGCGTGGAGATGTCTGCTGGGGCTCTGGGGCAGGGATTGTCCTTCGCCATTGGCGTGGCTCTGGCGGGGCGGCTTAACTCGAAGGACTACCGGGTATATGCCCTGTTGGGGGATGGGGAGTGTGATGAGGGGCAGGTGTGGGAGGCGGCGATGGCTGCTGCCCACTTCAAGGTGGATAACCTGACGGCTATAGTGGACAACAACGGTCAGCAGATAGACGGCTGGAACCGTGATGTGATGAACCTTGACCCCCTCCCGGCAAAGTGGCAAGCCTTCGGCTGGCAGGTTATTGAGGCTGATGGGCATAGTATTCCCCAGCTTACCCAAGCCCTTAATAAGGCGAAGCTGGTCAAGGGGCAGCCAGCGCTCATCCTGGCTCACACCATCAAGGGCAAGGGGGTAAGCTTTATGGAGAATAACCCCCATTTTCACGGCACAGCGCCCACTGCCGAGGAAGTAAAGCTGGCACTGAAGGAGCTGGAATAATGGCTCAGGAGTTTTATCTGAGGCAGGCTTACGGTGAGACACTGGTTGAGCTGGGCAGGGAAAACCCGGATATCGTGGTGCTGGATGCCGACCTCTCCCGCTCCACCAGGACCAAGCTTTTTGCCGATAAGTTCCCGGAGCGTTTCTTTAACTGCGGTATCGCCGAGCAGAATATGGTCAGTATTGCTGCCGGGCTGGCAGCCTCGGGCAAGATACCATTTGCCAGCACCTTTGCCGTTTTTGTCCCCGGGCGTTGTTTTGACCAGATTCGCATGTCTATCGCTCAGCCCAAGCTCAATGTTAAGCTGGTCGTCAGCCACAGCGGCATCAGCGTTGGTGAGGATGGCACCTCGCACCAGTCTATTGAAGACCTGGCGCTGATAGGCTCTCTCCCCGGTTTTACCGTTATCGTGCCCGCCGACGCTATTGAGACCGCCCAGGCGGTGAGGGTGGCCGCCGCCCGCTCCGGACCATTCTATATCAGGTTGTGCCGTCCCAAGCTGCCGCTGGTCTATGGCCAGAGCTACCGCTTCAATCTGGGTAAGGCGGTAGAGATGAGGCAGGGCGGGGACGCCACCATAATTGCCATCGGCTTGATGGTGAAGGCGGCGCTGGAGGCTGCCGAGAGCCTTAAGGGGGAGGGCATAGACTGCCGGGTGCTGAATATGTCCACGCTCAAGCCCATTGATGAGGCGGCTATTATCCAGGCGGCGGCTGAGACCGGGGCTATCGTTACCGCTGAGGAGCACCTGGAGCACGGTGGCCTGGGCAGTGCCGTGGCTCGGGTGGTTGCCGTAAACCAGCCGGTGCCGATTGAATTCGTGGCCATTAAAGACACCTACGCCAAGTCGGGTAAGCCGGCGGAGCTTTTTGAGCGATACGGTCTAACGGCAGGGGATATTGGGCAGGCGGTAAGGTCAGCCATAAAACGCAAGTAATTACGCCTGGCGTGTTGCCGTTCGCCTTGTCCTCAGGAAATGGGTAAAGCCCACCAGACAGGGCAGGGCGATGCTGTAGGCGATAAGCGTTCCCGAAGCCCCCGTCAGCCAGCAGACCAGCGGTAGGGGGACGAATATAAAGGGGGCGGCTTTAGTTGTATCCCGAAAGATAAAGTGGGCGGCTATCGCCGGTAAGGCTATTATCAGCATGGGCACGGTTAATATGGCTAGCAGCACACCGATAGTAGTTGCCTCCCCCCGACCTCCCCTGAAGCCGATAAAGACCGGCCAGTTGTGACCGACGACGACGGCTACGCCGGCAAACAGCACCGCAAGCTGAGGGATATTGGCTATCTGAGCGATAACAACCGCCAGTACCCCCTTGGCGGCGTCAATAATACCTACTGTTATCCCCACCTTTGCCCCCAGCTGGCGGAAGGCATTGGCGGCACCCATATTGGCATCCCCCAGGCGCCGGATATCCTTGCCCTTGAGCAGGCGCCCGGCGATATAGGCGGTGGGGAT
>Ga0163203_1000257_pt1 | contig 13958 bp, 12 predicted proteins | sample PL_2010_330m_FD_113534 | JGI IMG/M metagenome (GOLD analysis project Ga0163203, IMG submission 113534) | Freshwater microbial communities from Powell Lake, British Columbia, Canada to study Microbial Dark Matter (Phase II) - PL_2010_330m | ecosystem: Environmental > Aquatic > Freshwater > Lake ... | reverse complement strand
TGTATTTAACAGGGCCTGCCCCTGACTTGATCAGGGGTGAGGGTGAGGTGAAGGTAGTTTTCAGTTGTCAGTGATCAGCAAACAGCTATCAGCAGTCAGCGATCAGCTTTCAGCTCGCCCGATCCTGTCGCTCAACTATCTTACTGTTTTCTCTTCCCTGACTTTCACGCATCACGCATTACGCATTACTCATCACTGTTCTTGGCTCCCGACTCTGGACACTGGACTCTGGACTGGTTTTCTGTTACGCATCACTCATCACTGATTACACGTCACTGTTTTCGGCTCACAGAAGGTGATGAAGCAAATCGATCCTCTTAACCACCCCCACCAATCGCCTTTCTGCATCAATCACCGGTAGGCTTTTCAGGTTCTTGCGAATGATTAGATCAGCCGCTTGTAGGTCATCATCATCAACTTCTACACAAATGACGTCAGGATGCATATGTCTTTCAACTGGATCATCTGCTATCTGGCCAAGCTTCTTGGCAAACTGGTTCATGTCAGGAATAAACGAAGTACTATGAAGCATCTCGAAGTACCCTGGAAGGGCGGCTTTGATGATATCTTTCTCGGAGATGAATGCGATAAGTTTCCCCTCCTCATCGACTACTGGCATGTTGGACATCTTTGCGCTGTCAAGAATGAAGATCAGTTCTTTGACCGGAATATCCTTCTCTACCGATGTCAGGTCTCTTGTCATGATCTCTCCGACCTTCACATCTCCTCCTTATATCCGCTTAAGGGTAATATTTGCCATCTCACGCTCGATTCTCCCCTTATCCCCACAGACCTTTTCGCGACTCTCCGCGCTTAGTATGCCCGCCGCAAGTCCAAAACGAAGCGCTTGCTCGATTCCCGCACCATTGTGAATCTGGTAGATGACCCCTCCAAGCAGAGCATCGTCTGCGCCAACCAGATTCCTAAACTGCGTTGTCTGCACTCGCGCGTTGATCTCCCAAATGTTATCTCGAGTTATAACAATATCACCGGTTACCTCATGCGAGACAATCATTATCTCAACTCCGTCCTGCACTATCCGTTTACCGGCATTAATAATCTCTTCCTTTGTTCTCAGCTTCATCCACTCAAAAGACAGATGCTCGCGTGTATCCGGTTTGACAATGTTAGGCGCGGCCGACAGGCAGTGTGTAAGGCAACTTGCTCCAGCACTAACAGCCACTTTGACACCCGCTTGCTTGGCCAATTTAGCCAACTCATAGTAAAAGGCTAGATTAACCTGAGGAGGAAGACTTCCCGCAAGAACAACCCAATCAGCAACTTTGAGCATTCGTCGGTAGCAACGCATGAAGCGGTTCATTTCACCCTCAGCTACAGCAACACCCGGCCCATCTATCAGAATGGGAATATGCTCACGTCCATGCTCCAAGACTGTCAGATTGATTCGTGTTTCCCCACTTCCTGTCCAGACGAAGTTGGTTGTTACCCCTTCATCGCGTAGAGCGCGCACCACTACATGCCCGGTGTATCCTCCAACAAATCCCATAGCAATATTCTCTAACCCCATCCGTGCTAGAAAGATAGAAATATTAATCCCTTTGCCTCCTGCCGAAATGTCGCTATCAGTAGCACGGGTTAGATACTCCTCTTGAGTTTCCTTCCCGATTTTCAAGCGATCAACCCAGTAAACCTCATCAACTGATGGATTCGGTGTAACCGTAACGATCATGAGGCTCCTCTTGTCACCGCAGGTGCAAGCACTCTGCCAGTTAGTGAAGCGGCGGAAGCTGCTTCAATGCGCACAGGAACAAATGTTCCCACCCTAACTTCTCCGTCCAGGATCACCATGCGGTGATCATCGCTCCTCCCGCAAGACATCCCCTTGCGGTTTCTTCCATCCACAAGCACCTCTATTTTATCACCAATTCGCTTATGATTCTCCTCAAGTGCGATTTCCCTCTGGCGAATGAGAATCTCCTGCAATCGCTCGTTTTTTGCCTCAATTGGCACGTCGTCAGCAAGCTTAGCGCTTCGCGTTCCTGGCCGGGGCGAATACTTAGCCACAAAGACTGTCCCAAAGCGACCTTCGTCCAGCAGTTCAAGTGTGGCGCGGAAGTCCCCCTCTGTCTCCCCTGGATGGCCGACAATCAGATCAGTAGTAATATTTATGCCCTTCACAAGTCTTCGCGCCTTGTTCGCGATCGACAGGAAATCACTGCGCGTGTAGCCGCGATTCATCAACGAGAGAACGCAATCGCTCCCTGATTGACAGGCAAGATGAATGTGGTTGCAGATGCTCTCGTGCTCTGCAATCGTTCGAATCACCCTTTCGGTCATGTCTCGCGGATGAGAACTAGTGAAGCGAACACGCGGAATTCCAACATCTGCTACTTGGGCAAGTAACTCGGCAAATCCTCCGTACTCAGTCCGGTCCCTTCCGTAAGAATCGACATTCTGTCCCAGGAGAAGAACCTCCTTACAACCACTATCGGCCAAGGCCCTTACCTCGGCAAGGATTTTTCCTGGTTCGCGGCTACGTAGAGGACCACGGCTGTAAGGAACGATACAATAGGAGCAAGAATTCGAGCACCCTTTAGTGATATTTACCATGGCTTTAATCGAGCCTTCACGTTTAAAAGGAATCTCATCGATAGTGAGCGGAGAGGGAAGATAAGCAATTCGTTTTCCCTTTCTCTCGACTTTCAGCAAGAGCCGAGGAAGGTTGTCTAGCCCGGCAACTCCAAATAGAAAGTCGACCACGGGAAAACGCCTTAACAAGGATTCACCACGTACTTGCGCTATACACCCTCCTATGCCAAACAGAACTCGCTTCTGAGACTTAAGTTGTTCAACATTACCCAGCTGTCCATATACCTTCTCTTCAGCTTTCTGTCTGACCATACAAGTGTTAAACAGAACCACGTCAGCATCCGCAAACGAATTGGTAACTCTAAATCCTGCCCGTTCAAGGACACCAGCGATCCCCTCTGACTGGTGGAAGTTCATTTGGCAACCCCAGGTTTTGATATATACACTTTCGTTCATATCGATGTTAACAAATATAGCGAAAAACGAAACATCGATCAAACCCGAATAAAGTGCATCGATCATAAACAAATTTGCCCCCGAAGCCTTATCCCATATCATGTCCAGAATATGGTCAGGAGCTGCTTCCTTTATCACGAAAAGATCGAACATCATTACAGCACTGTTAACGGGATTGACCCTGAAGTTGATACCGGTATAATTGCCAGTTTGAGAGGTGATGACTGTGTCCAAAACAATAACAGAGAAAATCCTTTCGCGGCACATACAGGAAGGGAGCTTAAGCAAAGGAACAGAAATCGGAATACGGATCGATCACTGTCTAACACAAGACTCTACTGGGACAATGGCATGGCTCGAGTTTGAGTCACTTGGCTTAGAACGCGTCAAGGCAGAGCTTGTTGCCTCCTATTCGGATCATACCTCACTAGGATTCAAAGGCGAATCAACCGATGACCACGCCTTTCTTAAAACAATAGCCTCGCACTACGGAGCCAAGTTCTCCAAGAACGGGAATGGCGTATGTCATCAGCTTCACTACGAACGCTTCGGCGCACCGGGCAAAACATTGCTCGGTTCTGATTCTCACACACCAACGGCTGGCGGACTGGGAATGCTTGGGATTGGTGCTGGTGGAATGGATGTAGCCGTAGCAGCAGGAGGAGGGCTTTTTCATCTCGTTGTCCCCAAGGTGATGCGAATAGTCCTCAAGGGCAAGCTTTCATGGGGAGTGGCAGCAAAAGACATTGCGCTAGAGATTCTACGGCGAATCTCGGTAAAGGGGGGAGTGGGTTACTTTATCGAGTTTGCTGGCCGCGGTATAAAGAACCTTTCAGTACCACAACGAGCAACAATTACTAACATGTGCACGGAAACCGGAGCAAGTTCTTCAATCTTCCCCTCAGACAAGGTAACACGGGAATTCTTACGTATGCAAGGTCGCGAGGAAGACTGGGCCAAGCTTATTCCAGACGCCAATGCCAAATACGACAAAAACTTAGAAATCGATCTTTCCTCATTGAAACCGCTTATAGCAATGCCAGGAATGCCAGACAATGTCTATGATATTGAAGAAGTTCTAGGAACAAAGATCGATCAGGTCTTCATAGGTTCTTGTACCAATGGAGGCTATCACGACATCAAGATTGTCGCAGAGATGCTCAAGGACAAGCATGTCTCTACAGACTTCGATGTGATTGTCTCTCCCGCGTCCAGGCAGGCATGGGAAATGTTGTTAGAGGATGGAAGTTTCTTCGATCTTACCAAAGCTGGAGTACGCATGATCGAACCTGGCTGTAATGCATGCATCGGAATTGGCTTTGTCCCCGGATATGAGCATTTGTCCCTGCGTACGGTAAACCGGAACTGGAAGGGGCGTGGGGGAAACAAGTTCGGGAAGATCGCGCTCTGTAGCCCTGAGGTAGCAGCTGCATCTGCGCTTGCCGGACGAATAGCTGATCCACGCGAGCTTCCACCGGTGAAAATCAAGATCGATCGCCTCATCATAGATGACTACCTCATTATAAAACCATCTGGAGCGGGGAGTCCCATCAAACGCGCACCAAACATCGTTCAACTGGAGCCACAAGAGCCACTTACTCCGCTTCTTGAAGGAGAAGTACTGCTCAAGCTAGGCGACGGTATCTCGACTGATGACATCCTCCCAGCAGGACCGCTCACACAGCACCTACGCAGCAACCTTCCCGAGATAGCTAAGTTCACCTTCTACTATGAGGACAAGAGCTTCGCGGAGCGCGCCCTGGAAAAGGGTGGTGGATTCATCGTTGGAGGCGACAACTACGGGCAGGGTTCATCGCGCGAGCACGCAGCCCTTGCTCCATGGCAACTAGGAATCAAGGCGGTTTTCGCGGAGAGCTATGCTCGCATCCACCGCGCCAACCTGATTAACGTAGGGATCATTCCATTTACTTGCGATACAAATACCCTGGATCAGGGAGATCGACTGGAGGTAGACGTATCTGACCTCAACCGGGAATTGAGCGTTGACAACAAGACAAAAGGAAGCACCATTAAGATACGTCACGATCTTTCTCCGCGTGAAATCGAGATGATAAGAGCCGGTGGCCTACTCGCCTATACTGCACAAAAACACAGTGAGAAGTAAAGCGTGATGGGTAATGAGTGATGCGTAACAGAAAGCCAGTCCATAGTCCAAGGTCCAGAGTCGAGAAACGGTGAAAGGCAGGCTGGAATGACGGTGGATTTCGTCATGCCGGACTTGATCCGGTATCCAGAGACAAAAAAAGGGACAGGCCAGAACCAGTCCAAGGTTCAAAGTCCAAGGTCGATAGTTCGTAGAGTTCGTAGAGTTCGTTGAGTTGAAGACACAGTCGAGAGTCTGGAGTCGAAAACAATGAAACAAAAAGAAGTGGTGAAATGGTTCAGTAAGAGGATCGGCCAAGCTGAAAGCTGATCGCTGAGCCCTGATTGCTGAAGGCTTATGTAGCCGTCGTAGCTTGCTTGCCCCGTGCAATCCTATTGCACTGGGGCTTGCCACGTTGCCTTTCATTACGAATCATCTACGTATTCTTGCTACGTTGCTGGTCAGGGACTGGCTGATTCTAACGAGCCTAAGTCAAAAGCTGCCTGTCCCTCTTTTCCGATGCTACACACGGTCTACACCTTCTTGTGTTTAACTGAAAACTGTTTGCTGATAACTGTAATGAGTGATGGCTAAGGAGACGTAAATAGTAAGTCGTAATGCGCCCTTGCAATAGACGGCAAGGAGTCAATTGTCTAACACCTCGCCCAAAGAGGAGGGTCGTTATTAAGGGGGCACGCTCTTCTCTTAACCAGCTGTTGACAGACATTCACTAATAAGTTATTATGCCCACATACTGAGAACGTGTTCCCAGGATATGAGAACACAACCTAGAGGCGAGCAGGCTTGAACACGCTGGAAAAATGCGTCAGAATTTTGACTCTATTTAGCGAGACTAAGCCCACAGCAACTGTCTCGTACATTGCGAAGCAACTTGGGCTTCCCACCAGCACGATTTACCGCTATATCGCTATGCTAAAGCAAAGCGGGCTGATCGAACAAACGGACAAGGCAGGAATGTACTGCCTAGGCACAAAGATCCTGGAGCTTGCCCACAATGTTCCCAAAAAGAGCCTACAAGAAACTTCTCTTCCTATTATGGGTCAGCTATCAAGGGAGACAGGAGAGACCGTTACTCTCACTGGACTACGCGAGCATGATGGGATTTGTCTAGAGAAAGCGGATGGACACCATGCTTTCCGTGTCTCCTATGAACGCGGAACCACCTTTCCCTTGCATGCTGGAGCATCTGGCAAGGTTCTTCTCGCCTATCTCGATCCACAGAAACAAGACCAAATCATCAGAAAATTGAAATACGACAAATTCTCCGAGACTACAATTACGGAACCCAAGCGATTGAAAGCTGAAATTGCAGCAATCAAGAAGCAGGGGTTTGCGCTAAGTAATGGAGAGATCATCCGCGGAACCTACGGCATCGCGGCCCCCATTTTCTCGCTGTCTAGGAATGTCATTGCCGCCCTGAGCATCTCTGCACCAAACCACCGTCTAGAAGAAAAACAACGAAAACAAATGGTCCATTTGATAGTAGCGGCAGCTGGAAAGATCACGGATGAACTTGCTTTATATGAGGTGTAAAAACCTTTAGAAACTAAACCTGGAAAGAAAAAGGAGGATCAATCTCAATCATGACCAAGGAAAGCTCCAGCATACCCAAGAGTGGTGACTCGATCGAATTGACTGGCCAAGGGCTAAGTGTTCCCAACTATCCTATTATCCCCTATATCCGAGGGGATGGAATCGGGACAGACGTGACACCAGTGATGCTAAAGGTGGTCGATGCCGCCGTTGCGAAAGCATACGGTAGCAAGAAGAAGATTCAGTGGCTCAAGGTATGGGCTGGCGATGAAGCGATCGCGAAAAATCACTCGGAACTATCTGAAAACGAAATCAAGGAAATCCCCCCAGAAGAAAGACAGGAGCTTTACTTGCCGGATGAAACAATTGCAGCCATTCGTAAGCACTTGGTTGCCATTAAAGGTCCACTGACAACACCAGTAGGAGGGGGAATCCGCAGCTTAAACGTAGCCCTACGTAAAGTGCTTGATCTGTACGCCTGTGTTCGTCCAGTCCGTCATATCGGCACCCCAGCACCTGTAAAACGGCCGCAAGATCTGGATATCGTATTCTTCCGCGAGAATACAGAGGATGTCTACTCCGGAATTGAGTGGCGTGCCGGTACCCCAGCCGCAAAGAAGGTCATAAGCTGGCTGGAACAGGAAATGGGTGTCACCAGCATACGTTTTACGGAGATGTGCGGAATCGGAGTCAAGCCGGTCAGCGAACAGGGAAGCAAGAGGCTCATTCGCGCAGCAATTGAATATGCGATCAAGAACAACAGAACATCAGTCACCATGGCACACAAGGGAAACATCATGAAATTCACCGAAGGCGCATTCCGTGATTGGGGATACGAAATTGGTGAACAATATGCACAGATTATTACCGAACAGGCTGTGTTTGAGACCTATGGCGGAACAGTCCCTTCGGGAAAGATCGTGCTGAAAGACAGAATTGCAGACCAGTTTTTCCAGCAGATGCTTCTTAGGCCAACGGAATACGACGTAGTTGCCACGCTAAACCTAAACGGTGACTACATGTCCGATGCGGCAGCAGCACAAGTAGGAGGACTGGGAGTTGCGCCGGGCGCGAATATTAACTACAAGACAGGTTGTGCCATCTTTGAGGCAACTCACGGAACAGCTCCCAAACATGCGGGGAAGAACGAAGCAAACCCAGGTAGTATTATCCTATCCGCAAGTGAAATGCTTCAATACATGGGATGGAACAAGCCCGCTAGACTGATCCTTAACGGAATCAAGGGTGCAATTTCCTCTAAGCGGGTTACCTATGACTTGGAACGACAAATGGAGGGAGCAACACTACTCTCCTGCTCCGAATTTGGTGACGAAATCATCAGCAATATACAAGAAGAAGGTGAATAACCAATGGCACAAAAGGGAATACGCGAATATGACGCAAAGCGTCTTCTGGCAAAGGCAGTCCCAGAAATCTCAGAAAGCAAGCTGCGCTTCAACGATAAACTTGTCTTGGTATCACCAGACACTGACCTTGAAACACTACCAAACAAGCACACGTGGCTAAAGGATCAACGCCTTGTTGTAAAGCCCGACCAGTTGTTTGGAAAGAGAGGAAAGAACAACCTGCTACTTATCAACGTCAATTATGATCAAGCGAAAGCATGGATTAGAGAGCAGATGAACAGACAGATCACGATCAAACAAACAAACGGTGAAACATCTGGAACCTTGACCCACTTCTTGGTGGAACCATTTGTTCCACACGAGAAAGAGTACTACCTGGCATTCACGTCAAAACGAGAAGTAGATGTTATCCACTTCTCTACTAAGGGCGGGGTCGACATTGAAGAGGTCTGGGATTCAGTAGTTACAATCGAAGTTCCGGTATTGGCAGACCCGGCAGAGGTTGATATCGCCTCTCATCTCCCTGACATTGCTAATAAAGGAGCCTTATCGGAATTCATAAAGGTTCTATACCGGATCTATTGCGAGTTTCACTTTGCCTACCTTGAATTCAACCCAATTACCTTCCTTAATGAAACAATTGTCCCACTCGACACCGTGGCCAAACTAGATGACACTGCTGCATTTCAGTGTGCTGAGAGATGGGGCGAGGTTGAGTTTCCCAAGCCATTTGGTAGCAGCAACACCAGAGAAGAAGCGTACATCGCTAGCCTAGATGAAAAAACAGGTGCTTCGCTCAAGCTAACCTTGCTCAACCCGAATGGACGTGTATGGACACTGGTCGCTGGAGGTGGAGCAAGTGTCATTTATGCAGACACGGTTGTTGACCTGGGTTTCGGAAACGAACTTGCCAACTATGGCGAGTATAGCGGCAACCCAACAACCGAACTAACCTACGAATACACCAAAACCGTTCTTGATCTCATGACACGAACACCCGACCCACACGGCCGCCCTAAGTACCTCTTGATCGGTGGTGGAATCGCTAACTTCACTGATGTCGCTAAGACATTCACAGGAGTAATAAGGGCACTTGAACAGTATAAGAGCAAGCTGCAAGAGAACAAGGTACAGATTTATGTACGCCGTGGTGGTCCAAACTACAAAGAAGGACTAGAGAGCATGCGCAAACTTGGTGAGCGCATCGAAGTACCGCTTGAGGTATACGGTCCTGAAACCCATATGACACGTATCGTTTCCCTCGCACTTGAGGAGGTTAGCCGATGAAAGATTACGAACTTTTTACCAAAGATACCAAAGCCTTCATTTACGGAGGGCAGACTGCGGCAGTGCAAAGGATGCTTGATTTTGACTTTATGTGCCGCAAAGATGAACCAAGTGTTGTGGCAATGATTACCCCAGAGCGCAGTGGATTCGAGCTTTTCTTCTGGGGAAGCAAAGAAATCCGTATCCCACGTAGCACAAGCATTACACAGGCAACCTCTCGTTACCCAACAGCAGATGTAATGATTAACTTTGCCTCACAGCGTTCGGCGTACGATGTTACTATGGAGGCGCTTAATAGTGATTCTATCCGCACCGTTATCGTCATTGCCGAAGGTGTGCCCGAACGCCAGGAGCGAATCTTAGCCGCAACTGCGAAAGAAAAAGGGAAATGGATTATCGGTCCAGCAACAGTTGGTGGGGTAAAGGCAGGTGCTTTCAAGATCGGAAACGCTGCAGGAACGATGCAGAACATCCGCGAAGCCAAACTCTATCGCCCAGGGTCAGTTGGCTTTGTATCTGTTTCCGGAGGTCTTTCAAATGAAGCGTACAATATTATCGCGCGCAATACGGACGGACTGAACGAAGGAGTGGCGATCGGTGGAGATGCTTTCCCCGGCTCAACACTCCTTGATCATCTGCTGCGCTACGAGAAGAATCCGGATATCAAGATGATGGTCTGCTTAGGAGAATTGGGAGGAACGGCAGAGTACGATATTGCCAACGCAGTCAAGGACGGGCGCCTAACCAAACCACTAGTTATGTGGGTTACTGGAACCTGCGCAAAGGTCCTTCCAGGACAGGTCCAGTTTGGCCATGCTGGCGCCAAAGCCAAGGCAGCAATAGAAACAGCCGATGCTAAGAACGATGCCTTACGCAAGGCGGGAATTACTGTACCAGACTCGTTTGACGACTACCACGAGAAGATCAAGCAAACCTACACGAAACTGTGTGACGAGGAAATAATAACTCCGGCTGAAGACTTCATGCCTCCTAATATCCCGGTAAATTACAAACAAGCAATGGCCGAAGGCTTGGTACGAAAGCGAACCAACTTCATCAGTACAATATGTGATGAATCAGGTGAAGTACACAACTACTGCGGTGTCCCGATCGATGAAGTGATCGAAAAGAACTACGGAATTGGGGGAGTAATCGGACTTCTCTGGTTCAAGAAGGACATTCCAGTTTATGCACGACAATTTATGGAAATGGTCTTACAGATCATTGCTGACCATGGACCTGCCGTTTCCGGCGCGCACAACACTATCGTCGCAGCTCGTGCCGGTAAAGATCTAATTAGCTCGTTAGTTAGCGGCCTTCTCACCATTGGCCCGCGTTTTGGCGGTGCAGTAAATGGCGCAGCAGAGCACTTCCTATATGGCTTCAGGAATAAGCTTGCGTCGCGCGACTTCATAAGCCAAATGAAAGCGAAGAACGTGCGCATTCAAGGGATCGGTCATCGCCTTCACACTGTAGAGAACCCAGACAAGCGCGTTGAGCTTATGAAGGACTTCGCGCGCGCTCACTTTGAGAAGACTGACCTGCTGGATTATGCTCTGTCCGTCGAACAGGTAACAACTCAGAAGAAGAATAATCTCATCCTGAATGTTGACGGCTGTATTGGGGTATTGTTCGTGGATCTACTGCGAGAACTCAAATTCACAGACACTGAAATCGACGAAATGATTGATGCTGGCCTGTTCAATGCCCTATTCGTCCTTGGACGCTCAATCGGCTTCATGGGGCACTACTTCGACCAAAGACGCCTACAGACTAGGCTCTACCGCCATCCTTTAGATGACATCCTCTACGATGTACCAACTAGGCCAGAGAAAGTAGGCTAGCAAGACACAGGCAGCCGGCAAGTCATGGCTTGCTATCTAACTATCGCTTGCCGGTTGTCTTTTGTTTCACTTCATCCTATCATAGTGCTATCGGGATAGAGGGTGATGAGATGAAAAGGGTGCCAGATTTCCTCACTGCATCTCGAGGTATGATCGCAGTTGGGATCATACTTCTTGGGATCAAAGGGTCAGACGCGCTAGAACTGGTGATCCTGTTTACCATGATTGGATGGACAACGGATATCTTAGACGGCCGCATTGCTCGCCGTTACTACAAAGAAGCAACCTGGGTAGGAGAACGTGAATTTGTATTTGACGTGATACTGATCTTCTCTGGGCTGTGTTACTTAGTAATGGCAGGGTTTGTCCCATTTCTTCCCGCTGCAGTTTACTTGGCAAGTGCAGCTGTTTTCATCATCTATTTCCGTTCAAAATCCGTCACCATGTCTCTTGCGTTTCCTTTGGCCGTTCTTCCTTTTGTTGTAGCCTACTTCAACGCTCCATGGGCAGCCTTGCTGTATGCCATTTGGACGGTTACTGTTCTACTGATCGATTGGCAACGCTTCAAAGGGGTTGTGCTGGAGTTCATAGAAAATGCAAAGGCTATTCAAAAACACTAGATGAGACGATCCTTATTCTTCGGAAGGTGACTATACGCAAGCTCAGTGGCTACCCGCCCTTGAGTAGTTCGCTTGATGAATCCTTCCTGCAGCAAATATGGTTCTACCACTTCAGAGATCGTGTCCTTTTCTTCAGACAAAGCGGCAGCAAGCGTATCCAGCCCAACCGGACCCCCATTGAACTTGAAAACGATCGCGCTGAGCACTCTCTGATCAAGCTGATCAAGCCCTCTTGCATCGATTTCTAAGAGGTCAAGTGCTTGTTTCGCTGTTTCCAGGTCAATCTTCCCGTCTTTTCTCACTTGTGCATAATCGCGGGTTCGCCGCAGCAGACGATTAGCTATTCGGGGAGTTCCACGCGCACGCCTGGCTAGCTCTTGAGCTCCGCTCGGGGTAACCTCTATTCCGAGTAGCTTGCCAGCACGGATGATTATCTCGCGCAGATCACTCGAGCAATAGAAATTGAGCCGAAAAGAGACTTCAAACCGATTACGCAATGGCGCAGAAATAAGTCCTGCGCGAGTAGTAGCCCCAACCAAAGTAAAGGGAGGAACATCAATTCTCAACGATTGAGCATTGGGCCCCTCGCCAAGGATGATGTCAACCTTGTAATCCTCCATTGCTGGGTATAGGACCTCTTCAACGGGTCGCCTCAAGCGATGGATCTCATCAATAAAGAAGATATCACGTGGCTTAAGATTAGTAAGAATGGCAGCAAGGTCCCCCGCTCTTTCTAGTGCTGGGCCGGAACTAACCCGAGCGTTTACCCCCATCTCAGCAGCAATAATATGAGCAAGGGTCGTTTTTCCTAAGCCAGGTGGGCTATGTAAGAGCACATGATCAAGTGGCTCGTTACGCCCTTGCGCAGCAGCAATATAGATCCCTAGCTTTTCCTTGATTGGTTCCTGACCAATAAACTCACCAAGCCGCGTCGGGCGCAGGTTGATGAAAACTCGCTCTTCATCAAGAGAAAGATCCCTAATCCGTTCGATTACCACCTTAAACAGATTGTACAAGACAATGAACAGGCCATTCAACCCCTCCTTATGTGTCGCCTGAACAAGGGAAGGAATTTATGTTACTATTCTCACTTGATCCAAATTAGCACGGCCGTAAGGAAGGGCAATATGGCGGGCACAGTTATTACCATCGGAACATTTGACGGAGTCCATCTAGGGCACCAGGCAATTCTAAGGCAGACAGCGGAACTCTCAAGCGAACAGAACCTTGTAAGCATCGCCTACACCTTCTCGTTTCCCCCAAAACAGATCAAACCCCGTCTTCTACTTCCCCAATCAATAAAGGTCAAGCTACTCAATAAATACGTCGATCAAGTAATGACAACAGAATTCACAGCAATACAAAACCTCTCTCCAAAACAGTTCTTCGATAAGATCATCATGAAACAGCTGAACTGCCAGGCAATTGTTGTAGGAGAAAGCTTTCGTTTTGGCCATGATCGAACAGGAGATCTTTCTTTACTAAAGAATCTCGGGAAGAAACAAGGCCTCTTTATCACAGGGGTCCCACCAATAAAGCTCGCCGGTAGCCCGGTAAACAGTACTCAAATTCGCTCTCTGGTTAGGGCGGGGAACATCCTTGCAGCACACTCACTAATGGAACGCTCCCCACTTCTGTTCGGTAAAGTAGTGCCCGGGGATCATCTTGGAAGACAACTTGGTTACCCAACTGCCAATTTGAAGATACCTCAATGTCTCCTTGTTCCAGCAACGGGCGTCTATCTTGTCTACGCCTTTTGGGATAGATCAGAAGGCACTGGGCTTCTTTACATAGGAACAAGGCCAACCTTAGATCGTAGCGAGCTGCGTTTTGAACTGCACCTTTGTCGTCCGCTAAAGGGTGATTTGTACGGGACTGATATGGAGCTTCACTTGTTGCGACGGATACGCGATGAGAAGGTCTTCCCAACCCTAGCTGCTCTCAGGCATCAGATAGACCTTGATCTGGCTAGTGCGCATTCCCTCTTTCGTACTATCGACCCACCAACATCTATTCTCGCTTGAAAACCGTGCAGAACTGGCTTATCATCAATGTGTAATGATCATATTGGGAGTAGATACTTCCGAAGATTATGCCAGGGTTGCACTATGGAACAACGGAAGCCTTGCCGGAGAATTGATTGCAGAGCAGCGCTTTCATCACGCAGAAGGATTAG
>Ga0163203_1000254_pt1 | contig 14019 bp, 13 predicted proteins | sample PL_2010_330m_FD_113534 | JGI IMG/M metagenome (GOLD analysis project Ga0163203, IMG submission 113534) | Freshwater microbial communities from Powell Lake, British Columbia, Canada to study Microbial Dark Matter (Phase II) - PL_2010_330m | ecosystem: Environmental > Aquatic > Freshwater > Lake ... | reverse complement strand
GTTCGTGAATGCGCATGAAGTTGAGGATGGACTCGACCGGACGTGCACGTGAAATCAGCGGCACCCCGAAAAACTCTGCGAGCGTCGGCGCTATTTGTAAGAGCGAAATGGCGTGCATGAGGAAACGTTGCGGCTCAAAGCCTATAAATCTTTCTAGCACAATATATGAGTAATACAAAATCGGGCCACGAAGCCGAACAAAGGAGCGTTTTGACGATCGTAACGCCGGACGATTTGAACGTTGGTTGGAGATTTGGCGAGAAGTCTCTCTTTACTTTTGGCCCCGTGAGAACACCAGCAGCTGTAAACGCGAGACTGTAGATTCATCTTAAAGTGTACGTCAGATTTGTTTGCCTGAACCTCTAAACAGGCGATTACCTTCTGTTATCACTCAAAAGAGCTCCTCATGCACGCTTACTTTGAGAATGAGATGAACAATGAAGCCTAAAAGAACAAGCGCTGTTCCTACAGCGAGAACATCAATCGGGAGGTTAATGAGCATGAAAAGTGAGGTTAGACTTCCTAACAGCGGCAAAAGGGGTAATTTACCGATAGTAAGGGGGGTTTTGAATCCATGTACTACCGGCTTTCTGTATCGAAGATAAATGACCGCGGCATTAACGAGCAGAAATATAATAAAAATGGTGAAGTTCGTTAGATTCGCGATCGTCGCCAAATCACCAACAAATATGAAACACAGCGATGCGAGCACGACGCTTATGATCGCAAACCATGGCGTTCGAAGTTTCTTGCTCACGGACAAGAATATGTTAGGAAGTGCTCGGTATTCCGCGATACCGTAAACGAGGCGCGATCCACTCAGAAGCAGTATCAGAACGGTATTAAAGGTTGAGAATAAGGCAATGACCGAGAGCACAGCAAAGAGTTGATCGCCATACGCACGCTGTGCAACCAATCCAAGAGGCGCTTCTGCTTGCGCTAGGTCCTGCCACGGCACAACGCTTACCGCAGCAATACCCACGAGGATGTAAATGACCGTCGTTATCGCGATAGAGAGGAGAATTGCTTTGGGTATGGTACGCTCGGGTTCTCGGGTTTCTTCCGCAAGTCTCGAAATGCTCTCAAAACCGATGTAACTGAAGAAGATTAACACGCCCGCTTCAATAACCCCTTGTAATCCATTTGCAAAGTCCACATAGTTCACGGACCCTACGTAGGGCACACCGATGAAAATGACGATAATCAAGCCACTCGCTTCGATTAGGGTGAAGAGAATGGTGATAAACGCGGTTTCTTTTATGCCTACTATGAGGATAATGCCGCACACCAGCAAGGTGCCAAGTGCAATGAGCACCACCGAGGTATGAAAGAGGGCGGAAAAGTAGTTTGCAAATCCGACCGCTACAGTTGCCGCTGCTATGACGCTACTCACGATGAGCAACCACCCGGTAATCCATGCGAGCGTTCGACCAAAGGTATTTGTAATGTAAACGTATTCGGCGCCTGCATGAGGAAAACGGGATGCGAGTTCGGCATAGCTCAAACCGGTAAAGGAAGCAACAAAAGCGGCAAGAATGAATGAAAGCCACAACCCGGTGCCACTGAGACCTGCAGCCTCGCCGATGATCACATAAATACCGGCACCGAGAATGACACCGACGCTCATTACCGTGATGTGCCAGAGACCCAGAGCCCGTTTTAACATTGTAAGTCACCTTTTTGTGTAATCTGGGCTCTCAAAAATTGTTCCATCTTCTTTCATCTGGGCTCTCAAAAATTGTTCCATCTTCTTTCTTCTTTTTATTTCTCTCTGAGTTTATACGTGAATTTATTATGCCATATACCAAAGTGGTAGGGAAGTATCCTACCGAAATAGATCTGGGGGTGTTAAGATGCCGGTAAAACCAGGCGATGTGAAGGTTGGTGAAAAGGCGCCGCAGTTCTGTCTTCCCGATAAGGACAATAGGGATATTTGTCTGCGTGATTTCAGAGGCAAATGGATTGTTCTCTACTTCTACCCTTGGGACAATACCAGCAGCTGCACACGCGAGGCCGTTGAGTTTACCAGTGCACTCGACGAGTTCGAGCAGCTCAACGCTGTTGTTATCGGCGTGAGTGCCGATTCGGTGGAAAGCCATTGGAAATTTGCGGAAAGCGGCAGGATTTGACAAACACAAACTTTAAGCGTTCAGCGGTGGTTTTGCAGTTCTCAAAAAAACAACTGTGATGATTAACCTTCATTTTTCTTAATCCTACCAAAAATCACTTTTATACCGAACGTGCTATCTAGAAAGCGATGAAGAAGATCGTTGTTATCGGCATGGGCTACGTTGGCATACCGGCTGCCGCGCTCTTTGCCGATGTCGAGGGATTTACCGTGGTGGGAATTCAGAGAAGGTCACAGCGCTCGGGCTGGAAGATCGACTGGCTTAATAACGGTCAAAATCCTATCGGTGGCGACGAGCCCGGATTATCAGAGCTGATCGCAAAAGTAGTGAAAAACGGATCGTTTCGAGTTACCGATGATTACGCTGAATGTAACAATGCCGATGTTATCTTAATCGACGTTCAAACGCCCACGGATGAAAAGGGAGTGCCGCATTATGAATCGCTCAGGGAAGTAAGTAATCAGGTAGGTAACCACATGAAAAAAGGCGCAATGGTGGTTATTGAATCTACGGTTGCTCCTGGTACGACGACGAATATCGTGAAGCCGATTTTAGAAGCAGCATCAGGGTTCGTGGCTGGCAGAGATTTTTCGTTGGTCTTCTCGTACGAACGGGTAATGGTTGGGCGGCTCATTAACAATATTGTTCATCTTCCAAGGATCGTTGGCGGGATTGACGACGCAAGTACCCGTCGAGGAGTTGATCTGTATAAACATATTGTGAAAGAGACGGTGTATCCTACCGATTCGCTTACCGCGGAACTGGCGAAAACGGTGGAAAACACGTATCGGGATGTCAACATCGCCTTTGCAAACGAAGTAGCGCTCATCTGTGAAAGCCTTGGCGTTGATGCGTTTAAAGTTCGTGAGTTGGTTAATACGCTGCCGAATGATCCGACAAATCCATCATCTAATCCACTACGAGACATGCATTTCCCGGGCGCGGGTGTCGGGGGGCATTGCCTTCCCAAGGATCCCTGGTTGTTGAAGTACGGCGTTGATACGTACGGTAAATTCAAGGTTGAACCGAACGTCATTGTTAAAAGCAGAGAATTAAACCTGTGGATGCCGACGCACATGGCAGACCTTCTGGAAGAAGGGTTAACCGAAGCAGGGCGGAACTTGAAGGATGCGAAGATAGCGATTTTAGGTGTCGCCTTTCTCGAGAATTCCGATGATACGCGGAATACGCCATCGAAACCGCTGTATGACCTATTACTGAAAAAGGGCGCAAAGCCGATACTTCACGATCCGTACGTACGGGATTTCGAAGTGCCGTTCACCGAAGACCTCAACGCAGCTCTCGAAGGTGCGGACGCCATCGCTCTGGTCACCAAGCATAAGGAATACCTCAATCTGGATTTGCAGTCGCTCAAGAACAAAATGCGCACGCCTGTGCTGGTAGACGGAAGGAACGTGTACGATAAAGCGATTTGCGAAGAAGCAGGCTTTGTTTACAAAGGTGTTGGGAAACCGCACTAAAACCGCTACTACATTTGGCACACACGTGCAAGCGTACCGTATTCAATCCATTCGTGCTCTTTTCCTTATTTGGTAGTCAGACAGAGGTTTAGCTTCGTTCGCTAACCATCAAAATTTAGTTCTCCTCGCCTTCTAAAATGTACGGATTTACCCAGGGCTCCAGATTTGAAAGCTGTTTGTGGTTCGGTCTTTTAGTCCGTACTCCAAGCCCTTATCCGCTTTTATGGTTGCCTAAACAACCAAAACAATGGCTAAATTAGCTTTGTTAAATTTTGAAAAAAAATAGGAGGTGAAAAGAAAAAAATGAAAACTGAAAAATACGTAATAACAGCAGTTGTATTTGTGGCGCTCATGCTATTTGTACCCACTGCCATGGCGTGGGGTGCGAGTTCCAACGTTGCGGCTGTGGATGATGAATCAAATACCAATGCGAATTGGGTCTATTCCGCTAATATGTACTATGTCTACTATTCGGATTATTCCTCCGTAACGATGACCACAGTAGAACCGGGAGATGTCAATGCGGTAACGCTCGGAAATTACGACACGCTGTTCCTGTTCGCATGTGATCCAACCGTTTTCAGCGCCTCGCAAAAAACTGACATCGTTAATTTCGTCAAGAACGGGGGCAAATTGATTATCTGGGACGCCGAGGATCCCTATTACCTTCCTACCGGGCCGGTGTGGGATTACTCCTGGCTGCCGACCCCGTTCTTGACTGCCGTTCCGGGAGCGATGGGAGCACAGGGAACGCTGACCATTGTTGAGGAGAATATGCTCTCTACCACTGATCCGTCGGACCTTTACTTCATCGATGCCAATGTCCTGTCAACAGGGACGGATGCTGTCGGGGATGCCAACGTCTTTACATCATTCATCCCGGAACAATGGTGCGTTGATTGTATGGCAGAAAACTACCTGGATATAACCGGTCCGACACACGTGTACACGGACAGTTCGAGCGGTGATGTCGGAAACGGGATAATCATCTATAGTGGACTCGACTGGGATTATGCCGGGTATGGGCTCTCTCAAGGTGCCTGGCTGAAGAAGATGTTAAAACAGGAATTCGAAGCGAGCAGCCTGCCCTGTGGCTCGGTTCCTCCGACAAACATCGATGTGACGAAGGTCTCGGATAAAACAGATTACACTGTCGGTGAGACCGTTACCTTCACCGTTACTGTGACCAATCCGGCGACGAATCCCTACACAGCCGAAAATGTCGTGCTTACGGATTACCCGCCCGATGAAGTTACGCTTTCCCCGACTACGTTCAATCTCGGCGATATTGATCCGGGAGATAGTGTAGTAACGGTTATTACCGGGACAGCGGATCAAAGTGGCTGCGATCTTGAGAACAGCGCCGTTGCAGTCGGATATTATGGACAATACCCGGTGTTTTCCGGTGGAGACACCGTGACGTTCAACATCGATTGCACTGGGCCGTCTCCGACACCTATTCCAGAATTCGCAACGATAGCACTGCCCGTTGCATCAATATTGGGACTGCTGTTCTTCTTCAACCATCGCAAACGGAGAGAAGAAAACTAAACGAAAAAATAAGGAGGGTTGTTTTTTAAACCCCCTCTTACTTTTTATTTTTATAATTACGTAGTAGCCCACAGTCTTTGCTAGGAACGAGAGGCAGGTAAAAATCGTTACTCAGTCTCTCACGTCCTTGTAGATCTTTAAAGCTATTTTTAGTTCCTTCTCACAGTGCAGGCATTCTAAGATAACTGTTTCACCCTTCTTTTCCTTGTACTGAAGTTTCATGCCGCACGGGCATACAAAACCTTTGAGGCGGGCAGGATTACCCCAAACGAACCCGTAATCAGGAACATCTTTTGTCACCACCGCACCCGCGCCGATCATCGCATAGTTCCCTATCGTCACACCGCAGATAATCGTCGCGTTCGCACCGATGCTCGCACCCGTTTTGACCAGCGTGGGGGTTATCGTATCCTCATCCCACAGAAACGCCCGGGGATACAGATCATTGGTAAACGTTACTGAAGGGCCAACGAACACGTCATCCTCTATTCTCACGCCTTTGTAAACGGAAACGAAATTCTGGATCTTCACGCCGCTGCCTATCTCCACTTCGGTATCAATATACACGCTCTTTCCCACAATGCAGTTCTTACCGATCGTTGCGCCTTCTCGTACGTGTGCAAAGTGCCATATCTTCGTCCCGTCGCCGATATTGTCGGTTTCTACAACCGCCGTGGGATGCGTATAAAAAGCCATTCACACCCCTCTTATCTCCTCACATATTCGCAGATTCTTCACTGCTTGCAGGGGTGTAATGGGAAACTGCTCACCGGTTCTCACGCACCGAATAAAGGACTTTAACTCCTCTTTTAATGGCTCTACCTTGTTCACCAGGACTTTCTCAATAATATTCTCCTGTGTATAACGCTCGTTTTCTATCCCGTACTTCTCCGGTTTCCGGTACACGTAAATTTCCTGAGTCATGAAATCACCTTCGATCGTGAAGTCTTCTTCTTCGATATAAATAGTCCGTATCTTCTTCGACGCTTTCCTACTCGCAGATAAGGATACAACAGACGATCCGAAGCTGACCAAAGAGGTGCACAAATCTTTGCAACCCGCAGAATAGAGTGTATACTCACCGGTAAACAACACGTTAAAGATAATATCAATGTCATGAATCATCAGATCCTCTACAATCGTGCTGTCCGTTATTCTGGTCGATGCGGGGTTTTGCCTTCTCATCTCAACATAAAGCGGATTTCTTATTATCCGCCTTATCTCCTCTACGATCGGATTAAACCGCTCAATATGGCCCACACCTACAGTTAACTTCGACCCCTGTAATAACTCCATTAATTCCTCGCCCTCTCGAACGGTGTGCGTAATAGGCTTTTCTATCAAACAGTGCACGCCGTTCGCAATCGCATCTTTCGCAACTTCAAGATGGTATTTCGTGGAAACGCAGATGCTCACCGCGTCAACGCGCTTCAAAAGTTCTCCCATAGAATCGCACACGATGGCGTCATACCCCTTCAAGTTTACCGCCTTCGCGGGATCAACGTCAAAGGCATAGAGTTCTTCAACCTCTTTAAGCTCCGAATAGATCCTGCCATGGTTTCTCCCCATGCTCCCCGTGCCAACAACGCCGATTTTCATTTTACGGTACGGTATTTATCGTTTCCGCAATATACTTCAAATCCTCTTCCTGCAACGCGGGATGAACCGGTAAACTCACTATCTTTTTCGCTACCGCTGTCGCAACCGGACACCGAACGTTTTCTTCGGTATAGCCCATTTGCTGGTACAATGGCTGTTTATGGACGGGCATCGGATAGTGAACGGCACTTCCGATATTATTATCTCTGAGATATTCCATGAACGCATCCCTTGACAGTGGAAAATCATCCTCTATCGTAACCGCATACTGATGATAGACGTGCTTAACCCCGTCCTTCTTGTACGATAAGTTGAGTCCTGAGACTGTTAAGTGTTCATTGAAATAGTCTGCATTCTTTATTCGCTTCTCATTGAATCCATCCAATTTCCTCAATTGCACGATGCCCAGTGCAGCTTCGAGATCGGTCATCCGGTAATTATAGCCCAACGTTATATGGTTGTATTTTTCGCCTTGTCCGTGGTTTCTCAACAACCTGCACGTCTCTGCGATACTATCGCTGCTCGTTGTAATCATGCCGCCTTCGCCCGTCGTCATATTTTTGGTGGGATAAAAGGAAAAGCAGCCAATGCCAAAGCTGCCGACTTTTTTACCGTTGTATTCAGCACCGTGCGCTTGTGCGGCATCTTCTATCAAGATTAAATGATGGTCTTCGCAGATCTCCTGCACGGCTTTGAGCTCAAACGGATGGCCGAATAAGTGCACGCCAATGATCGCTTTGGTTTTAGCCGTTATCTTCTCTACCACATCGTTCGAATTGATGGTGAACGTCTTGTCATCCACATCAGCAAAAACCGGCTTGGCACCCTGGAACAATACGGAATTAGCGGTAGCGATAAACGTAAACGAAGGCGTGATGACTTCATCGCCTTGCTGGATACCCACTGCTTTTAACGCTACATCTAAAGCCACAGTACCATTGCTCACTGCTACCGAGTTTTGCACACCGCAATATTCCGAGAAGCTCTGTTCGAATTCGTTAACCCGTTCGCCTTGAGCAAGCATCCCGGATCTTAAAACTTCTGCAAGAACTCTTGCCTCCTCATCGCCTATAAGTGGCGTTACTATAGGAATCATCATAGTAGCCTCCTTTTGCTGCTCATGTTACGTTTTTTCTTTCCTTTCTACTTTTTGGTTGTTTTGCCTTTTAAATGTACCGTTCTAGAAAAGCGGTATCGTGCTTACGGACCTAAGGTTCTTACTTTTTGTTCTTACTCCAAGCCCTTGGCTCTTTTAATACTATCGTAGACAACGGAAGTGTATTGACCCGTACTCATGGGTCTGTATGCAGAGAGAAAGAGATTCTGATAAGAACTGTTGAGGTGGCAGTCCACTGCCATGAGCAAGACCGGACCGCCTCGGCAGTTCCGAATAAAATAAGAAAAAATAGGAGGTGAAACGAAAAAAGAAAATGAGAAAGATAACAGTTATAACCGCTTTTACGCTGAGCGCTTTACTGCTTGCCTTAATGACGGTGCCGGCGATGGCAGGACCACCATACGCGATAGACGGCGATTTGCATGATTGGGGACTTGATGAGCTTTACATCGGAATCTCAGGAACCGACACAGACTGGCTTCCAGATAGTTCAACAGCGTATTTTGTTGTGGAGGATAACATAGACCCACGATATTGCTCTAGCCTGCCCTTTGGGGATGATACTAATGGGTTTGAGACATGGTATGATGGCACAGAGGGGGTTCATATTAAACGGGATATCAGTACTACCGGGTCTAACGAGCCATATTACGAACCAAAAATAAATGACATGTACTACCAACCATCAGGCGGAGAGATATCTGACCTAGAAGCTTTGTATGTCGATAGTACACCCAGTACGATATATTTCGCCATAATTCATTCTATTCGAGGTCAAGATGGCCAAAGTCCCGAACTGTACATGGGCGACTTGGGGATAAAAATCGGGGACGATATGTATGGCATTGTATTGAACGGAGATAATAAAGGTGATGTATACTTGAACCCTTCATGGACTAAAACAGGTGATTCCCCAAATCCCTGGCCGGGGACGTGGGGGCGAATGGATAACAACGCCCCGTGGAGGGTGCAAGAAGGAACGGGCACCAAGCTAACTTGCAAAGCTGACGTTAAGTGGGGCACCAGCTTGCCACAAGATAACTATCACGTGTATTCCAGCACGCCTCAGCCTGATATACACTCTGGTGAAAACTATGTCATCGAAATCTCTGTTCCTGCGAGCTGTTTAAATAACCCAAGAACAGCTGATTTAAAGACCATGTGCTGGTGTGCAAATGATGTGCTGAACTTAGGAACGGTAAATTTTGAAATACCAGAGTTCACGACCATCGCAGTACCCGCATGCATGATACTCGGTATGTTCTATTTCTTCAGGCGGAAGCGCCAGACAGAATAGAATGAAGGGGAATAAATGGAAAAACAAGATTGTAATTTTTTTAAAAAAAAACTATCCCCTTCTTTTTTATTTATTCGCCCCAGTCAGTACTCTTACTGCCAGTGATATTCATGTGCGTAAACAACCGCATCACGATTTTGAGGTGCAGCAACCGTGAATGAACATGAACCCGCGGGTCTTGAAAACCGTCTGAACACCACCTCGGTGTCTGTACTCGTAGGCATCTCGCTCGTGTACATCTGCTCATTCGTAAACCCTGTGTTAGCGCTGGCTGCGTTCTGTTCGATCATTCCGTTGTACGTTTTTGTGCAGCGTAATCATGCACGGTATGCTCTTCTTGAGAAGATCTGGCATCTTGATGGCACCTGGAAATACGTGTTCCCGTTTGCGCTTTACCTTGTCATTGGAGAACTCGTGCACGGCTTCTTCGTGGGATACGAGGCGTATCACCTCTATGGTGCGTACATAGTGAGGACCGTGATAGTCGGCGGCGTACTCGTACGATACAGAGGCTTGTATACCGAGCTTACTGATCGGTGGACGTTGGATGGTTTGGCATTGATTGTAGGCGCATTGATCTTTGCGCTGTGGGTAGGTTTGGAAGGCTACTATCCCTTGTTTTCTGACGCTTCCAGCCACTTTGACCCCTCTCGCTTTGGTACCGGCATGCTCATTATTCTGTTAAGCACGCGATTGGTCGGAAGCGTTCTGGTTGCAGCTTTTATCGAGGAATTGTTCACCAGGTCGTTCTTGATGCGATACGTGATTGACCCCGAACGATGGACGGATGTCCCCATTGGAATGTATACCTTCACTTCATTTATGGTGGTGGCGTTATTCTTCGGCTTTGCGCACTTCCGATGGCTTCCGGGCTTATTGGCCGGAATACTGCTCAACCTGCTGCTGTACAAACGAAGAAGTTTATTCTCATGCGTGGAGGCGCATGCGGTGGCAAATCTCCTCCTGTTCCTCTACGTGCTCTGGACAGAAAGCTGGTTCTTCTGGTAACAAACTTTTTAGGAAAAAGTTTGATCAAAAAGGTTGGGCACTTTGACAAAAACAAACTTTTAGGAAAAGTTTGATCAAAAAGGTTGGGCACTTTGACAAAAACAAACTTTTAGGAAAAGTTTGATCAAAAACGCTTCGCAAAAACCTTCGCTAAAATTTTTTAACGTTCTTTTGATAAAACTTTTCTTACAAGAAAAGTTTTATGCGTTGGCGGAAAAGAAAAGAGAATGTAGAATATTACCTTTACGGGCGGCGTGGCGCAGAAGAAGTTTTTGCCCGAAAGCCTCGTCGTATCCGTGAACGGTTGCTTATTGTTATGCAAACTAACTATTCGAAATAATTTTTACTGAAATTAGAAACTATTTTTTCAATAAACCGCAATCCGAGTTTTTGATAGTAGGCGAGGTCTTTTTCACGAGCGTTTGTTCCTCCACAAACACGGACCTGAGGTTCTTACCTCGGGTTCTTATTCCAAGCCCTTAGCAGCTTTTATAGTGTGCTGAACAACCTATGCGTAAGTCAGTGCTCTCGAAAGTTTGCGGATACAATAAAAGATTTAGGTGGAGGGCACTGTAGGTTTAAAAAAAAAGAAGGAGGTGAAAAAAAGAAAAGATGAAAAAGACACAAATAATCACGATACTTATTGCTTTGGGCATAGTGACGGCGATGACCGGGATTACGGCGGCAGCACCAGAAAATCTCTATGTAGACCCCGGACCTAAAACCATACCCTATTCGCCTAATTCAGTAATATATAATGTGCAGGTATATGACATAGAGGATTTGACTGCGACCCATCAAATAAAAGCAACTACAAATGGATGGGGTGCTGGAACTTCGGCTGACTTGGAATATAAGTTCACAAATGAAGCTGGAGGTACTTCCAATTGGATAGCAAGCGGTACATCTTGGGACTGGGGACTACCTTCCACTGGAAATGATGAGTGGCTTACGTTAGAAATAAGAGCCAAAACATCAGCGCCACCAAATAATGACTATTCATTTGAGGTCTATGACGATGGTGGTACTCTAAACTCAGGAGGCGCTGAGACGGCTTCAGGGACAACAACTGGAATATCAATCCCAGAATTCGCCACGATCGCCATACCTGCTGTAGCAATCTTAGGACTGTTCCTGTTCTTCAACCAGCGCAAACACAAAAAAGAATAAATTGAACAATTAACGTAGGATCGACTTCTTTTTTTTCGATCCTATTCAGTATTTTTTATTTTTTTAACAATAAGCGTTTTGGTTCGCTTTTTGGATACGGCAAATGAATAAGAAAAGGGTCGGCGTAATCGGCGTAGGAGCCATGGGACGGCATCATGTGAGGATCTACCATGAGATGCAAGATGTCGAGCTCGTCGGTGTTGCGGATGTTAATGAACGAGCCGTAGCTGAACTCGCCGCAGCATACAATACAGACGCGTTCATTGATTGCGAGCAGTTGCTGAATAACGATCTGGACGCGGTGAGCATTGCCGTACCCACAAGCCTGCATACAGAGATTGCATCTAAAGCCACACAATACGGCGTGCATATGCTTATCGAGAAGCCCATTGCCGATTCGTTGACTAACGCTGAAGCGATCGTCAATGCTGCACGACGTGAAAACATCAAACTGATGATAGGGCATATAGAACGCTTCAATCCCGCGATAGTGAAGCTCAAGGAGCTCATAACTGCAGGGGCACTCGGTGAAATTCTTTCTATATCCTGCAGACGGGTAGGGCCTTACGCGCCGCGCATACGCGATGTGGGGATCATAACCGACCTGGCGGTTCATGACATTGATACCATCTCGTATCTGTACGGAAAAAGAGCGAGGCAGGTATATGCAATTGCAGGTAACAGCTTCCATGTCAAGGAGGATTACGCTTCCATTCTCTTACAGTACGATGCGAAGAGATCAGGAACGGTGGAGACGAACTGGCTGACACCGTATAAAATGCGAACGCTCACCGCTACCGGCACGGGCGGAGTTGCCTCTGCGGACTATCTAACGCAAAGCCTTGAGCTCTGGAAAGAGGAAGGACGTATAACCGTGGAGATAGACAAGGACGAGCCGTTAAAAATCGAACTTGCACAGTTTGTGGACGCTATCAGCAACGGTCACGAGCCAAGCCCGTCGGGAGAAGAAGGACAATACGTGCTCTCTGTCGCTATCGCGGCAATTGAATCATATCAAAAAGGAAATAACGTCCATCTGGATGCGTAACCCAGTTCTTCGCGAAAGCGCTGATACCACGGCAGCGACATGGCAGTAACGCGAAGAAGACTGGCATTACCCAATTACTCGTTCTGATTGGCGCAACACACCCTTCACCGCTATTGTGACTTTCCTCTCAGTATGAGTTTATAGCCGGTCCCGAAGGGAAGGATTACTAGTATCTCACAGACAAAGGGAGCATCTGACGGAACAATTAAGGGAATTGAAAGAAATCCTGCAGCAACCCAAATCCGCTTCAAAAATTTTATCTCGAGAGCACCGCTAAAAATCGTCGTCACGAGCGTATTTTGAAAAAACCACTTCGAAGAAGGGGTGACAAGAGCGCTCAATCAAGATCTTTTTTGACTTACAGTGGAACCATTACCGAAAAGCTTTTATGCTCTTGATATAAACCCCGATCTTAAGCAGAATATATTTGCCCATTCTAAAAGAGGTGTGATAGGTAAAAAAAGAAGGAGGTGAAAAGAAAAAAGATGAAAACGACAAAAATAATCACGATACTGACCGCATTTGTAATAATGACGGCGATGACGGGGATTGCAGCGGCGCAACTGGGGATTCAGCAAATACAGTCTTGCGATAGTGCAGGGAATCAAAAGGATACATTTGGTACCGCCGACCGCATATACGTGACTAAAGGTATTCCAGCAAATGGTGGTGTTGCTCTTGGGGACCATGCTCAAACTGGTAAAATTTGGATTGTAGACAATGCTGAATGGGGCAGTGGGTTTGATCAGGTAAGTTTAAGTGGTTGGAGCTACCAGTTTGGCAGTTTTGCCGATGTTAAGGTAGATAACATAGGAGCAAGTAGCGGAGACTTCACACCAAATGCAATAGTAGATATTTGTGCTGTTGCTGACTTATCAGGAACATATCCAGACTACTATGATATCATCTATGATAAAAATGGCGATGGTCTTTTTGATTATAACGCAGATGGTTCAGAAGATTTAGTAGACAAAATTGGCTGCCAAGGAATTACAACAGTCCCAGAATTCGCAACGATCGCCATCCCAGCCGTAGCAATCTTAGGGCTGTTCCTGTTCTTCAACCATCGCAAGCAGAAGGAAGAATAAATAGAATGAACAATTAAGCAGGATCGATTTCTTTTTTTCGATCCTCTTCAGTATTTTTTATTTTGGTTCTTCTCCAACTTTAGGAATGAACAGAGGAGATAAAACTTCAGCGAGATAAGTTATTTGACGAAGATATGCCTCGAATGAAGCTCTCCCCCCTATTCAGAAACCTCTTTAATTTCCGCGGATATACGCTTTGCGATCTCAGTGAAGATAAGCACCGCGTGACGCTGGTTTTTGATCGTACACGCGCGACTGCCGACTGCCCCGTCTGTGGCAAGCGGTGCTCTTCCATTGAGGATACCTATACTCGACGGATCAGAGACCTCGATCTCGGCCCGAAGCAGTGCTTTCTCGTCTTCGATGAACGGAAGATACGATGCCGATGTGGCTATCGTGGCGTTGAGAACCTGGGCTTCGTAGACAAGTACAGCCTCTACACCAAACGGTTTGAGGACTATGTGAGCCTGCTCTGTGCGAAGATGACGCTCACCGACGTCGCATCGGTGGCAGAGATCGACTGGAAAGCGG
>Ga0163203_1000253_pt1 | contig 14079 bp, 14 predicted proteins | sample PL_2010_330m_FD_113534 | JGI IMG/M metagenome (GOLD analysis project Ga0163203, IMG submission 113534) | Freshwater microbial communities from Powell Lake, British Columbia, Canada to study Microbial Dark Matter (Phase II) - PL_2010_330m | ecosystem: Environmental > Aquatic > Freshwater > Lake ... | reverse complement strand
ATAGGCATAGGCTATGACTTGCACAGGCTTGTTGAGGGTAGGAAGCTTTTTTTAGGCGGTGTCAAGATACCTTTTTCAAAAGGCCTGATGGGCCATTCTGATGCGGATGTTCTTTTGCATGCGGTATGTGACGCCATCTTTGGCGCCTGCGGGTGCGCGGATATTGGCGTTCATTTTCCCGATACAGATCCCCGGTTTAAGGGCATATCAGGCAGTGAATTCGTTAAGGAAACCCGTGCTATTATTGAAAAGGATAAAGAAATAAAGATAATAAATATAGACACTGTCATAATATGTGATCAACCAAACATATCCGGGTATAGGCGGGCAATAGTGGAATCCATTGCCAGGCTTTTTGATATAGGTATTGAGCGCGTTAATATAAAGGCAAAAACAACCGAAGATACTTCTGCTGATACCATATCAAGCTATGCAGTTGTTTTATTGGAAGTTATTGCTTAGAAGCGTTTCTGAAAGATAGGAGATTGATATGAGCATAATATTTATCATAGTAGCAGGAATAATTTTAATGTTTACGGCAATAGGAGTCATCTTCAGAGATGAAGTGAGGGCTGTATTTGACAGAGATCCGGCGGCTTCAAATTATGCTGAGATCCTGCTCTCTTATGCGGGCCTTCATGCCATTATCCTGTACAAGATAGCGCATTTTTTATATGGGCTTAAGATACCGCTTATACCAAGGATAATATCCCAGGCCGCACGCTTTTTCACAGGCATAGAGATACACCCGGGCGCTATCATAGGTAAAGGTTTTTTCATAGACCACGGCATGGGTGTTGTTATAGGCCAGACAACTGTAATAAAAGATAATGTGACGATTTTTCAGGGTGTTACACTCGGGGGCACGGGCAAGGAAAAAGGCAAGCGCCACCCAAATATAGAGGCCAATGTTGTAATAGGAACAGGGGCTAAGGTGTTGGGAAATATAACAATAGGTGAAAATTCTTATATAGGAGCCAATGCTGTTGTTATAAAAGATGTGCCGGAAAATTCCACAATTGTCGGTGTACCCGGCAGGGTTACAAAGCAGGCAGGAAAAAAGATAGACAGCTTATTTGACCACGTGCATGTGCTGGATCCTATCAAGCAGTCCATGGAGGCCCTTGAAAAGAGAATAACCGATCTTGAAAAAAGAAAATGAAGATATATAATTCGCTTACCAGGTCAAAAGAAGAATTTATACCGCTTAATGATAATACGGTTAATATATATACGTGCGGGGTGACTGTTTATGACGCGTGTCATATAGGCCACGCGCGTAGTCTTTATATATTTGATCTGATGAGGCGCTATCTCGAATACAGAAAATACCGGGTAAACTTTGTGCGCAACATAACTGATATAGATGATAAGATTATAAACCGTTCTATAGAACTTGGCATAAGCTGGCAGGAACTTGTCGATAAATATATAACAGATTACAGGCAAGACCTGGATGCCTTAGGCATACGGCATGGCACTTTAGATTCGGATGGAGAAGAGCCGAGAGCAACAAAGAACATGCCAGAGATAATAAAGTATATAAAAGTGCTCATTAAAAAAGGTCACGCGTACGAGGCAGAAGGTGATGTATATTTTGAAGTCAGAAAATTCCCCGGCTATGGAAAACTTTCGGGCCAGGATATTGAAAAAATGCGTGAAGGCGTAAGGATAGAGCCTGGCGAAAATAAAAAAGACAGTCTTGATTTCGCCCTATGGAAAAAATCAAAAGAAAAAGAACCTTCATGGGATAGCCCTTGGGGCAAAGGCCGACCTGGTTGGCATATAGAATGTTCGGTTATGAGCCAGAAATTCCTAAAGGCCCATACGCTTGATATACATGCTGGCGGAAGAGACCTTGTATTTCCTCATCATGAAAATGAAATAGCGCAGTCAGAGGCTTATTCAGGTAAGCTGTTTGCAAAATACTGGATTCATCACGGGCTCCTTACGATAAACGGGCATAAGATGTCTAAATCTTTAGGCAATTTTATAACAATAAAAGACGCTCTCAAGAAGTATTCCCTGGATGCCATTAAGATATTATTTTTACAGGCCCATTACTCAAGCCCTGTGGATTTTTCAGAAGAGAAGATAGCGCAGGCCAATGCGGCACTTGAAAGATTTCGTATATTTTTTGATAAAACAAGCAGGCTTGAAGGTAAGGATGTTTCAGGTCCGGTGCCGGATGAAGGATGCAAAAAAGATATTGATGCGCTCAAGCAGGGTTTTATAGATGCCATGGATGATGATTTTAATACCCCCCAAGCACTTGGTAAGCTGTTCGAGATGATAACAGTCTCTTATGCGGGTTCCGCGAGAGGACATTTATGCATGCGTTATGCAGGCAAGACAATCGAAGAACTAGCCCTGATATTCAATCTCGATCTCAGATCGAATGCCGAAATCGATCATGACCTTGAGTTATATATCAAGTCTATGATAGATAAAAGAAATGCCTGCCGCAAAGACAAGGATTTTAAATCAGCTGATTCTATAAGGGATGAATTGCGAGCCAGGGGTATTATAATCGAAGACGATAAAGGAAAAACTTTATGGCGAAAACTCTGAAAAAAGGTTTATTGATAACATTGGAAGGCCCTGAGGGAAGCGGTAAATCCACCCAGTCAAGGTTATTAAAGAGATTTTTACAGCAAGAAGGTTTCAGGGTTATACGCGTATGGGATCCCGGAAGCACAATGCTTGGTGAGTCTGTGAGGAATATACTGCTTCATTCTAAAAAACGTATATCAGCTAACGCGGAGACCATGTTGTATCTTGCCGCAAGGGCCCAGCTTGTTGATGAAAAAATAATGCCTGCCTTAAAAAAACGCAGTATTGTTATATGCGACAGGTTTGCTGATGCGACCCTGTGCTATCAGGGTTATGGGCTTGGTGTCGACAAAGGCAAGATAGGGTTATTTAATGGTTTCGCGACCAGGTCTATTATACCCGATATAACATTTTTTCTCGATACTAATGTATGCGCGGGGCTTAAAAGATCAAAAGAGGTAAAAGGTTTTTCTGACAGAATAGAAAAAAGAAGCCACGATTTTCATAATAAGGTAAGAAAGGGCTATCTGGAAATCGCCAGAAAGTTTCCGAAAAGGATAAAAAGAATACCTATTGATATGAGTGATAAGAAAAACACCCAGGCGATTATAAGGAAATTCGTAATAAATGCCGTTAAAAGATATCAAAGGACAAGATAGAGTCGTTGAGTCTATCAAGAGAAGTTTAGCATCGGATAAACTTTCGCATGCCTATCTTTTTTTAGGGCCAAACGGTGTTGGAAAACATAAAACGGCAAAAGAGTTCGCAAAGCTTTTAAACTGCGATTCGAGAGCCGACGATAATTGCGGTAAATGCCCTTCATGTGTAATGACAGAGAAAAAAGCACACCCTGACGTCTTTTTCATTGAAAAGGAAGCGGGCAGGAAAAATATATCAATAGTTAGTATAAGGGCTTTGCAGATTCGACTCTCACTGAAACCTCTTCAGGGAAGATTTAATATAGCAATTATAAATGCGCAGGACCTGACTGAGGAGGCCTCCAGCTCGCTTTTAAAAACATTGGAAGAACCATTGTCGGGCACAATATTTATACTTATCGCCTCAATCCAAAGAGCCCTGCTTGATACAATAGTGTCACGTTGTCTGATAATGCGATTTAAGGCCTTGTCTCAAACGGAGGCCGTGCGTATATTAATTAGAGATTTCAATATTGATGAAAAAGAGGCTATGTTCTTATCATCCCTTTCAGGTTGTAATGTCAAAAAGGCCCTGCTGTTAAAGGATGAAGACGCGATATCCTGGAAAAACAGAATAATAGATAATTTTTCAAACTGCGGTATCCCGAATTTGGGCCAGGACGTTATATTGGGCAATATCCTGCTTACTAATGAGCAGGCATGCGATATATTGATCGGATTTTACAGGGATGTGCTTGTGTACAAGTATACAAATAAGGATGATTTGTTAATAAATGCTGACAGGTTGGAAGATATAGCGGCGATTTCAGGGCAAGAGGACAGTTTAAAGATACAGATTAAGATGGGCTATATCGAAGAAGCAAAAGACGCATTTCGGGCGAACGCAAACGTAAAACTTACCCTTAGTCTGCTTAAAGAGAGGTTGACTGCTTAGAGATACAGCAATGTTGATTTTTTAATTCAGGATTAATAGAATTTGTAAAAGAAGGGACTGATATGATCAAGGTTGTAGAGATAAAACAAAGAGGAGGCGGTAATACCGCGCATTATATAACGGGTGATTTCAAGGTTTTAGCAGGGGGTTATGTGATAGTTGAATCCGACAGAGGATTAGACTACGGTGAGGTATTATCAGGTGAGGAGATAGTGCTTGACAAAACTATGCTGCAGAAGGGGCAGAAAAAGATTATTCGTATTGCCACAGCCGCTGATATAGAAAGAATAGAACGTAACCGCAAGGCGGCAAAGGAGGCGATAAAGACATGCGGCAGGAAAATAGCTGAACGTAATCTTGATATGAAGCTTATAGACGCTGAACTTTCATTTGACTGCAGTAAGATGATATTTTATTTCAGTGCGGAAGAAAGGGTAGATTTCAGAGAACTGGTAAAAGACTTGGCCAAGATATTTAAAGCGCGTATAGAACTAAAGCAGGTAGGCGTCCGCGATGAGGCAAAGATGTTTGGCGGATTCGGGCAGTGCGGCAGAGAACTTTGCTGTTCCAGATTTTTGAAAGATTTTGAACCTGTAACCATAAAGATGGCAAAAGACCAGAACCTGCCACTCAATCCCACCAAGATATCAGGGGTATGCGGCAGGCTTATGTGCTGCCTTTCGTATGAACATAAATGCTATAAGGAATCAGCCAAAGGCTTGCCTAAAATAAGCCAGCGCGTAAAAACCAAAGACGGATTAGGTAAGGTAGTTGATGTAAACTATCTGAAACGTGTTGTTACAATAGAGCTTGAGGACGGCCGGCATATAAAGATAGATTACAACAAAGAACAGAAATAAGATGAGAACAATTTATGCCTAAAAAAACATTTTATATAACAACACCGCTTTATTATGTGAATGCGCAGCCCCATATAGGGCACTCATATACCCAGATAATCTGCGATTGTGTTTCAAGGTATAAAAGGCTTAAGGGAGAAGATGTATTTTTCTTGACAGGCACCGATGAACATGGGCAAAAGGTCTTGCGCTCAGCAGAAAACGCCGGCATGGATACAATGGAATTTATAGACGGAGTTGTGCTTAAGTTTAAGGATCTATGGCAGAGGCTTGATATAAGATACGATGATTTCATAAGAACCACAGAAAAACGTCACATAGATACTGTGATGAAAGCCCTGTCCGTGCTTTATGAAAAAGGGGATATATATCAGGGTGAATATAAGGGGTTTTACTGTACTCCATGCGAGACTTTTTGGCCGAAGTCTCAGCTTGCAGGCAATCTATGTCCTGATTGCAAAAGAGGAGTAGATGAGATATGCGAGAAAAACTATTTTTTTAAAATTTCCAAGTATCAGCAATGGCTGGTAGATTATATAAATGATAACCCGGATTTCGTGAAGCCTGATTTCAGGGCAAATGAAGTACTGGGCTATCTTAAGGAGCCTTTGAATGATCTTTGTATATCAAGGCCTGTTGAGCGTTTGACGTGGGGGGTGGGTATGCCTTTTACAAAAGGTCATGTTTCATACGTGTGGTTTGATGCCCTGATAAATTATATAAGCGCCTGCGGTTGGGCTGATGATAAAAAACGGTTTGAAAGTATTTGGCCCGCGGATTTTCACATTATAGGTAAAGATATATTGCGTCCGCATGCTGTCTATTGGCCTATAATGCTCTATGCCTTAGGAATAGAGCTCCCAAAGACTATATTTGCCCATGGGTGGTGGCTTATGGCAGGAGAAAAGATATCGAAATCCAAAGGCAACATTGTGGATCCTTTTTATATGGTAGATAAATACGGAAAGAATGCTTATAGATATTTTATGCTCCGCGAAATAACCCCGGGCCTTGACGGTACTTTTTCTGAAGAGGCATTTACCACGCGCTTTAACAGCGACCTTGCCAATGATATCGGAAATCTTTTAAATAGAACCCTTACAATGGTTGAGAAATATTTTGACGGGGTTATTCCCGGGCAAGGGGATGCGGATGCAAATGCAAAAGAGATCGAGTTGAGGTTAAAAGAGCTGCCTGGCCGTGTTGATGTTTTTATGTCCGAGCTGAAATTCAACCAGGCACTTATGGCTATATGGGAAATGATAAATATTGCAAATAAACACATCGAGGTTTCAAAGCCGTGGCAGATGGCCAAGGCCGGGAATACAAAAAACCTTGAATCGGTTATTTATAGGCTGCTTAAGGTTTTAGAGTATTGCGTGTTCTTATTATACCCTTTTATGCCTGATGCTGCCATGCAGATAGCAGGCCAGCTTGGTATGGAGTTGGATAAAGAGGCAATAAACATTAAAGACATAGGTAAAATCCTGAAGCCCGGGTTAAAGATAAAAAAAGCTGATCCGATATTTCCCAGAATACAATGAAGACCCGAAAACCTGTATACCTCGATTGTAATTCCACAACCCGAATCCACCCTAAAGCACTTGAAACTATGATGCCGTTTCTAAAAGAAGATTACGGCAACAGCTCAAGCCTGCACAAAAAAGGAAGCTCTGCGCGTGCAGCTCTTGAATCAGCCCGAGCCGTGATAGGGGATGCTTTAGGCACGGAGGGTGTTGATATAATATTTACTTCAGGTGGCACAGAAAGCGATAATCTGGCCATAAAAGGTATATGCCAGAAAAACAGAGGCAGGGGTAAACATATAATTACCTCATCAATAGAGCATATGGCTGTTTTAGAGGCGTGTAGGTTTGTCCAAGCTCAGGATTTTGACATTACATATCTTCCTGTTGATAGATATGGCATGGTGGATCCTTTGGATGTAAAGAAAGCTGTAAATGACCATACTATACTTGTTTCAATAATGCATGCTAATAATGAGGTCGGGACAATACAGCCTATCAGAGAGATATCAGAGATCATAAGAGAGATAAACGAAAATCGCGAAACATCTGTTGATAACCGAAAACCGTCAGCTTGTAAACGGATATATATCCATACAGATGCAGTGCAGACCTTTGGTAAAATTCCCATAGATGTTGATGCACTCGGGGTAGATCTTCTTTCGATGTCAGCTCATAAGCTGTACGGGCCAAAAGGTATAGGAGCACTTTATATAAGAAAATCAACGCAGATATCCTCTTTTATGCATGGCGGGCATCAGGAAAGAGATCTGCGCGCAGGTACGGTAAACGTAGCTGGTGTCGTAGGTTTTGCAAAGGCGGTTGAGATATCACGGGCAAATTTTAAGGATAAGAAAAGGCAGGAATGCCTGAGAGATAAGCTATATCGCGGGCTTTTGCGGAGCATAAAAGGCATAATATTAAACGGTCATCCTGACAATGGTCTTTACAATACCCTAAACCTTTGTTTTGAAGGAGTTAACTCCACCTCTCTTATAGCAAGCCTTGATCTTAAAGGCATATTTGTTTCAGCCGGCTCAGCATGTATTGCCTCAAGTCCCGAGCCATCGCATGTCTTAAAGGCAATGCATGTTCCCGAGGAATATATAAAAAGTTGCGTGAGATTTTCTATGGGCGCGGATAACACAGATGAAGACATAACATACTGTGTACAGGAGATACCCGAAATTATAAACCGATTGAGAAGAACGCATTCATGAGGCCTAAATGATAGAAACACATGCTCATCTTGATTTCCCCGAATACGATAAAGACAGAGATAGTGTTATCCAAAGGGCAAAAATCTCAGGCATAGAGGCAATTATAAATGTTGGTTCCAGTGTTGGCGGAAGTTTTTCATCTGTTGAATTGGCAAAGAATTATAGTTTCATATATGCTGCCTGTGGGGTGCATCCTCACGACGCGAAAACAGTCAAACCCGATACCATGGAAAGCATAAAAAAGCTTATAATGTCCACTGATCGGGTTGTTGCGATAGGAGAGGTGGGGATAGACCTTTATAGAAATCTGTCCCCAATGAATATTCAGTATAATGTTTTATGTGATTTTTTAAGGATGAGCAAAGAGCTGGATCTTCCTCTTATAATACATTGCAGGGAGCAAGCGCCTGATAAGCACGAGGCATCTGATATGCTTTTTCAGGCAATGGAGGAAACACTTGATATGCCGTATAAAGGTGTGCTGCATTGTTTTTCAGGCAACAGCGATTTGCTGCAGAAATGTCTCGATGTAGGCCTGTATATTTCCTATACATGTAATGTTACATACAAAAAGGCCGATAATCTAAGAGTTGTTCTTAGGAAAACGCCGCTTGAAAGGCTCCTACTTGAGACAGATTCTCCTTTTTTAAGCCCGCAGGAAAGAAGAGGGACAAGGAATGAGCCGGAAAATATAAAATATCTTTTAAAGGCGGTTTCGGAAAATATCGGCGTATCAGAACGCGAGGTAGAGGATCAGACTGACAGGAATACCCATGACTTATTTTTCAAAAAACGTTCTTAAGCGCATACGGCAGATTATAAGTAAGAACAGAATCTACGTGTGGATGGTTGTTTTTATTATCCTGACAAGCGCTCTGTCAGTTGCCGTTAAATCCGAAAATGCAGAAAGCAGAAAAGATTCAATATCTGCCCGTGAAGAATTCAGGATAGAAATGGGAAAGAGGCAGGACGCCTTGAAAGAACTTTTCCGGAACGATAAAAACCTGGCGCATAATTTTGGTATCGTTTTGATTATTTGCCTAGGTATTTTACTCTCAGGGGTGTATTTTTTAACCTCTTATATAACAGATAAAATCAGGGGAAAAGAAAGGCTGCCGCGCACCCTGGATACGCCAGAGGCATTATGGTCTATAGGTGATGTTTTTAAGGCGGTGATATTTTTTATTTTCTTTCACAGGGTTTTTTCGGCTGTGGTTTATGTTTTACAATCCTTGGCAGCAAAGGATTTGATTGACCTGCGGCTTGACATGGCAGCGTCTACCTTGATTATGGATGTTATGATTTTCTTGTTCGTGTTAAGGGTTGTAAAATTTAGATACAAACAGGGGCTTGACGCGCTAGGGCTTTCTTTTAAGGATATTGTTTTAAATATCAGGGCAGGCCTTTATCTTTATGTCGCTTTTTTGCCCGTGCTTGCTGTTATATTGCTGGGTGTACTCAGTCTGGCAAGGCTTTTTGATTATGTCCCGCCCATTCAGCCTGTGCATGAATTAATATTTAAAGAACACAGGCCGGCGGCCATATTGTTAATATCCTTTCTGATAGCGCTCATCGGCCCGTTTATAGAAGAGGTATTTTTCAGGGGATTTTTATACAGCGCTTTTAAGAAAAAAGCAGGCATATTGTGCGCAGTTTTGTTGAGCAGTTTTCTATTTGCTTTTTTGCACGGAAATTTCTTGGGTTTCGTACCGATAATGTTTCTGGGTGTACTCCTTGCCTATCTGCGCGAACGGACAGGATCGCTTGTGCCTTCAATCGCGGTGCACGTCGTCCATAACAGCGTTCTTGCGGTCATGATGTTTTTTGTGCGTGAACTTACGTCAAATGTTTTATAAATGATCGGAGTTTTATTATTATGCGGTTTGATGCCATAACCTGTAAAAATAATAGATTAATCGTGATAGACCAGAGAGCGCTTCCTTTGGAATTGAAAAAAATCGAGGCGCGAAACATAAAGGATGTTTATGATTATATAAAAACCCTTGCAGTCAGGGGGGCGCCTGCAATAGGGGTTTTTGCTGCATATGGATTATTGATCGGGGTTAAGAAAATAAAGACTGATGACAAGGCGCAGTTTTTTAAAAAGCTTACGCGTCTGGCGTGTTATCTTAAAAAAAGCCGCCCTACGGCGGTTAATCTTTCCTGGGCATTGGACAGGATGCTGAAGGCAGCTTATGAAAATCGAGTAAAAAGCCTGCGCGAAATAAAGACAGAGCTGCTAAGGCAGGCAGAAGCTATACACAAAGAGGACAGGCTGATGTGCGAAACAATCGGGCGAAATGGTGCTATGCTTATTAAAAAATATGACAGGATACTTACTTACTGCAATGCGGGTTTTCTTGCAACAGGCGGTATAGGTACAGCGCTCGCGGTCATATATAAAGCTAATAAACTGCGCAAGGATATAAAGGTGTATGCCTGCGAGACAAGGCCATTATTGCAGGGTGCGCGACTTACAACCTGGGAACTTAAGAGAAAAGGTGTAGATGTTACCCTGATATGCGATAATATGGCAGCCGCGGTAATGAAGCAGGGAAAAATAAATAAGGTGATAGTAGGTGCTGACAGAATTTCCCAAAATGGTGATACCGCAAATAAAATAGGAACTTATTCTTTGGCAATATTAGCAAAAGCGCATAATATACCATTTTATGTTGCGGCACCCAGCTCTACCGTTGATCTTTCCCTTAAAGACGGCAGCCAGATAACGATAGAAGAGCGTTCCCCTGAAGAGATAAAAAAGATATCAGGTGTTTGTATCGCGCCTGCCGGGGTTAAGGCATACAACCCCGCTTTTGATGTTACGCCTGCTGATTTTATAACAGCTATAATAACTGAAAAGGGTATATTTAAAAAACCGTATATAAAAAGTTTAAACCCTTAAAAGCGTCTTTCAAGCTCGACAATGTGTGCTTGAAAGACGCTTTTAACAAAATAAATTATGAAAAGACGTTTATCGGATATAGGTGAATTCAATCTTATAGAGAGTATAGCCAAAACCGTAAAGACAGGGCCCTCTGTGATAAGGGGTATAGGTGATGACTGCGCTGTTTTAGGGTACAAGAAGAATAAGTATTTACTATTTACAACGGATATGATTATAGAGGGTGTTCATTTTGATCGTAAAAAGGCATCCCCGCTATCGATAGGCCATAAAGCGCTTGCTGTAAATATAAGTGATATAGCTGCCTGCGGCGGCACCCCTAAATGGGCAGTGGTATCAGCCGGCATACCGAAATATATTGACAACTCTTATGCGAATGATATATATAAAGGCATAAACAATCTCGCGCAAAAATTCGGTATTGACCTGGTGGGAGGGGATACAAATCGTTCTGAAAAGTTGGTCTTATCAATAGCACTTTTGGGCGAGGTCTTAAAAGATGAACTTGTTTTACGCCAGGGAGCTCAGCAAGGAGATTCGTTGGTCCTTACAGGCCCTCTTCGTGAAAAGCCTGACCACCTTAGGTTTATGCCTAAGATTAAAGAATCCCGGTTTATAGCCAAAAAGCTTATGCCGACTGCTATGATAGACATATCAGACGGGCTTTTATCGGACCTTGAGCATATATTGAAGAAAAGCCAGAAAGGAGCTTTTCTTTATGAGTCATTAATACCCATTGGCGGTAAAAAGGCACCTGTAAAAAAGGTTATTAATATAGGAGAACAGTTTGAGCTATTATTCACTATACCTAAGAGCATGCTTAAGTTTATACCCAAGGGTTTTTACGTTATAGGAGAAATATCAGGGAGCCGGCCCTTCATTACTTTTGTTGGCTGTTCAGGCGAAAGAAAAAAGATAAATCCAAGAGGTTACACCCACTTTTAAATGAAAAAATACATTATCTCAGATAGTCCTGAAGCAACGCGGCGCTTAGGCGAATCCTTAGCCGGCTTTCTTAAGCCAGGCGATAATATTATCCTTAATGGAAATCTCGGTTCAGGCAAAACGCTTTTTACAAAAGGTATTGCTAAGGGTATTGGGATAGAAAGGCCTGAATATGTAAATTCCCCATCTTTTGTCATTGTGAAAGAATATAAGGGCCGCATAAATCTCTATCATTTTGACCTGTACAGGCTTGAAGATCTTAAAGGCATAGAATATATCGGCGTAAAAGAATATCTAAACGGAGACGGTATCGTGGTAATAGAGTGGGCTGAAAGGATGAAAGGGCTTTTACCCGCGCAATACATGGATATCCATATAGATATTACAGGGGAAAGAGAAAGGCGGTTTTTCTTTAAAGCCCATGGAAAAAGATATGATCATATTATCAGCAGATACATCAAGCGATAAATTCAGCATAGCTGTTTTAAGAGGCAATAAAACTATAGCCCGGTTTAAAGCCGTTTCACCGAACAGGCAGTCTTCTGATATGCTGCCTGAGATTGATCGACTCTTAACCGCAAATTCATTAAACATAAAGGACATAGGACTTTTTTGTGTTGGGCTGGGCCCAGGCTCATTTACAGGGCTTCGTATAGGTATAACAGTTATGCGGACAATGGCCCTTGTGTTAAAGAGACCGATAGTAGGCATACCAAGCATAGATGCTATAGCCCATAATGTTCCGGTCTGTAAAAAACCTATATGTGTTATCATAGATGCTAAACAGCGTAAGGTATATGTGCGCCTTTATAAATGCAGAAAAGGTGTTTTGGCTCCAGCAAGCAGGATGATGCTTTTGGAAATAGAAGAGTTTTTTGGCAGAGTAAAATCACCGGTACTTTTTTTAGGTGATGGAATAAAAACGTACAAGGATATTATGTTGAAGTCAGGTTTCAACCGGGAAAGCCTTGCGCCTGAGGCATTATGGTATCCTGAAGCGGAGATAATAGGAATGCTTGGCGTAGAAAAGATGAGGAACAGGGGTAAGGATAATGTATTTACATTAGCCCCTTTGTATATATATCCGAAAGAATGCCAGGTTATTAAGAAGAAGAAAGTATTAAGTTGTAAGAATTAAGAATTAAGGATTAAGAAAGCAAGATACATTACTTTACAACTTACAACTTAGTACTATTTAAAAGAGCGGTGAGCAATGGTACAAAATAAGAGCACATATGCCCCAACGTGGATAGAGATAGATCTTGGCGCAATCAGGCATAATCTGTCGCAAATAAAAAAACTCGTAAGAAACGACACTGCGATCCTTGCCCCTGTCAAGGCTAATGCCTATGGGCATGGCATATTGGAAATATCCCGGGTGTTGGCCGATTCAGGCGTGGACTATCTCGGCGTAAGTACTATAGATGAGGCTATTTTACTTCGTAAAAATGGTTTCAGGAAAGTACCAATACTTATGTTGGGATCGGTTCTTAGCGAGGCCGCAAGCCTTATTGTTGGGAATAATATCACTCAGGCAGTAGGTGATATGCGCCTGGCTTTGGCAATAGAAAAATGCGCTAAAAAACAAGGTAAACTGGCAAAGGTGCATGTAAAAATAGATACAGGCATGGGCAGGATCGGAGTATGGCATAAAGATGCAATGCATTTTGTTAGGGCATTGTGCAAGATGAAAAACTTAAGGTTAGAGGGCATATTCAGCCATTTTTCCAGTTCGGATGAAAGCAGTGCCCTTACTCACAGGCAGGTACAAGATTTTTTATCTTTGATTGAAGAGATAGAAAGATTAGGCATACATATAAAATATAAACACATGGCAAACAGTATGGCTGTCATTGATTATAAGAGTTCTCATATGAATCTTATAAGGCCCGGCCTTATACTTTATGGGCTATGGCCAAAGCCAAGTTTATCAAGCAGTAAGATAAAAGTAAAGCCCGCTTTAGCTTTAAAAAGCAGCATAGTATTTTTAAAAGATGTCCCCCCGGGCAGAACCATAAGCTATGGCGGTACTCATACAACAAAAAATCATACAACCATAGCAACAATACCGATAGGCTATGGTGACGGCTTAAACAGGAGGCTTTCAAATAAAGGTTATGTTATTGTAAGAGGAAAGAGGGCGCCTATAATAGGCAGGGTATGTATGGATCAGATTATGGTGGATGTAGGTAATATTGTAGGTGTAAAAGTAGGCGATATTGTCACTATGATAGGCAGGCAATTCAAAGAGGCTATTACGGCGGAAGAGATTGCAGTCCTTTGTGATACTATACCGTACGAAGTTATATGCTGGCTTGATAAGAGAGTTCCGCGGGTATACAACAAATAGAAACAGACGTTTTAAAACCCAATCGGCAGACTGTCCCAAACCCAATCTCTAAACTGTACCCTAATTAAAGGTGCAGTTTGGAGATTGGGTTTGGGACAGTCTGCCGATTGGGTTTTAAAACGTCTGT
>Ga0163203_1000251_pt1 | contig 14084 bp, 28 predicted proteins | sample PL_2010_330m_FD_113534 | JGI IMG/M metagenome (GOLD analysis project Ga0163203, IMG submission 113534) | Freshwater microbial communities from Powell Lake, British Columbia, Canada to study Microbial Dark Matter (Phase II) - PL_2010_330m | ecosystem: Environmental > Aquatic > Freshwater > Lake ... | reverse complement strand
GGTATCATGAGTGAATATGGAATGATGTCGGTGGATGACACATCTATCGACATGACGGACGAGCAACAAACGGCCGTTGAGCAGGTGTTGAACTATGATGGGCGGTCCTTAGTTTTGACCGGCCGTGCCGGAGCAGGCAAGACGACGGTTATTCGCAGGGCCATCAGAACAGCCCCAGACAAGTTCAGTATCCTGGCGCCCACAGGCCGTGCTGCAGTCAATTGTGGTGGGAGCACGGTTGACTCGGCATTCAAGTTCAATCGTGAAACGTGGGCCGTTAACGACCCGCGTGGTCAAGCCGACATGATGGAGAGCTTACCGCGGCGTATTATCATTGATGAAGCATCGATGATAGGGACGATGATGAGTCATATCATCTATGCCGCTGCGCGAAAGTTCAACAAGACAATCATCATGGTTGGCGACTGGGGTCAAGCATGCCCGGTAAAGGACACGTGGCCTTTTGACACGGATCTATTTCTGGAGTCATCAGTCACCAATCTTCAGGAGTCCCACAGGCAGCAGGGTGATTTCCTGGGGCAGCTTAATCTGATTCGTCGTGGTGAGGTGGGCAGCCTTGCGCAGTTTGCCTATTTCAAGGAGTGTATTGGTGAGATTGATGAAAAAGCAATCTGTCTCTACGCAACGAATGCCTTGGCCAATCGACGTAATCAGGAGAAGTTCGAGGAGCACATTGAGCGCACGGGGCATGAGGTATTTCGCCTTGAACCGACGATTACCACAAACCTGGCACAATATCGTGATCCTGAGAAAACGTGTGAACTGACCAAGATTTACCGAGGGCGTATCTCGGTGGGTGCCCGGGTAATGATTACCCGCAACAGCCGTGGGCTTTCGTATGCCAATGGGGATACGGGATACATCATGGAAATGAACAAGGAAACTAAAATGATTCACATCTGCCTGGATCGCACAGGCGATGCGGTCACCATGGAAGCTACCCCTGTTGAGATAAAGGATCCTCTAGGTGCTGTGGTCTGTACGGTGCGTGGGTACCATTTTCAGCTAGGTTATGCACTAACGATTCACAAGGCACAGGGCGCAACGATTCCACGGGTTAACGTGAGTCTCAGCTCCATCGGTAAGATGCCGCCTGCGGGCCGGCATGGGTTGGCGTATGTGGCGCTAAGTCGATGTACATCCAGGGAAGGTCTCGTAATCGATGCCTGGCATCCTGGGTGTATTTATTGCGATGACGAGGTTGTTCATATGTTGTGAAAGGAGGTTGGATGGTTGATATATCGACGGCCGGGATAGTGGTAATAATCTGCATTACCACGGTGGCCGTCTTTGTATTGTTGCTGATACATGCCCTGAACATCATTTTTCATATTACCGAGAACATGGTGTACTTGGTTGAGCTTAAAGGAAATGAAGATGCTCGCAGAAAAGATGGATGAGTTCCTGCGAGAAGACAGAGCGGAGGAACTCAATGATAAAATGTTCGAACTGCTCGAACAAGCTGGGCTGGACAAAGTCATCGCTGTGTTACGTCATCACCATTACGATCTTCGGGTAGCGCCGGATTTGACGTATACCAGTGTAATGCTCTGCATATCCGCCCACGCTCGTGATCGGTGTTCCGAATACATTGGGACAACTGACTCACGGGAGATCGCAAGGATGTTGCGCGGTGGTCAGCTATTGAGCTGTGAGGACATGCTCAAGCTGGGATACAGGCCACATCGCAGGCATCAGCCATTCAGTCGTTACGTTAAGTTCCCGGATAACGAATGCGTGGCGGTGCTGTCACGCGGCGGTAAGACTGCGGACAGCGACATCTGGACGCTTATTACCATCTATAACACAGTTAGTTCCAACACGTTACGGATACCCGAGGAGATTTTAACTAATGAGTGAACAGGAGTGGTATTGCCCTGCATGTGGGGTCTATATGAACATGGCCGACCTCATGCAATACGGAAAAGCATTTGTGTGTCCGTATTGCTTTGGTCCCGTAACTGTATTCGATGAACGTTTTATCGGAGATCAAGAGAGTATGGACATGCACCACTGCGATGATGAGGACACCAAGGCCATCTCTGTACCCAAGTATAAGACGGCCGCGTGCGTGGCATGCGGTAAAGCTGGGCCGATCGGAAATTTCATGGAGGTGGATGATTTCGAACTGCTCGCGCTGGAGCCGGGCGAGGAGGTTCCAGCGGGTATCTGCCGCAAGTGTCAACATTTCGCCTATGTTGTGAGGGAGGCGGAAACAACGAGTGATGACGTTCCACCACAGCCAACGTATTCGGCGTTCGAGGACGACGAGTATGAGGTCCTGATGTATTATTTGGAGAGCGTCATCGAGTTCATGTGGACGCTGACGATAGCGCTGGAAGAGCATGAATATCTTCCGACGGTGTCTCGGCGGTGTAGACTCCTCGTCGACAGAATCTGCGTCGAGGCGCATGGGCTTATCGAAAACCCATTCGATGAAGAGAAGACAGTCGTCAAACAAGAACGAACGACTATACCCAGTGGGGTATAGCACCCAAATGTCCGTGTGCGCGGACAGAAAGGAAGGCGTTATGAATATTCGGGACCTGGCCGAAAGGCTTGATGATCTGCGCTACAGGTACGAGCGAGATCCACAAAGAATGCGGGAGGAGTCAGACAAGCTTCTCGCGGACTTCCTGGATGACATGGCGCCATGGCCGGGGAGGCTTTTCGCAAGCTTGCCCAGGAAGCGGAACATGCGGCGTAACGCAAGGGAGGGCACCGGGCCCTCTTTACATTTAAAAGTCAGCTGGGAAGCAGGGGGTGTTATGGTACGAGGCTTCAGTGAACTGTTTTGTGAAAATTGCGGACTGCATGTGGTCGAGCGCCAGGAGGAAGAGCAGGTGATGCGCGCTGCTCTTCAGGAGCTGCCAGAAGCTCTGCGCAACGCCTTGATCATGCGGTATACCATGATTTATTCCTCAGCGGATATCAGTCTGCGAACTAACATTCTTGAAGATAAGGTGATCGGGCTTACCGAATCCGCAGCTCACATGGTACGGAACAAAGTACGATGGGACTACGAACGCCTTGCTAATAAAAAAGTAACATTGGCGACTATCGATGAGGTCGTCGCAACTCTTGATCTTGTAGAAGCAGTATGAAAGGAAGTACATGACATCGAAACAGCTCTATGAAGTGCTCAGCAGGGCCGGCACAGCTATAGCAATTCGTAAAGCGTGCAGTGAGTACTTTAAGGCACGCCCTACTGTACGCATTGGTGTGCAACCTGCCGGTGTGTTGGTTTTTCTCTTCGGTAAGTTTACACCAAGGGAAATGGAAGACATACCGTCTACCTTTTATCGCCTTCGGAGCCTATCGGTAGAACCCGCTTGTGTCAGCTTCTTTGCTGGCAGCCGATGGGGCATTACGAGAGCGGTAGCTAAATACCAGGCGACTCTTAAGCTTCACGATGAGTTGTCTGGTAAGGCACACCGAGAGTACGTTGAGGCGTATGGACAACTTCTGAAGCAGCAGAGGGTGCAGTGTCGCGCGGTCCGCGTGGCTAGTGCAGTCAGGGCAACCGCGGAACAAGAGCTTGCGGCAAGTGATGCTGCTCTGACGTCAACGTTGGAGGAATACTGCAAGCCGCAGATGAGCAAAATCGACAGTCGCAGGAGTGTGTTGCTCGAGAAGGCCGCGGAGAAACTTACCGCTGCCGAGCAGATGCGCGATGCTCTCTTTATCGCAAAGGTGTAATGATGCTGGCGAAATTCTCAATGCCACAGCTGCGCGTGCTTATATATGACGCGTTACAAGCAAAGCGCTACAAGTCCTGTGAAGGTTCCGAGTGCTATGGGCCTTCCCTGATCATGAGGAAATACTCCAAGATACAGCTGGGCAGCAACAACGCGGACACGTGTCACATTCAATCCGTGCACATGATCATCACCTCCGATATACAGGCGATGATCGACGAGACAGGTTGTTGCATGTCGAACTATGGCGCGATCTTCGGGGGGGATAAATGGTACTCTGTGGAGATACCAATAATTCAGGCCATGGTGGATCCTAACGTGTCATATATACACGTCTCAGTGGATGAACCCGAACTGCGGGTTTTATTGGAGGATTATTCAGGTGTCGAACGGGGTGGGGTGCATAACGTGTCAAAAATTGGCAGCGTATGCGTGTCGTGACTGCGGTGCCACGTACTGCAAGATTTGCGCTAATCGTGTTAAGCGTCATTGTAGCTGTGCTGGTACCAACATAGTTCCGATTCGTCGACGTAAATGATCAATGGCTGGCCCGTGCGGCCGCGGGCCAGCCATTCTTTTCATGGGGTAGTAAATGAGGAAGAATTATGACGGGCACCTTCCCGACTTCTGGGACATTGTCGAGAGGCATGCTCAAGCGAATACAGCGTATATACTTACGCACTCAGTTAGCGAGATAGCTGACTGGATGTATATCAAGGTAGAAGACGCGGAAGCATTAAAGGAGTTGGTGCATTCCAGGTTAGAGGTGCGCAGGCAGTACATAGCCCGGTCGGGTTTGGCTTGGCGTAGACATAGAAAGTTGTTTTAATGCCATGGATAAGTGACGACGATTACGAACAGCTCACGGACCTCGCCGTCATTGTCGGCGATCATATAAGTTATGACGATGGCGAGGCAGACTGGTTCAATGAGCAGGTTCACACGGACGATGTGTTTTTTGCTACAGGGCTAATCACGGAGGAGGAACAGGATGGGACCGTAGACATCGATATCGGCCGTGTACTGGACACGATGCCATATGACTTAGCGCGTCAGTATAGCTACGCCGCCGCTCACGTTCTAGTGGAATTGCTCTGCCGCATTCGCCGTAATTATACCCCTACCGCGCTTACGCAGGTGATTCAGCAGGGTATCGTGTATAATGATTAGCATTCTGCGATAGAACGGAGGACAACGATGTACATCAAAAGGATTGTTTCGCAGCATCGGCGAGACTTCACTGCAATTTTTAAGTGTAAGCATTGCGGACATGAACAGAAGTGCGGTGGATACGATGATACGTATTTCCATGCAACTGTAGTACCGCAAATGGTTTGCCCGGAATGCAAGAAAACAGCTGGGAATGAGTATGTTTCGCGGCTTCCAAAACATCCAATGGATGCCGTACTCTAGGCTTGAATTTCAACTGCTGTGGTGTAAGCTTTGGGTTGCCTACTACGAGGAGATTGGTATGAAGCTCGAAGCTTTTTTCGAAGCGGTTGAGGCTGATGAAAATCTGCAAGGCGTTGGAGTTAATGGACATGACACGTATGTTCAGGAGGTCCAGTCGAAGATAGTCACGCGTGTTCCGCTTGATCTGATTGAGATGTCAGACTGGTCCGATATGTGTCCGATCCTTATTGGAGCGCGTGAACCGATCGTGCTGAAGCACATAACACGTGTGGTTGGTTACTTCTCACAAGTCGCCAACTGGAATCGTTCGAAGATTGGGGAACTTAAGGATCGGCATAAAGGTGACTATGCTATAAAGGCTTAAAAGGTGCCGGGAAACCGGCACCTTTCATTGGTGGGGCCAAGGTGGGGCCAATGGGCTACATACCTATAGCAGACTGCCGAAGGTGCATGATGGCTAAAGACTATAAGAAGTACGGCGACAGGAAGAGCAAGGCAACGGCACGGGCTGAAGAATTAGCGCGGGCAGATGCTGTAACACACCCAAAGTCACGGAAGACAAAGAAGGAGCCTGGAATAAAAGTGCGTGTTGATCATGCTGAGCAGCTACTACGGAAAGCAACGGAATGTGTGCATTCCATGGTTGATCTGCTTGGCCGTATGCATCCGGAGATCAAGGGTACCGCGCAGTACAAGGATCTGTGCGGGGGCGGGCATCCTCATTGGGCACTAAAGCACACGCTTACCGATAGTAAGCGTGTGATTGACGCAACACCGGCCATGTTGGAGGTACTACGTGTATGGTGTGAGGAGCAAGGAGATAAATCGCATGGGCACCCTTGATGCGCAGGTTGACGAGATGGCAGACAATAAAATTGCTCGGCGGGTGCCGGGGCGGTCCATTACAGGGCTGCCCCTGTTTTTCTTGAGTGGGGGTGCGGATGCTTAAAATTGATAAACTAATTGAATACTCAAAGCGGCACGGGGAACGGATAGCTGAAGAGGTAGGAGTACCACACTTGGCAGAGGACATTGCGGAAGAATGTCTTACAGAGGTGATCGCTAGGTTCTCGGCTGGTGACTGTGATATTGTTTCCGCCAAGACGCAAGGAATCTATCACGCGTATATGTTTGCGCGTAAGCAAGCAAAGTGGCACACGCACCGCGAGCCGCTTCAGGAGTTTGTAGCAGCACCTCAAAAGAAGCTACACTTACATGAGTACTGTGCTACGCGTCTTGCGGCAGTACTGTCCCAAATGGCGCGTCACGAGTTCTGCATCGACGACGGTATTGAGCGCAATTCTGCTACCAGATACGCGATTTATCGAGATGCAGTAATCGATGGCATTATGAAATCAAATTGGCTGAGCAGCCGTTGGGGACTTTCGGAGATTAGTGCTGCGCTAATCCACGAGGAGTTGCGTAATGTGCTAGTCTGTTTATTTTCAGAGGGTTATATTAAATGGAGCAAGGTTCTCTGTGCGCAAGAAGGCGCAGCCGACATCTTCTGCTTTTATCTCGGTAACCTGCCCTATGTATCGCTCTTTTACACTAACGCGGTGCAGTATGAGGAGTTCGATGCATGTCTTGCGCTGGATAAGCGTGTGTATCATCCACGATATGTCTTGTTTAAATCTTATTGTGATATGCTGAAGGATAGAGAGACATTAGGACACATTCGTAAGCAGCAGGCGGTGATATACGGTAAGCGTAAGCGTACTGACGAGTTAAAAAAGAGCAAGAAGAAGCTGGAGCTCCGCCGGAATATAGCGGATAAGGCTAATAAGACGACATGGGCCAAAGAGGGCACGGCGCTCTATGGCATTGTGTGCGAGTCCGGCATGGAGATTGCCGCAGCCTACATCTATGAGTCTAAGCTTATCGCCAAGGATGAGAAGGACCTGTATCGACTGACCACGTTACGCACGGCCAGGGCGCATAGAGGTGATATCCCACAGGCATGGTTGCATGAGTTTGTAGAATCAAAGTTCCACATTGCAGCTAACGTGGTAGTTCTGCTACTACTATTCGGCTTACCCTGGTTGGCAGTATGATCTGGATAATGGCTTTAATGTCCGCGTAGACATAACTGAATATCCGCCGTCACTTGTAGTTCGTTTTTGGTTCCACGATCTGTATTAGTATCTTTTGGTGGTATTATGCCGATCACGTCGAAGGTGTGTGTGTTGTTTTTAACGAATAGGAGAAAGAATGAGTGGTATTGAACTGATCAGCAGTGAACGTGCTCGACAGCTGAGCAAGGGATTTACCAGTGAGCATGACGCGCAGCACATGAATGGTGAGCTTGTGAGGTTTGCGGCTTACTATGCGACTCCCATGCTGTGGCGTCAGTCGGCTATGCTGCCCAATCCGACGTGGGCCCGGTCGAAGACGCGTGTGCAGGAGCTGGTGACGGCCGGAGCGCTGATTGCGGCGGAGATCGATCGTCTGCAGGCGCTTCATGGCCCCGAAGGCGAGCATGATGCTGCAGGGCACGACACTCGCGAAATGGTGTCATCACCGCTGACGGCTGCTGCACCCTGCACTCCGCCAGTGCGTACGCTTACGGAGCTTGAGCGTGTGGCAATTACTGCGGGGCCCGGTGCGGACCCCTACGAGGGTTGCGAACACGTGTACACTGTGATGAACGACGCTGCTCCTTTTCGCATTGAGCGGTGTTCGAAGTGCGGCCATGAGAAGATTGAGACTGGCGCCGTTCTACGCTAGAACGGAGGCGTTATGCCTAATCTGAGAGATGTACTACCTGTTCGAGTCCAGTCGCCCTGACCACATGTAAAAAGCACCCCGGGATTAACGTCTCGGGGTGCTTTTCTTTAGGAGATTTTATGCTAGAGTTGGAGTTGTTGCGCATAGACACATTTGGCGATATTAACTTTTATATTGCATCGCAATCGCGGTATTTCTACGCGAAGGACCGGGAAGCAGGCAATGGGTGGATTACCAGGTCCTGTTCTTGCCCGGAAGTAAACGTAAGGGATAGAATTTTTTACGTTCGTGGAAGCGACGATCAACTAGACGATACTATTTTAAAAGTTACTAAGGAGGTATGGGAAGACATCTGTAATGCGATGGAGAACATACATATGCGCGCTCCAGTGGATGTCAGAGACGCGTGGCTTGCCACCAGGCACCCCGGCGCGTCGACAGTGGTCTTTAACGATTAAGGAGAAGGTAGTGTCACTTGAGTTACAACGTAACAGTACTAACCACGGGCTGGTTCGTTTCTCCATCCTTAACCAGTGTAAGCTGGCATATACATTTGTGCACGCGAACACGTTCATAGCAAGTAATGGTATGAAAATTTGTTCTACCCGGCGCCCTGAGGTTAGGTTGAATATATTATTTATACGTGGGACGGACGCCGCGAACGATAATGACCAGCTCGAGTGCAGCGTGGATCATTTTTCACGTATTATGCGTGCGGTTGCGGATTTTAACGCAAAGCTGTGTCTCATGACTATTGCGAAGCTCGACGTGCGTAAGTCTGTCATATTTAATGATTAGGAGACATGATGTTTGACTACACCTACCAACCTGACGAGGCTATTATTTTTGATGTCCGCCAGGTAGATCAGTATAACCTCGTACACTTTACTATTCTTTGCCAGCCGCGCCGCGGCCATGATTTGTGTGAAGCCGGAGAGACATTTTGTGCCTCCAATGGCTTGAAGATTATTTCATCGGCGTATCCATCGACTAATTCGTTAGCACGCAATATCTTCTATGTCTGCGGTGCTAACGGGCATTTGGACGACAACGCGTTGAAGTGCACGACAACTCAATTTAAACGGATTGTGGAAGCGGTACGGGAGTTGACGGTGCAGACGCAGCTCGCTTCCTTTCGATGCGACCCTGTGTTTAACGATTGAAAGGACTTTATGATTCAATTGAGTAAATTTTATCCGGAAGGACATAGGCTCGATTCCGGTGAGTTTCGAATCATTTATCAAGAATATCGCTGTTCTGAGTTTTATCGCGGTACTTTTACGTTTGAGGCGTCGAATGGTTGGTACATCAGGTCAGTTTCACTACCGGATATTTACATGGGCGATATTAATGAATTTTATGTACGTGGATCAGATACCAAGTGTGATACGGGACCACTGCGCTGTTCTCGTACAGCCTACGACGAGATTTGTGCTGCGGTGAAAGAGTACAACTTATTCGTGGCGCCTGTGGGCGTACGGTTTAACGACTAGCTCGTTCTATGGCAGAGCGCTAGAAGGAGATACGATTGACAAGTGAAGAAAAGAAAGCTCATTACCAGGAGTTACACGACAAGTTTGATATTCTTGTCTCTGAAATGATTGAGGAGACGGAAGCGCTTCCCAGCAGGACTACGATATTTGAGCTGATGAAATGGTCATACGACAGGCTCACCAAGGCCAAGGCGTATCTTGAAGCGAGTAAAGTATCGTAAGTCATTAACAGGCAAGTATTAAAGAAAGGATAGGATGGGTCTACCATTTATCATCAAGGAGGAGGATCTGCGGGATACCACACTTGGATGTGGTATCTGCGGCCATCTATTTCAACCTGGGGAGACTGCACGTAGTGAGCAATTCGATCACTTGGACGTACTGATTTGTTCCCGGTGTGAGCGTCCACGCGTAGAGCTCGAGAAGTCAGTTAAGTGGGTATTTGCAGAGTTTCTTCGACGTCTATCGCTATTACAGCCTAGGAGAGAAGATGAGCTATCCTGAGGAGATCAGGTGTAGGGTGGAACATCGTACGAATGTACATGTACCGGGGGGGACGGAGTGGGCACTGAACATCGCGCTGGACAAAGTGCATACGTGGACGCTTAGGGTATACCGTACTAAGCCAGCAGCAAAAACCGTGCAGAAGGATCTTGATCTGATCCTACGCAGTTTTCAGATGTACCATGACGTCTCTGAGTCGAATCGTGCCAGGTTTGAGCTTAAGAACCCGGAGATTACATTCACGGAATAGGAGCCAATTAAATGTACAAAAAGCGCAAAATGGTAAATAAGGTATCGACGACGTTCGAATGTGTGCACTGTGGTTATGAATGCACATTTGCGCGGCGTGCTTGGAGTACATGCCGACAGGATTTATTTACGGAAAGGACAATTCTCTTCGATGCGAGAATTCAGAAAAGACAAGCGCGGTGATGTGCACCTATTCCCGGCCAGCGGAGGGGAACACGCACTCTGCGGCACATGGAAATATGACGAGGATGACAAAGAGCTTCCTGCGACCAATAAACGCACGGTGACATGCAGCGTTTGTTCAAGAATCATTCTGGAATGTCGTAGTGTTAAGACGCGCTATGATGGGCTGCTGTATCAGTCTAGCACAAAACCAATTCACACAAAACCATTAATAAGGAGCAGTGGCGGGCACTAAGGAATAGTAAGAATGTAACATGGTGTTACATTGGGATGGAGGAAGTATGGACAAGAATCTGACGGACATTACGGTGGTGGTGGACCGCAGCGGGTCAATGCATTCGTGTCGAAGCGATGCGGAGGGTGGTCTCAACGCGTTTATCGACGCGCAGAAGGAACAGGAAGGCGAGTGCAATTTAACGCTGGTGCAGTTCGATGACAAGTATGAGTTTGTTCATCGGGGTGTGCCGATCAAGGATGTGCCGAAGTTCAATCTTGAGCCACGAGGCAGTACAGCACTTCTAGATGCCTTGGGCCAAGCGATCAACGTCACCGGCATACGGCTGAAGGCAATGGCCGAGGAAGATCGTCCTGGGCTCGTTATCTTCGTTGTGGTAACTGATGGCGAGGAGAACGCCAGTCGGGAGTTCAAGTTGGATCAGCTTAAGGGAATGATCGAGGCCCAGCAGAACGGTTACAACTGGCAGTTCACGTATCTGGGCGCCAACCAGGACGCGTTTCAGTCTGGCAGCCTGCTGGGTTTCCATATAGCAGCGATTGGTAATTACAACACAAAGAATACCAAGGTCGCATACGCGAATGTTGCTGATAACGTATCAAGCATGCGCTGTGCTATTGCCGCGGGTCGCAGTGTCACGTTTGGGTTTACGGATGAGCAGCGGGACGAGATGGCTTAAGAACTCGGTCTAGGGTCCACCCTGGCCGAAGTTGCAGGACGTGGTTTTGCTCTTGTCGTCCGTCCTGTCGAAAGGCACCAGCCGCCTTAGTTGTAGTCTCCGAGGGGACCTTGCATGACGATGCAAGGTCCCCTTTGGTTTTTATTTATAAGGAGAGTAAATTGACGGTATTAAATATAATGGGTGTACCCTATCGGCATTACCACGAACTCATGATGGATGTAATAGGGCATCCCGCGTAGTAACGTTGGCGTGGTCGTATGTACCAGTTGTTATCTGGTTTACGTCCCAGTGTCAAAGGAGCCAATCTTCAATGACTGAGCATAAATGGGCTTTAAAAGAGGACTTTAATGAAGAGCTGGAGTATCTCACCGGGGTAGTGTGTATACACTGCAGGAGTACTATTAACGAGTTCCATCGGGGCCCGCCCGGAGGTCACTTCCTCTGTCACTTATGCTATCAGAACTTAATCCCGCAATTTCAGGGGATAGTGTTCAATGATTAAGGCCACGACTTGTGGCTTTTTTTAGCTACTTAAAAAAAGGGCAAAGTGCGTTAGCATAATATACAAACTAATAACGCTCATGTGAGCGTTCTTTCTTATTTGGGTGTCGGGGCTGCCTAAGGGACCTACCCCTTCCCTCGTGGCCGCGCGGGTAGTCTCGACACCCTCCCCTATTGAAAGGAGAATGAACATGAGCGTTGATGGAAAAAAGCCGGTAACAACGAAGGAAGCATTGCTAGGCTGGGCCATATTGTTGGCTCTCCCGTGTTGGACGTACATATGCTACAAGGTTGGATACTTTGTGCTTTCGCGGCTGGTGCTGTAATGAGTACTACATTAGCCTATCTGAATACGTTACGCCAGCTCAAGACTCGCTACCTTGAGCTGGCAGTAACGTACAACGAAAACGAGAATTCGAGGAAAGCCGCAGAGGAACAGGCGCAGCGCATTCAAACGCAGATTGACCAGCTTGAGGCTGGTAGGAAGGGGTTATGGTAAAGCTAAAGTAAGCGCTCTTCCTGGCGGGCGCGATGATACAAATAAAGACCGCCAGACGGGTAAGCCGGAGTTGGCCACCGGACTTATGGTCATCACACGGCTGATGAGTCGTGTGATGTTACAAAACTACTAATAACCTGGGGCCTCGCCTCCCCGGGTTATTTTCTTAAATAGCGTTCTATTATAGAATGGGGGTTCTATGCGAGCAGAGGAAGAATGGGAGATTGACTTCACGCTGTGGAACCGTGCCGTGGCCTATGCCAGGTGTGGGAGTGCGAAGTCGGACAGCGTCCGCTGTAACGGGTGCTTTCGTAGGCCTACGTGCGAACCTAGGGGGTTCTGCGCGAAGATGGTCTATCAGGAATATGACCGGCTGGTCAATGAAACTACATGAGGAATAGGGCATGGCTGTACTGAAACCATTCGAGCACGACTGTGAGAACTGTATCTGGGTCGGCTGGGTGTACTTTGGCGATCGGTGGGGCAACATGTACCATTGCCCGTTGATTAAGGAGCCGAGAGACATTTAATACCCATATTAAACGCGTTATTATAAAGTAAGCGTCCGTGTAGGCAGCTGTCAATTTTTTCTGACAGCTGCCTACACGGACATTTTTAGTAGGCCAGTTAATGCACAGGTGTGTGTTCCGGCATTTTGTAAGGGCCATTTATGTTGGAGGACTGAGAATGGCTAAGAAGGAGAAGCAGGAAGTTGTGCAGTTGGAGTCGTTGGAAGTCAGCTCGTTGACGGTAACGCTTATCGGGCGCAGCCCGTTCATCTGTAACTCGATGAGCTTGAAGGTGAAGAAGAACCTGTTATGCCCGCCGCCGAAGATGAATCAAGTGGAAAAGGCGGTGAACATCAAGCACGATCCGTACCAGGAGTATAACGACAGTGTCTATCGCGGACCAGACGATGGTCCGACGCGCATCGTTTTCCCCTGCCCGGCCATAAAAGCGGCTATGGCTACGGCAGCGCTGGAACTGCCGGGTATACAGAAATCAAGTGTTAAACGTCTCGTGTGGGTCGAGGGTACCAAGTTTAACGTTTATGGAGTACCCCAGTTGTACATGGACGTCATCCGGTGTGCGGATATCAACCGCACACCGGACGTCAGAACCAGGGCGGCCCTTACGAGGTGGTGCGCTGACATCACTGTGAGCTTTACCAAGCCCCAGATGACCGATAAGATGGTACTCGGGCTAATTAGCACATCCGGTGTCATCGTGGGAATCGGTGACTTCCGGCAGGAGAAGGGTGCTGGTAATAACGGACAGTTTTACCTTCCTTCGTCGGCGGAGGACACCAAAGTGATCGCCCAGATCAAGAAGGAAGGCGGCACCAAACAGCAGGATGCAGCGTTGCGAGAGCCGACGTTCTACGACGACCAGTCCGAGCAACTGTACCACTGGATGTACGCCGAACTCGAACGTCGCGGACGCTCGGCGGAAACAAAAGAGAAAGGTACGCGTCCCGAGATCAAGAAGCCGTTCGCTGGGCGTGGTCGTAAGCGCGTTGCGAAAGCGATGGATAAATAAATTGTAAGGTCAAGGAGTGGCGAGACGAGGTAAGGCCCGACGCGGCATTGCGTGGCTGTCTAGCCAAGGTGATGCTAGGCATGCACTGGTGTTGCTTGATTTAATTTGTCGTGGTAAGGCAGTCGGGGCTAGGTCCGTTCCGGTATGTTCTGGTTCGGCAGTCGTTGCAAGGCGTCGCCTGTTACGGCACGGAGGGTTTTGGCGAGGCAGTCGAGGCATGTTTGTGCGAGGTGTTGTACGGGCAGGCCAGGCGGTCTCAGTCCTCCAACTGGGCTAAGCTGGGCGGGTGGTATTGTTCACCCGCCCTTTTTATTTTATTCTAAGTAAGAGGGGTATGAGG
>Ga0163203_1000250_pt1 | contig 14126 bp, 17 predicted proteins | sample PL_2010_330m_FD_113534 | JGI IMG/M metagenome (GOLD analysis project Ga0163203, IMG submission 113534) | Freshwater microbial communities from Powell Lake, British Columbia, Canada to study Microbial Dark Matter (Phase II) - PL_2010_330m | ecosystem: Environmental > Aquatic > Freshwater > Lake ... | reverse complement strand
CAAGTAGGAGGAATAAATATGGATTTTTATGAATATAGGATAGGTAAAGGGATTGACATAGAAAATATTTGGAGCATATTTGATGAAGGCAAGGGTTATATTGAAAAGTATAAATCTATGGAAGTTTATGCTCTGCGCTTACAATTTGATTCTGCTTTAAACCTTCCTCTTTTTGATCACGAGGCTATATCGAAAACAGTAAAAAGTCTATTCCATGATTTGAAAAAAGAATGTTTACCCGAATCAGAATATGATCACTTTGGCCCCATATTTCTTTATGAAATAAATCGAGGTTCAGCTATATGGACTTTTGTAGCAGAGCTTAAACCGCTTCTAATCTTAAGCACCGTTCTTAGCATTGCTCTGATATGGAGAAAATACGAAGGGCAAAGCACGGATAATCTTAACAAAAAGATAGACTATATTCGAAAATTATATCCTCGCGCTCCAGTTTTAGATATTCAAGATTTCACACACGCATGGACAGCTATTGGAAGAAAAAAAGTTTTAAAACGATTGGCTGAGCAAGGGCTAAAAAGTATAAAAATATCTAAACAGCCATTTAAAGGACAAAAAGATATCGAAGTAATAGATGTATCAGCAATTATTGAAGATAATGATTAATATTACGCAGAGCTATGAAATTTAATCCAAAATACACGATAACAGATAAGATTACCAATAACCTCACAACAATCGCGTCTGCGTGCGAGATTAATAAAACAGGTGTTAAATGTCAGTGATAGTATATCTGGATGAAAGCGGCGATCATTCACTTGAGCTTGTTGACAAGGACTTTCCATTTTTTGCCCTTGCGATGTTTATTTGCGAGGAAAAGATACATAACCATAAGATTTCTCCAGCGATTAATCAATTCAAAATGGATTTTTTCGGGCACGAGGCAGTTATCATTCATTCACGGGATATACGCAAAGCTCAGCGGGATTTTGGTATTCTTACTAACCCGGCTAAACGCGAGGAGTTTTATAGAAAATTAAATCAAATAATGTCGAATTCGGACTATCAATTGATAGTTTCTGTGATAAAAAAGCAGGATCATAAGGAAAAATATGGTATATTGGCAGAGAACCCGTATGATCTGGCAATGATATTTTGTATGGAGAGACTTTTACCTTTACTTGAAGAGAAGAAACAACCGGAGTCCAGCTTATTGCGGAAAGCCGCGGTAAAAAAGAAGATAACGATTTAATGTTAAGTTTCTTAAGAATTGCCAGCCAAGGTACCAACTATATTCCGGCAGAACGATTTAAAAAGATAGATTTCAAACTGAAATTTGTTCCCAAGATGATGAATGTGGTAGAGACGCAATTGGCGGATTTAGCAGCCTATCCGGTTGCTCGGTATATACATAATCCTAATAAGCCGAATCCCGCATATGATATCATAAAGACAAAATTTTACAGGGGTAAAGGATGGATACAGGGATTAAAAATATTCCCATAAAAACAAAAAGCTCCGATTTACATCAGAGCTTTTTGCCGACCGGGAATCCCCAGTCCCTTGAATCAAACCCTACACAAAGTATACATGAAAGAACGCTGTTTGTCAAACGAAATTTTAACCCAATTTTATAAAACCGCTCCTGTAGCGGCGAATGGTCATTTTGATAACTAATTGACAAAATTGATGTTGTGAAATTCAGCTGGTGTCAACATCGGGCAACCAAACATAAAAATATAGAAATTTCTCCTAAGTTTACGCAAGAGAAATTTCTATATTTTTATGTTTGGTCCTGAACAAAATTGCTGAAAGCAATTTTGTGAAGGGCCGCACATTCGAGTAGCACAGTAGCAGTAGCCGGGGCTTAAGCCCCGGCTACTGCTACTTCCGGATTTTACTTGAGCACAGCGGGCTCTAATGATATAATATACCGCTATGATCATATATGAGGATGTGCTGCGTGCCTTCCAGAAACAGCGGGTGAGATACGTAATTGTAGGAGGCATAGCCGTCAACCTTCTGGGGTCGCTACGGAATACCGCGGATATGGATATACTCGTAGAAATGAGCGACAAGAATCTGGCAAAGGTAGTGGGAATATTGAAAAAACACGGATACCGCGTAAAGCAGCCGGTTGACCCCATGCGAATAGCGGATAAAAAAACAAGAGAAGACTGGATAGATAATAAACACATGAAGGCGTTTAATTTCTATAAAGAAGACCAGTTAAAAGAAGTCGATATTGTCATAGATTCGCCCGTATCTTTCAAGGAAGCCAAGAAGGACAGCGTGCTGATAAAAGCAGGTATTACGCTCTCCGTTATTTCCATAGATAATTTGATAAAAATGAAAAAAAATACAGGTCGTGATGTAGATAAAATGGATATCAAAGAATTAAAAAAAATAAAAAAACTACAAAGAAGAGCTTAAAATGATTTTCAGCTGGGAGACCGAAGACAAACGCCTTTTGCGATTTATGAAGATTCGCCCAAAGAGGAAATTGGAGTGGCTTCTCGAGATGAATAAATTCGCACTTAAATTTTGGCCCAAAGAACAGAAGAAAAATTGGTATAAAAACCGTCATCAAAATACCTAACTAAAGGAGATGTTTGCTTGAAAAACATAGCAGCCGTAATACTTGCCGCCGGACGCGGAACAAGGATGAAATCTAATACGCCGAAGGTCCTGCACGAGGTGCAGTCAAGGCCGCTTCTCAGTTTTATACTGGAAGCGCTGGATGCGGCCGGCGTCGGTAAAAAAATTCTCGTTCTCGGATATAAGGACAAGAACGTAAAATCCGCATTTCCGGGAGTCGAGACGGTAATACAGGATAAACTTTTCGGCTCGGGCGATGCGGTAAAATGCGCAAAAAATCTTCTTTCATCCTTTAAAGGCGACATACTCGTCCTCTACGGCGATACGCCGTTTGTACGGGCCTCGACGATAAAAAAGCTTATAGAAAAGCACAAAAGTGAAAAAGCCTCCTGCACCCTTCTTTCGTCGGTCATGCCCGAGCCGGCGGGCTACGGAAGGATTTTGAGGGACGCGGATGAAAATATTATTAAGATAATAGAGGACACCGACGCCTCCATTTACGAAAAAATCATAAACGAAATAAACGTCGGGTGCTACTGTTTCAACAGGGAACATCTTTTTTCCTCGCTCGACCGGCTCAAAATGAACGCGAAAAAGAAAGAATATTACCTTACGGATATTGTCGGCGCCCTGCGCAAATCCGGCAGGAAAGTTGTTTCCGTACTTTCGAAAGATCCGGCGGAAGCCCTTGGCATAAATTCAAAACTTGATCTCGCGCGGGCGAACGATATAGCGAGAAAACGGGCCCTTGAACTTTTGATGCTGAAGGGCGTAACAGTCGTTGACCCCGGTTCCACTTTCGTGGATAAAGACGCGAAGATCGGAAGGGATACCGTAATACACCCGCACACTATTATCGAGGGCTCCGTTACCATAGGAAAAAATTGCCGGATCGGCCCCTTCGCGAGAATCAGGAAAAATACCCTTATCGACAATAACGTCGAAATCGGAAATTTCGTTGAACTCGTGAGAACGAAAGTTTCCTCCGGAACCAAGATAAAGCACATGACGTATTTAGGGGACGCGGAACTCGGCAAAAACGTAAACGTCGGCGCCGGCACGATCACGGCCAATTATGACGGCAAAAACAAAAACAAAACCATCATAGAAGACGGTTCCTTTATAGGCGTCGGCTCGATTTTTGTGGCCCCCGTCAGGGTGGGCCGCGGCGCGGTTGTGGGGGCCGGAAGCGTGGTAACTAAAGGCAAAGATGTGCCGGCGGGAAAAACCGTGGCCGGTATCCCTGCGAAAATACTTAATAGGGGGAGGAAGAGATGAGAAACGACAAGTTATCGATATTCGGCGGCAATTCAAATATCGCGCTCCTGGATGAGATCTGCAGGCTCCTGCGTGTAAAGCGCGGCGACGCCTTTGTCGGCAGATTTACCGACGGGGAGATACAGGTGAAGATAAACCAGAATGTCCGCGGCGACGATGTTTTCGTAATCCAGCCCACCTGTTTTCCCGCGAACGAAAACCTCATGGAACTTTTAATACTTCTAGACGCCTTAAGGCGCGCCTCCGCCGACAGAATAACGGCGGTCCTGCCGTATTTCGGGTACGCGCGCCAGGATAGAAAAGATCAGCCCCGCGTTCCGATAACCGCGAAGCTTATCGCTAATTTACTCAGCCGCGCCGGGGCATCAAGGGTATTGACCATAGATTTGCACGCGGGCCAAATACAGGGTTTTTTCGATATGCCGCTCGATCACCTCTATGCCGTCAGGACTTTTGTGGAATATTTTACCAAGAAAAACGTAGAAAATCTGGTTGTCGTCTCACCCGACGTAGGCGGCATAAAAATGGCAAGGGCCTACGCGAAGGACCTGAAAGCGGACCTTGCCATAGTCGATAAGCGCAGGATAAACCATACAAAAGCGGAAGTCATGAACATAATGGGCGAGGTAGAGGGGAAAAATGTCGTTATAGTCGACGACATAATAGCCACTGCCGGAAGCGTTACCGAGGCCGCTGCCGCTCTTAAAAACGCGGGCGCAAAAGATATATATGTGACCATAACACATCCGGTCTTGTGCGGCCCGGCCATGGAAAGGCTCGCCGCCTCACCCATAAAAGAACTCATAGTGACAAACACGATCCCGATAGAGGAAAGCAAGATGATAGGTAAAATAAAGGTGCTCAGTATTGCGCCGCTTCTGGGGAACGCGATAAAGAGAATTCACAACGAGGAGTCAATAAGTATATTATTTGAATGAGTCCAAGGGGGGTAAAAAAGCATGGAAAAAGTCATACTCAACGCCGAGATACGCGAAGAATTGGGAAAAGCCAGAGTAAAAGAACTGAGGAAATCCGAAATTATACCGGGAATTGTTTATAAGGGCGGGAAAGAATGTGTAAACCTTAAGATAAAATCCCGCGATTTATTCAATGTCCTGCATACCCCGGCCGGGGAAAATGTTTTGATAACCCTTAAAGTCAAGGGCGATAAAAAAAAGGCCGAAAGGGCATGCCTTATAAAGGAACTGCAGAGGCACCCGGTTAAGGAGAATATTTTACATATCGATTTGAATGAGATATCACTCACCGAAAAGATAAAGGTCAAGGTGCCGGTGCATCCGCATGGGGAGCCCGAAGGCGTCGTTAAGGACGAAGGCGTCCTCGAACACGTACTCTGGGAAGTGGAGGTGGAATGCCTGCCCACAGATATACCCGAGAAAATAGAGGTGGAAGTGGCGCCCATGAAGATCGGGGATATCGTTTACGTGAAAGACCTTACGGTGCCGCCGGTGGTAAAAATACTGAGCGACCCGGAGCTTACAGTTCTCTCCGTTAGCCTGCCTGCCAAAGAAGAAGTGCCCGAGGAGGTTCCGGCCGAAGAAGGTACTGAGCCGGAAGTCATAGCGAAGGGCAAGAAAGAAGAAGAGGAAGTTGAAGAAAAGGAAGCGCCGAAAGCGAAAAAAGAAGAAGCGCCTCCGGCCGCGAAGGAAGAGAAGAAGAAAGAGTAGCGTGAAATTAATCGTCGGCCTCGGCAACCCCGGCTTCAGATATAGAAACACGCCGCACAACGCAGGTTTTCTGGCCGTCAGGGAACTATCCAAAAGGCTCGGCATATCCGTAAGAAAAAAAATATGCAGGGGGCTGTTTGGCCGGGGTTCGGCCGGCGGCCAAAAGATAACCCTTTTTATGCCCGAGACCTATATGAATCTCTCCGGGGGCGCGGTCCGGGAAATCGCGAAGAAAGAAAAAGCGAATCCCGAAAACATCCTTGTCATTTGCGATGACATCGATTTGAAGCTCGGCTTCATCCGCCTCAGGGAAAAAGGCGGAAGCGCCGGCCATAAGGGGCTTGAGTCAATCATAAAAAGCCTCGCGACAAACTGTTTTCCGCGCCTCAGGATAGGAATAGCGAAAGACCGGAGGTGCGAAAACGTAACGGATTTTGTTCTGAAACCGTTCGGCTCCGCGGAAAAAGGAGCGCTAAAGGGCATAATAAAAGAGGCGTCCGAATGCGCCGTTACGTGGGCCGAAGAAGGCGCGGCAAGGGCCATGACGAGGTTTAACAAGCGCCAGGGGGACCATTAAACTTCTTGATTTTAGAGATAAGTTGTGCTAATATCTTGTGAACATTGAAAGGATAAAATATGCCGGAATACGAAGCGTTATTCGTTATTGATCCCGAAAAAGAAAAATCCATAAAAGAGATTACCTCAGGAATAACCGGCGTCATTGCAAAAAACGGCGGCAGCGTAATTAAAGAGGAAAACTGGGGCAAGCAGAGGCTGGCATACCCCGTCAAGAAAAGCGCGGAAGGAATATACTATAAGCTGGATTTTTCCGCGGATGCCTCGAAAATATCAGAACTTAACGGTAATTTTAAACTGAATGCGGATATTTTAAGGGTTATGATCACGGCAAAGAGGGGGAAGTAGAAATGGCTGCCAGTTTAAACAGGGTATTTCTTATCGGAAATCTTACGCGTGACCCGGAGCTGCGGTATGTGCCGAGCGGAACGGCTGTGGCGAATTTTGACATAGCCGTAAACAGAGTTTACTCCGCGCAGTCGGGCGAGAAAAAGGAAGAAACCTCTTTTATAAAGGTCGTGGTGTGGGCACGTCGCGCCGAAGTCTGCGCGGAATACCTCGGCAAAGGAAGCCCTGTTCTTGTGGAAGGCAGGCTTCGCTCGCGCTCATGGGAGACACAAGAGGGCCAGAAGCGAAGCACTATTGAGGTTGTGGCGAATAACGTTCAGTTTTTGAAGGGGGCTTCAAGGAAGGGCCCACAGGATTCTTCCCCGGCCGGCGCGAAGAAAATGACCGCCGAGGCATCCGGCGCGGGAGCGGAAGCAATTGACTTAAACAAAGAGGGCTCTCAGGGTACGGGCGCCGAAGAAATACCTTTCTGAGAGCGGAAGGAAAGAGGAAATGCTGAAAAAGAAAAAAGAAAAGACGCGCGGAAAAAAGAACGCGCTCAAAGGGCGCCGGCCGCGGACTTATATACTGAGAAAGAAAAAATGCCGGTTTTGTTTCGATAAAAATTTAAAAATAGACCATCTTGACCCGCAATTCCTGCGCAGATTTACGACGGAGCGCGGCAAGATAGTCCCTTCGAGAATTTCGGGTTCTTGCGCCAAGCATCAGCGAAAGCTTGCCAGGGCGATAAAAAGAGCCCGCAATATCGCGATTATGCCATACCTGGCGGAATAAAATGGAAGTAATACTTCTTAAAAATGTTGATAAGCTCGGCCGGGAGGGCGAAACCGTAAAGATAAAAAAGGGTTACGCCCGCAATTATCTTATTCCGAGAAAGATCGCCGCTGTTGCCACGCCGGGAGTGCTCAAAATCTTAGAGTCAAAGAAAAAGCGGGCGCAAAAAGCCGCGAAAAATGCCAAAAAAAGCGCAGAGGAGCTCGCCCGGACAATCGGGGGGATTTCCCTTACCATCACGGCGGAATCAGGCGTGAATGATACGCTTTTTGGAAGCGTTACCACTGACATGATTTTCCATGCCCTGCAGCACGAAGGCGTGCGCGTAGACAAGAAAAGCATCGATATTGAAGAGCCCATCCACAAGCTGGGTGTTTATAAAATCGGGATCAAATTGCACCCTGAGGTTAAAGCGGATTTACGGATCTGGGTAGTCAAAAAGTAAATGAGGCCATACGGCCGAATTTATCCTGAGCGTCCCGCAAGGACGCGAAGGATTTCAATTTAAGAGATTGCTTCGCCCTTGACATTGAAAACGCCAAGGGCTCGCAATGACAGGATGACGCCGGTGAAAGAATTAATCGATAAAATCCCGCCCCAAAACAATGAGGCCGAAATTGCGGTTCTGGGCTCGATGCTTCTGGACAAGGACGCCATAAACCGTACAATCGAGCTTCTGGAGGAAAACTCCTTTTACAAGGTTGCCCACAGACGCATATATTCCACCATCGTAAATCTGTATGACAAGAACAAGGCCATCGATCTCGTAACGCTCAGCGAAGAATTAAAAAAGAAAGGCGTCCTTGACGAGATCGGCGGAAGCGCCTATATCGCTTCTATCGCCTCCAGCATACCCACTTCGGCCAATATAGAGCATTACGCGAGAATTGTGAGGGAAAAAGCCATCTTGCGAAACCTTATATCCACGGCCACCCAGATAGTGTCCGAGAGCTACGATAACATCACCACTATAGATGAACTTCTGGACAAGGCCGAACGCATGATCTTTGACATTACCACCAATAAAGTGGAGACGCAATGCGCCTCGATAAAAGATGTCATAAAAAGCAGTATCGAAACGATCGATAATCTGTACCAGAGAAAAGAAAGCATTACCGGCATTGCCACGGGGTTTCATGACTTCGATGTCATGACCGCGGGCCTGCAGAAATCCGACCTCATAATCGTGGCCGGCAGGCCCTCAATGGGCAAAAGCGCCCTTGTAAGTTGTATTACTGAGCACGTAGGCGTTGTCGAAAAAAAGCCCATCGCTTTTTTCAGCCTGGAAATGTCAAAAGATCAGCTTGTCCAGAGGATGCTGTGCTCCCACGCGCGCGTAGACTCGCATAAAGTAAGAACAGGATTTCTTTCGCAATCCGATTGGCCCAAGCTCGTAAGCGCCGCCGGCAAGCTCTCAGCGTCGCCTATTTTTATAGACGATACGCCCAGCATATCAGCGCTTGAGTTAAGGGCTAAGGCGCGCCGCCTGAAGGCCCAGTATGATATCGGCCTGATTGTCGTGGATTACCTGCAGCTTATGCAGGGTTCGAAAGGCGTAGAAAACAGGCAGCAGGAGATTTCCGAAATTTCACGTTCCCTTAAAGCCCTGGCCAGGGAACTAAGGGCTCCTCTAATAGCTGTCAGCCAGCTTTCGCGCGCCGTTGAGCAAAGATCTGACAGGAGGCCTCAGCTTTCCGACCTGAGGGAAAGCGGCGCCATCGAGCAGGACGCCGATGTTGTCGTATTGCTGTTGAGAGAGGAATATTATAATCCTACCGAAGAGAATAAAGGCATTGCCGAGATCATCATCGCAAAGCAAAGAAACGGTCCTGTCGGCACGCTGAAACTTGCCTTTATCAGCGAACATACAAGGTTCGAGGATCTCGCCCGCCAAGAGGAGTATTGATGGGGACAGGTTTCTTTACGATACTGAGCCGGACAGTAAAAGGCGTTCCTTTGGTAATGCTGTCACTTTTTTTATTAAGCGCCGCTGCCCGGGCCGAGCAGCCCGACGCGGGGCGTAAACTTGTCTTTGATATCCGCGTAAAAGGCAATAAGGCCATAAGTTCCGCCACCGTACTCGCAAAGATCAAAACAAAGCCCGGAATTCCTTTTTCGCAGGAAGTCGCAAACGAGGATATCAGGCGCCTCTACGCGCTTGGCTATTTTACGGATGTCGCCATTGATGTGGAAGATTACGAGGAAGGCATAATGGTGACCATCATAGTGGAGGAGAAGCCCGTTATAGAAAAAATTGTCTTTGAGGGCAGCAAAAAAATACGACCCAACCGCCTGAAAAAAATTATGCAGCTGAAAGAAGGGGATATGCTTAATTTCAGCAAGCTGTCGGAGGATGTTTCCGGCATAAGGTCTTTTTATGAAAAAAGCGGCTTTCATCGCGTTAAGGTCAAATACGAGCTGGAGAAGGACGAAGAGCTTAATCAGGTCACGATAAAAATGAAAATAGACGAGAGCGCGCGTATAAGGATAAAGCGTGTCCGCGTGGAAGGAAATAAAACCGTCAAAAAGAAAAATATTCTGGAACTTATGCAGACGCGGCCGGCATGGCTTTTAAGAAGGGGCTATTTCGACGATGAAACCTTTGAAAACGACCTGGCTAAAATAAAGTCCTATTACAATGACCTGGGCTTCCTGGATGTTTCCATTACGCCGAAGTTTGATTACGAGGAAGAAAAAGGCGTCATGTATGTAACCGTCGAAATCAACGAGGGTCGGCGCTATTTTGCGGGAAAGATCTTTATCGAAGGAAATACGGTTTTCACGGAAGAGGAAATCAGGGAAAAGCTTTCCCTGAAGCCGGGAGATCCTTTCAGCTACACGAAGCTTAGAGCCGACATAGAGAGCTTAAGGGCATTTTATTACCATAAGGGCTACATGAACGCCGAAATTGCCGTAGACAGGGCCCTCGAGCCAAACACGCAAAACATCGATATAATCTTCAGCGTAGACGCAAAAGACACTGTTTATATAGGCAAGATCAACATAAAGGGCAATACCAAGACAAAGGACATCGTGATACGCCGCGAGCTCAGGGCATATCCGGGCGAACGTTTTGACGGCGACAAGATAAGGCGGAGCAAGGAAAGGCTTTATAATCTGGGATTTTTCGAAGACATCTATTTCGAGACCGAACGCACCGACAAGCCCGATGTGAACAATCTCGAGGTCAGCGTCAAGGAGACAAAAACGGGTGAATTTGCTTTCGGCGGCGGCTACAGCTCCGTTGACGAATTCATAGGTTTCGTGCAGCTTTCGCAGAAGAACTTCGACCTTCTGAACGTCCCTTATTTTACCGGCGACGGGCAGCACCTCACGTTAAAGGCGGATATAAGCACCGTAAGATGGGATGCTGATATTAGCTGGACGGAACCGTGGATATTGGATTACCCTCTTTCCTTCGGATTTGACGGGTATCATAGGACGCATTTAAGGAGGACGGAAGTTGGCTACGGATATAAAGAAGCGCGCACAGGCGGGGACCTTAGATTCGGCAAGGAATTTCTGGAATATTTTAACGGAAATCTGATGTACAAGCTGGAGCACGTGGACATATCGGATGTATCGGCGGAAGCGTCGCAGGATTTGCGCGACGAAACAGGCAAAAATTGGCTGAGCAGCCTTTTATTGGGAGTCGGGTTTAATAATGTCGACAACGTCTTCAGCCCGACGCGAGGATTCAGCGCCGGGGCCTCCCTGGAAAACTCAGGGGGGTTTCTCCTCGGGGACAAAAATTTTGTTAAAGGCTATGTATATGGCAGCTTCTACTATTCTCCTTTCGAAAAAATCGTGCTGGAACTAAAGGCCAGGGCCGGCCTTTCAGACAGCTACGGCAGCAGTAAAAAAGTGCCCATTTATGAAAGGTTCTACGCCGGCGGCGCCAATACTATAAGGGGCTACAAGGAAAGAAAGGTGGGCCCGAGAGACGTCTCCTCCAATGACCCCCTGGGAGGCGAGTCGCTTCTTATCGGTAACGCGGAGGTCACCTTTCCCATATATGAGAAGGTGATAAAAGGCGCGGTGTTTTATGACGTCGGTAACGTCTGGGAAAAGGCGCGTAATTTCGCGAGCGGCAATTTTAAACAGGGAGCGGGCGTAGGCGTCAGGGTAAAAACGCCCATAGGCCCGGTAAAGCTGGACTGGGGCTACCCCTTAAACAACAATCACGACGATGAACGGCAAGGTGAGTTTTATTTTTCCGTGAGTCATGGGTTCTGATCTTATAACAAAGGAGGAAGGCAATGTGTAGGAAGATTTTGGGGGTGCTGGTCCTGGTATTTTGCATGACTTTATCCGTAAGCGTTTTCGCCAAAGAGATGAAAGTAGGGTGCCTGGCCATGCGCAAGGTTTTTTATGAGTACAATAAGACGAAAGAGTTCAACCAGAAGCTTGAAAAGGAAGACGCGCAGGTAAAAAGCGATATCGAAAAGAAGACCCAGGAGTTGAGAAAAATAAGAGATGAAATAGACCTCTTGAGCGAGGAAGCGAAAGAAAAAAGGGAGCCGGAGTTAAGGCAAAAGATAAAAAACCTCGATGATTTCAGGAAGGGAAAAATCGAAGAATTCCTGAGGAGGAAAGACGAAATGTTCAAGGAGATCAGGAAGGATATCATGGATGAGGCAAAAGCCTACGCGACGAAAAACGGATACGACCTTTTGTTCGACAACGCGATATTCGTGTATTCCGCGGAAAAATTCGATATCACGAATGCGATCGTAAAAGAACTGAATAAATGACCCCACGCTTACGTGCGGGGAATGCTACAGGCGCGAACCTGCAGTCCGAACAGATATGGCAAAAAAAAACGAAATAACCCTCAATGAGCTTGCCGGGCGCATCGACGGTAACCTTGTAGGCGGGGGCAGTGTAACCGTAGGCAATATACGCGATATAGAAGAAGCCGGAAGCGGGGACCTGGCCTTTGTCTTCAGTAAAAAAGCCGCGCCGCTTCTGGAGAAAACGAAAGCAAGCTGCGTTGTTGTCCCTGCTGATACAGGTGAGGCCCCCGTCCCCGTCATTAAATGTAAAAATCCCAATCTCGCGTTTAAAAAAGCCGTGGAATTGATCATGCCCGGGGCAATTTCACATCCGAGCGGGATCTGCAAAAGCGCTTTCCTGGGTAAAAATGTTAAACTGGGCCGTGACGTTGCCGTCGGAGCTTACGCGTGTCTGGAAGACGGCGCGGAAATTTCCGACGGAACAGTTATTTACGCGCACTCTTATGTGGGGCCTTCGGTAAAGATCGGCAAAAACTGCATTATTTATCCCAATGTCACCGTGCGCGAAAACTCGAAAATAGGCGACAGGGTAATTATCAATTCCGGCTGCGTTATCGGAGGCGACGGTTTCGGCTACGAAAGAACGTCAAGAGGCCATGAGAAGATTCCGCACATAGGCGATGTCATAATAGAGGACGACGTTGAGCTGGGCGCGTGCGTTACCGTGGACAGGGCGAAAATCGCGCATACCAGGATAGGGCAAGGCACCAAGATCGACAATCTCGTGCAGGTAGCGCACAATGTAACCATAGGCTCCAACTGCATAATCGTTGCCCAGTCCGGTATTTCGGGGAGTGTAAAAATCGGTAACAACGTTATGATGGCGGGGCAGACGGGCCTTGTTGACCATATCGAAATAGGCGACAATGCGATGATAGCCGCCCAGGCGGGCATTATGAAATCCGTGCCCCCCAATACAATAATGTGGGGCAGTCCCGCAAGGCCCCTTAGAAAAATCAAAAAAATGTATGTCCTGTTCGGTAAACTTCCGGAAATCTACAAAAGGCTTTTGGCCGTCGAAGAAAAACTCAAGGCCAAATAACTACGTTGGAAGCACAGAAAACAATCAAAAAAGAATTTTCACTGGAAGGAAAAGGCCTTCAGACCGGAAAGCCGGTAAAAGCCGTTTTCTATCCCGGAAAAGAGGACGAAGGCATAATTTTTGTAAGAAAAGACCTGAAGGAAAACCCGTCGGCGCGGCTTAAGGACCTGTTAAATTTCGATACCGACAGGCGTAGCAAAATCGGCTTCGGATCGGGGGAATATGTGGAAACGGTCGAACATGTCCTTGCGGCGCTCTGGGGCGCCGGGGTCGATAATATAAAGATCGAGCTGGACGGCCCCGAGATGCCCGCACTCGACGGAAGTTCCCTCGGATTTTTCGAAGCTTTTATGAAAACCGGCATAGAAGAGCAAAGCGCCGCGAGGGAATTCGTAAATATTAAAAGCCCGATTTGGGTAGAAGATAAAGAATCTTTTCTTGGCGTGTTTCCTTCAAGTGGCTTCAAGGTTTCCTATGTCCTGGAGTACCCCGCCCGCGCTATCGGCAGGCAGTTTTTCTCGGGCGCAGTTACGCCGGAAGTTTTCCGGAGAGAAATCGCGCCGGCGAGGACGTTTTGCCTCAAGCAGGAGGCGCAAGCCCTCCTGAAGCAGGGTTACGGAAAGGGCGCGGACCTCGAAAATACGCTGGTCATGGATGAAGAAGGCCCGATGGACAATGTATTAAGGTTTCCCGATGAACCGGTAAGGCATAAGGTGCTGGACCTGATAGGGGATCTGTATCTTTTGGGCCGGCCGCTGAAAGGAAGGGTGGTCGCCGTGCGAAGCGGTCATAAACTTAATCTGGAACTGGTGAGATTGCTTCGCCTGTGATCCGTGTCATTCCGAGGCCAATGCGTTTTTGTCATTCTGAGGAGGCGACGAAGAATCTTTACGTTAAGATCCTTCGGCTCCTTCGGAGCCTCAGGATGACAGGGTGGCCGCTCAGGATGACAATAGAGGGACGCTCAGGATGACAGAGAATTACGCCCTCGTAATGACAAGACATAAGGAGACGATATGAAAGTAAACATGGATATAAACGAAATCAAAAAATACCTGCCGCACAGGT
>Ga0163203_1000249_pt1 | contig 14141 bp, 12 predicted proteins | sample PL_2010_330m_FD_113534 | JGI IMG/M metagenome (GOLD analysis project Ga0163203, IMG submission 113534) | Freshwater microbial communities from Powell Lake, British Columbia, Canada to study Microbial Dark Matter (Phase II) - PL_2010_330m | ecosystem: Environmental > Aquatic > Freshwater > Lake ... | reverse complement strand
GTCGAAATCCCCGAGTTCGACGAGCTCGGCGACGATGAGGGCAGCGACGGCGCGAAACCCGAACCCCGCACCATAACCCTGCGCGAGGGCGAGGATATCCTCGTGCAGGTCGTCAAGGATGCGTTTGCCGAAAAGGGCGCGCGCCTGACCTCATTCGTGTCCGTTCCCGGACGGAACCTGGTCTACTTTCCCAACGCGCAGCGCGTCGGCATCTCGCGCCGCATCCACGAACGGCGCGATCGCAACCGCCTGCGTGAGGCCGCGCGCCGCTTCAAGTCGCCGCACGCGGGCCTCATACTCCGCACCGCGGCCGCAGAAGCGACCAACGAGGACCTGGCGGCCGAGTTCCGGGCCTTGGAGGCGACTTGGGAGGAAGTGCGCCGCAAGGCCGAGATCGCCCATTCCCCGTCCCTGCTCTACGAGGAGCCGCAGATCGGGGTCAAACTCGTCAGGGACCTCCTTGGTCCCAACGTCGACAAGATGATAGTCGACTCCGAGGACCGGTATCAGGAGATTCTCGACTACATGAGCCGCATCGCGCCGCACCTGAAGCGCAAGGTCGAGTTCTACAGCGACGAGGTGCCGCTGCTCGAGCAAACCGGGGTCGAAGCCGAACTGGAACGCATCTTCCAGAAACGCATCTGGCTCAAGTCCGGCGGGTTCATCACCATCGACCAGACCGAAGCGATGGTCGCGATCGACGTGAACACCGGCCGCTCGGCCAAGGAGGATGACCCGGAGCGCTTGATTCTATCGACCAACCTCGAGGCCGCCGCCGAAATCGCCCGCCAGATTCGGCTGCGCGACCTTGCCGGGCTACTGGTCCTCGACTTTATCGACATGGAGGACCCGAGGAACATCGAGAAGGTGATTGCCGAGCTCAGGCTCCAGCTTTCCAACGACCGGGCCAAGGCCGACTACTCGAAGATGAGCCGGTTCGGCCTCTTGGAGATGACGCGCGAGCGTACGCGGCCGGGCATGATGTGGTCGATGCAGGAGACCTGCCCGACCTGCAAAGGCTCGGGCCGGGTCCGTTCCCGTCCCGAAATCGCTATGAAGATCGAGCGGGCGATTGTCTCCAAGCTGCCCAAGCTGCGCGGCCGCAAGCTCAGGATTGTCGCGGCTCCGGCCCTGACCGACTTCCTCACCACCGAGTGGTACGACCGCCTGAGCGAGTTCGCCAAGCGCTACGAACTGGCGATTGACGTGAAGATCGACTACCAGCTCCAGCCGACCGACTTCAAGCTGCTGACCGAGGCGCTGTAGCTACCGGCCGATAAGAAACGGGAGTCCCGAGCTTTCCGAGCCCGGGACTTCCAGTACTTTGGTGCGGCTCGAGAGCCCGCTCACGATTCTAACCTGAGATTTCGGCACGCGCAGGGACTCCGCCACGGCCTTCACGACCGCCTCGTTCGCCTTGCCGTCCCGAGCCCGTGCCATTACTGAAACGAGCAGGGAGCCGTCCGGCTCCCTGCTCACTTTCTCTTCGTGCGCACCCGGTTTGACTCTGATGCGAAGACGCATCAGGAGGTGGCCTAGTGATCCAGTGGCCTAGTGGTCAAGTGGTCAAGCGCCGGATTTCCGCTTCCTCACTTGACCTCTGGACCACTTTCCGGCTCGACCACTATCCGACTGGTTTGAACCCGTCCTTGTACCGGTCGAGCAGTTCGGCCCGCTTGCCGACGTTCCAGCTCGAGACCGTTGAGAAGTACCCGGTCACCCGCGTGATGAAGTCGACCTCGGACGAGCTGCAGTACGGACAGATGTCGTTCAGGCCCCGGCTGGTCCGCTGGCAGTTTTTGCAGATCGTGAACTCGGGCGAGAACGCAATCTGGGCGTTGCGTGTGTGGTGAAAGGTCTTGAGCACGAAGTTGGCAATCGCTTCTTTCGGCGGCCGCGCGTCGGCCAGCCACACGTGGGTCAAAGCGCCGGCTTCAATCATGTCGTGGCATTTGCCCTCGCGGTACACCCGGTCAATCGGGTCGATCGGGGAGCTGACGTTCAGGTAGGTCGAGTTCGTATAGTAGGCCGAGCCGTCCTCGATGCTGCCTTTGACGACCTGCAGGGCGCTGTCCCGATAGTGACCGAAGTCGAGCTGGGCCAACCGGTACGCGGCTGACTCGGCCGGGGTCTGCTCGAGGACGAACCGCATATCGTGCTGCTGCGACAGCCGGCGGCACTCTAGGTTCAGGAACGCCATCACCTTCAAGCCGAACCGGAACGCCTCGTCGTCCTCGTGCAACTCCCGGCCCAGATGGTACTGCACGAGCTCGTTTAAGCCCAGCACGCCAACCAGGTAGGTCACCCGCTTCATGCGCAGGTACTCTTCGCCGTCCAGCTTCATGGTCAGGAGCGCGAGCGGCCCATCGTCCTTGAGCGCGAGCAGCTTGTCGATGAACACCTTCTTCTGGAGGTGCGCCTTGACTGCGAGTTCGATGTCGCGCCGCAGCCGCTCGAACAGCTTGGTGTCGTTGTGGTTCGCGACGTACGCCGCGCGCGGCAGGTTCAACGTGACGTTCTGCAGGGCGCAGTAGCGCATCTTCCATGGAGTCAGCGCGTCGCGCAGATCCGACTCTTCGAGCTTGAACGACAGGCGGCAGCACTCGCTGATTTTCGCGGTGTTGCCCCGGTCGAACACGAAGTAGGTGTTCCCCTTTTCCGTAGCCACTTCCGAGATATGGTACAGGAAATCCTGCCAGCCCGGCGTCGAAAAGAACCGCTCGGTCATGTGCACCAGCGGCTTCGGGAAAAAGAACGGCCGGCCCTTGGCATCGCCTTCCTTGTACACGTCGAACATCGCCCAGACGAAACGCTGCGCCGCTTTCATGTAGTCGCCGTACTTCCGACCCGTGTACTCGCCGCCCGGACCGATGGCCTCGACGCCTTCAAAGTGCGCGGGCACTTCCCAGTACAGGTTGATGTCCGAGAAGATGGCCTGGCCGCCGCGGGCGACATTCTGCTGCGAGTACTCGAATATCAACATCTGGGCGAGCTGGTGCAGGTCGTGGTCGTTCATCCCTTCGGTGAACGGCGCGAAGAAAAGGTTGACGGCGTCCCAGCCGATTGCGCCCGCGAAATGGCCCTGCAGCGCGGCCGAGAACTTCACCATGTGCGCGAGCAGGGTTTCCGGGTGCTTGGCCGGGTGCGCCATCGACAGCGCGTTGGGCAAGGACAGCCCGAACTTCTTCACGTACTCAAGCGACTGGCCCGAGCAGTACGGCCGGTTGATGAACCCAAGGTCGTGAAGGTGAATGTCGCCGCGGGTGTGCGCGTCGGCCACGTCCGCATCGAAGACCATCGAGAGCGCGAACTGCTTGAGCGTCCGCTCGGCGATGGTCATGTTCGTCGCTTCCGGGTTGTGCGGCACGTTGGCGTTCTCGCGGTTCTTGAACAGCATCATCCGCTCGACGTCGTACGCCGGCATGCCGAGGCGCGCATGGCGCTTGTAGTGCTCGACCAGACCGCGCTCGACCAGCTTCGAGTTCACCAACTCCCGGACCAGCGACGACGTTACCTCTTTCACCCCGGAATTGACGACGATGCCTTCGACCTCGAGCGCGATCTTGTCGGCCTCGGCCGCATCGAGATTCGTCTCCCGCACGAGCGCCCGCGAAATCCGGGTCCGGTCCCATCCGGCAATCGTCTCGCCGCTTGTCTGCACGAACAATGCGAGATCGGTCGCTTCCTTCTTGCCGGCCAGCAGCTTCTTGATGCCCTCGCGATTGGTCCCTCGGCGCTGTCGGGCGCGCTTCTCACGGTAGAGTATGAAGGACTTCGCGGTTCGCGCGTGGCCGTTCTTGATCAATACCTTTTCGACCGCGTCCTGTATCTCCTCGACCTTGGGCACGTGGTCCCCGCGTAACTCGCGCAAGTACCGACAGACCTTGTGCGCGAGTTCCTCGGCTCGGTCCCGGTCTTCCCCGCCGACCGAATGGGCGGCCTGGAAGATCGCGTTCCTGATCTTGGTGACGTCGAACTCGACTCTTTCGCCGGTCCTCTTCTCGACGTGGCGAAAGAAGTCGACCACCGGCTCCGCTTTGTTCACGGCACCGGTCGACTGCTCTACCTTGGTTTCCACTTCCGGCACTCTTCCTCCTCTAGGTTCTGCTCTGGCTCTCTCCGCCAACGCACAAAGACACGCGACTCCGTACCCGGGAGGACAAGACGCCTGCCACAGCATTACCGACCCTGACCTTGATTGATTTCGCGTCCTTGTGCTTCATTTCTTCAGATTCTTCAATTCCTCTACGAAATGCTCCGGACTGTCAAACTGGCGATACACCGAGGCGAAGCGCACGTAGGCAACCGGGTCGAGCGCGGAAAGGCGCTCAAGCACCAGCTCGCCCAGTTCCTGTGACGACACCTCCAGACGGGAGTCCTCGCCCAGCTTGACGTCCACTGAATCTACCAATTTCTCCATGTCATCGCGACTGATTGGCCGCTTGCGGCACGCCAGAACGACCCCGGCCAGTAACTTCCCGCGGTCATAGGGCTCCCGCGCCCCATTCCGCTTGATGACCATCAGCGGCGTCCGTTCCACGTACTCGTAGGTCGTGAACCGGCTGCTGCACTTGGCGCACTCGCGCCTCCGCCTGACCGCCGCGCCGTCACGCGCGGGCCTCGAGTCGAGGACCCGGTCATCGTCGTTGCCGCAAAACGGACACTTCATATAGTAGCTTCACACCATCTTAACGTACAATCGCTGGTAGTCAATACTGAATGATACCATCCCTGCGATTCGACAACTGCTTGCCAATACGTCACTTACAACAGCAACGTCCGCAGAGCACCCGATTACACCTGACGAGCAGCCCACCTCTTAACTCGCTCTGGATACCAGTCAAGACTGCGGCCCCGCCGGCTTATCCACAAGGTTATCCACATATTGTTAACAACCTGTCTAGCCATTGTCAAACCCCAGATGGTCGTAACCCGTCACCATCACAGGCAGAACTACTCCTTCGCGCCGAATACGCAATCCCCTGCCTTTCTCGACGCGTCCGATTCTGGTCACCTTGACACCGCTCACAATACCAGGCAACCGGTGCCGGCTGGTCAAAAGAAGCTCATAATCCTCCCCCGCCCCCAACGCGAAGTCAATGGGGTCAAGGCCCTTTTCCGCGCAGAACCTGCTCACGCCCGACCGGACCGGCAGCACCTCGGCATCCAGCACGATTTTCACCCCGCTCATGTCGCACAGATGCCTCGTGTCGGTCCCAAGCCCGTCCGACGTGTCTATCATACCGTGAATATGCGACTTAACCGCCTGCATCACCCTCAGCCGCGGTATGGGCCGCAGATGCCTGCGAACCAGAGGAAGACACCAATCGCTCCTCGCCATTCGCCATCCGCTTCCCGCCTTCCGCTGTCCGCTTCTCCGATTCTGACTCTTGGTCTCTGGCTTCTGACTTCTGACTTCATCCGCCAGTATCACCCTTCCTGCTTCCGCGCTCCCCAGGTATCCCGTGACGTATAGGCTATCCCCTGCCATGGCCCCGCTTCTGAGCTTCGGCGCGCGTGTCTTCCCGGTCACGGTCAAAGCCAACAGTAACCTGTCGGCGGCGATGGTGTCACCGCCCGCCACCTCGCACCCCATTTCCACACACACGCTCTCAATGCCGGAGTACAACTGACGGACCGCCTTTCGCGTTTCGGCACTCGCCGCTCGCCTTCCGCCAATCTGCAATCTGCAATCTGCAATCTGAGATCTGAAATCGCTCGGTAGCGCGAGAGCAACGAGCACTGCCTCCGGCTCGGCCGCCATCGCCACAACATCCGATATCGCCCCGCAGGCACAGCGCTCCCCGACCTGACTCGGAGTCATGTATGAAAGGTCGAAGTGCACGCCCGCGGCGTAAGAGTCGGTCGTAATGACGGTCCCGTCCTGCAACACGGCCGCGTCGTCGCCGATGCCGAGCCGCACCCGACCGCGGCTCTTCACAGTCCGCTGGATGACTCGAATGAGTCCGTCTTCTGAGAGCACGTGATGAATCACATCAAGCCTCGTTTCAGCTTACGACGCGCCGGTCCCAAGTCAACCGCGCCCCGCAGTCCGAGGGCCCCAAGCCCTGCCGATCTGACGCACTGCCGGGACGGCAGAGCTTGACTAGTCGGCTGCGGACATGTTACGCTTGTGCTGGTTCCCGGAGACAGGAGTATTGACGATCATGAGCCGAATCCAATGCTCAGTGGTGGTCGCGGCTGTGTACGCGACCGCCGTGTCCAGCTTCGTATCTGCCCTGCCTGCGGCCGACACAATCCGCGACACGCCCAACCATAACATCCAGTACGGCGTGGCGGGGATCAAGGGCCGTGTCCTCGACAAGGGCTACTACGTCATCAACTACAGCGACCACTGGCGTATCCCCTACTGGTCTGCCTATCATTTGACCGCTGAGGACCTCAAGGGAACAGCAAAGCGCAAGAGCAGTTTCCGGCCCGACCTTGAGGCCCCGGTGAAGGCCCGGTCCACACTTAGGGACTACAGGGGAAGGACCTTCGACCGAGGCCACCTTGCCCCGGCCGGGAATTTCACCCGCAGCAAGGAAGCGATGGCCGCGACTTTCGTGCTGTCGAACATGAGCCCGCAGTACCCGAGCACGAATCGGGGAATCTGGCGGGACCTCGAAGGTCAGATTCGTGACATGATCAAAGACGTGGGCGAAGCTTGGGTCGTAACCGGCGACGCGTTCATGGGCAAAGACAGCCAGGCGGCGAATCCGAAGACCTGGATTAAGCGGGACAGACAGAACCGCGTGGCCGTACCCACGCACCTGTTCGACGCAATCCTGACCAGGGACGCCAAAGGTCGGTGGTGCGCATACGCGTTCCTGGTCCCGAACCAGCCGACCAAGAACCCTGACCCCACGTCCAAGTACCGGCTCGCGGTTGATCGTCTCGAGCAGATAACCGCCTTTGATTTCTTCGTGGGTCTCGACACTGCGCTGCAGAACCGGATCGAGTCCAGAGTACCCGCGTGGCCGTGGTGAGGCGGACTCCGCCCGCTTCGGCTTCCTGGAGTCGCGGGCGGACACACTCCTTCCTCGCTTGCTTGACTCTCCCCTCTTTTTGGCCATACTGACGCGTTGACCATCACCGAGTTCCAGCAGCTCATCCGTGACATCTACTTCGACAAGGACAGCCGGCGCGGCAGGGACGGAACGTTCCGCTGGCTGGTCGAGGAGACCGGTGAGCTTGCCCGGGCAATGCGCAAGGGCGACCGACCCAATCTGGAAGAGGAATTCACGGACGTGTTCGCGTGGCTCTCGAGCCTAGCCACGCTCGAGGGCATAGATATGGAAGCGGCCTGCGCAAAGTACGCCAATGGCTGCCCGAAGTGCCACGAGATGCCGTGTCAGTGTCCGGAGCAACCGCCGGAAGGCTGACGAGGAGCGGAAGCCACGAAGACACCGGCCAACCAAACCAAGGAGTGATCATATGAGCGTGTTGCTGGTTTTGATTCTGGCGGTCGGCATCAGCCCGCCGGGAGCGGTGACCGCGCGCGACAAACCCAACGATGCGGGCCACAGCATCATCGTGAGCTGGGAACCTGGGGGCGACGCCGAAAGCCTCACCGGGTACGATGTCCTGCGCGCCGACGCGGCCGGGGTCGAGTCGTTGGTCGGCACGGCCAAGCCGGCGCACACTCGGTACGAAGACGACGGCGTGCCCGACAATCGGCCGTTCAGCTACCGCGTGGTGGCGCTGGCCGACACCCTGCGTGCGCCGTCGGAACTGTCGAACGTCGCGGTGAGCCGGGGGCAGTGGTTCAACACGAACCGGTTGAACGTACTGATCGGCTTCGCACTGTTCGCCGGCCTTGCGTTCTATTTCATCGGCCACGCCCGGTCGGGAAAGAAGCTGTTCATCCGCCGGATCGCCGGGCTGGACGCGGTCGAGGAGGCGGTTGGCCGGGCGACCGAGATGGGCCGGCCGATACTTTTCGTGCCCGGGCTGGCGGGCATCAGCCAGATATCGACCATCGCCGCGCTCAACATCCTGAGCGAGGTGGCGAAGAAAACCGCCCAGTACGGCACCGACCTGCTGGTGCCGAACCGCGACCCGATCGTCTACACGGTGGCGACCGAGATGGTCAAGGAAGCCTACGCCGAGGTCGGGCGGCCGGATGGGTTCAAGAAAGACAACGTTTTCTTCGTGTCCGACAACCAGTTCGCCTTCGCCGCAGCGGTGGACGGCATCATGGTGCGCGAGAAGCCGGCGACCAACCTGCTGATGGGGATGTTCTGGGCGGAGTCGCTGATCCTGGCGGAGACCGGGGCGGCGACCGGCGCCATCCAGATCGCCGGCACCGACTCGGTACACCAGCTGCCGTTCTTCATCACCGCCTGCGACTACACGCTTATCGGCGAGGAGCTCTACGCCGCCTCGGCCTACCTGTCGCGCGACCCGGTGCTGCTGGGCTCGCTCAAGGCCCAGGACTGGGGCAAGATACTCATCCTCGGCATCCTGCTGGCCGGATCGGCGCTGCTGCTGCTGAGCGGCGTCAAGGGCTGGGATGCGCTCGAGGCGGTCCACGGGTTCTTCAACGTCGGCTAGGAGGCGATGATGAAACAGACAATACCCAGGCTGCTCTGCCTCGTGGCCGGCGTCGTGATGATCATCCAGTTCTTCATCCCCCACGCGGTATCGGAGACGATCTTCTCCGAGTCGCTGCGCTGGGTGCGGATCATCTCGGCGTTCGCACTGGTGCTCGGGGTCAGGTCGGTGGTCTTCCACCACGGGGTGAAGGTCCGCCGCAAGGCGGCGGGCTGGGGCTACTCGGTCGTAACCCTGGTCGGAATGACGGTGATGGCGGCGGTCGGACTGCTGGGCGGGGTCGACCCGAAAGCGCCCAAGCTGATACCGACGAGCATCGGCAGCTTCTCGTTCCACATGCAGACGCTGTACGAGAACCTGATGGTGCCGCTGGGCGCGACCATGTTCGCGACTCTGGCGTTCTACATGGCGTCGGCCGCCTACCGGGCGTTCCGTGCCCGCAACAAGGAGGCGACGCTGCTCTTGATCGCGGCCTTCGTGGTGATGATCGGGATGGTGCCGATCGGCTCGGCGATCTGGCCGAAGCTGCCCGACGTCGCCCAGTGGCTGCTCAACGTGCCGAGCATGGCGGCCAAGCGCGGCATCCTGTTCGGGGTCGCGCTGGGCATCATCGGCACGTCGCTGAAGATCATCCTCGGGATTGAGCGCGGCTGGCTCGGAGGGGGACGGTCATGAAGCTGGGCGACGCGCTGACGAAGATTGACCGCCGGATCATCTTCGCGTTCATTGCGGTGGTGGTGATCGTGCCGTTCTTCCTGCCGCTGAAGATCCTGGGCAAGGTGACGCCGCCGGCCCGGAACTTGTTCCAGGCGGTGGAGGAGATCGAACCCGAGGGTCAACCGCTGCTGCTGTCGGTGGACTTCGACCCGCAGTCGATGCCCGAGCTATACCCGATGCTGACCGGCATCCTGCGCCACGCCTTCGCCCGGAACGTCCGGGTGCTGATGATGGGGCTCTGGGTAACCGGAGTCGGGCTGGGCGAGCAGGCGCTGAACGAAATCGCGCCCGAGTATGGCAAGGAGTATGGCAAGGACTACGTCTACCTGGGCTGGAAGCCGGGGTTCGCGGCGGTGGTGCTGGGGATGGGCAAGAGCATCCCCGAAACCTTCCCGACTGACCACTACGGCAACCCGCTCGAGTCGCTGCCGATGATGCAGGGAATCAGGAATTTCAACCAGATACCGTTCGCGATATCGCTGTCGGCTGGTGACCCGGGCGCGCTGACGCTCTGGATACCCTACGTCCAGTCGCGCTTCGGTCAGAAACTCGGCACCGGGATGACGGCAGTGTCGGCGGCCGACGCTTACCCCTACCTGCAGTCGGGCCAGCTCAACGGGCTGCTGGGCGGAATGAAGGGCGCGGCCGAGTACGAGTACCTGATCGGCCAGTCCGGCTACACCGAGGCGTCGACTCCGGCGATCCAAGCGATGGACTCCCAGTCGATGGCCCACCTGGCCATAATCCTGCTGATCGTGGTCGGCAACGTCGGGTTCCTGCTGACGTCGAGATGGAGGAAATGATGCACGTGCTGCAACTGCTGATGTCCGCCCAGGGGATATGGATCTGGATCGGCGCGCTGCTGACGCTGTTCATCTTCTCCTTCCTGCTCGGCGACAACCCGCTCTACAAGTTCGCCGAGCACCTCTACGTCGGGCTGTCGGTCGGGTACATGATCGCCATCTACTACTGGAACTTCTTCAAGCCCGACCTGATCGACCCGCTGTTCGGGCAGGGGCGCATCATCCTGATCATCCCGGCGCTGCTGGGCATCTGCTACTTCGCGATCTTCGTCCAAAGGTTTGCATGGGCGGTACGGATACCGATGGGATTCGTGCTCGGCTGGGGGTCGGGCGTGGCAATACCCGCCATCCTCCAGGCGAACATCATCAAGCAGGTCCAAGGCAGCTTGTTCACGGCCCAGATGCTCGCGCGATGGGACAGCATCGTCTGGAACGTCATCATCTTGGTCGGAGTGATAACGACGGTGGTCTACTTCTTCTTCTCGCGTGAGCAGAAGGGAGCCCTGAAGACGGTGTCGAACATCGGCATCGTCTACATCATGATCGGGTTCGGCGCCTCGTTCGGCTACACGGTGATGGCCCGAGTGTCGCTGTTGCTCGGCCGGCTGCAGTTCATGCTGCGCGACTGGCTGGGAGTGATAAAGTAGCAGTGCGCATCGGCCTCTTGCTGGCTGCGGCCGTGGCCCTAGCCACGGCCGCAAGCCTTGAGAACTTGCCGACCGATTCAAGGCTCTACGACGACCTCGACCTGCTGAAGACATCGGGCCTCATCCACTCGATGCCGTCCACGAGCAAACCCTGGACTAGAGCCGAGTGCGTGCGGCTGCTGCTGGAGGCGCGCGGCGCCGACCCAAACGCGATCGGCCCGGCGCAGCGTGCGGCGTTGAAGCGTCTGGAGTTCGAGTTCGGGTCGGAGTTGCCGGCCCTGCCGGCCCGCCGTCCAACCGTCCGCATTCCGGTTTCCGACCTCGGAGACGCCCAGGCCCGCTGCAACTTCTTCTCCCGCGCCGGTGCGAATTCGGACACGCAGCACCTGTCGCTGGGTGCCGTTATCAGCAACCGGCCAAACGACAACTTCACCTTCTACGAAAGGTTCGAACTAACCGCCTGGAACCCCGGGCTGGTCGAAACCCTCATCTCGCCCGATTCCTCCGGCCTGCACATCCCAGGAACGCGAGTTCTGCCCTGGCGCGACCTGATTACGCTTGAGACCGAGCTTGCCTACCTCGCGTTCCGGATACCGTGGTTACGCCTCGAACTAGGTCGGGATGAGTTCGTCTGGGGTCCGGGCTATACCGGCTCAGTGATGCTGGACGATACCGCGCCGGCGCTCGACCATATCCAGCTCTGCGCGAACTACGGTAACTTCAAGTTCCTCTCCTTCACTTCGCTGCTGTCACGATGGGGTGTGAAACCACGTTGGCTCGCTGCCCAGCGCATTGAGCTATCGCTCTGGAACCGGCTCACACTGGGCGGTGCGCTGATGAGCGTGACTTCGTGGGACGAACTCCAGCCGCGCCAGCTCGGAGGGCTCGTGAACCCGCTCATACCCGTCTACCTGACTGCTGCGAACACGAGCATGACCGACAACCTCCTCGTCGGTTGGGATGCGGTCTGGTACCTGCCGCGCACGAAGCTCTACGGCCAGCTCTTTCTCGACAACTACGAGTTCAACACGCTCAAGAAAGCGCCGAACGCGACAGGCACACAGGTTGGCGTCTACTGGGCGCCGAACCTCCCCGTGGAAGCGCGGCTCGAATACACCCGCGTCACGGCGTTCACTTACTACCACCGGGTTCACTACATCATGTTCGAGAACTACCTAACAACGATGGGTCACCCACTCGGCCCGGATGCTGACCAGATCTTTGCCACGGTGAACGTCACGCCGAATAGCTGGCTCAAGGTCAACGTCGGGGCCGACTACACCCGTCGTGGGTACCACAACCGGGGCGACTACCTGCGCAAGAGCTACAAGGACCCCGAAGACACGTTCTACCTGCGCCAGCACGACGAGTATCCGACCCGCGGATGGGACACACTATCGGGCGCCCTCACCGAAGAAGTAGACAAGACTCTGCGGCTTGCACCGGAAGTAGAGATCCGGGCGCTCCGCGACCTGTTCGTATCGCTGTCAGTCGGTGTATGGCGCAGCCAGAACTACCAGGGAGCAATCGGTCTCAACAAGAACGGCGTCGACCTCGCGCTAGAGGTCGAGTACCGATACTGAAGACAGGACCTAGGGACTAGGGGCTGGGGGTTGGGGACGGACGAGAACCCGACCGACCAAAGCTTCGATGGCTTGAACTGACACCGCTCCGACTCGTACAACTAGCGGCGGCTTGAGCGTGACATCCAGCACGGTGGACGGCACGTCCTGTCCACATAGCCCGGCATCCAGCGCTACGTCCACCCGTTCGAGCAATGACGGATTGACTGCTGCGAATCGGCTCGTTGCCGGTTCGCCATGCAGGTTTGCGCTCGTGCCGGCGATGGGCGCACCGAGCTCCTCCAGCAGGTCACGCGTGACCGGGTACCCCACCATCCTGATGCCGACAGTCCGCCCACCGCCGGTCACGACCGATGGAACCTTGTCTGTGCTACGGAATATCATGGCCAGTGGGCCGGGCCAGAACCGGCCCATGAGCGGCTGCACCCATTCCGGGACCTCGGCCACGTACTCAAGCATCTGGATCGGCGATGCGCAGTGTGCCATCAGCGGTTGCGACGGCTCTCGGTTCTTCAGGGCAAACACGCGCCCGACCGCCTCGGCATTCCTCATGTCGGCGCCGACTCCATAGACAGTCTCGGTCGGGAAGACGGCGACGCCGCCGTCACGCAGTATCCGGGCTGCCTGGGTGATTGACTCAGGCGGATACGAAGGCGGATCCGCCTTCAGGACCAAGGGCATCTGGGGGAACGACGAAGTCCGAACGACAAATGGCGATTGAGGCGGCCGACGGACGGAATGCCGAACCTTGGTGCCTGTGTGTCTTTGTGGTTCATCTGCCGGCCCTGTCAGGAAGGCAGGCCGGGCTCGATTGCGGTGATTCGGAACGGCTGGCCGTCCATCTCGATGCCGTCACCGAGCTTGCGGCCGAGCAGAAGCTGGGCAAACGGAGAGAGGTAGGAAATCACGCCGTGGTCAGGGTCGGTGTCCCACGGCCCGAGTATTGAATACTCCATCACGTTCCCGGCGCCGTTGTCCAGCCGCACCCGGCTCCCGACCGAAACCTCGGAGGTATCCACGTCTGACGCGGTGACGGTCCGCGCCCGCGCAATCTCGTCGCGCAAGCGCTTGACCTTGGCCATATGCCGCCCCTGTTTCTCCTTCGCGGCCTTGTACTCATAGTTCTCGCTCAGGTCTCCGTGCGCGCGCGCCCGGGCGATTTCGTCGGCAGTCTTGGGTATCTCCACTGCAGTGAGCTGGTACAGCTCCCTCTTCGCCTTGTCCAGCCCGCGCACGGTCGTGTACACGATGTTGTCCCCGGTGCCCTCATCGAGGTTCGGATACTTCGTCACGACCAGCTGGCCGATTTCGTCGGCGATGTAGCCATTGAGAGTCCGCGCCCGGCCGACCCGGGCGAGCAACCGCCCGGCCTCGGCCTCGGCCATCTGCTTCAGCGCGGACTGCACCAACCGGTAGTCGGCGTGAACCAGGACGGCGCGGAACTTGCTCCAGTGGGGCTTGTACCCGACCGATTCAAGCAGGTCCAGGACACGCGTGACTATGCCCTTCGGCTCGCTAACTCCCAGCCGCTCGAAATGCTCCACCAGCCATAGAAATGCCTCGGGGTTCTGGCGATAGCCAGTCAGCGTGTTCTCAAGCAGAACCTGCCATTGCCGAGGATGCTTTGCGGCCACTTCCTTCTCGATGATGGCCCGGGCGCGGCCGTCCTTTCCGACCGAGAAGATGGCCGCGTACAACTGGTGCCAGTCGTTCGGCCGTGCGCTGACCAGCGTTCCGAGGAAGCGCCTTCGCTCCGAGAAAGTCGCGAGCTTCGAGTATGCCTCCAGCACACCGGCACGTTCCATGTGCGCCAACTCGCCGGCGTCAACCTCCTG
>Ga0163203_1000247_pt1 | contig 14219 bp, 14 predicted proteins | sample PL_2010_330m_FD_113534 | JGI IMG/M metagenome (GOLD analysis project Ga0163203, IMG submission 113534) | Freshwater microbial communities from Powell Lake, British Columbia, Canada to study Microbial Dark Matter (Phase II) - PL_2010_330m | ecosystem: Environmental > Aquatic > Freshwater > Lake ... | reverse complement strand
TCCATAACCTTTCTGGTTATTGAACCATTTTACTGTTCCTTTTGCCATTGTCACTTCCTCCTTTTAGAAATATTATCATAATAAATATTAACACAAAACCACAAGACGGAAGATCCTTGCCTTGTGGTTTAACACTTTCACTCCTTATTTGCCGCCTCTTCAAGGGGTATTATACCCCAATGCACTCCCCTGTCAACAGAAATAGCGTAATCCCGGCCCATAATACAATAGCGTCCATAGGACCGAACTTACGCATGTGCTCTATCTTAGAAGAAAAGGGAGGGATTCGAGCCCTGTTTTCCTGTCCTGTTTAAACACCCAATCTTATTCAAATGAGCTAAAAGGTATCCAAAAACTCTTTTCCGTACCTATTACAGTGCTGTAAGAATGCAGCATCCCGAAATTCGAACAGCGGACAGAATACCAGCTTATATCGTGATTGTGCGCGAGTTGATCCTTTATTGCATCCGTCATCACGACACTGTCCTTTTTCTCAGAATGAATTTTATGAATAACCTGGACCTGATCCTCTTTCGTTAAGAACGAATAGACGGGAACTACCGCATGTTTGTCCACGATCTCAATAAGATCTTCCGCAAATACATCTTTTTTTGCTTCAACTTCTATGGACACAATGCTAAGTTGCCCAAAAAGACCTCCGGGCTGTTCCTTTGAAGAAACAGGATAAGTGCTAATAGCGGGTACTTGTACTTTAAAATGAACTCTGGGTTTATCGATAGTGCTGGTCCTTACAGAATAGGCGCATAAATATCTTACCAAACATTTTTCTTTAGATACAGGCGTCAATTTTTCAACAAAGAATGGATAGTCAAAATCAACCCTCACACTTGAAGCATTAAGTTCTTCGGCATAGTCCACAATGTTAGCACTAAGCGTTTCCGTGCCTATTCTATCTCTATGGCTGTGAAGAATTTGAATAAACGCATCGATCCACCCTGCTTCAAATTCATGCATAATACGGGCATTGATTGAAATGTTCGCAATCGTTTGCTGCCCTTCGGGGCCTGCTTTTGATATTACTTTAATTGGAAATGGTAAATTTTCCATTCCAACATCCGCTAAAAATTTTTTTTCATCTGGCATTTTACGTCTCCTTGTTTATTCTTTCCTTAACACCCCTGGCCATAACATTCCACTGGCTTTGTTCCATACATAACACTTCTATTTTTGAACCTTTTTTTCCAAGCCGCTGAACGGGTCTTCCCTGTCCCGTAACACTTTTTCGAGACAAGCCCAGGAAATCAAGGCTGTCACATATTTCAGCAATAAATTTTTCCGATTGTTTTAAGTAATTTGTAACAAATACCAGCGCATCAACACCGCCCATTAAAGATGCGAAAGCACCGATGTACTTAATTATATCATATAGCAGTATTTGCTTCACCTTAGATGTGTTAGAGGTTGCCTTGCCTTTAACAACGTCCAAATAACGGCATTCTTCTCCGGCAACACCTGTGAATCCGCTTTCATTCGACAATATATCATATATCCACTCAAAAGACATCCCCTTTGAATGCAGCTGGAAAACTACAGTGGGATCTACGTCCCCACACCCGTGAAAAGAAGGCAACCCTTCGGCACAAGTAAAACCAATAGTGGTCTCAACAGGCTTCCCCTCTTTTATTGCAGCAATATTAGGATTATCTCCAAGATGAATGCTTAGAAGTTTATTAACACTTTTATTGCTGATATCCTGTGTCTTTTGCCAAACCCAGTTGTGAATTAGACCATATCCGCCATACCTCCTGATCCCCTGTTTGCGAAGCGCATACGGAACTGCGTAGGTACTGGCTTCGTCCGGGAGATCAACAAAATACGCAGTATCACAGAAAAGCACCTGAGGTTGTGTCGGAAATTTTTTGAGTACTATTTTTGCGACCTTTAAGGTCAGATCGTTATATTCCGGAGAAAAACTCATGCATCCTCTCATTTTGTCTAATGACTCTTTATTTAATATGCCTGCCGTGTCCTTGAAAACTTCGCCGCCATGGCACAACAAACAGCCAACGCCTTCTACTTGACCGGTGTCATCGATTATCCTGCCTATCCTCTCCTGGTCGAACACGACCCTGTCAACAAAAAATTTATCATTTTCTGCTTTGCAGAATTCCACAAAGGGTGGTATTGGCCTGAAAAGTAAGATCATCTTTCCTCTTCAATAATTTTTAACCCTTCTAAACAAATAACAAGTTCTTCTTCGGTTGGAATGGTTAATATATCCACATCAGAGCCATCTGTGTTTATTTTGCATGTCTTGTCATCGGTTACGCTTTCATTCCTCTCTTTATCTAATGCAACCCCTGCCCATTCCATATTTTCACAGACCTTTCCCCTGACTTGCCAATTATGAACACCTATGTCATCGGTAAAAATAAGGATATCTATCCCTCCTAATATCGCTATATAGCTGCCGATATATTTTTTCAATCGATGTATGTACATCTTAACGGCTAAGTCTATCTGGTCTTTTTCTTCGGAAATACTGTGCAGTATATCCCTTATATCGCTTGAAGCGCCTGAGATACCTAAAAGACCGCTTTTTTTGTTGAGAATATCCATCAAATCATCCGGCCTGTACCCATACATTATCATTATGTATATCGTAAGCATCGGGTCTATATCGCCACAACGGGTGCTCATTACTAATCCCTGTAATGGAGAATACCCCATAGAAGTGTCTACGGAACGGCTGTTTTTGACCGCAGCAACGCTGGCGCCACCCGTCCCGAGATGACATTCAACTATTTTCGATCCATCTAAGTCTCTTCCAAGAAACCGTGATGCCTCTTCAGTAACATAAGAATAAGAAAGACCGTGGAAACCATATTTCCTAAAACCAAATTCTTCAACGATACGTTTGGGCAAGGCATAGGTATAAGCATAATATGGTATTCCAGAATGAAAAGCGGAATCAAAAGCAACGTATTGAGGGGTTCCTCTCAATATCTCACCGACTTGCTGGATCACATTTAAAGAAACTGGATTATGTATAGGCGCCAGAGGAACGCACTCTATCAATTTTTCAAGAACTTCCCCGTCAATAAGCGTTGTGCGAGTGAATTCCGTCCCGCCATGCACAAAACGGTGCCCCACATAATCAATTTGTATATTTTTATCTCGGATATATTTTAAAGCCAGATCGGCAGCTTTTTTGTGATTCCTGACAGGTATGATCTCTTTATCCGTTTTGTTTTCATACTGATTCTCAATAAAAGATTGCTCCGCCCCCTTGACGCCCACCCTGTGGGCTTTGCCAGACAGGATCGTTGTTATATTATCGGGGTTACTTGCTTCAAAGATTTTATATGTGAGTGAAGAACTCCCGCAATTAAAAACCAAAATGTTCAAATTATGTCTCCATTGCAAAGTTTTTGTTATTGTATAACAATATTCAAGTCGGGTAAAGCGCCGCTATCCCTGCTGTGATCATCGACCCATTTCTGTGCTGTATTGTCTGAAAAGCGCGTAAATAAAAAATGGGTGATGGTATTTTTATGAATCCAATAAGCCGTCCTCTCAACTACAACAGAATTAACTGTTTACAATTATAGCATGGCGGGGAAAGCGTGACAAATCCGATTGATTCCGCTTAATTCAGAAAACGCCCCTATTGCCTCTTCAAATATAATCCGGTGAGCCATACTTGGTGAACAGGCCCTTATCGTTGCTAATAACCTTTCGTACAGGAATATGTTTGGGGTGGGCGGCGGTATTAAGCCATGTCCACGCATCATCTATTTCTTCGGTTTTGAAATACCGCGTTTCGGCCATAATGAAAACCGAGTCGGCAAGGATCTCACTCATGACCTTCGTCCAGGAATGGGCCCCCACTATTGCAATATATTCGATATCTTTCATATGGTGTTTCAGGACCTCGAACAATTCCCATTCTGCCTTAATGTTCGCGCCGTGCATTTCATTGATGTCGATCAAAAGCCTTAGCTTCTTATGCGCCCGGCGGACATCTTCGTCCATCTCCGGAAGCAGATCCCGGATATCCTCGGTCGTAAGTTTCCCTTCTATCGCGAAACCAAGAACATTAGCGTGTGTGGGTTCATATTTTTTTATAGTCATAATTGCAGCCTCCTTTTATTTTAAGATTCTGATGCCGTTTTTAGGATTATCGGCCCGCACGGAAACCGGCTGCTTTACTTTTACCGTGTATTATTGTAACGCTCTCCGGGCGGGGTTGTAAAGGCCAGGGTTAAGGAAGTCTCCGATCGGTCTCAGAACCGTCCCCTGAAGGTTATGCTGTTCGCGATAAACAATAGATCATACTCCAATATCTTCATTCCAAAGCTCTGGATTGTTCTCAATAAAGTCGTTCATAAGAGATACGCACGTTTCCTCCTGTAAAACTTCGACCTTTACTCCTCTTGATCGAAGAAGCTCTTCTTCTCCCATGAATGTTTTATGCTCCCCGACTACAACATGTGGAATACCATAAAGTAATATCGCCCCTGAACACATCGGGCAAGGTGACAAAGTTGTGTATAACGTACATTCTCTGTATACATCCGCGGGTTGACGTCCCGCATTTTCTAAAGCATCCATCTCACCATGTAAAATTACACTACCCTGCTGAACTCGCTTATTATGTCCGCGGCCGATTATTCTATCCCGATGAACGAGTACTGCCCCTATTGGGATCCCTCCCGCTTTTAATCCCTCCCGTGCCTCATCAATAGCCATTTTTATATATTCGTTCATTTCTCCCCTCCGCAACAATACTGGTGTCAGGCCTCCCCGCAGCACATTTTTATTGTCTTTTATTATAACCCCATCCTCCACAAGATGATATCAAGGGATCTGACCCCTTTAAATTTATTTAATGCGGTAAGGGTGGTTTGGAAATTTTTAACCGCAATTGACATCTAAGACATCTTTTCGACTCTTCTCGCGCTGTCTTTTCGTCAAAACTATATTCTACCTGTGAAAAACCGTGCATCCTCTTGGATACGGGAAGAAAGTTCACCTTGGCCCTTTCTCTATAAGCGAATTCTTCATCTCTGCCAAGATAAGGATCTTCTTCCTCTTCAGGAATGAATTTCTGGTCAATCTGTCCATTTCCTCCCAAATATTTATCTATGGAAATCGCGGCCTTTCTGCCGGCCGCAATGGCTTCAATTACAGAAGCGGGCCCGCTAACCACATCCCCTCCCGCGAATACCCCTTTCACTGAACAAACAAGGGTTTCTTCGTCCGCTTCGATCCTTCCTTTTTTGTCTAATACGACGCCGCATTCCTTGGGCACGACAGTTTTTTGACCGATAGCCGCTATTAACCTGTCCAGTTCGATCGTGAATTCACTTCCATCAACAGGGACCGGCCGTCTTCTGCCGCTTGCGTCAGGCTCCCCCAGTTCCATTCTCATGCATTCCACTTTCAATCTATTATTTTCGGACAACACTTTATTGGGAATCGTGAGAAAACTGATCTTTACGCCTTCTTTCAGCGCCTCTTCCACTTCCTCCGGGTAAGCTGGCATTTCCTTTTGTGTCCGTCGATATAATATCGTCACCTTTTTTGCTCCTATTCTTAACGCGCTTCTTGCTACATCTACGGCTACATTGCCCCCTCCGACAACCGCCACTTCTCCCGCGATGTCCACTTTTTTCCCGAATTTTATGGAGCTCAACACGGATATGCCGTCCAGGACCCGCGGGTCGTCCTCGCCCGCTATCCCCATCTTTACTCCCTCCTGCGCGCCCAAAGCCAAAAAGACGGCGTTGAAACCCCGGCTGAACAGTTTGTCAATATCCTTTATTTCCGTGCCCGTTTCTATCTTCACGCCGATATCTTCTATGTCCTTGATCTCCCGTCTTAAAATATCAGTGGGCAGCCGGTATTCAGGTATACCCGCTTTCATCATCCCTCCCGGCTCGGACAGGGCCTCAAAAACGGTCACTGAATGTCCCGTTTTTCTGAGAAACCATGCGGCGGTCAGGCCCGCGGGGCCTGCGCCTATAACCGCGACTTTTTTACCCGTATCCGGCCGGGGCGCGAGTTTCGATCGCCATCTGCCTGAATCCCGCTCAGCTACAAACCTTTTCAACTCTCTTATAGATATGGGCTCATTCACCTCCGCCCGGCGGCACTCTTCTTCACACGGATGATGGCATACACAACCCAATACATGCGGGAAAGTAACCGTCTCCCTTATCACCTCTATGGAATCCTGTAATCTCCCTTCCGCGATAAGTCTTACATACCGGGAGATATTTATGCCCGCGGGACACGCGTTTTCACACGGCAGAAGCACTTCCTCGCGATCCTTTTCCTCGAATTCTTCTTTATCAGCTAATGCCCCCGTGGGACAGACTTCCACGCAGGCCAGACAGAATTTACACCCGGCGTCCTTCATGCAATCATCACAATTGGTGCCTATAATAGTATCGATGCCGCGGTTAAGGAACCCGATCGCCCCCACACCTCTTATTTCCTGGCACATACTGACACATCGCCCGCATAAAATACATCGGCTTAGATCCTTGACGAACAAAGGTTCATCATAAAGCAAAGGAAGATCTTTAGGTTGCGGGACAAATCCCGGAAGCGGTTCTTTTACGCCTATATATTCAACAACCTTCTTGAGCTGGGATGATTCTTGCAGTTCTTTCGGGTGTTCGCTCAAGAGGAACCAGATAATGTCCTTTCTGAGTTCCCGAAGAGCCGGGGTATCGGTATGAACAACCATCCCTTCCCTGGCTCGTGTCGTGCAAGAGGTGGGAAACCCCTTGACCCCGTCGATCTCTACAATACATAACCTGCAGGCGCCTACAGGCGGGATGTCGGGATGATAACATATGTTGGGTATATAAATGTCCGCCTGGATCGCAGCCTCGAGGACTGTTTTGCCGGCTTCCGTTTTTACCTGTATGTTGTTTATGTTTAAGGTGATCATTTTATTGCCATAAATGGACATGCATTGATGCACGCTTTACATTTTATGCATTTGTCCTTGTTGATTTTCGCGTGCTCGTTCTTTTCCCAATCAATAGCTCCTACCGGACAGGCCTTATAGCAAAGTCCGCACTTCTTACATTTATCATTTATTACTTCGAATTTTAATAATTCCAAACATGCGTGTGAAGGGCAGATCTTATCTTCTATGTGAGCTCGATATTCATCCAGAAAATACTTCAAGGTCGTCAATACCGGGTTGGGAGCTGTGTTCCCAAGCCCGCAAAGCGCGGTATCTTTTATCGTAGCGGCCATCTCCCGCAAAAATGCAATGTGCTCTTTCTTTCCCCTGCCCCCGGTGATCTCCTCAAAAACTTCTACCATCCTTTTTAAGCCTACCCTGCAGGGTACGCACTTGCCGCATGATTCTGCCACTGTAAAATCCAAAAAGAATTTCGCTATATCGACCATACAGGTAAGCTCATCCATCACGATCATGCCGCCGGACCCCATAATGGCGCCTGTCTGCGTAATGGATTCATAATCAATGGGAATATCCAAAAGGCTTTCGGGAATACACCCCCCTGAAGGTCCGCCTATCTGAACGGCCTTGAAAGCTGCATTTTTATTTGCCATTCCGCCGCCCGGACCGTATATGAGCTGACGGATCGTGGTTCCCATCGGGATTTCGACCAGTCCTGTATTTTTAACTTTTCCCGCCAAAGCAAAAACCTTTGTACCTTTGCTCCTTTCATATCCTATAGAGGAAAACCATTCTCCCCCCTTTACGAGGATATGCCTTATATTGGCCAAAGTCTCCACGTTGTTAATAAGCGTCGGTTTGCCCCATAATCCCTTTTGCGCGGGAAAAGGCGGCCTTGGCACCGGTGTTCCCCTTCGCCCTTCGATTGACGCGATAAGGGCGGTTTCTTCACCGCACACAAAAGCGCCTGCGCCCTGTTTTATGTTAATATCAAATGAAAATTTACTGTCCAGAATATCTTCGCCTAAGAAGCTCTTTTCTCTGGCTTGCGATATCGCCTTTCCCAATCTTTGTATCGCCAATGGATATTCCGCGCGACAATAAACATACCCTTCATTCGCGCCGATCGCGTACCCGGCAATGATCATACCTTCGATCACGGAATGGGGATCGCCTTCCAACACACTGCGATCCATGAATGCGCCCGGATCTCCCTCATCCGCATTGCACACTACATATTTTTCAGCACTTCCCTCGAATCTGGTCAATTCCCACTTTAATCCCGTAAGAAACCCTGCTCCCCCCCTGCCCCTGAGACCCGAGCTTTTGATCTCCCCTATGATCTCTTCCGGATCCATGTCCAGAATCTTTTTCAGCGCATCGTAACCGCCATGCGCCATATAATCTTTTATATCCTCAGGATCGATCTCACCGCAATTTGAAAGGACTATCCGCGTCTGGCCGGAAAAAAACTGCTCGTAATCCTTCCCGGCCTGCAATTCTTTTAATGGTTCCCCTTCCAGGATGTGCTTCTTTACGATCATGGCAACATCCTCGGGCTTTATATATTCATAAGTTATTCTGCCGAGTTCCGGGGTAATAATGTCTACCAATACATCTCTGAACAGGCCCCTGTCGCCCGTCTTTACGATCTCATATTTATCAAGCAGCCCGTGGCGTTTCAGTTCGCTTTCAAAGAGCCTTGCCACTTCTTCAGCTCCGGCTGAAACTCCGCTTGTTCCCATGCATATAAGGATTCTTGCACTCATCTATTTTGCCTTTTTCATATGGTACTTATCCAGAAGTTCTTCCAGCTTTTGTACCGTGCATCTTCCGTGAAAATCGTCGTCGATCATGACAACCGGCGCCATGCCGCAGCATCCAAGGCACGCGACCCTTTCCAGGGAAAACATATTATCATTCGTGGTTTCCCCTTCTCCTATTCCCAATTTGTCCGTCAGATAATCGAGGATCTCCTTCCCGCCCATGACATGACAGGCAGTACCCTGACAAACTTTGATCGTATGCTTGCCCCGCGGGGCAAGATAGAATTGCGTATAAAACGTCAAAATCCCGTATATCTCCACAGGATAGATCGATAATTCTTTGGATATCAATTCTATGGATTCCTTCGGCACATATCCATAAATAGCTTGAATATCCTGCAATAGCGGGATCAATATGCCTTTTTTCTTCCGATATCGCTTAATTATCTTTTTTATGTCAGAAAGGTTAATCTTCATTGTACGCCTTTTTTTAAAATTCATCGGTGTGCTATTGGACCGAGGTCATAACTATTGCCTGGCACCACTCTTTGTGAATTCCCGGTATTTGACACGGTTGGACAGTGGCTGCTCCATCGATACCTTGCTTAAGATTATATACTTCATAAAAGCAAAAACCAAGCAAAACTTGCTCAGCAAAAACTGCTGACAGGTAACAATCCGAATTAAATGGCTATCCTCAGACCCGGAATACTGGTGTCAGGCCTCCCCGCAGCACACGATTTTCGGGGCCTGACCCCTTTATTCCATGCGAGGAGAAACTGGCAAAAACTTTAGTTTTTAGCCAGTTTTGACGAATAAAGACACAATCGATTTGAGATTCGAGATGATAATCGAGAATCGATTGCCATTTTTGCCGGGGCTGAATTCGGGCAAAAATGGCGGAGAGGGAGGGATTCCGACAAGTGCTTATTCCCTAAACCTTATAAAGCCACCCTTTCCGCTGATAAGTGATTATACAACAAAGAGTTATGCGGTTGAAAATAATTTCAGTTTTTTTACTGAAAAATGGCATTCCTCAGTAGTTTTGCCCCGAATCTGTCCCAGGTATTTTTCTTGGATAGGCATATTTCGGGCACATGTGATTTAATCTACTTTTTCTTACCTATGGCTTTTTCAAGTTCTTTCCGCAACTGCTGAGGGGCAACAAGCCCCAATGCTTCTGCTTTATTTAAATCCATTAGACTTTTGTTATATTCTCTTTTATAAAAATATGATATTGCCCTGTTATAGTATGCTGTAGCATTATTTGGACTGAGTTGTAATGCTTTATTTAAATCGGAAATAGCCAGGTCATGTTTGTTTATGTCATTATTTGCGTTCGCTCGGTTTATGTAGGCATCTATATATCCGGGATTAATCTTGAGTATTTGGGTAAATTCGAGAATAGCCTCATTATATTGTCTTTTATTTAAATATATCAGCCCTTTATCATTATAGGCTTCAATATAGTTGGGATTAATTATTATTGCTTTATCAATGTCTGCAAAAGCCTTTTTGAAATTACCTTTATCACGATAGGCAAGTCCACGCCCATAGTAGGCATCTGCAAAAGAAGGATAGCGTTCAATTATTTCACTGAAGAAACTTATAGCTTCATCAAGGTTTTCGTCATAGTAAGGATAACGTTTTGTCAATTCTTCGAAAAAAGCGGCAGAATCATCTTCTGTTTTATCAGGTACTTGAGACTCATCAGCAAAGGAAACCAAACAAGTTAACAATAGAATTAAGCTTAATGCTAATATTTTCTTCATTCAAACTGCTCCTAAGATTTTGAAAATTGTTCCAGCATTTTGCTGTTTAATTATAACAATTGGCGCTATTCTGGCACAAGGTTAAAATAAGGATAGAGCTCCCCCTCCCCCGAGAGGCCTAACCAGAGATGGAGCATGGACTTCGCGCATGATCAGCTTGCTAATGGCAGACGGGTTAGAACTCTTACGATAGTAGATGCTTTTACAAGGGAATGTCCCGCGCTTGAGGTAGATACGTCTATTGGCGGTAAGAGAGTCGTTCGTGTGCTTGATAGGCTGGCTTTTTTGAGGGGATTGCCAGAGGCGATCACTATAGACAACGGTCCGGAGTTTACAAGTAATGCCCTGGATGAATGGGCTTACAGAAATAATGTTAAACTGGACTTCATCAGGCCGGGCAAGCCCATGAAAACGCTTATATTGAAAGTTTTAACGGCAAGCTCAGAGATGAGTGCTTGAACGATAAGTAGTGCTACAAATGGGGGAAGGTCAGATCCCCGCTTCCGCGGGAATGACAGTTTAATATCTCTCAATATTGCTAAAGTCTTGAAGAGTATTAAAGAAGGGTATTAAAGAGGTCTGACCCCTTTAAATTGTACACTTTCTCGAGATAAATTCAAGAATATCGGTGTGACCCTATTTTCCATTACACCCGTACCCTGTTTTTCTCCTTTTTTTTCTGCGTGGCAATGTGGTATAATATAAAAAATATAAATACTTTGCGATAAAGATCTGTATTTTTAAAATCGAATGAAACAAGAAGAGTTAATTATGGAGAAAAAGAAGAAAGAATACAAAGCACCTACGCTATACAGCGTGGATGCCAGTAAAAAAGCTCTGGGTGATTGCAATGATGGTCCAACAAATTCAGGCGGGGGTGCTTGTATATCTACTGGTCCTAGCGCTTCTACGTTTTGCTCCCAAACTGGCTTAACGGCAACCGGCGACTGCTATTATAGCGGCCCGTCGGCGGGTAGTTATTGTGTTGACACCGGCGGCGGAGATTCATAAAATAATTAAATATTATGCCGCCGGAATCAGGGTCTTTGGGGGTTAGCGCGTAACGTCTGCTGAAATGTTGGTTCCACTCTAGCGACTCCTTGTCCAATCCGGGTTAGGAAACAAGTTTCGCACCCAGATTGCTTTCTACAACAAGGGAGCCTCCTCCTGCCCTTTCTCTCATTGTACACCTTGCAGGGATAAGTTCAATCACTTTCAGAAATACAGTTTAAGGTCAAATTCGGGTACACTTGTAGGTTGATTTTTAATGGGGGACGGTTCCCGAATTAATCCCAGATCCGTCCCTGTTTTTTGTGAACCAGTTTCCTTAGAAATCCAGCGCTTCGGAAACAGGTTCTGCCTGTCTCCTGCCCTTTCTCCTACAACTTTCACAATATGCGTTTTTCTTTTGACTTCCTCGATAAAATCTTTATATCCAGAGCTTTTCATTGTATTCCCCTTTTCCTTGTTATTTCACCACGTTTTTGTCGAAATTAAGACAGTTTACCCGTGATGATGACTGATAATATAAGTTATCAACTGTTCTCTTATGTGATTGATAATTATAGGGTTACAATGAATCTGGTAGGATTGAATATAAAATCCAAGGAATGGTAAAAATATATGGCGGAGAGGCCGGGCAAGCCCATCGAAAACGCTTATATTGAAAGTTTTAACGGCAAGCTCAGAGATGAGTGCTTGAACGATAAGTAGTACTACAAATGGGGGAAGGTCGGGATGTTTTTTATTTAAAAGAGGTCGTGTAAAACATTCCCGTTTTTTACATGTCCCGAATTTCAAAGCTAAAAGATGGGTGACGTTCCCTATTTAGAGGATATCATGGATCCATCGGCAACAGTAATAACACCATTGCTATCGATAGTGAAACGACCGCTTCCTTTAATCGATACACCTTTCAAGATATCACCGCTGGTGTTTTTAACAGTACCTAAATACAGCGGCTTCTCTTCAGACGCATCGACTGAATAAGATACATTTTTTAGGTAAGGGCTTAATTGTCTACTCAGAAATCCTTTCGTATAAGGATCCTCCATTTTCATAGCAAACTGATCAAGCCTATAATTAACCCTATACATGGGAACACTTTTACCGTTGACCTCAAATTTCTCCGGGAGTTGGTCCACACTAACTATATGCCCTTTATTGTAAATAGTAGGATCTGTAATTTGCGGCAAAATATCAGCAACATCGGTATCATTACCAATATCAATAGGCGTTGGTAGAGTCGATGCGCCGGATACATATTTGATAACAAGCGCCAAATCGCCATTATGGTCGAACATAAGCTGAGCAGTTAGAGTATCTGCATTTCCGTCTTTTGATTGCAGAGTCGCGTAATCGACAACCGAAAAATTTGATTCTATTTTGTTCTCGGTATTATCCATATTTATAGGAACATATACGGGTGTACCGGCCTTTTCAGAAAGCTCTTTTTGCATTGCCGCAACTTTTTCGTTAGGAACCATAACGATAGATGAATCATCATACCCCGCGAAGTATACTTTTAATCCGTTAGGAAGTGCTGCTTGTCCATTCACCTCACCCTTATGTGCCATTGTAGCCGCGTTTACGACCACAACCATACTGAACATCATAAATACTGTTATCAAACTAACTAATAGTTTTTTTTCCATTTCCCATCTCTCCTTGTTTTCCTGGTTTATATTGGATATCCCTCCGGATAATTCACCCCGTCACCCGAGTCTATTCCGCAGCTCCGGCTTGATTTAGTAAACGAACGGTTTCAGTATGTCCTGCCTTCTTTGCAAGCATCAAGGCTGTCCCACCATTATCATCTTTCACGTTAACATCAGCACCCGCAGACAGTAAAACTTTTACAGCGTTAGTATGTCCTTCCCTCGCCGCCGCAAATAAGGATGTCATACCATACTTATCTTTCGCTTCGATTTCAGCACCTCTAGATAACAAAAACTTTAATATTTTAGTCTGCCCCTCATATGCCGATGCCATCAAAGGTGTATAACCATTCTCCATTTTCACATTGATGTAAATTCCTTTAGATAATAATATCTTTACGATATCAATATGTCCCCCTATTACCGCCCATATAAGTGCTGTCCCGCCTTCTTTGGTTTTCGCGTTAACATCAGCGCCTTTAGCGATTAACATCTTCACGTTTTTAACATCCCCTGCACCTGCCGCGAACATCAAAGCAGTCCAGCCATCTTCGTTTTTTAAATTAACATCAGCACCTTTAGCCAGCAAAAACTTTACGGTTTTGGCCTGCTTTTTTCCCGCCGCATACATCAAGGCTGTCATCCCGTCATACTCTTTCAAATTGATATCAGTACCCTTAGCCAACAAACCCTTAACTCTGGCGAGATCACCTTTCCGCACAGCCGCGAAAATATCCAAATTCGTATTACCTGAACAGCCACTAACAGAAAGCAAAAACACTAATCCCACAATAATTAAATTACGTAAGCCCATAATATACCGAAACTGATTCTGTAAACTGTTTACATATATTGTATATCCTGAATTTTTCACTAATATACCTCCAAGTAATTTCCCTCTATTATAACGACCCGCATTTGTTTTGTAAACTGTTTTGGCTTAACTATTTAGTGAAAGCGGATGTGGGTGGAGTTATATTGCCTCTGGGGTGTATATAATGTTCTTCCCGAGAGATAGTTTACACTTTATTCTTGTCACATAGTTTACACTTTTCTGTGTTTTATTCAATAAATTCTTAAATTCCAGCAGCAGTAGTGGTTGTTGATCGTGTGGGTA
>Ga0163203_1000246_pt1 | contig 14243 bp, 1 predicted proteins | sample PL_2010_330m_FD_113534 | JGI IMG/M metagenome (GOLD analysis project Ga0163203, IMG submission 113534) | Freshwater microbial communities from Powell Lake, British Columbia, Canada to study Microbial Dark Matter (Phase II) - PL_2010_330m | ecosystem: Environmental > Aquatic > Freshwater > Lake ... | reverse complement strand
TATAAGGAGTTATGCTCCAAGAAATCCTGTTTCATTTCTGTTACATTGGGATACTATCCAAGAAACCGTTTTAGGGTGCGTTTTTTGATTATGTGGCAGAAAAGAATGATATGACAGGCAATAGGGCGACCGTTATTGGTATATTATATTTCTTTTTTTGAGCAGATATTCGACTGTTTCGGCAAGCTTTTTTCTTTGCGTCTCAATGATGCTAACGAACTCAACGCCGATATCGAAACTGCGAAAACCCCAGGCGGAACATACGGTAACGATTCTCACAACGCGGGCTTTTAAGCCGATGGGTTCGGTTTCGGTGGGAAGGTAAAGTGAAAGGTCCAGTGTGTCTCCGAGATTCGGGGAATTGCTCGTCCTGATAAGCGCGCCATGCTGGCTTATATCAATAGCGGGCGCCGGCGGCCTTATATTTTTATTTGATATCCTGATTTTTATACCGTCTTCCACACGCGGGGATCTTCGCTTTTCTACCCCTCTATAACCAATCATGGTTATCGCCGCCTTTCAAATATTAAGTATACCTTATTTTCCGGTTTTTGTGGTAACAAAAATGTAATTTTTTATTACAGTGCCTTCGAAGTTTCGTTTACCGAACGTATGAATTGGCTTATGCTGTCTTCTATATTCTCTCTTATAATACGTATCGTAGCCATTATATCCTGGAGAAGCGTTCTCATACTTCCTTCCAAACTCTCGCTGATCCCTATGCCCAAGAAGGCGCTGCCTTTGTGCGTCAAGCCGACGAGCATGTTGAACACGTTAATATCGTTGCTCGAGGGATCGCTTATCTTCGCTATCATTTCCTCCGACAATACCATGTAGTTGGGCATGTTCTTTCCGAGCGCTTTCATGTCGGCCCTTACCGCTTCCATCGCCTGGTCTTCATGCAGTGCAATCGCGATTGCCTTAGGCGCGACTACCACGCCTTTACTCCTGTATTCATCTATAACAGCTTGCGTCCTGCTTTCATCGGCCGCTACTGAAATTATGCTTATTCTGTCCCACCCGTCGCCTAAGGCCTTCTTCAACATTTCCGTTTTTTCCGTTTCCTCTTCCGTGCGGACAAATACGGACGTCTTTATCTCATCGGGCAGCTTGCCTGCGAGCGCTTTCTGTATGCCGGAACCCGCTATAAGTTTTCCGTCGTCGGTAAGGACCATTGATACGTCCATAGCGCTTACCGCAACAGCCGGCATTTCCTTAGCATGTTTAAGGTCGCCTATCACGCTTTCCATTATGTCCGTTGTAGATGGCGCGCCGGTTGCGGTCGAAATAGTATCAGCGGGTATCCTTGGTCCTGGCCTTAATAATGACATAACTACCGGTGACACAACTGCCGTCATGTCCAGGCCCAGAACTCGCGGCCCCGCAGGAGGTGCGGTTATTTCCGGAATTTCTATTCCTCCGTTGCTTGGGTCCGCTTTTTCCTGCGCAATACTGCGCTCTACGGTAAGTTCGATGCCGCCCTTAACCGGCTTAAGAATGGTTGTTACGGACTGGCCATGTATCGATACTACAAATATCCGCTCGCCTGTCAGCAGAGTTCTTGCAGGTTTGCTTAGGGCCCGTTCTACGGCTGTTATATCGATTTCAGTGAAGACATGAACACGTTCATACTTACCTTTAGCTATTAATCGCTCTAATACAGGCTTGTTATCTGTAAACCTTAATCTCATAATCTGCTCTACCCGGCCGTCTTGGCCTCTCTCGCCGATATGCTGGATTATCTTTTCAAGGTCAACCTTGAGATAATCAGCTACTTTTACCGCTGCCGCTATGTCAGGCAGGAATTCATTAACGTCTTCGTGTATCTTGGGATGCGTGTGGGCCCAGTTTAGCTCGCCCTTCTCTGCCGCTTCTCCGTCGGTCTTTTTTACCGTTACCGTTGAGTTCATATAGATAATACGGCCATTCTCGATCTTTATAGCGGCTTTGGAACCGAACCTTCCGGCGAAAGTGTTCGCTTCATATGGCAATATTTCCGCTCCGAATCTCCGCATAGCTACTTGCTTTACAACCTCATAATCAGCCTTTGGCATTACGTTTTTCAGCGCTTCCATAAGATTTACGCCATTTTCCGCGGTAACTTCATACGGCCTGCCGAGAGCGGTTACTGTTATAATCTGCCCTTCCCGCAATTCGCCGGCATTGGCCCTTGTAACCGCATCCTGATTAAAGAGTTCCCCGGGTAGAGCCCTTGGCGCGGCCGACTTCTTACCGCGCCAGGCCAATAGCTTCCTGAATATGTCATGCGCCACGATCCCGGCTACAATGACAATTCCGAGATTATCCAGAAGCCATACACCCAAGATTATTATACCGAAACTAAAAATACGCTCACCCAGCTCCCGCCGGCTTAGTTTTTGCTCCGCAACGGTTGCGGCTTTTTCGCTTTCTCTTGCGGATAAAAGTTCCGCTTCCTGACCAGCCGGCGCTCCTTGCCTTGTGGCTTTGGTTTTTTCTTTTATCATTTTTACTAATTCCGTTTCTACCAACCCTTCGGGAGTAAACACCGTTTTTCTATGCTGCTCGACTAAAGCGTTCGCTACGTCATAAGGCAGTACGACAATATCCTCCAGCATGCGATTCAGGGCATCGGCGGTTTTTTTGTCTTTCACAACGACAACCCTTATATTCAAACGCTTGAATACGACTTCGTTGGCGATGTCAGAGTAGTAAAACCCCTGCTTTTCGAACATGCCATCGCCGATTACCGTAACGGCTATGCGAGATAGGTTAAGGTACCTTTCATATGTGCCTTCCTCCCGCATTTTCAGTAGCTGACTTTTGGCGCGTTTTCGGGCTTCCAGTATTTGTCTACTATCATCAGTCGGTCCATCCCGTAAAAGAGTTCGTTCTATCGACGCGATAATTCCATCTACATTCTCCAGGGTTATTATAAATTTGCCTGCGGCATTTTCAGCATAATCCAACGCTTCACCGAGATAGCTTAATTGCGTATTTAGACTAACCGTAGAAACATACTTCAGATTTAACGGTGTGGTACCGCCTGATTCTCCGGTCAGCGGAGCACAAGGCAAATCGCTTGCCGGCCTTAACTGTCCGTTTGCGCCTCTTATTGCCTGCAAAAGAGTAAACGCATTGGTCCCATGCGCAAAAAGAGCGCAGGTGGATAAGGGAGGACGGCTGTTAATCTCTTCGTCTGATCCGTCGGGTATCTTTGGCTGCACGGCAAAAAGCAATTCCCTAAAATCCGCAACCGCGGCCGCTGTCTGTGCGGTTTGCTGATGGTCGGCAGCCGGTGCTTCCCGCCTTGCGGCTTGCTTCGCAGCCATTAACTTACCTATGATAATAGCGGCTATCTGTGCTCCGACGCCTATTGCTATGGTTCCACCGACTATAGGCATTCCCGCAAGGAAGAACCAGATAGCGCCGATAGCCATGACATTTATAACAATAGCCGGCATTGCGCGCTCAACCGGCATCGCGCCGGTCTCGTCTGCGCGTAACGATTCCAAAAATTTCGCTATTAATGAGCCGGCAACGAGAACCCATTGAATAGCATTTTTAACCACTCCGACCAACAGGGGTTCTATAGACAACTGCTCGGACCATGTCTGCAGAAGGTTAACTGGCCTGATGATTGTTTGCTCGGCCGGTATAGACATACTAAAGGGGGCTTTTATGACTACAGCTTCTTTAGGCACCTGCATGTATGTACTTTTTTGGGCGGCTTTGCGCGGCACCGTTTCGATGATATCGCCAAAACGATTCAAGAAGAAGGCGTCTGCTTCGGCTTCTTCTTGTTTCTTCTGTTGCTTTGCATCGGCTTTTTCCTTTTCATGTCGCCAAAACTCGTATGCACACATCATTGCCTGTTTGGAAACTCCTTTCTGAAATTCCTCTTCGCTAATGTCAACATTACTTTCATGTATTGAAGTTGATTCACGTACAAAACCCTGCGGGAGTATTCCGAGTGCTATAAGAAATCCCACGTCGGCCTGAGACGCGATATGCGAGTCATTTCCTGTTATAAGTGCTTCGATTGTGTAGGCAAATACCTCATTTATCAGACCTTCCGGTATTTCATCAGGCCCGGCCAACCTGTTATTCTCTATCTCCAGGGCATAATGTTGGTAATTTTGTAACGATAATAATTGCAACATAAAGCCGCGTTTATTCCTAAAGTGCTCCACTATCCTCAAGCGTTCTTCCTCGGTCAGGTTCCAGAATATGTTGTGGGCGAGCTCATGGATAAATGTACCTGCGGAGACTGCTCTTCCACGCAACTTAAGGTAAATAGCCCTCGAGGATCTTTCGTACCAACCATCTCCATCTTCCTGATCTTTTCTCTTTAAGACTATAACGCCGCTCACCAGCCTGAATCCGCGCGCGGACGAAAGGTTCAGAAGATGTTTTATCGCCTGTCGTGTACTTGGGGAGCTCTTTCTCATAAGATCCACGAGAGACCTTAATATAGTTGATCCTTCGGGTGCTGTCAATACGTTCCAGCTTGTCATTTCAGAGACATCGTCTTTGTCCACGGTTTTGGATTCCAATTCCTCTATGTGTCCCGCGTCCTTCAACATAGAGGTGAGTTTCGCATTGAATTGCGCAACAGATTCACCGCTTTCACCGGCTTCATTTTCGTCTAGTTCTACAAATTGCTCCACGCCCTGCTCCGGCAACGATTCCCTATTCTTAAGCGCCCTGTAAAGCATAACACGCGAACTGATTCTTCCAATTTCACCTACATAAGCCTTGCATATCCTGCCCGTTCTTGTGTTGACTACAACAAGGGCATCGGCTATATGCATACCAAGGAACGTTACAAGCTCGACAAAGTACGCGTCTTTCCCATCGGCATTGTAATTCTGAAGCTTTGTCACGCGCCCACATCTTACAAGGTCTAAACCTCTGGTTTCTCCGAAGGTGTGTTTATTAAGCTCTTCGTCCAATTGAGCCATTCTCGCGTTCAGCAGTTCGGGAAGAACTTTCGTGCCGTCTTCGAACGCTTCTGTGAATATGCCTTTGGATACTCCTTCAGGGGTTGCGGCGACCATATTTCTTCTCAAATCGTCTACCGAAATTCCGCCTCGGGTTGCACTAACGAAATTTGAATATGCCCTATCGGCATTTTGCTCAGCACGGCTGACAAATTCCTCAGGCGCACCCATTACACGCAAATCGTCAAGGAAACCCTCATATGCCTGGAATGTCATCCCGTATCCTTCGCCGGAAATATGCGCGATAAATCTATCGAATGCTCTTGCCACGGCTGAATCGGCTACCGGCATGTTTCCGCCGAAGAACAGTTGTGCAAAGTACTCAGCAGCCGGTGCTTCCCGCCTTTCGGCTTGTTTCGCGGCCATTAACTTACCTCTGATAATAACGGTTATCTGTGCTACGACGCCTATTGCTATGATTCCACCGACTATAGGCATTCCCGCAAGGAAGGCCATGATAGCGCCTGCAGCCATTCCGCCTATAACAATAGCCGGCATAATACGTTCAAGTAGCATCGCGCCCCTTTCGTCTCCGGCCAGTCCTTCCGGCCCTTCGACGTCAGCCAGCGTTTCCTCTCTTGCTGTAAGGAATTTCCTAACTTCCTCGTCGGACGGCTTCTCCACGTTAACGGCTCCCGGTGAGGCAAAATGTCTCTCGGCCGCTTTCCTGGCTTCCTCGACCGCGGTCGCGGCTTCCGGCTGTACCTGCCTTGTCGCGCCCAAAGCCGCTATGGCGGCTTCGGTCTCTTGTGTAACCAGTTCCTTCGACGTGGCGGCCTGCGCCGCGGGTCCGGCCGAGGGCGCTTCGGTTTCTTCTTCAATAGGCCCTTCTGTCTTGTGTTTTTCACTTGGTATTTCGCCTCTTGAAATTATGTCCGCGAATTCCCTTACGCCCTCGTAGACCTCGACTGCCCAATTTAAACTGTTTTTTATGTCTCGCGTCATGGTCTTTATTAACTCTCTGTCTACGGGAACCCCGCTTCTTGTTTTAAGCCTCTTATGTTTTTCGATTAGTTCTAAAGCTTTTTTGTAATATCTTATAGCCATGACATAATGAGAATCTTTTGTATACTGAACCGCCAGTTTTACATACGCAATTATCAGATGAAACGCGATATTGCTTACATAGCCGGGCTTTGTTTTTAAGACTCTATTAAAAATTCTTAAAGCGGTTCTGTAATCGCCTTTTTGCGTGTAAGCCCTTCCTAGCTCTGCCAAAAGCTCGGTTCGCTTTCCTTCGAGCCTTTCAATTCTTCTTTTCATATGCTCATCGTTCGGATTTCCCTCGAGATAGCGGTTAAATTCTCGAAGCGCCTTATCCATGGCTTTTCCGGCTTCTTCCAATTCTTTCAAAGACATTTCTTTGTACCCCTTTGTCTTCGCTTTCTGAAATTCCTGCTGGGATGATAAACCTTTTTCTTTATGCGTTTCGGACTTGTATGAATCTCTTATATCCGACATTTTTCTCTCGTTATACGGCGTAACCGCCCATTTATCTATTGATTTCGCGGTTTCGAACGCTTTTTGGGCTTTCCCTAAGGCGTAATTCGCGTCTATGTTTCTGCCGTCCCTTAGCGCCTCTTGAGCCATACCAAGCCATTGGCGTCCTTCTTCGACACACAAATCGGCAAGATAATGTTTCATATCCCTTGTAACCATTGCCGCATTACCTCCCGGGACAAGTATCAATAGAAGCGTTGTAACTATAGTTTCTACTTTTTTCATATCAGCGGTTGCTATTGTTTCAGCCGTCAAGGCGACGTCTCCGTCTTTTCTTTTTCCGGCAAGTTCAAAAGCTATTTTCACCAGGGCTTCTATATTATTTGAAATACCGTCAAGTTTCCGAGCTTCGCTTACTAACCTCTCTAAAGCCGTCTTTGCCTTCTTGCTTACCCTGTCTCCGTGAACAGTAAGGATATAGTTAGCTAAGGCCCACTCCTCATAAAAATCTACCAGTTCAAATGCATGGGCCATGGGCACATTTTCGGCAATATTTGTGCCACATGCGGTGTCAAAAGCTTCCAATGCGCGGTTAATCTTCATCGCTTTGGCAAGTCTTGTCTCAAGGGCTTTTCTTGCCGTCTCAACCGCTTTTATTTTTTCCTGCTGTTTATTCTTTGCGGGTTTAGGTATATTAATGGGTAACGGTACGCCGATGTAAATGGCTAAACCTACGAGTCCTTGGAGACTTGTTACATTATGCGTCTTGGCTAACCTATGGAACTGTCCAAAAGTAATATCATCCGGGATTCTATTTTCCTCGCTGACTTCTTTGGTTGCATTTATTATTCCTTCCAGTTCTTTTACGGAAATATCGTTTAACCCTAAGCCTTCTTTTAATACTTTTGCGTCCCTTATCTCCAATTTCTGTGGTTTTTTCCTCCTACTGATACTAATCTCTTCGTCTGCAGAGGTAACTTCTATATCTTTCGTCTTGTAGAAAGTAAGTTTGCCTTCAAATTTAGACCCGCTTTTTATTTTATCTATTCTCTCATCGGTAAACGTCGGATCCAACGCTTGATAGGCCATCAATCTCGCGGTTGAAGAATCGATTCCCAGATGTCTCTCCAATACCTCGGCTATTTCCTTCATATCCCTCAGCGTGGGATATTCTCCTTCAGATTCTGCGGCCTTTATCTCCTCTTTTATTTTCTCCATTACGTCAAATATTAATTTATTCGGCTTGGATATAGCATTAAGCGCGTGACGCTCGGAAATGCGGCTATAAACACCTTTTACCAGTTTAAGAATAGGTTTTTTGGCTGCAGCAAATATACTTGTACCGATTAATATATATACATTTCCTAAAAGGATTGATGCTGCAAGCGCAACTTTACCGATTGTAGAAGATGTAAATCCGCCTACATAAGATAAGGCCTTATTTAATTTACCGCCTTCCTTACCAATCTCTTTAATCCTATCGCTTTTCCTTGATACAGCTAATGTAGATATCAATATTATTGATTTCCAAATGCCGAGTTTTATGCCAATATGCGGTGCTATTGCAAATACCAAACCTAATATAGCCAGTTTAGCTGCAAATCTGGTTACCGGTCTCTGTTTGTTCCAGGCATCTTTAATCCTGCGGCTTGCGTTTCTTAAAATCAGCTGTAGTTTTTCCTTCGCAGCGTGAACCCATGTTCTCCTGGCGCCCATATTTCTCAATAACAAGCTTGTTGTAGAGTCAATAAGGCTTGCTTCTTTGAGCTCGCGGGGCGTAAGGCCCGATTCCCTAACAAGATGCCTTCCCCTAAGAACCTTTGTAATTAATGTCCCCTTAAGGTTATCTTCTTCCAGGCCGGCTCGCTTAACAACGCTTGAGGTATCCAGGTTTTGCTGATCCGCAAGTTTTGCGACTTCTATGAGGATATTTCTTCTTACCTCAGGATTTGCGGCTGTTCTTGCGGCAGTTTTTCTCAGGGTAGTCATTACCTGAAGCCTGTTTCCTTCAGACGCTTGCGCGAGCCCAACGAGTATAAACCCGTTTGTAGTTCCGGCTTTTTTATCAAGTAATATATCGCCTATTTGCGCAATGAGCGATTTTGTATGCTCGCCGTTTATCTCGTCTTTGTCTAAATCTCGTGCGACCTTATATGCTTTAATTGCATAATCCAAATTGCCGCCTGAGATAACTGTGGCTGTGGTATAAAGCTCGAGGGCTTTTTCGTATTCGTCTTTTCCTAATGCGTTCTCATGGGCAAAGGCAAGCCTTGCATAATAAGCAGCATTGCGAGGTTCGAGCCCGAGCATTATTGATAATACTATCAACGCTTTCTTGCGCTCTCCGTTTCTTTCGTATCTATCAGCTAATCTTTCGAGAATGCCGGCGAAGTCGGCTTGCGGATGTAACTGATATAACACTTTTACGATATCGTCTCTTACTTCCTCTCTTGCTCGTTCGGTTATCTCTTCGCTTTCTGGTTCTACCCCATTAATAATATTTCCTATTATATCTATTTCGTCTTCTGAAAGTTCAGTGAAACCTTTTCTCATAAGGGTTACCTGTCTGAACCTTTCCAGATTATCGGTCTGTGAATCGGAATAAAATTCCTTCGGTATAGCAAGCTCTTTCTTTAATGCAAGTATGGCGCTCTTTCTCTCTTCCTCGCTTCTGTCTCGCGAGAAGAACTTGACAATTGCATTCTTTATTCCCGTCCAGATAGTAGGAATAATAAACGGCTCATCCGGGATATACAATCCTTTTCCTTTTAAGAAATTGTAAAACTCATCTATTTTCAATTCCGGCTTTCCAAATGTAATCGTACCATCTACACCTACATTAAGGTAGCCTTTCTCATAAAGTTCGCTGATTATTGTAAACTCTTCATCATTTTGCATATTTGCAAAGCTCTGTATATTATTAAGTGGATTAGTTATAATTTCGAGCCGCCTCAGAAGCCTTCTTTCCTCCGTAGTAACGCCTTCGCTTCCTCTTACTATTTTTACGCCATCCTTGGTTGTCAGAACTTTAAATTCTTTACTTCCAATAGAAAACACGCCGAAGCCATGTCTTTCTACATCACTGTCGAATAAGACGCTTAAGTCATCCTCTGTAAGAATTGTGTTACTAGTTATTTTCAGATATTCCTCTGCTATAATTTTTGCTTCAGCTTGTGTAAGTATCAGGTTTGTATTAGGTCTGTCTTTCTGCATAATTATAATGTGCGTCTTGCCAGGTTCTATATCTACGCTGCTAACAGCTTTTTCAACCGTCGCCATTTCCTCATCAGCATCAATGTCCTGAGGTATGAAAACTATGATATTCGGTATTCTCCCGCGTGAATTTCTCGCTTTTGCAATAGCTTTTGCAGCGGCGGTAAGCGCACCTTTTTCCTCCGGTGACTTTGACTTTATCACTGTTACGCTATGCCCATTTATTTTAACTGTTTTTGCAGGTTCAGTGGTTTTCCTAAGTTCTGAAAGCTGTCGTTTAACCTTTTCTTTTTCTAACCTAGCTTTTCTTGGCTTACTTGCATCGGGTTTTATCTTTTCGACCTTTGCGTTTCCGGTTGCCATATCCACTACAATAGATGTCTCTTCTAGGGCACGCTCTTCAGCGGCTAACGCCTTCTGACTTACTACTTGTGCCCTCGTTCCATAAGCCGGCTGATTATATATTCTCTCAATTGTTGTATCCTCAATACGTTTTGACATACGCACTAATCCTGTATACCATGGCATGCGAGTGCGTACAAAATTCCACATTCTGTTTAATAGTCCTTCTTCTTGAACAACTTTCTTTTGCACATGTTCTTTAGATACTCCCTCAAGTGGAACCATGTCAGGCGTTAATCTGTTGGCTACAAGCGACATACGTCTTGTTAAATTCTGCAGTTGTGTTTTTTCGCTCTCAGTATACTTCTGATTATCCGCTAAAATAACAGCCGATTCCCCAAAATGTTTATGTAAGTTAGAAATGCTATTGCTCAAAATTTTATTTACGGCTTTTTTGAACTTACGGGCTGATGTACCGGACGCGATTAAATCCTGTAAGCTATCTATGAAGTTTGCTAATAATACATCCGCTACTTCCTTAAGTTTCCTTTCTAAGTTTTCACTAGTTAGTCGCATTTTTATATCCTGTATAATTACCTCTGGTAGCGCATCAGCCAGCACAGTATCCAAGTTCTTGTACTGTATTCCAAATATTGCTTTTAAAGCCATGTTCAATTTGTCAAAATTTTCCTGGTTTCTCCCACTTTCGAGACAATGTTTAACCAGAGCCGTTACAGTGCTTTCTAATAATCTATCCTGATTGTGTAGCATTTCCCCTTTCCAGGCTTTTATGAATTTCTCTTTTGCGTTTTCGCGCATTTCTCTAATACGGTTAAACTTTTCTCGGGCTATCCTTCTTACCTTTTCCCGTTTTTCCAGGGCACACTGCATTGCCCTGCGAATTATAGCAAAGTCTTTTGCGGCCTGTGTTTTTTCCTTATCTATGCTCAGCTCTCTTGTTCTTTTTCCATTTTTAACCTCAAATAACGCCTCTAACCTATCACGCGCATTAAGTGCCTCTTGGTATAATTTCCCATCAGCCCAATTTTGCATGCGCGACTTACTCCTGGATTCTGCCAATTCCTCCTCCATTAAAGCCATATCAGAACTTCCTCTTTCAATGTTGATATGGAAGGTGTGGTCACCGCTTATATTTTCCCTTCCCAATCTGCCGGCAATCTGGGTATCTTCCCTTACTCCGACATGCGAAGATACGCCGCTTATACCATGCACTTCCGAAGCATAGACTAACTGCCTGAGAAATTCTGCTGCTTCTTTTGCTTCTTGGCCCCTTGCTTCTTTTCCAATGGAATCTAATAAATTCTCTAATTCGCTAAGCAGGTTCTCTCTTTGTTCTGCGTTAAACCAAGCTTCGTCTGTCCTTAACTGATCTATAATATTCATTAAGTGTTTTTCATTATCATTTGAAATTAATCCGTTATTTGTGGCTTTAATTAGGTTTTGTAATTTAGCTTCGAGATTTTTATCGTTAGCTTTGGCCGCCAAAGCCTTTGCTTTTTCCAAACTCGCCTTAATACCTTTATCAACATCCACTCTTATAAGTTGTATGTCAAAACCTCTCTGATATGTAGTGTCTATAATAACCTTGCCAAAAAGGTTATTTAAATCCATCTTTACTCTTTCTGTGTCACGAGCAGTCTCAGCATCGCCGATGATAATATCCTCTTCTCTAATTCCTGCTTCTATAAGCGCCTTTTTAAAGGCTTGTATCTTAAGCTGATCGGTAATACTGAACTTGGTTGATCTGCTCTCTTTATACCGTTTGTAAGCCAATTCGGCTTGAGCTTCCATTTTTTCCGCCGCACTGAAGAAAATTTCATCTTCGAAATGTTGCCTTCTGGTCCTATAGTGATGGGGCGCCAGGTCGGTCTCCACGCCATAGTCCACGAAGGCTTCTTCTCTTGCCTGCCAGGCTGTTCCGCTACATCCCGTTAAAATCTCATGAGTACGCAGAAGCAATTCTCTCACACCTATGACATTTGATGTAAATCCAGGGCCCTTTACCACAACATCTTCATGATCCCTATGCGCTTTTATGTCAAGGGCTGTACCCTGTGCTCCTTGTAATCTGCGCCCTTCCGCGATAAGTTTGTCTGTTTCCGCATTGATTAGTTCGGCCTCATGCGTCCGGGGGGTTACCTGATAGTCAACGCCTTCTTGAAGTATAACATTTGCGTATAACGCAGCTTCTATATCACCATAATTTAATCTACTGATTATCGCCTGGGCCAGGGTTTCACTATAGAGAGAACCGAGCTTTTTCTTCACGAGTTCCGTAACAAATCTACGGCCGGCTTCTGTGAGTACTACGTGTCGCCGTGTAGCGATAAAGAAAATGCTTCTTGCCTCTTTTACTATTTCCACACTTCTCATATCTCGCATTTGTTTTTCAGTCTTGTAATAAATAGTAACGCCTGCTCTTGCGTCTATCATAGCCAATGCTATAGAATCGGCAAGCTCTCCCACAGCCATTTCAAGAGGTGTGGCCCGCTTATTCTGGTTACTTATGATGAACTCCGTATTTTTATCATCCAGCGTAGCCTTATCGACTTCATCAATTATAGCTACCGCATTTTTGCTTAATACAAGGCCGGCCTGGCGAATTGCTGTCTGCTGTTCTTCGTATTTAGCCGCAAGCGTACCAAGTGTAAGATATACAACTCTTGCATCCCGCAAGTTTTTATCAAATTCGCTCAAGCCCTCTTCTTGTGATGGTGTATTTCTCATATCTTCTGTCAGTAAAATAGCCTGTAATCCTATATTGGCATAGAAGCTGCCTATTTCATCAAGGTCTAATGTTGCTTTAAGTTCACTCTGTATATAAACCCTTATTTGATTGGTGACGTTTAATATATCAAAAATAGCAACGGTGGCAGCGATAACTTTAGTCTTTCCAAAACTTGTAGGCGCATTTATGAATCTTCCGTAAGACATTTGCCTTGCGGCGATTAGCTGTGTTTCATAATACTCCTGCCCGAATGTCACGGCCATATTTATGTTAGATAACGCTAATGACTCTGCTATAATGTCATTAAGAGATTGGTGGTTGAGCTTATGCGCCTTTTGTTTCAAATCGCGGTGCCGTCTTTCTAATTCGGGTATTATCCGGGCTTTATGCTCCCGTAAAACCTCTATTCTTGCGCGTTTCTCACATTCGGCTTCCTCCCGGATTGTGAGCGCTCTATCGCGTAATTCCTCCAATGCTTTTTTCTTTTCTTGCGCAAGAGTGTTTATTTTCTGATTCAAGTCTACGCCTATTTGTCCGCTTATGGCATTTAGAACAATGGTTTCCGCGCTTAGGACCTTCTGTTGGTATACCACCGCTTCTTTTCTTACTATATCTTCAATGAAACGCTCTGCCGCGTATGGGTCCTTTGATTGCAATCTGTTATACTGACGTATTTGTCTCTTTGTCAGAACACCGGTAGGGTTACTTTTAACTATTTTTATCGCATCTTGGAGTGCGCCTTCTTGCGCTTCTGCAGGTTCAGGCGTAGCTTTCTTTGCTTTTCTACCCTTTAGAAGTTCGGCAGGGATAGCGGCTTTGGCCAGGTAGAACAAAATAATTTGCCCTGCTTCGGATCCCAAAGAGCCATTTTCGACTAGTTTCTTTATGATGACTGCTAAACGCTCCGCCATCTTGGCTCTTTCGGCAAACACAGCCCTTGCCTGTCTCAGCGCCCTGCTTTTCTGTTCTATCTTGCTAAAAACGGGTATGCCTAAGAACCTTATGCCTTCCACCATATCTTTAGCCCTGTCAGAATTTCTGAATGTATTATGATCGCTTATCTTTGCTGCTATCTTTTGAGCTAATGCTTCTACTGTTGTGGGGGCATTTTTGCCTCTAACTCTAATGTGGAACTTCTGTCTTATCTCATCCAGGGCTTTGGTAGAGTCAGCGGAAACAAGTTTGCCGCCTTCTACTTTAACCTTTCCTTCCAATGCTTTTACGATAACTTCCTTTTTAAAAGGAACTGCTCCATAAACGGCAAACACAGCGCGTTGTGCAGGCGTCATAGTTGTCAGGCTTTCACCGAGTAATTGAATATAGTATAATTCTCCGGAAGTTATATTCCTTAATAAACTATGTCTACTGCCATTAAGGAAGCTTTGCATAAGCGAATAATCGGAGATTAGCGGCATGGCAAGGTCGCCCATTAGCCCCATTACATCCTGTGAATCCATTTCCGTCAGTTTGTCAATCCTAAAGTGGCGCATTACCAGCGCCGCTTCTTTATATTCTTC
>Ga0163203_1000245_pt1 | contig 14256 bp, 12 predicted proteins | sample PL_2010_330m_FD_113534 | JGI IMG/M metagenome (GOLD analysis project Ga0163203, IMG submission 113534) | Freshwater microbial communities from Powell Lake, British Columbia, Canada to study Microbial Dark Matter (Phase II) - PL_2010_330m | ecosystem: Environmental > Aquatic > Freshwater > Lake ... | reverse complement strand
GGCCCGGTAAGTTCGCCCTTGCACTCGGGGCACGTATCCGTTTTTATCTGGTCGTGACGGAACCTCTTCTTGCAGGATCTGCAATCCACCAGGAGGTCCTTAAAGTTTCCCACGTGGCCGGATGCTTTCCAGACATCGGGGTGCATGAGGATACCGGAGTCCAGGCCTTCGGTATCGCCCCTTTCGTATACCATACTCCTCCACCATAAATTTTTTATATTATTTTTCAGCTCCACGCCGAGCGGACCGTAATCCCAGACGCTTCCCAGGCCGCCGTATATCTCACTGGACTGAAATATGAATCCGCGCCTCTTGCATAAAGACGATATCGTATCTAAATTTACCATTTCACACTCCGACTTTTCTCATGAACTCCCTGCTCTTAAGCCTCAGGTCAAGGTGGTAATCGATAAAACTCCGGAGGAGCCTTTCAACTTCCACGCCCACTCCCCTGCTTACCTTTATGTGCTTTATCCTTCCGAACGGCAAATCCTTTATGTGCGAGATAAAATTAAGTGTGCCGGCGAGAACAGGTCTGGCGCTTTTGTCTTTTGCGAAACAGGCCTCACACAGGACCCCTCCCAACGAAAAACTGAAGCGCACCTTTCCTTTTCCCGGCGCGGCCTCGCATGCCGCGCACACCTTAAGCCTGGGCATAAAACCGAGAACCGACAGAAGTTTAATCTCAAAGATCCTGGCCACCCTTTTTGGGCTCGCCTTGTCCGATAGAAGAAGCAGCGAGTCCAGAAGAAGCTCGTAAATCTTCGCGTTTTTCTCGTTCCCTTGAGTCGCCGCATCCAGGAACTCCGCAAAATAGGCCGCGTATGAAAGCCTTTCCAGCGATTCCCTGACCTTCGGAAAATAATTCACGAGGTCACACTGAGAAAGAAAAAAGAGGTTTTTCTTTTTCCTTTCGTAAAACACTATATCATCAAGCGCCAGGAGCTCGTATGCGCCGACGAAACGCGCCTCCGGCGCCCTCACGCCTTTAGACATAAGCTTAAGCTTCCCGAAATCCCGCGTATATACCGTGAGGAGTATGCTCGTCTCCCTTACGTCCTGTTTCCGGAGCACAAACCCTTGCGTTTTCTGAACAGCCATATCATAACCGCATCGGTTAAGGCCTGTTGGAGACAATAGCGCCGCTTGAAACTACAAGCTTAAGCCCTTCTTCAACGGTCATATCGAGCTCTTTCACTTCGTCCTTCGGAACCAGAAGGTAAATACCGCTTGTCGGGTTCGGGGTCGTAGCCACAAAAATGCTCAAAAGCTCCCTGCCCGCAGCGTTCCTTGCCGTCTTTATGCCCTCTCCTGTCATGAAAGCGATTGAATACAGGCCCTTTCGGGGGTATTCAATGAGGACAACCTTTTTAAAAAAGAACTTTTCCTGCCCAAGAAAAGCCGACCCTATTTCCTTGGTTACGGAATAAATCTTGCCGATCATCGGAACCTTCACGAATATTTTTTCACCAAACCCGAAGAGCTTGCGCAGGAAAAGAATATTCGCCGCCCATCCCACCAGCGAAATCAGAAGCATTACTATGATAAAAACGAGCGCCTTGGCGATATGAATACTGTGCTCGGTCAGGTACGGATTCAGGTTCAGGATCTGCACGATGGGATTGAGGATATAGCTGTTGACCTTTATGACAAGAAACCTTATGATGATTATCGTCAGGGCAATGGGAAAAATAAGCGCCACTCCCGTTATGAAATAATTTCGAAATCTGGTAATCATGGCTGCCTCCTATGATAACAGTTGAAATACAAGCGCCGTAACCAATACGCCGAGAAGCGCGCCGGCGAGCACCTCCCAGAGCGTGTGGATGTTGTCTTTCATTCTGTGGCGCGCTATTAAAAAAGCCAGTACAAAACTCAAGAACATTACCAGGCCGTTTCCTGTCGAAAAAACTATAACCGTCCAAAGCGAAAAGGCGAAAGCGGCGTGTCCGCTCGGCATTCCGCCCCGGAAGGGCGTGCCTTTGTGAAAAAACACTTTCCCCATCAGCACGACAAGTAAAACCACAAGAAGCGATATAAAAGTAACGTACCACGGCGAGTGCATAATCCGGGTTATCCCGTCTGCGACGTGAATACCTAAGCGCCCCGAAAATACCACGTAACCCACTACTGCCGCGTTCAGGGCCGAGAGAAAAACCGCCCCGGCGGTTACGTCCTTAATGATACGCGCCAGAGGGTGATACATATTCTTTATAAGGTCGACCGTAAGCTCAATGGCCGTATTAACCATTTCCAGCACAAGGACAAGAGAAATAGCGCCCACGAGAAGCAGGAGCTCCACTTTCGGCAGATTGAGGTAAAGACCCAGCGTGAGAACGAGCGTCGCAAAGAGAAAATGAAGCCTCATACTCCTCTGCGTTTTCAGGACATAAATGAATCCTTCCACCGCGCTATTTAAACTTTCCACCAGTTTTTGTTGTGTCATTTCAGATATACCTCTTCCAGTTTTTTTATTTTATTTTTTTCCTTAACGGTCTTGTCATTGAAACCCACGAGGTGCAAAATCCCGTGTATAACATAACGAAAAAGCTCTTTGTCGAAGCTTGTCTTAAAACGTCCGGCGTTCTCGGAGGCCGTATCGGAAGAAATATAAATATCGCCTATGAGGCGGTCTTTCCTCCGGGCGGCTCCTTCTTCCAGTAAAAACGAAAGGACATCCGTAGAACGGTTCCGCCCCATATACTTTTTGTTCAGCGCCTTTATTTTTCTATTGTCCACAAACGTTATGTCGATAAGCGCTTTCGTTTTGCCGAAACCGCGTAAAACGCGTAAAGCGGCTTTTTTGGGGGCACGGGCGTCTATTTTCCTCTTTTTATTGAGATTGCTGATTCTTATTTTTAATGGCATTCTGCCGTTCTTTTCTGGACTTGGCCTCCGGGTATTCCAGCCTCGTGTGAAAAACGCCTGTCAGGACCCTGACAAAACTTTCCGCGATTTTATTCAGGTCGCTCAACGTAAGCGGGCACTCGGTCAGCTGACCGTCTATGAACTTGTTGTTAATTATCTTCTGCACAAGTCCCCTGATCCTCGCCGGGGTAGGGTCGCTCAGTATGCGAGACGACGCCTCGACCGAATCCGCGAGAAGCACAATAGCTATCTCTTTTGTTTGCGGCTTTGGCCCGGGATACCTGAATTCTTCTTCTTTCAGCTCGTCGCTTGATTTCACCTTTTCAAGCGCCCGCTGGTAGAAGTAATAAATAAGACTTGTGCCGTGGTGCTGGGTAATAAAATCAGTGATTGCCGTATTCAGCTTCTGTTTCTTGGCAAGTTCCACCCCGTCTTTGGTGTGATTGGTAATAATCAGGGCGCTCATTGAAGGGGCAAGCTTCTTGTGTTTTGAGGAGGTGCCCATCTCGTTTTCCACAAAATACTCCGCCTTTTCCGTCTTGCCGATATCATGGTAGTAGGCGCCTACCCTGGCAAGAAGCGAGTTTGCCCCGATAGAGTCACAGGCCTCTTCCGCCAGGTTGCCGACAATTATACTGTGGTGATAGGTGCCGGGCGCTTTAATGGTAAGGTCCTTCAGGATAGGGTTACTTAAGTCCGAAAGCTCAAGAAGCGTGATGTTCGTAATGAGGCTAAAGGTATATTCGAAAACCGGTAAAACCCCTATGACTATGAAACTTGAAATAATACCGTTTATCATGCCGTACAGGCCCTCTTTGAAAATCGCCTCTTTTCCCATGTTGTGGAAAAGGCCTATCCCTATTATGGCGATTACGTTTACGGCGGAAACCGCGAAACCGGCTATAAATATCTGCGAACGTTTTCTCGCTCCTCGAACGGCGCATATGCCGACAATGCTTCCCACAAAAAGCATGAAAGAAAGCCCGAGCTTTCCCCCCGCCAAAAAACCGATGTAGATGCTAAGCGCCATGCTCGTAATAAAAGCGGCGTTTGTGCCCATAAGAAGAGCCACAAGCATCGCGATGCTCGCAAGCGGAATCAGATACCCTGACTGTTGGGACTGGACAACCACGAGGGAAACCGAAATAGCGAGAAAAGCGTTTATGGCGATAAGAAGAATATTTTTCGGCGATTGCACGAGATTTTTTTCAAAAAGAAGCAAATAGACGGCTACGGCGAACAGAAGGCCGACCAGAAGGATTATGAGGCCCGAAAGATAGGATGTCCTGTTTGCGATAGCCTGAATACGCGTTATCTGGGTAAGTTTGATTATTTCATCCTTTGAAAGCCTGCCGCCTTTTTCCACTATAAGTTCGTTCTTTTTTACGGCCTTTCGTTTGTAGACGGGCGTGATTTCGTTCCTTGCTTCGACCATGCGTTTTTCCGTCTGTTCTTTATCAAAACGCGCGTTCGCAACCGCTTTACCCCTGACAATCTCGGCGACGGCCCCTCTTACCGAGCGGTCCTCGGGAATTAGCCTCTTCAGCGTATCGCTAACGATCCTATCGGCCTCTTTCTCATCCACAAGGTCTCTCGATTTCAGTTTCCTTTCGGTCTTAAAGAAGGGGTTCGCCATCAAGATCTCTTCCTGCCCTTTCTCGAGAAGCCCTTCTTTGTCGTTGACGCTCACCACGCCCACCAGGAATATGTTCTCAAGCGCGTCTTTCGCGGCCTTCCTGATCTTGTCCGGCTTGCGCGTCTGGAGTAATTTCGCCAGGTCCTTCCCCGGCAGTTCAAAGCCGTCCTTCTCGAAAATTTCGCTTTTCTGTTCATCGGTTAAGGCGGGCTTGTCCTTTATTTCTTCCAGCTTGTTGAAAAACCCGTCCAGCCGGGCAAGCGCTTTCTCCTGGACCAGGGTGTCAATGTCGTAAACGGGCAGAACTTTGGATTCAAATTCTTTCCTGAGTTTTTCGGTTGCCGTTTCGTCAATGATAGTCGGATAAGTAAATTCGTATGGCGCATAAACGGCCCTTGTCGAAATATCGCCTTCCTTAACTTCGGAAAGGAACGGCGCGCTTCCAAGGTAAAGAAGGCCGGACGTTACCATGCAAAAGCAAACGGCCACCACGACGGAATAGAAATACGGGGCCCTGCGCACTTTCTTAAGCCGAAGTGCGCCCTTATTTAAGAAGCGCCTGATCTTAGCCATTATTTACTCCGTTTTTTTCGAGGCCGCGTATGCCTTTATAATTTCACAAACCAGCTCGTGTCTTACGACATCTTCGCTCTTTAAATAAACGAATTCTATCCCGTTTATGTTTTTCAGGATCGCCTGGGCCTCTACGAGCCCGGATATTTTACCTTTCGGGAGGTCGCTCTGGGTTATGTCGCCGGTGATAACTGTTTTTGAATCAAATCCGAGGCGCGTCAGGAACATCTTCATCTGCGCGGGCTGGGAATTCTGCGCCTCGTCCAGGATAACAAAAGAATCATTTAAGGTCCTGCCCCTCATGTACGCCAGGGGTACCACTTCTATGATACCCCTCTGAATATGGTCGTGTATCATGTCGCTTTCCATCATATCGTACAGGGCATCATACATGGGCCGCAGATACGGGCTCACTTTCTCGTACATATTTCCGGGAAGGTACCCGAGGCTTTCGCCGGCTTCGACAGCCGGTCTCGCCAGAATGATCCTGGAGACTATCTTTTTCTTTAAGGCATTGACGGCCATGGCCACGGCAAGATAGGTCTTTCCCGTACCCGCCGGGCCTATGCAAAACACAATATCGTATTTACGTATGGCATCGATATAGGCCTTTTGCCCCGTGCTTTTCGGCGTAATATAAAGCCTCTTTGAGGAGACCTCTATCCTTTCGAGATAGATATCATGCAGCCTTACCTTCTTGTCTTCCCTTACCGATTTTATCGCGTAGTTAAGATCGCGGGTCTTTATGTAAACACCCTCACGCATCGCTATGAGAATCTCCTCTATCACACGCGAGGCCTTCTCGACGTCTTCCGGGGCGCCCATAAGCTTCAGGATACCCGCGCGAAGCACCGAACTTATGCCGAATGACCTCTCGATAAGCTTCATGTTCGCGTCATGTTTTCCGAGAAGGTTTCTCGCCTCGGCGTCGTTATTTAAGCGAATATCTTTTTTCACGAAATACCTCGTCTAGCGAAAAACGTAGAGCGAAAAGCGAAAAACTGATGTGTCCCTCGCTTACGCTCGGGATCCTAAATTAAAAGTTTTACGCTTTGCGTCTTAGTTTTCCGCTTTTCGCTTTATTTGACCCAAACTTCCTCTTCCTCAACTATCAGCTCTTGTGTTTTTCCTTTCGGCGTAACTCTTTTCTCAACAATAATGGTTTCTTCCTCACATACGGGCCCTGCTTCGGAAGCTTTTCTCTTTGGTACGGCCGGCGTCGGTTCCATCTTTATATCTCCCGCATAAATTACCGTACTCCCGCATGTCGGCTTATATCCCTTCTCACCGGGCAATAACGGCACTTCCATGTCTATGCCTATCAGGGTTCTCTTTGCCACGCCTTTTCTTATCGGCTCGGGCGGCGGTGTACCTTTTATATAGCCGCGGTTTCCCTTCGTGCGCTGGTCAACCCTGTCTTTTTTGAAGGTATAAATTCGCGCGCCGGAACAGCCGCTTAACACCATCGACGCCAGTAAAACTGCGATTAATAAAAATCTCATAGCCGCCTCCTTCTCTTACCTCGTCCTTCGTCCCTCATTACTTGCTTTTTCGAATATGCAGTTCCTTCAGCTGCCTGTCATCCACTTCGGTTGGCGCGCCTGTCATCGGGCACAGCGCCTTCTGCGTCTTTGGAAAGGCGATCACGTCCCTTATTGTATTTGATTTTGTAAAAATCGTGAGAAACCTGTCCAGCCCGAACGCTATTCCCCCGTGCGGCGGGGCGCCGTATTTAAACGCGTCTATCAAAAAACCGAAGCGGCTCGCCGCCTCTTCCCTCTCAAGTCCGATGATTTTGAAAATCTTCTCCTGGATGTCCCGCCGATGAATTCTTATACTGCCGGATGCGATTTCGGCGCCGTTTATCACAAGGTCGTAGGACCTCGCGCGTATTCCGCCGAATTTGTTTCCGTCGAGCAGCTTAGAGTCTTGCTCATTGCAGGCCGTAAACGGGTGGTGCTCCGATTCCCACCTCTTTTCGTCTTCGTTATACTTGAATAAAGGAAAGTCCGTTACCCATAGAAAATTGTATTTTCCTTCACTGATCATGCCGGCGCCTTTGGCGATTTTAATTCTTAAGGCTCCCAGTACGCCGAGCGCTGTCTCTTTGGTGTCGGCCACGATCAGGATAAGGTCGCCATCTTCGGCGGAGGTTCTTTTCTTTATGGAATCCAGCTCCGCTTCCTCGAAGAATTTATCTATATTTGAAGAAAGTTTTCCTTTTTCGCATTTAAAATATGCCAGTCCCAGAGCGCCCAGTTCCTTTGCCTTTTTTGTGAGGCCGTCAAGCCTGGAGCGGCTGATACCGGCGTGATCTTTCGCGTTTATGGCGTAAATCGAGCCGCCTTTTTCGAGGTTTTCTTTGAATACGTTGAATTTTGTGCCTTTAAGCTCCTCCGATAGGCCGGCAAGTTCCATGCCGAACCTCATATCCGGTTTGTCGGTGCCGAAGCGTTCCATTGCCTCGGCGTATTTCAATCTCGGAAACGGAACGGCAACATCGATACCGGATACCTCCTTTATGACTTCCTTCATCAGGCCCTCCGATACTTCGAATATATCATTTTCGTCGACAAAACTCATTTCTACGTCAAGCTGCGTAAATTCCGGCTGCCTATCCCTACGCAGGTCCTCATCCCTGAAACACCGCGCTATCTGGAAATAGCGATCGAATCCCGAGACCATGAGTATCTGCTTGAAAAGCTGCGGCGACTGCGGCAGGGCATAAAACTTCCCCGCGTTAAGCCGTGAGGGAACAAGGTAATCGCGCGCGCCTTCAGGCGTCGAACGCGTGAGAAAGGGCGTTTCAATTTCCACAAAATTCCTTTTTTCAAGAAATCCCCTCATGGAATGATTTACCCTGTGCCTGAGACGCAGGTTTTTTTGCATGCGTTCGCTTCTTAAATCTATATACCTGTATTTAAGGCGCGTCTCATCGGACACCATCCGCGCTTCATTCACCTCGAAAGGCGGCGTAAGCGAGGGGTTCAGGATATCAAGTGAATTTACAAGGACCTCAATGGCGCCTGTCGAAAGTTTCGTGTTTTCCGTTCCGGCTGGCCGGTTGCGCACGACGCCTGCGGCGCGGACAACATATTCGCTTTTGAGTTCATGCGCTTTGTCGTGCAGGGCGCGGTCCGCTTTCGGGTCAAATACAAGCTGCGTAAGCCCGTAAGCGTCCCTCAGGTCGATAAATATTAATTCGCCGTGGTCGCGCCTGGTATGCACCCATCCCGCAAGGGTTGCTTTTTTATCGACGAATTTTTTGTTTAATTCGCCGCATGTATGCGTGCGTAACATTGTGCCCCCATCTCGCTGTCATTGCGAGCCCTTGACATTTTCAATGTCAAGGGCGAAGCAATCTCAAACTATGGGATTGCTTCGGTCGTTGTGCTCTCTCGTAATAACATCGAGCTGTTTTTTAATTTCTTCCACTACGCTGCTCAAATTTACAAGTTTTTGTTCCTGCTTCTCCATGTCCCTAATCGTTGCCTGCTGACTCTTGAGTTCATCTTCACCCAGGATTACCACTACCCTGGCGCTCTTTTTATCCGCGCTTCTCATCTGCGATTTGAGCGACGCGCTTTTTGTGTCCGTAACCACCCGGATCCGCATACCTTCTTTTCTTCCGAGTGAGTGCCTTATTTGTTCGGCCACAACTTCACCTTTCAATTTTGTTTCCTCGCCCATAGTGGCGACAAATATCGTCACGGGCCCCGGAAGGCCCTTTGCGTCCTTAAGCGCGATTATTATCCTTTCCATGCCCAGGGCGTATCCGATAGCGCCCGTATCAGGGCCGCCGAAATCCTTGACAAGATTATCGTACCTTCCGCCTGCGCCTAAGGCGTCCTGCCCGCCGAGGGCCGGGTGCGTTATTTCAAAAACAGTTCCCGTATAATAATCCAGCCCCCTTACAAGATTTTTTACTTCCTCAAATTTAATTTTCATGGCGCGAAGGGTATTTTTCACCCTGTCAAAATGCTCCCTGCACGGAACGCACATACTATTTGCTATATCCGGCGCGCCGGCGGCTATCTGTGCGCAGCTTTCATTTTTGCAGTCAAGCACCCTTAAAACATTTTTTTTAATTCTCTCTTTGCAATCCTTGCAGAGCCTTTTCTTTTCGGCCTCAAGATACTTCTTCAATTCATCCGCGAACTTCCTTTTATCGTTCCCGCAGCCGAGGCTGTTCAGTTTTACGGTAAAGTTTTTCAGCCTGAACAGTTCAAGCATCTTGCTCATCTGCATGATCACCTGTGCGTCCGCAAGGGGTGAGCGCGCGCCGATCACTTCCACGCCTATCTGGTGAAACTGCCTTGAACGGCCCTTCTGCGGCCTCTCGCTCCTGAACATCGGGCCCATATAGTATAGTTTTACTTCCGGAGAAATTTTATCGAGGGAATGTTCGATGTAAGCCCTGACTATGGGGGCTGTACCTTCCGGCCGGAGCGTAAGAGGCCTTCCCTTCCTGTCCTTAAAGGAATACATCTCTTTCGTCACAATGTCCGTGGTTTCTCCTATGCTGCGCACAAAAATCGACGTATCCTCCAGTACCGGCGTCCTTATTTCTTCGTACCCGTAAAATTCGAGCTCTCTCCTGGCGACGCGCTCCAGCCACTGCCAGACTTCTATATCCCGCGGCAGTATGTCTTCCATCCCCCTGATCGCTTTATACTTCACGTTGTATCCTTCACTGCGGTTTTTTTGCCATACGAAGTTCTTGCAAACGGCGTTTGAGCTGAGCCGTGAGCAAGCGCTTCGTATGGCACCATAAACCGCACTATTTCACTTTCTCCTTCATCACAAGGCCGGCTTTAAAGGCTACCACTTTTTTACCCGGTATCTTGACGCCCTCGCCCGTTTTCGGGTTCCTGCCGAGCCTGGACTTTCTGGATTTTACTTTAAAAATACCGAAGTTGCGAAGTTCCACCGTCTCTTCCCTGGACAGGCTTTCGACGATGATCTCCAGAGCCATCTGGAGAACCTTCTTCACCTCTACCTGTTTTATGTCCGTCCGGTCGGATATTCTCGTCACGATTTCTTTTTTTGTCATCGTTTCCCCCTTATCACGTTTTTCAGCAGGAAAAAGAATCTGTTAAATCCTTCTATGCGCCTTTTTTTTCTCTCAAGCCTATCAAGCAGAGAAAAAAGATAAACGGAAGAATCCTCCCAGTCTTTCTCGATACTTTTTAGCCGGCCATCCGACATCATGGAAAGATTCTCCAGCGAAAGAATATTATAAAGCGGTTCATTTTTAGTAAATCTTTTTATCGGCTTCTCGCCGATGGAATCCATTAAGTCGTCGTATCGCGAATTCACAAGGGTTTTCGTGGGCAGGAAGTTTTTTTCGTCATTATTTTTAAAAGTTCTGCGGAAATTTCCCCATATTTCCATGAACCCTTTCGCCTTTTTTATATTTTCTTCCAGCTTCCTGTCAATCATGTCTTAAACCCCACGCTTCCGGCTCCGCACAGGTTTTCGATTTCTTCAAGTAGAAGGTTATCCAGGTTTACGAAATAATTCCTGCCGGCCGACATACTGATCATTTTGCCGTCGGGCTCCCGGAAGCTTAAAAGAACCGGCACCTTCCCCCTGTGCCGCGAAAGTATGCTCTTTAGGGCGCTCAAGGTGGACTGTTCCAGACCCGGGGTCTGAAGCTTTATCATCATGGCTTTCGTAAATTTGGCTTTTACCTCTTCGAGCGGGATAATCTCATCGGCCATGAGCTTCGGTTCTTCTTCCCTTAAATTAAGCTTGCCCGTTATGAAAACCATTGAATCCACTTTGACGAGGTTCGAAAATTTTTGAAAGGTCCTCGGAAAAACAAGCGTCCCCACCGCGCCCGTCAGATCCTCCAGGCTCACTATGGCCATCTTCTCGCCCGTTTTTCTCGTGGTAGTGATCTTGGCCTTGCTTATGATGCCGCCAAGGCGCACTTCATCCCCGTCCCTTAAATTACCGAGCTGCGCTATGGGAAAGGAGGAATAGTTCTTAAGCAGCTTTTCGAAACTGGCTAACGGATGCTTGGTTATATAAAATCCCAGCATTTCCTTTTCGTAAGCCAGCAGCTGGTTCTCCGGCCACTCGGGAATATTTGGAACTTCCTGAAAGGTCTTCTGGAAACTTTCCTGCATGTCAAAGGTGTCAAAGAAAGAAAACTGCCCGTTCAATTTGTCTTTCTGCATGCCGCCGGCTACCTCCAGCGCTTTGTCCAGCATGGCCATATGCTGCGACCGGTGTATGCCCAGCGAATCAAACGCCCCGCACTTAACGAGGCTCTCTATAACCCTCCTGTTAACCAGTCTCGAATCAACGCGCTGGGTAAAATCGTAGAGCGATTTAAACTTTCCGAATTTCGACCTTGAGGTAATAATGGAATCTATGGCGCTGTGACCCACGTTCTTTACGGCGGCGAGGCCGAAGCGTATGACTTCCTCGACTACGGTAAAATTGGCGAAACTTTCATTTACGTCCGGCGGCAGAATCTTTATCCCCATTCTGAGCGCTTCGTTTATGTAGAGCGCCACCTTATCGATGTTGTCACGCTCACTGGTCAGGAGAGCCGTTATGAATTCGACCGGAAAATTGGCCTTGAGGTAAGCGGTGCGGTAGCTTATCATCGCATAGGCGGCTGAGTGCGACTTGTTAAACCCGTAACCCGAAAAATACTCTATCTGGCTGAACACCTTGTCGGCAATGCTTTTGTCTATGTCTTTTTTTGAGGCGCCGTTTACAAAGCCGTGCCTTGCTTCGGCCATGATTTCGGGTATTTTTTTACTTATCGCGCGTCTTAAGGTATCGGCCTCGGCCAGGCTGAAGCCGGCCATCTCGGAGGCAATCCTCATGATCTGTTCCTGAAAAACAATGATTCCGTATGTATCCTTAAGGATTGGTTCCAGAACAGGGTGATCGTATCTAATTTTGGAGGTTTTATGTTTTCTTTTTATAAAATCGTCGAGCATGCCGCTTTGTATGGGCCCGGGCCTGAAAAGCGCGAGAAGCGCTATTATTTCCTCGAATTTCTCCGGCTTTAGTTTTTTCATAAGGTCGCGCATGCCGGAACTTTCCAGCTGGAATATGCCTATGGATTCAGCGCCCGCTAAAAGATTGAACGTTTTCTTGTCGTCAAGCGGTATCTTTTCGATGTTAATGTCGGCCGAGCGGGTTCTTTTCGCGATCTTCACCGTTTCGCTTATGACCGTCAGCGTCCGGAGCCCCAGAAAATCCATCTTAAGAAGGCCTATTTTCTCAAGCGAATTCATGGGAACGCCCGTAATAATCTGACCGTCCGAGGTTTCAAAAAGCGGGACGTAGTTCGTCAGGTCGAGCTCGCTTATTACAACGCCCGCGGCGTGTGTCGAGGCGTGGCGGGTCAGGCCTTCCAGCCTTCGCGATATATCAATAAGCCGGGTGATGTTCGGATTATTATTGTACAAATCCTTTAGCTCCGGCTCGATCGCAAGGGCCCTGTCCAGCGTTATGTTCAGCTCGTTGGGTACGAGCTTGGCGATTTTATCGACTTCGGCGTAAGGCATGCCCATGACCCTTCCGACATCTCTTACAACACCCTTTGCCATCATTGTTCCGAAAGTAATAATCTGCGCAACGTTATTCTTGGAATATTTATTTATCACGTAGTCTATTACTTCGCTTCTGCGCTCGTAACAGAAATCTATATCGATATCGGGCATGCTGATTCTCTCGGGGTTCAGGAACCGCTCAAATATCAGACCGTAACGAAGCGGGTCTATATCGGTAATCCCCAGCGCGTAACTTACCACGCTTCCCGCGGCGGAACCCCGGCCCGGCCCTACCGGGATATCTTTGCTCTTGGCAAAATTCACAAAATCCCAGGCAATCAGGAAGTAACTCGTATAACCGCTTTTTTCTATGATCTGCAGCTCGTGCTCCACCCTGTTTTTTACGGTTTTGTCAAAAATGGTATATCTCTCTTTGAGGCCCTCCGCAACAAGCTTGCTGAGGTACTCCTCGCGCGTTACGCCTTCCGGGGAATTATACTGCGGCAAGTGGATCTTGCTGAAATCGAGCTCTACGTTGCACTTTTCCGCGATTTCTATCGTATTTGCTATGGATTGCGGCGCCACCTCGCCGAAAACCTTTTTCATTGTTTCGACCGATTTAAAATAGAACTCGTCTGTCTGGAATCTCATTCTGTTCGGGTCATTCAGCGTTGTCTGCGTCTGGATGCAGAGTAGCGCCTCGTGCGCCTTCGCATCATCTTTCGAGAGGTAATGAACGTCGTTTGTGGCAACGAGCGGGATATCAAGATCTTTCGAAATTTTCATAAGCCCTTTGTTTACTTTGGTCTGGTCTTCTATGCCGTTATCCTGAAGCTCGAGGTAGAAATTGCCTCTGCCAAATATGTGCCTGAGTTGGTCAGCTGTCCTTTTAGCAGTGTCTATCCCGGCGGAAAGGATGAGATGCGGGATTTCTCCCTTGAGGCACGCCGAAAGGCCAATAAGGCCGTCGTTATGCCTGGCAAGCACCTCCTTGTCTATCCTCGGCCGGTAGTAAAAACCCTCCGTGTAGCCGATAGAGACAAGTTTCATCAGGTTCTTGTACCCGATTTCATCCTTTGCAAGAAGCATCAAATGAAACGACGCTTCCTGAATTCCGTGACTTGATTTTTCAAAACGGCTTTCCGGCGCAATATATACCTCGCAGCCAATGATGGGTTTTACGCCCAAGGCCTGCGCTTTCTGGTAAAATTCGATAACGCCGAACATGTTGCCGTGGTCGGTAATAGCGCATGCGGGCATCTTTGATCTTGAGGCGAGTTCCAAAAGCTCCTGCAGGCGGCAGGCACCGTCCAGGAGACTGTACTGGGTGTGAACGTGCAAGTGCGCGAAATCGGCGTGTTTCATTTCCCCATGCCAACGTGCTGCGCGGCCTGAAAAATTTTTCCTTCGGTTTGTATCGAGGGTGCCATGATAATTTCCACCTTGTGCATTTCTTCAACATTACGCGCGCCGAGATTCCCCATGCTTGTCATGAGAGCCCCAACGAGGTTTTGCGTACCGTCGTCTGTCCGCGCGGGGCCGAGTAGAATTTCCTCGAGAGTTCCCGACGTGCCTACTTTAATCCGCGTGCCGCGCGGAAGATTCGGGTGCGGCGTAGCCATGCCCCAGTGATATCCTCTTCCCGGCGCTTCCTTTGCC
>Ga0163203_1000242_pt1 | contig 14461 bp, 6 predicted proteins | sample PL_2010_330m_FD_113534 | JGI IMG/M metagenome (GOLD analysis project Ga0163203, IMG submission 113534) | Freshwater microbial communities from Powell Lake, British Columbia, Canada to study Microbial Dark Matter (Phase II) - PL_2010_330m | ecosystem: Environmental > Aquatic > Freshwater > Lake ... | reverse complement strand
TGCCCAGGAAGGGTTCTTTTGTCCGGCTTGCCGGTTTTGCGGCAAAGCTTTTTATGGATATAATGATGTCGTTGTATCTTATTGTAAAACTGCGTCCTGATGTAGTGGTCGGATTCGGTGGCTATGCTTCAGGGGCTATTTCCGTGATAGCGCGTATGTTCGGGGTTCCCCTTTTGATACACGAACAGAACCTGTTGCCGGGCAGAGCGAACAAGATTCTTAGCCGTATCGCTGACCGTGTAGCTATCAGTTTCAAGGATTCCGGGGAATATATTTCTTGCCCCTCGCGAAAAATTGTTTATACGGGAAATCCATTGAGGCTTGATATGCTGTCTAATGACAGGGAAAAATCCGCCGAATCGCTCGGAATATCTCCGAAGAAATTGACTGTTCTCATAATGGGAGGAAGCCAGGGGGCTTCGTTTTTGAATAACGTTGCCTCAGGCGCCGCGCTCTTTATAACAGAACAAAAAACCGAGGAAGTGCAGTTCATTCATCTTACGGGCCGGACGGAATGTGAAAAAGTAAAACATTTCTATAAAAAGAATAGGATTCCCGGAAAAGTATTCTCGTTCCTGGAAAGGATAGAAGACGCTTATGCCGTCAGCGATCTGGCCGTCAGCAGAGCGGGCGCGGCTGCTATATATGAGTTGGCTTTTTACGCAAAACCGATGATTCTGGTTCCGTATCCTAACCCGAAAAATAATCAGAGGGACAATGCCGCATATTTTGCAAGGGCCGGTGCGGCTATTTGCCGGGAGGAAAAAGATCTTTCGCCGAACGATCTGGCAGAAGAGATTCTGAAAGTGCTGATGGACGACGGGCACCGCGAAAGTATTTCACTCGCAGCCGCCGGATTGAGTATGCCCTCTGCGGGAAAACGTTTGGCGGGGGAAGTGATAAACTTGGGGCGTGGGAGCGCAAAGAGAGTAGTGATCAGTGAGTAGTGATCTGTAATCAGGCAGAATAGAGTAAGGTCAAATGACAAAATTCAAACTGATCACTGTTCACTGATCACTGTTCACTATAATATTATCATGAAACATATACATTTTGTCGGTATCGGCGGGATAGGCATGAGCGCGATAGCGGATATATGCCTGGCCAGGGGTGACTCCGTGACTGGGTCGGATTTGCGTCCGAATCGTTTAACAGATGGGCTCTGCGCGCGCGGCGCCGTGGTGTATAAGGGGCATGAGGGACGCAATGTCCCTGATTCCACGGATATTCTCGTGAAATCCGCCTGTATAGTTGCGGATAATCCTGAGATACGCAGGGCGGGAGCTCTGGGTATTGATGTTATTACGAGGAGTGAGATGCTCCGGGAAATTGTTGAAGGCGCCTCTTTTTCAATGGCGATTGCCGGAACACACGGCAAGACAACAACAAGTGCGCTTGCGGCGCATATTGCGGAAAGCTGCGGTAAGAATCCCACGGTTCTTATCGGGGGGGAGACAGCGAATTTCGGGGGAAACGCCAAACTCGGCGAGAGCGGCATGGTTATCGCGGAAATAGATGAAAGCGACGGATATTTTCGGAATATAAGCGTGACATGCGCGATAATAACGAATGTGGAAAGAGAGCACATGGAGCATTATGGTTCTTTTGAGAATCTCGCATGCGCCTATGGAGAATTTATAAGCCGTATTTCAAAACGCGGTTTTTTGGTGTTCAACGGCGAGGATACCGTGCTTGGGGAACTCACCGTCAAGGTGGGTCTGGAAAAGATAAGTTTTGGCATTGAGGGCGATTTTGACGTAACGTGCCGCAACTACGAACATGCCCGGTCGATTTCTTTTGATCTTATTGTGAACGGCAGAAATTGTGGAAGAGTTTCAAGCTGTCTCCCGGGACGGTATAATCTGATGAATATTCTGGGTGCTGCGGCCATGTGTATCAAGGTAGGATGTAATCCCGAAGGCATTATTGATGCCATAGGTTCTTTTCGCGGCGTCAAGAGAAGATTTGAGTTATGCGGCTGTGCCGAAGGCGTAAATGTTATACAGGATTACGCCCATCATCCCACGGAACTTTCCGCTGTAATTCGAGCCGCGCGTCATTACTCCGCCGGCAGAATCATAACAGTTTTTCAACCTCATCGTTACAGCAGGACTCGGGATCTTGCAACGGAGTTTTCAAGATGTTTTTATGACACGGATATTCTTATCCTGACTGATATATATTCTGCCGATGAAACCGACATGGCGGGAGGTGGAATAGAGCAAATATATAACAAGATAGAGAAGGATCGTTTTGAACGCATTGATCTTGTTGAAAAAAAGAATATCCCGGAATTTATTACAAGTATTGCCAAAGCGGGAGATACAGTGCTGGTACTCGGCGCCGGAGACATCGGTGAGATTCCGGAGGATATTATAGAGAAAATAAGAGCAAAAGAAACAAGATACAAGGAACAATAACCAAACAGGAAAATAAAAATTGTAGGGGCGGGGTTACCCCGCCCTGATAATAATGATAAAGGGCGCGGAAACCGCGCCCCTACGGCCTTGGTTATTGGTATATAAAGGATGTAATTTCTATGTTTGACAAGGAAACCCGCAGCGGTCTGACCGGATTTTGCGAAAAATATGGAGGAAAAGTCATCTCTCAATTTTCTCTGAAGAAGAACAGCACTATAGATATAGGAGCGGAAGCAACCGCCATGTACGCGCCGTCATCAAATGAAGAACTTTGCGCGGTCAGGTCTTTTCTTGACGGGCGAGGGGTGAGAACGGTTGTTGTGGGAAATGGAAGCAATATGCTGTTTCCGGATGAGATATTAGACGCTGTTGTTATTAATCTTACCGGCGCATCGTTCATGAAGACGGAATTTGACGGCAACATTGTGACGGCCGGATCCGGTGTGCGTCTTGCCGGGCTTATAACGGAATGCTGCGCGCGCGGCGCGGGCGGCCTTGAAAACCTTGCCGGTATCCCGGCCACCGTCGGCGGCGCATTGGTCACGAACGCTTCTTATCGCAGCCCGATAAGTGATTATCTCGTAAAAGTTCTGGTTCTTGATAACAGCGGAAGGGAAAAATGGATAGAGAAGAGCCAGATTATGTTCGATTATCGTTCTTCATCTCTAAGAGGTATGGGAATCGTGTTACGCGCGGTTTTTCGTCTTTGTTCCGCAAAGCCCTCTGAATTGACGGAAAAATATGGTGAGCATCTTGCTGAGAAGTCAAAAAGACAGCCCATTGGTCAGAAGACCCTCGGATGTATTTTTAAAAATCCCCGTTTGGGGAGGCGCGCCGCCGGCGAGCTTATAGATAAAGCCGGAATGAAAAATGCGCAGTTTGGTGGCGCGCGGATTTCGGAACAACACGCCAATTTTATTGTAAACACCGGTGGCGCGACAGCCGCGGATGTTAAGGGGCTGATGCGCGAAAGTCAGGGGAAAGTGCGCGAGCGATTTTCGGTCGAGCTTGAACCTGAGATTGAGATACTGTAAACTGACGTAGGGGCGGGCCTTGTGCCCGCCCGAAACGATGAGAAGCAGGGCACCCACAAGGGGTGCCCCTACGGTTTTGATTTTAATTTTGATTTTTATGAATATCGATTTTTTGAGGGACAAAAAAATAGGTGTGCTTGCCGGAGGGACTTCCAGCGAGAGGGAGATAAGCTTGAAGAGTGGAAAAGCCGTTTTAAATGCTCTTTGCGGAGACGGGTTGAATGCGGTATTTATTGATGTTCGTGAAGGTGAAACTGAGTTTCTTGCCGGGGTCGCGCAGTCCGGGATAGATGTGGCTTTTATTGCGCTGCACGGCAGGTTTGGAGAAGACGGTACTGTTCAAAAATTGCTGGAATCCGTAAATACCCCTTATACGGGGTCTGACGCTGCCGCGTCAAAGGTCGCGTATAACAAATTGTTTTCCAGGATAAAGTTTAAAGAGAAGGGATTACGAGTTCCGGATTATATAGTCACGGACGCAGGGAAGGATTACGAAGAAGAAGACGCCTTTTTTCCGTGCGTGGTTAAACCGGCATGTGAGGGGTCAAGTATCGGGCTTTCGATTGTTAATTCCCGGGTCGGTTTTCGCGAAGCTTTGGACAGGGCGGCGCTTTTCGGCGAAAAGATTATAGTAGAAAAATTTGTGGCCGGGAGGGAGATGACAGTAGGAATTCTCGGAATGCAGCCGCTGCCGGTGGTAGAAGTCAGGCCCGCGCAAGGCGTATACGATTTCAACGCGAAATATATTGCGAACGATACTGAGTATATCGTGCCGGCCGCGTTGAGTGAGTCCGAACTTTTTCGCGTGCAGGAGGCGGGGGTAAAGGCCCACGCAGCGCTGGGATGCGGTTTTTTTTCAAGAGTGGATTTGATATTATCCACGGGCGGCGAAGTCGTTATTTTGGAAGTAAACACGATTCCCGGCTTTACAGAAAGAAGTCTTTTTCCGATGGCCGCACGGGCGGCAGGAATTGGATTTTCAGAATTGTGTATCAGGATGCTTCGGGATGCGTTTGAGCGGCACAGAGTGAGGCAGTAAGAAACAAGATAGACGTAAAAAGAAACAAGATAGATGTGAAAAGAAACAAGATACAAGAAACAATAACCAAATAATAATCAATAACCAAAGTCCAATAACCAAACAAGAAAGAGTGCAATAAATCCAGATAGTATAGTTTAAGTGTTTGGTTATTGAGATTTGAATATTATTTGTATCTTGTATCTTGGTTATTGGTTATTTAAAAAAGGGAGGGATAAGTGGCGAAAAGAAAGGTCCGGAAAAAAACAAAAAGAAAAAAACGCGTGACAAGGTCTCCGATAAAATCATTTCTACCCCGGCGTTGGATGATTGTTTTACTCTTAGCTATGGCACTTGCAGGGGGTATTTTTTACGCCGCGCGGAGTTTGGTTATAAACAGTGATTTTTTCTCGGTAAAAGAGGTTGTGATAAACAGGGATTCGGGCCGTTCTTTTCGCGGCGGAGAAAGAAGAATAGAAAGAGCTTGCACCGGGAAGAATATATTCGTCGTTGATCTGGATGAGATCCGCGCTCTTACCGCAGATATTTTTCCGGAATTAAGGAAGGTAGAAGTAAAACGGGTCCTGCCTGACAGAATAGAGGTGAATCTTATCTCAAGGTCTCCGGTAGCCGTGGTAGAAGCGGGGGGAGAGATAATCATAGACTCCGAGGGTGCTGTTCTTGGCGCCGGCGAAGATCAGCGTGGTCTTGTCCGGATAAAAGGGATAGGGTTTTTTGTCAATGTGCCGCCGAGGGGAAAAAAGATTAAAAGCAAAGTTTTAGAAAGGGCGCTTCTGTTGCTGAAGGGGATACAAAGGAAGCTGGAGGAGCAGAAAAAAGAGATTAAATACATTGATATTTCCGATCGCAACAACATTCTGCTTGGGATACGCGGTGTGACGGTAAAAATGGGGAAAGATAATTTTTCAGAAAAGATTGATAATTTGAAAGAGATATTGACGGATCCTGACGTTGATTTAAATGACATAAATTATATAGATCTCAGATTTAAACCTGCGGTCATGGCCCTGAAATAAAACCGAGCGGTTGAGCGTTTGGAGAGGAGAGAATAACAAATGGGCAGAGATTTTATTGTTTTGAGCGCGTCTTCGCGCGATATCGCGGCCATAGCTGTCAGGCGCGAGAGAAGTGGGGATTATTATCCGGAAGGATTTTGTCGGACCGTTTTGCGAGGGTTTCGTTCCGGGGCAGTCGTGGATGCCGGCATGGCAACGGATTCCATTGCCGGTGTATTGAATAAGTTGAGAAAAAGCACGGGAAAAAGGTTCAGGGACGTGTATACTTGCGTGAATTCCGATTCAATAAGTGTTGTTCCCTCTTCCGGGACGCTGCTGCTTTCCAGGTACGGCAGGAATATTACCGCAAATGATGTCAATAAGTGCGTGAAAATAGCCTCCATCGTGAAAACCGGTCTTGTCAAAGAACCCCTGCATCATGTAGTGAAAGGATTTTCTATTGACGGCGATGATGAGATAATGAATCCGCTGGGCCTGGAAGGCGTTAAACTTGAGGCCCGCGTGAATGTAATCACGATCAATGCGTCAACATTGAGCAATCTGTCCGGGTGTATTGTTCGAGCGGGATTTATTCCGGCAGGATTCGTGTTTTCAGGTCTTGCCTCCGCGTACAGAGTATTGACAGAAAGTGAGATGCAGGAGGGTATCGGTCTTTTGGAGATAGGAAGTGATATGACGGAGGTTTCGGTTTTCTCGCGCGGCATGCTGAATAATTGCAGGGCTTTTACGTTCGGAACGAGTGGTTTTCAAACCGAAACAGGGGACGTAGATTCCGCGGTTCTGGAGAAAATGACCGCCGAAGTTGAGTTATTTCCCGCGTGGAAAAAGGCTCGTAGTATTGTCGTAATCGGCGAAGGATCAACGGTGGATGGCCTCATAGAATCCCTGGAGCGGATTTTTTCACTGCCGGCGAAGGCCGGCAACTGTATCGTAAAACCACATGAGAATCTGCCTCCGGAAAGGGCCGGCTATATAGGAAACCTCGGGATCCTGGATCATCTGCGCCAGGAGGACCTCAAGCGGCGCCCGGGAGGCAACATTGCCCAGAGAGGCCTCGCAAAGGCCCTGGACTTCGTAGATAGGTACTTTTGAAAAACAGAAGTAGAAGTTGTAGGGGCGGGTTCTAAACCCGCCCTTCGTACCCCCGTCAAGGGCAGGTTTGGAACCTGCCCCTACGATTTTTATTTCCATGTTCCTGCCTACCTCAAACGCAAAAACGTCACAAAACCACCAATTTTCGTGCTCTGGGGTGCCCCGAAAGGCATGTCCCCGCAACGGAGTTTCCAGGTTGTTAAAAGTTAAAATAGCTTGAAATAGGCCTTTACATGGGTTTTTGTATGTGGTATTATGTTGTCTATTAGTTAACGCAACAAAAAGGAGCATCAATGGCTATGAAAAAGGATTCAGCACATATAGGTAGTTTCGGGGTTACCGGGTGGAAGAAGCGGAACGCATCGTGGATTCGATGTATCAGCATCATCCTGGCGGTCGTGTTTGTTTCACAACAGACAGGATGGGCGCAGGAAGGGCGGCCCGTTTGGATCAAGCCAGGAACCTCCGATATGCTCCATCGTAGCAAGGTAGGCCTTGCAGGGCTTGAAATTACCCCCAATATCGGACGGGTGAGCGAGGAAGTTGCCGCTGACGGGGAGGAAACAATACTGCATATTCAGGACGCGCATGCGTCGCTTTCTGCCCAATATTCTATAGTCAATCTTCTTGACTCCCTCGTTGCGGATTATGATATCGGCGTGATTGCGCTTGAAGGCGGCAGCGGGTACGTGGATACGTCCATACTCGCAACTCTGCCGGATAAGGATATCAGAACCGGCATTGCGGAGTTTCTCGTGAAAGAGGGCCGCATGAGCGCCGGCGAGTTTTTCGCGGTGACCCGCAATAGTTCCGAGATAACCCTGTACGGTGTGGAAGACGACGCGCTTTACAGAGCCAATTGTGACAGTTTTCGTGAGATTGCCCGTGAACGCGCCGCCCGTGTAGAGAATATTGACATGCTTCTCAAGCAATTGGCTCTCCTTGAAGAAAAAGTTTATTCAAAAACACTCCATGATTTAACTCTCAAAAGCCGGGAACATAAAAAAGGCATCAGAAGTTTTACGGATTACTGGCAATATATCAGCGCTCTTGCCGAAAAGAACGGTATAACCCCCTCCGGCTATGATGAACTCCCCAAATTGTTCAGGGCGATAAAACTGGAAAAATCTATTGATTTTGAGAAGGCCAACGCGGAGCGCGGAGCGCTTATTGATGAGCTGAGCAGAGTTCTTGATAAAGAGGGACTTGAGAAGCTGGTAGAAGGATCCATTGCGTTTAAAGAAAACCGTGTTCTAGAAGGAGTGTTTCATTACAATCTTATAGGTCTTGCCGAAAAGGCAGGGGTTTCGCCTGTTCGTTATGCCAACCTCGTGAAGTTCACGGAATATATGATTACTTTTGAATCTATAGAGATTGTCGGGCTCTACCGCGAGTTTGAAGATTTTGAGAAAGGGATAAGGGAGAAGCTGTATCGGAACGATGAAGAAAGAGAGCTTTACGGGATGACACGGACAGTGCGGCTCTTGAAACAGCTTTACGGCATGAATATAGATTCCCGGGAATATGCCCGTATTATAGGAAGTAAGAATAGTATTAATGCCGCGGGATGCGCCGCATTCATAAAAGATAAATGTTTAAAATACGGAATTCCGGTGATGGGCGGATACGATCTGGGCAGGATTTTCGGTGAAGTGGATGAGGCCCTCAAATTTTACCGTGATGCCGAGAAGAGAAACAGCGTCATGCTGGCCAATACCGTAAAAAGAATGCGAAAAGAAGGTAAACAGGTTGCCGCGCTTATCACCGGAGGGTTTCATACCGACGGTCTCGCGAAACTGATGCGGGAGAAGAAGTTATCATATTTCGTTATCGTGCCCAGTTTTGAGGAGGGGAAAGAACGGCCGTATGTGACAATCCTGACAGGCAAGAAGAAGCCCTATGAGGCGTTGCTTGAGGCCGGCAGATATCAGCTGGCGATGGAACTCTGTTTTCAGAGCCGCGAAAGCGTTCAGGAGACATTTGACGAGCTTATACTCCCGATGCTTTTCCGGGGGATTGCGGGAACGCTTTATCAGGACGAAAGCGTTGGACCGTTTCTTAAAGATTGGACGGATCGTTATGGCCTTGTTGAGGCACAACATCGCGCGAAAAAGCCATCTGAGGACAGCACCGGTAGAGTCTCGGCGGAAAAGATCCGAGCGTTTCTGAAAAGCGGCGGAATTGTCTGGCATTTGATAAAGGATAAAGTCGTTATACGTTATACCGATATTGAAGGCGCCGGAGAAGCGCATTACGTAATCGTAACAAGCGATTTTAGTATTGATCCGGACGTGCCGGATAGCATGAAAAGGATCTTTGCCGGCAGGATGGAAGAGGCGCCGACGGTTGAGGAAAAGAGGGATCCGGGACTTTCAGACAAGACCCTGGACGGGCTTGACGTGGATAAGGGCCTTATTGCGCGGCTTGTAAAGCGATTTGCGGAAACTTCGCCCGAAGAAATTACACCTGAAAAGATGACAACAATGTTGCATCGTTTGGACTCAGAAATTCCTTCAGATTTGGAAGGGCTTATTGCCGTTGTTAAGGGGCGAGTACAAGGCGGTGAAAAAAATGTGGAGACTTCGGCGCCGGAACCAGGCGATAGCACTGCGAAAAAACAACCGACGCAAACGAAAAAGAAAGACATTGTGGATGACAAAGAAAAAACCTCGCCGTTTTCCTCGCACGGTGGAAAAAATTCCGGTATTTTATTGGCGATTGCCAGCATTGCGGGGCTTTTAGCAAAACTGGAGAGCATCAATGCATTTGATAAGGTTGCGTTCCCGGTGCTTTTCCGGGAGATTGCGAGAGCGCTTTATCAAAACGGAAAAGTTGATACGTTTCTTAAAAGCATGAAAAGGATATTTGACGACAGGATGAAAAGGGCACGATCGTCCGGCCCCCCGGACGACAGCCCTGCGGAGAAACCGGCGGAGAAAAGACAGGAAGAGCCGGATGGTATAGTTGACGTGAGGCTGAAAGAAACCATTGTATCAAACGCGAGAGCGCTTATTCGTAATGCTTCTCCCGGCACAATTAATGCCCCCGGGGATATTGATCAATTTCAGGAAAATCTTTTACAGCGTGTTCCGAACATCGCCACGCTGGATGCGGTCACGAGCGAGCTAATGCCAGTTGATGTTGCCGCTACGGATGAGTTTGCAGTGCAGAGATTAAAATATGAGATAGCGGGTTTAGTTAACGATGCTATTAACGCAAGAATTGCGCAACTCGAATCCGACCCCCGAGGTGAAAGCCCCGCGGAAAAGAAAGACATTGTGGATGACAAGGAAAAAACCTCGCCATCTTCTTCGACAGGAGGAAAAATCCTCGGGTTTTTGTTGACAATTGGAGGACTTACAGCGTTCTTGGCTAAGCTGGGTATCATCAACACAAGCAAATTCGTTGTGGATAATGCCGATATGATTGAGACCGGTGGCGGGATTTTGATGGTTGTCCTAGTGGTCTCAATTTTGCTCACTTCTTTTTTAACAGCATGCGCGCCTAAATCAAAAGAAGAGCCAAACCAAACACCTGCGGCCACTGCAACCGTAGAACGCGGTGGAATGGGCGAGGGTGTCATCGCGGATGGCGGCGATGTGAAAGTGGAACGCGATGAAGGGGTTGCTGCTACAGAGCCGCCCAAGCCCACGATGAAGCGGACCGACGAGCCGGCAGGGAGGGGCAGGGAATTGGGAATAGGGTTAACTCCGAAGACAGAGGAGAGAGAAACAGTGACCGGATATCAGCGGGAAGAAGGTTCTGCAGTATGGTGGGTGAAGATAAATATTCCTGAGGCTCAGAGTCAAAACAGGTACGGAGATGTCCTGTTTGATTTAGGAGACGGCGAATATAATCTTGGAGATAAATTAACGTTCCGTGTTGGGTTAACTCCGGAATTTGGAAATAATCATCTGTGGATCGGGTTGGTGGAAGTTGATGCCAAAGGGAATATTGAGAAGTGGGTAGTAACATCCGACATGGGGTGGAGAAGATCCAGAGAAAAAACAGAGTGGGAAGAATATTCGTTCCAGATACCAGAGGGATGTGATCTCTCAAACCTCAGAGTAGCTGTTTCTTTTGACGTGTTCAATAATCCGATAGAAGGAAAGGATGCGTTGGGTGTATGGTTTCAGTTACATGAAGAGCCAGAAGAAACACCTGCGGTCGCACCCGTGGAACGCGTTGAAACAGGCGAGGTTGCCGTGGAACCCGCAGTTGATGCAGCAGGTGATGACGGGAAGGCATACATAGGCAGAAATCTTATTGCGGAACAGACCGGCTGGATCCCGGAGACACAGTTTGACAGTAGGGGATGTTATGAGGTTGAGAGAACACCTGAAGGATATCTGAAGGTAAATTTTGATATAAGAAGAAACGACCTGGCTAATGAAACATCCAAAGGTGAAGTGCGTTTGGAGTTTCCTTATCCTCAGATGCTTGACCTGGAAGGACACAGTGTCGTGATAGAGTTTGAAATAGATGGATTCGGCGCCGAAAAATCGTCGCCGAACGGTGTGCAGGTTTTTACAAAAAGCGGAAATACCTGGGAAGGCCGTTATGGGGCGTGGATACATGTGTCGGGGGACGGTTCCATGACGGCGCATGATATTATTGAAGGTCCTGAAGCCCATTCCGCCGCCTGGATCTCTCCCAAATTTAATCCGACACAGATTAAAACCATCGGATTAAAGTTGGGGACGGCAGATAACCCGTCACTGCCAAGAACACGTTTTAAAGGGTCTGTGACAATAAAGAGTTTTACTATAGAGCGGATTGATGCGGCGGAAAGCGCCGAAGAGGCGCCGGAGCTTCAGAGTATTGGGAATCATCTCTTGCCCGGGCCCGGAAGACAGAACGTTCCGGCGGTTTCACCGGAAGATTTCAGGAAAAACTTTGGTGTGAGTTTTCATAATTATTTCGGTCGTTATGGCTACACGTTCGGTTCCGGCAGCGGGCCGCTTGATGAGAGATATCTGCGAGAAGCGTTTGAGTCGCTGGTGGAAGAGGGTTTTTATGTCGTGCGGAATTTTCTTCTTTGCGATTTGAGGAGTGGGGTGCGATTTGACGGTAAAGGCAAACCGGTCAGATATAATGACTGGCTCGTGGACGATATCTCGAACTATATTCTTGCGGGATATGAGGCCGGCTGCACGCGGCTTTTTCTGAATGTCAATGATTTTCAGGTGGCGAACGGAACGAATTCCTCCGACAGAGCGGTATCGGTGGGGACGATAACCGACGGAGAGTATCCGAATCTTTTCACGAATATGGAGCACAGGGAAGCATATTTTAGTTTGATTGGGGACGTGCTGGATAAAGTTTATAAACGTCTTGACAATGCAGGCGTGCCGCGGGATTTTGCTATATGGGGAGTGCTCAACGAACCCAAGGGCGTGAATCTCGGCGTGCCGGACGCGTTCAGCTACGTGCAGGATTTTGTGCGCCGCGGTTTGGAAGTTTTCAAGGAATTAGACCTTCCCATAGTTCTGAATTCGCAGCATATTGACGGTTTGAAATACTGGGTCCCTCTTTTTGATGAGGGCTACCGGGGTGAGCAGCATTATCATGTTCACTGGTACGGCCAGCACGGGGAAGAGGCGCTGGAGAATATCTCGGCGGAGCGGCTGAATATACCGCCATATGTCAAAATATGGGTCGGTGAAGGGGATCCGAATTTTCTATTAGCACTTCTGGAAACGGCATATGAAGGCAAAATTGAAGGGGTTCTTGTATGGAACGACGGGAGTTACGTCATGCTCCCCCAGATGCGTTACGGCGATCCTTATGACGCGAAACGTGCGGAAACAAGCAGAGAAAGACAGGAAGAGGCGAGAACATGGTTTAGGGATAAACAAGGGGAAAGTGCAGAAGAAAGCGACTCACGGGAAGCATCCCCTGATGTGGCAGTCGAAGTTAGTGAAACGACAACGATACTTCCGGAAGATATGGGTCCCAATCCCGGGGATGATGAGGAAGTTTATCTGGATCTTAGGTGGTTTTCACTTCCTGAAGCGATCCCCGTCGGGGCAGAAAACGCGGTTGATCTGCGCGGGTATAAAGTTGAATTTGTTTTTGAAGGCATGAAGAGTGAGGATATTGGCAAGTTTCAGCCGTATGTAAAAGACAAGGCATGGCGGACCAGATTTCTTTCACGCGGCACGTTGTATAGTGACGGAACGGCCGTTTACACGGTTGAAGAAGGCGATGGATTTAATCTGGAGGCCATTTTCGCTCTGGGATACAGGTTTTTCAGGATGGATTTTGATACGTCGAAGGGAAAGTTAAGAGAAATACGGATAGTTCCGGCGACTGATGAAGGAGCTTTTACGCCCGTGGGATTTTTAGCCGGTGTGAAACGTTTATTTGCCGGCAGGACGGCAAAGGTGGGTGTGCTCAGCGTGGCGCTGTTGTTGTTCTCCTCCGTGGCAGCTTTTGGAAAAGGAATAGCAGATTGGACGCCGGAACTTGTGAATAAAATGCCCCTCCTCATGGTAGTAGGACTACTGATAGTTTGCGGGGGGGTATGGTGGGTAAGAAGTCTCTTGTCGGATGACGATGCGGATGAGGTTGTAGGAAATAGTTTTAATCCCTTGCAGTTGGGGGATAAAAGCGGACAGGCAGGAGAGACCAGGATTGTTGTTGGTATCCCTCGCAGAAATTTTCGGATAATAGCCGGTGATGATGAAAGTAAACAACATCTTGTTCATTCTTCGGGTGTTACGATCGAGATAGAATTACTGGACAATGAAAATAGAGTTGATATGGCGAAGGAATTTGAAGAGAAACTGGCCGATAATCACGGAGATATAGGCATGCTTTTGGATGTGAGGATGAATTCTTTTGAGGATTTTGAGAAAATTCTGGGCGAAATGATAAGGGAAGTCGGGAAAAATCGGGCAAAAATAATGCACCTGGAATATCTGAAAGCGATCGGACGGGATCCAGCCGCGCAGGATAAGAAACTCAGAAGAATATTGAAACGGCATGCGTGGATCCTTCCGGAGATGAGTTCTCTTGAGCTTGCCCGGAAAAGCATATATGAGCTTGACGCGATACATAAAACGGTTTTTTCAACGAAGAAAATAGAACTTACGGCGAAAGCCAGGCAATACGTGGAAACGGGTATTGTTGCCGGCGCGCGTAAATTTGTCAGCGTGGAGGCAAAAAACGCGGCGGCGGATCTGCGTTTCATCGCTTCCGCCTTGCGGGACATGGGCCTCAGTAAAGAACAGGCCTCAGCGTTCATGCATGTCAGGGTGACCGATAGCCGCGTGTCCTCAGAAGAGCATCTGGAGCAACTGATAAAGGATACGGGCCTGGCGAAATATCTGGATAAGAGTAATGTGGATCGTGTGCTGCCCATGGACGCAGGGGATATGGCTCTTTCTGAAAAGCTTACGCGGACACTGGATATGGTGCGTAGCAGATTCGGCAATGACCTGCGAAATAATCAGGTTGCGATAGGTGATATAGGAGAGAAACCTCTCACTGCGGCGGATGATTTACGCCGTCTTAAGGTTCTGCTTGACGGAGAGGGCGCTCCACTATATGTTCAGATGGTCGGTGACGGTATAGTGTCTCAACTTCTGTTCGCGCTGGTTGAAAAGATTACCGGTGATGGAAAGATACCGGTAGAACTTGGCAGGATTGTAAAATCCCTATCCGGTGGTTCCATGAACTGGTTTGTGTTCAAGGCGAATGTTGAAAAGATTGATTTTGATGAACTTCGCCGCCGGATAGCGATATATAACGAAATAGCGACAAAAGCGTAAAGTCCAAATTATAGTGAACAGTGAGTGGTGAGCAGTGAGTAGTAGGATTTACTGTTCACTACTCACTCTGCCCTCTGCCCTCTGC
>Ga0163203_1000241_pt1 | contig 14470 bp, 16 predicted proteins | sample PL_2010_330m_FD_113534 | JGI IMG/M metagenome (GOLD analysis project Ga0163203, IMG submission 113534) | Freshwater microbial communities from Powell Lake, British Columbia, Canada to study Microbial Dark Matter (Phase II) - PL_2010_330m | ecosystem: Environmental > Aquatic > Freshwater > Lake ... | reverse complement strand
GTATAGCCAATTCCATCGTCATCTGCATCGCTTCCTTTATAATCGCTCCAATAGTTGCCCATGTAGTTTGTGTAAGTGTTGCCGTTGTAGGTGTAGATTATCTCCTCTGGAGAGTTCCAAATATTAGTTGAACTCTCAGAATATGCATTCTTGCTGTTATCTACGAAGTTGTTGAGGTAGATTACATTGTTACTCGAATAGTAGAACAAGATGCCGTATTGGCTGTGCGACGCGGTGTTGTTCGTGAGCGTGTTGTAGATCGAAGAATCCAGCCCGATGCCAGGGTTGTCGTTTGAGTTAGCGGTGTTGCTCTGCAGCGTGTTATAGCTCGAATGCACCAAGTAGATGCCGTATTGGCTGTGCGATGCAGTGTTGCTCGTGAGCGTGTTGTAGATCGAATACGCCAAGTAAATGCCGTCGTAGTTGTTCGAGTTAGCGGTGTTACTCTGCAGCGTGTTATTGTTCGAATAACGCAGGCTGATGCCGACCCAGTTGTTCGACGCGTTATTGTTTGTGAGCGTATTATCGCTCGAACCATCCCACAAGTAGATGCCGACCCAGTTGTTTGACGCGATGTTATCAGAGATGTTGCAGTGATGTGCATTGTCAAGATAGATTCCAGCATTCATGTAACCTGTCCCGCTCTCCGTAAACCCGTTTATATTCACATAATCCGCCGTCACCTCAAAGATATGATCATCAGGATTTGCAGCCTGAACAATCGTTGAATCTGAACCTTTCTCTGATTGAATCGTTAAACGCTTGTTCACATTTATGTTTTCGGTATAGGTACCATCCCGAACAATAATAGTATCACCAGCGGATGCATTATCCACCGCCCACTGAATCCTTTCGTGGTGGTCAGGCACGTAAATATCCGCAGCGGAAGCGATGCCAGCAAAAGCACAGAATACCAACAGAATAATGCTAATCAATAAAACCCAGGGTTTAGGGTTCATTTTCATCACCTTCCTTCTTTCACCTTCCCTTCTTTTCACCTCCTCGATGGATGAGGCGATAGAGGCTTGCTATCAAACAAAATTATAGTTAAAGCATAAAAATTTTTCGATTTGATGAATTTTGGGGGTGTCTTTTTAGTGCCGATTTTTCAAAAACCTTGAGGGCTATAAACACTTAGACACCACACACTGTTTCGAGTTGAAAACATCCAAACCTTTTCAGACGGCGTCTGGTATTATTAGTAAGAGCGAAATGCGATTGTACGCGTACGATGCGGGGCAGTGCGATCCGAAGAAATGCACCGCAAGGAAATTAGCACGGTTGGGCTTGATTACTTCAGTCACCGTAATGCGGAAAATACCGTATAAAACGATCGTGTTAGCGCCAATAGCGGAACAGGCGCTCTCCCCTGCAGATCGCGCATTAACGAGCAGCATAACCGTTTTCGACTGCTCTTGGAAGCAGATAGCACCTTTTGAGGAGATGTTAATGCGTTTGAAACGGAAGAAGCGGGCGTTACCGTTTCTGATAGCGGCGAATCCCGTGAATTACGGTAAACCGTTTATTCTGAGCTCTGCAGAAGCTTTTGCCGCTGCGTTGCTCATCCTCGGTGAGCAAGAGCAGGCACAATCGCTCTTGGAGAAGTTCAACTGGGGAGCCGAATTTCTGCGTTTAAATGAGGAGATGCTGCTCGCGTATTCGACGGCAAAGGACAGTACTGAAGTAGTAGCAATGCAGAAAGGGTTCATGGAGGCGGGGAAGCGAAAATCCTAAGATTTTTGTCTTAGTAGTTCATTCAAGGTATTATCCATACTTGAAAAGATGGCATCATGTGATAGAGACGGGGCGCGTCGAGGCAGGAAATATCCTGTACTGCAATTGAGCAAAGCTGATGCGAAAGCTATCTCAGCCCTTTACAAGACGGTGTGGCTGGAAGCGCACGATTATCCTGAGGAATGGCGCGAGAAGCGCGCAATGAGCGATGATGAGATAAAGAGGGAGATGGACGCCGGCTACTTCTTCTTCGGCGTTTATGTAAAAGGCAAATTGGTCGGTGTTTATAAAGCGTCCATAACAGAACGGGGATGTTACGGCGAGCAGCAGGCAGTTCTACAAAAATATCAAAATCAGGGCGTGGCGTATGCAATGTACGAGCAGTTTTTGAAGTTCGCCAAAGTGAACAAGTGTACGGTGAATTACGTGAATATACTGATCGGTAACGAGCCCTGCGAACGCGCGATGAAGACGTATAACTTTTACAAAACGGGCGAGCCCTGGGAGCAAAGTGAGGGAATGCTCGTTCAGACCTACGAGCGAAAGGTGGAGGGAGATTGCTGACGGGAACAAAAAGTTACAGCCTCGAATGCTACCAAACCAATTTATGCTTTTCACACGCCAATTCGATTTTTCTCGCTGGAGCAGGCAGAGAGAGAATGACGGACCTTCTTATTTTAGCCTCTTAGAAGATAGTACAATAGAAGCATGACCGCACCAAAGCATTCGATGCAAAAGCCCGTGGCCACCTGGGTAGACCACGATTTTTTTCACGAAGAGCAGCGAGCAATAAAAAGCGTGACTATCATATTGCGCACGGTCGGCTGCCAGTGGCGAAAATGCACCATGTGCAGCTTCTGGCAAGAATCCGCAGACGTCACGCAGGCAGACGTTCTGGCCCAACTGGAATCTGCATTAAGAACGAGTCCAGATGAAGAGTTTATGCTCAAGATCTTCACTTCCGGCAGCTTCCTTGACGAACGCGAAATAGCGAACGAAACAAGAAAAGAGATAGCAGCAATGCTGAACGAGCAAACTGATTTACGGAAACTCATCGTCGAAACGAGACCGGAATTTGTAGATGCCGCGAAAATCGAGGATTTACAAGGCGTTGCGCACCTTGAACTCGCTATGGGGTTAGAAACTGCAGATGATTTTATCAGAGCGAACTACATCAAAAAGGGCTTCTCGTTCGACGATTATAAAAACGCGGCGAAAATCGTGCTGGACTGTGGTGCAACGGTAAAAACGTATCTGCTGCTCAAACCGCCCTTTGTGTCAGAAAGAAAGGCGATAGAAGACGTGATTGAATCTGCCGAGCTTGTCGCTAACTATTCGTCTACCATCTCGTTGAACCTCTGTAATATACAAAAATACACCCCGGTAGAAAATTGGTGGAAACGCGGATATTATCGGCCACCGTGGCTCTGGAGCGCCGTTGAAGCGATAAAAGCGATAAAACAGCGGAATTTCGTGGTGATGTCCGACCCCGTCGGCGCAGGGTATAAACGAGGCCCGCATAATTGCGGTTTGTGCGATCGTGAGATAACCAATGCGATAAAGCGCTTCAATGTAACGCAAGACCTGCACGTATTAGAACGCCTCGACGAGATAGAGTGCGATTGCAAGGCCGTATGGCAGGCACTGATGGACTATGATGCCTTCTTATTCGATTCGAACCCGGTCTTGGAAGGAAAAAGGTTATCAAAAGAAAGGGCCAAGTTTTAGGTGGTGGACGTCTATGGAGTCACTCGCAAAGATAAAGGGGATGGTAGACTACAAGAAATACCTGCGAATGCTGGTTTTATCAACGGCAATCGCATTTCTCACACTTTACATCGCGTTTGGCTTGATGTTCTTTGTAATGGAAGGCAATACCGTTCCTGAATGGTTCATTTTGCTCACCTTTGCCGTCTTCTTCATCATTTTCACCGTGTTTTACGAATCGAAAAGTAAAAGCAAAAGCAAGAGTAAGGGCAAAGATAAGTCGAAAGTAGAAAATAAAGAAAGCTTGAAACCGCTTATTAAAGGCTTATTCTTCGGTACCTGCGCAACGTTCGCATTCGTTGCGGTTATCGGTGGTGTACACCTGACAATAGATTATGGGTTTGATAAAATCGGTGGGTTCGGATCGTTCGTCTCTGCGCTAGCGATCTGTATGATTGTAAACATGGTGTTTCTCAGCCTGTTACGCCCGTCTTAATTACAGTGTGATGTTCAAAACACGCTCTATTTTTACCCGCACTCCATCGGAGGGTAGTATCTCCTCGTGCTCTATCTTCCGCAACAACGATTGCTTCTCATTTATCCTCTGTGCGAGTTCTGCTTGTTTGAGCCCTGCTTTCTCCCTCGCCTCTTTTATCCTTCGCCCGTAATCCTCTCCTATCTCCATACCCTCTTCTATCTCTCGGTCCATCCGCTCATACAATTTCTTTCTGGCCTGAGCGAACTGTGCGTGTTCACCACCTAGAGGTATATGCGTTTTGACGTGTGCTTGTGCACCTTCCGCTACAACAGACCCATATCGTGCACACGTTTTACAAACTCGTAACTTTGAACTGCCTATTTGTACGTATTGCGCCTTGCCTTCTATTTTCGTACCACATATTTCACACTCAGTCATTTTATTTCAAATCGTGCGCGCCCTATTTATATATGAAGCAGTGGAGAAATAAATAGAGGGGGCAAAATGAAAGCGAACAATAGTGGTGCATCTTCAGACGATGAATACTCACGGTACCTGCTGGACAGAATAAAGAAGTTAGAGGACGCAAATAATCAATTGAAAGAAAGACTGGAGCGGATAGAGCGAGAAGGGCAGTATTACGAGGATATGCGTACCCGCTACGAGAGTGAGATCCGGAAGTTACGGTCAGAACTGGAAAAGTTGCGAGCACCACCGCTGATAATAGGCACGGTCGTCGAGATAATAGACGATAAACAAATGGTCGTGCGGAGCAGTACGGGACCCCGATTCGTTGTTAATTACTCGCATTTTATCGACCAAAAAGAGGTCTTCCCCGGTGCGCAAGTTGGCTTGAATCAGCAATCGCTGGCTGTGGTAAGTGTGCTTTCAGCTGCGAAAGACCCCTCAGTATACGGCATGGAAGTAATAGAATCGCCTGAAGCGACCTACGGAATGATCGGGGGGTTAGACGAGCAGATAGAGGAGATAACGGAGATCGTTGAGCTTCCACTGACCGAGCCTGAGCGGTTTGAACGTATCGGCGTAATACCACCGAAAGGCGTCCTGCTGGTAGGCGAGCCGGGTACAGGGAAGACTTTGCTTGCAAAGGCCGTTGCAAACCGCACATCAGCCACGTTTATACGCGTTGTCGGCTCTGAATTAGTGCAGAAGTATATTGGTGAAGGTGCGCGGATGGTGCGAGAACTGTTCAAATTGGCGAAGGAGAAAGCCCCGTCTATCTTGTTCATTGACGAGATCGATGCAATCGCAGCACGGAGAATTGAAGATGGAACTTCAGGTGAGCGAGAAGTGCAGCGAACAATGATGCAGCTATTAGCAGAAATAGACGGGTTTGAACAACGAGGTGAAGTGCGGATAATAGGAGCGACAAATAGACCTGATATTCTTGACCCTGCTTTGCTCCGACCTGGTCGATTTGACCGCATCATAGAAGTGCCGGTACCTGATGAGAACGGTCGGAAGGAAATATTGAAGATCCATGCCGCCTCGATGAAGCTGAAGCAAGATGTTAAGTTAGATAACTTAGCGAAACTTACTGAGAATGCTACGGGCGCTGATATAAAAGCAATCTCCATCGAAGCGGGCATGTTTGCCGCGCGGAATAAGAAGAAAGCAATAGGAATGGAAGAATTTGAACGCGCCATCAAGAAGGTAAAGGAAAGCAAGCAGTGGGATTACCTCACGGAGAAAGAGGCTGGCGTGATGTTCGCCTAAAAATTTCCTTGCGAGGGTAAATGTTGCTGAAGGAATTGTCAGCCTTTCTTGCTACAGATTGTTTTTGCAGTGAGAATAAGCTACAAAATAGAGTTTGACCGAAAAATAGGATTAAGGGATTTTTATTCCTGCAATTAGAGAGGGTTTATTAAAATGCCACCCTTCAAATCGAGTAGTTTTAAAGAAGAAGCGAAACGGAAAACGATACATATCTGCGGTGTTGCAATTCCGGTGCTTTATCTCTTCTTATCACGGGAGAGTATCCTTTTCGCCCTTGGTCTTGCCTTTATTATTATTTTTGCCATCGAGTGGTTACGACTTCATGGTATCGTTTCATTACCGTTTCTCAGGAATAAGGAGGAAAAGAAACTTGGTGCGTACGTGTTTTTCATGATCGGTGCGTTTCTCAGCATTCTCATCTTCGAGAAGCGTATCGCTATAGCAGCAATCCTGATGCTGGCGATCGGCGATGCCGCTTCCGGTCTGACAGGAGCAGTGATACACGAAGATAAGTCAGAACTGTACGAACGAAGAATGAAGTCACCTGAAGTAATGCTGGTTATGTTCGTTACCTCGTTGATATTAGGATGGCTGGTGCTCCATTCGTTACCGGTGGCTGTTTTGGGAGCTTTTGGCGCTACGATAGCAGATTGCGTGCCGTTACGAGTTTATAACGTGCCAATAGACGATAATCTCACGATACCCCTGCTTTCAGGCGTGCTCATGAGTTTCGGTTCAATGTGGTAAGTTGCTAAGGCATAAATGTGAGATAGCAGGAATAACTTCGATACCTACGCATTCTACGAACGTTTCAATCTCCATCCATTCTTTTCCATGTAGCGATATGCCTGCTCAATGACGTCTGTTTCGGCTTCCTTTTTGCTCGTGAACCAGTCATCGCTTTTCACGCCATGCAGTTCGACATAGTCTCCGGTTTGAACATCTTTAATCGCGCATGCATCGATTCTCCATTGTTTCTGGTGTGCCGCTCCTTGTGACTGATACGCGAATTTTATATCGGGATTGTCGTGGTAAATATCCCTGAACTTGTTCTCAAACCGGTTTCTAACCGGAAGGAAGTCTTCCACCGTTGAGAGTTTCTCTCTCAGCCGCTCGAAGATGCTAAAATTCCGTAGGAACTGCTCCACCACCTTTATCCCTTGTGAACCTCCGCTATCTAAATAGATCGCACCGCAAATAGCCTCGAAAACGTCCGCAATCACTTTCGAACTTATCTCTTCTCTTTCTTCGAGTGCTCTAATGTAATTCCTGAGTCCTATTTCCTCTCCATATTCAGCCAATTGCTGGTTATTCTCCAGTTCTGCCTTCAGAAAGGTCATTTTTCCTTCATCGAGCGATCCCTCCGCCATGAGGTTCTCTGTCAATATCAGACTAATAACACGGTCGCCGAGAAGTTCGAGTCGTTGATAATCGGTGGAATCTGGATGCTCTTTAGAATACGAACTCGCCGTTATCGCTTCTTTCAAAAATGCTTTGTTCTTAAAGTGGTACCCTATTAGGTCTTCTAATTCCCTGAGGTTAACCGCGGTATTTTCGGTTCTCGATGGTTCGTTCATCAAAATTCAAGAGTGCTATAAAAATAAAGGAAGAGGACGTGTTTCAGTCCTCTTTCTGTACTGCAGTTATTTGCTTTAAGATTGCCTTTGGACTGCTTAGAGTCCTAACACATCCTTAAGCTTGAAGTGGTATTTTCCCAGTGTACCGCCGAAGTTCCCTGCGCTTATTTTCACCACGCCCGGAACCTTCACTGCAGCCTTTATTCCTACACGCATTGCTTCCTTAACCGCTTCCTCGCTAACGCCGTCGATCACTATTTCATACACCCCATTCACACCTTCGGGTATTTCAGAGCCCTCCACTTTATCTCTCAGTGTAGGACAGAACTTCTCATTGGTACTGGCATGCATGAACTTGTATTTTGAACCCACTTTCGAGCCTGATGCAACAACACCACCGGTAAACGGGGTTATCGTGCCTTCTACCTGTCTGATGGCGGCAACGGCATTTTCAGCCGCGGTTAATGCAGACATCTGGTCCTTCGCGAGGATGAAGAAATTCCCGCCGGCAACCCCGGCCTGAACGCCGTATTCCTCTTCACAAATAAAGTCCCCTTCCATCATCGGAATGCCCCAGACTTTACGTCCACCAACTTCTTTCTCATATTCAAACCCATCACCAAAGAAGTGGAGTTTTATGGGGAGTTTTTCGTCTGCTTCGAGACCATTAAACATGGCTGTTGTAGGTGCGGTGAATACACACTGCCCCAATCGTCCCAGCAGTTGATCCTTTATGCCGTCCTTTTTAAAGTTGCAGATCATTATTGCCACTCCTGGCCTTCCGTCCGGTGTCTCCTCCGAGGTTAATATCTTATCTATTCCTGCCTCAGCGGGGCATCCAATAACCGACGTCCCGAATCCCGTTGTCTCTTTCGCTGCTTCCATCGCCCATTTCTCGTTCACTGCCGTTATTAACACACGTGCGACCTTTATTGGAAACGCTTCAGCAAATGTATCTTCTATCTCTACTCCTTCCAATTCCATCTTTATTTCACCTTGATGAGGGAAGAAGGTGGCGAACTACTAAAAGTTTTCTATTTTTCGTTTCTGTCTAACACCGCCCGGGTCTTCAAATTTTTATTCACCTGAAGAAAAACACCAAGACTCCGCAGATAGTCCGCTGCGAAACCATCCCCATGAATCAATAGCTCAATCAAGTCTTCCACCTCGTCTATATCCGTGCTGATAAAAAAAGAATCGTAAACGGCATGGCTCAAATTCCTCTGCTTCGCGGTTTCCCGATGCGCCAAATAGCTCGTACCGTAGTAAGAGACCAGAAACTCATACGGCTTTCGCAGGAACAAAGCGTTTGTGCCTCCTTTTCGCCCAGGTACGATCACCACGTCCTCCTTATGTGCGATAAGCTCATTTATGCTTTCGGGCGTTGTGAGAGGGACATCAGCCATGAGTGTCAATACAGGCTCTTTTTCTTCTGTTAGCACCGAGTTGAGCGCTTCATTCAGCTCTCGATCGTCCTGTCTAAAACTTACGGTTAACGTCGCCTTAGTGGCATTCACTAGCATCTCTTCAACTTTTACTTCCTCTGCTATTTCGTTCCCGGAGCCTGTCGAAATTATTTCCACTACAGCGATTTTTGACTTTGATAACGCAACTAAAACATCCTTCAGCATAGTTAGCGCAAGCTCTTCTCGCTCGCTTTCGCTTAAAAAATGCCCCAATCTCGATTTTGCACCATCCTTCTTAAACGGGATAATCGCTTTCACGTCCATACCGTCCACATAGGAGTAAAAAAATCTTTTCGGAAATTAACCGTACGCTACGTCAAAAATTTAAAAAAGAGTCTTGGGGGTTCTTTAGTTTTTGAGGATTTTGATTTACTTCCATTTCGGTTCAATCCTTTATATACTTTTGGGTAGTTTTCCGATGTTTTTGGAGGTTTTTCAAAATCCTCTTTTGTCTATTTTTGTCTAATGCTGGACTCACGACTCAAGTGGTTAGGAGAACTCTTTCAGTCCGTTAAGCACCGTCTCGCACTTTTCGCGCATTATCCGTGCTGCTTCCCCTAATATCGCATCCACGGATAAAGCACCGTCACTCTCAACAGTGAAGTGTAACGCGCCCTCATGTTCTTCGTCAGGCATGTCCTTATAGCTACAGACAGTCACCGGCTGCCATTTCGCATGCTCTTTACCACTACCCAGTTCCGCTATCGCTTCGAGCACAACTTTCTGCCGTGCAACCGATTTTATACCCCCAACTTCCCGCTCCGCGGAAATCAGCTTCACAATCGGTATATTTTCAAATGCAGCCACCACTTTGGGGTCTGTGGAGATAAGTTCTTTTGAATAGACTATCGTATACCCCTCTCGCTCAGGGCTGATCGCCTGTAACGTCAGCGAAATTCTGTCATCAGGACCGTAATCACTGAGATCCGTTTTCAGCGGTATTAACGCTAAACGCAGCGCTAATTGCTCATCGTACAATAACGAAGTGTTCTCGTGGATGTTCACGTCCTCGATAGCGAGCTTCGGCACTTCAGAGATCATCGCTCTTCTTAGTGCATTTGCGAAACGCACGTTCACACCTGAGAGCATGAATTGCACTTCATTTTCCCCTCGTTCTAATATTTTTACGTCCATTTCAAACTTTTTAAAAAGAACAGCTTTTACGAAGCTTTTTGATCAAACGTTTCTTACGCTTGATGCTTAAATTAAACTCTTCTCCCTCGCTTGCCACCAGGGCGCTTCGTGCCATCATGCGGTATCGGTGTTACGTCCTCTATCTTCCCTATTCGCAGCCCTGCACGAGCAAAAGCTCTTATTGCCGCCTGTGCACCGGGAGCAGTCGATCGTGATTTACGCCCCGCCGCAGCCTTTACTTTCACCCGAAGACCGGTTATTTCCCTCTCTCTCAGCTTCTCCGCAAGTTGCGTTGCCATTTGCATCGCGGTATACGGCGAGCTCTCATCACGGTCCGCTTTCGCGACCATACCGCCAGAAGCTCGTGCTATCGTCTCTGCGCCAGTCATGTCAGTGATCGTGATAATCGTGTTATTAAACGAAGAAAATATATGCGCTATCGCCCATCGTTCCCCCATTTTATTCCGCTACCTCCGCTGCAGCTACTTTCGCCTCAACTGTAACAGGCGCCTCTCCGTAATAGCCAATCTTCTTGTCCTCTTCCACGTCCACAACATATGAAGGTATGGTAATCCGCCTACCATCAACCGCAATATGACCGTGAACAATGAGTTGTCGAGCGTGTTTCACCGAATTAGACAGCCCTTTTTTAAACACTCGCGTTTGCAGCCTCCGCTCCAAAATGTCCTCCACGGTCAGTGCCAAGACGTCTTCTACTTTACCGCTCGCACCTTCGCTCGCTTTCAAGATCCCTCTTCTGCGTAAGGCTGCCACTATTGCTTCTTTCTTCTGTAATGTATGCTCCGTGGGTTTCATTCCTGCTATCTCCGCTAAGATCGCTCGTATTTGCCTTTGGTATTTTTTAATATGACTTGCGGCCTTCCAGATCTCTCGCTTGTTCTTTAACCCGTACATCTCTGCTAACTCTCGCTCTTCCTTTATCCTCGTTATCTCCCACGGCCTTCGTGGCTTCTCGTATCGCTTCTTGCTTTTCTTTGGATGTCCCATTTTATTTACCTCTTTCTCTTGCTCCGCCCGTTGCCGCTAATTGCTTCTTCCTTATGACGCCCACCACCAAGCCTTTTCGTCCGTTGGATTTTGTCCGTTGACCACGCACTTTCAGTCCCCGCTCATGTCTTATGCCACGGTAGGACCGTATCTTACGCAGCAGATTTATGTCCTCTCGTAACTGCAACATCTGGTCAGCGCCCATGATATGCTTATCCACGCCGCTCAGTATGTCCTTCCTCCTGTTCAGCATCCACTGCGGCAATCGCTTATCGACGCCATTAATAGCAGCCTTTAACTGCTCTATTTCATTATCTGGGAGATTTCCCATCTTTAACCCCGGGTCTATCCCCGTGGAAGTGACAAGTACCTTCGCTACTCTCATTCCTATTCCGTTTATACCGCATAGTGAATGCACTACGCTCTTTTTACCATCTAAGTCAGTATCCAAGATCCGGACAATATGCTTGAATTCCTCTTTTTCCTCTTCTTTTTCTTCTTGCCCTTCTTCTCTCTCTTCTGCTTCTTCAGTCATCTTTTCCTATTCTCTCTCACTCACGAAAATATTTCGCCGAGGAAGGGATTTGAACCCTTGAGTTCCTTTCGGAACACAGGCTATCTAGTCTCACGAGCTCCAGGCCTGCGCCTTACCGCTCAGCCACCTCGGCTTTGCTCTTCCAGCCCTTCGGATATGTTCCGGGCTTCATAAGTACTTTCTGTGTCTTTACACATATACCTTTTTCTGCCCGATACATCTCTTCCGAGTTCAGCGTTGCTTCGCCTCGGCTCACTGCTTCTCCCTTCACGGTATATACTACCACAGAATCTCCTCTATTTATTCCTTCTTCTATCCGCGAAATCCCCGGTGCCATGAGGTCAGCGCCATGACAGATCGCATCCACCGCGCTATCCTTCACTATTACACTGTGGAGGTGCCCGAGTGTGTATTCCATAGGCATGACAAGGTTTCGCAGAAGACGCTCATCCCCCTCCTCATAAAAAACATACGCATCTTTCACGTCATGCAACGTCGAAAGTGTATCCTCACCGAAGGGAAACGCTTTCGTCCTTCTTAACTGTGCCATATGCGCGCCAATTCCTATTGCGAGTCCTATATGATGGCAGAGCATTCGTATATACGTGCCCGCCTCGCACCCTACTTGCATCAGTACGTCCTTGCCCTCTATTTCCTTTACGTCGATGTAATGCACGGTTCTCGTCCTTATCTGCCGCTTAACTGCGGACTTCAGCGGCGGTCTTTGATATATCTCGCCCACGAATTCGCCGCACACCATCCTCAGTTTGTCCTCGTTAACCTCCCGGTGCAATCGCATCACGCACACGTATTCTTTATCGCCGACAAACGTATCGGCCACCTTCGTTGCCGCGCCAAGCAGAACAGGCAGCACGCCCGTTACCTTTGGGTCGAGCGTTCCCGTATGCGCCGTCTTGGTGATCTCGAGGATATCTTTCACCCACGCAACTACTTCATGCGAGGTTGGACCTGCAGGCTTATCGATATTCATCACGCCTCTTTCAATATGTTCTCGGATTGTGCGAGCTTCCGGTGCACAACCGTATCGCGGATCCGTTAGAGCGGGAGCCTTTTCCAATTTGCATCTTTCTAACGGCTTATCGGGTTTAATCATCATCCATTCGTGGCCTCCATCCATAACCGCATGGCACGGATCAATTTAGTTTATATAAGGTGGTTCTTCGCTTCGGTGTTCTTCGCGCATCCTTTATGAGTCGTTCGAATTCTTCAGGGCTCATATATTCGCCAGAGGGCGCCCCTGATAATCGCGAGATATTCTCTTCCATCAACGTCCCACCCATGTCATTTACACCGAATTGCAACATTCGCTGCGCATTACGTGTGCCTAACTTTACCCAGGACACCTGAAGATTCGTACAGTAGGGATGTAAAATTACCCTGGCGAGTGCATGCGTAATGGCATCTTCTGCAAATGTCACGTCCCGCCCTACCATTCGCCCCAATTCGTTGTTCTTCCGCATGAACTTCAACGGTACAAATTCCGTAAAGCCACCGGTCTCCTTCTGGATCTCCCTTATCCTGAATAAATGGTCGATTCTATTCTCCAAGGATTCTATATGCCCGTACATGAGCGTTGCCGTTGATGGAATCCCCAATCGATGCGCAGTCTTAATTATCTCCACCCATTTCGCCGTTTTTATCTTGGTGGGACAAATTATCGCCCTTATTGAATCATCGAGTATCTCTGCTGCCGTTCCTGGCATGGAACCCAAACCAGATTTTTTTAACGCTTTCAGCACGTCCTCTTCGCTCATATTAGAATTCCTTGCTGCATGGTGGATTTCCATCGGCGAAAAGGCGTGGATATGCACATCAAAATGAGATTTTATCGTCTCTATAATCTCACAATAGGAATCCGTAACGAGATTGGGGTGTAAGCCGCCCTGGATGCATATCTCCGTTGCCTCGTTATTCACCGCTTCCTCCACGCGACTCAAAACCGTAGCCATGCTCAACATGTAGCCCTTTTCCTTCTCTTCTCTGAACGCACAGAACTTACACGCACCCACACAGATATTGGTAAAATTAATATTCCTGTTCACGAGATAACTGACCACATCTCCGTTCTCCTCCTTTCGCAACTCGTCTGCAATGCAGAACAGTGAGGCAGGGTTATCTGCTAAAACGAGTGCATCCTCTCGCTCAATATTGCCCGCTCTTATGTTCTCGTAGAGTTCGTCAAAATCCGCTTTCATGGGTTGCCAGTGGGGGTTATTTCTCGACACTTACTATTCCGGTTATTATCTCTCTATTTAAGTCAAATACCGTTACCGTCTCGTGACCATCGGTTATGTCTAATTTCTTGCTTGCATCCACCTCACCAACCATGGCCGCCGCAATACCAGCGTCTTCAAAGATCTTTATGCATTCCGCCCCTTTTTCGTCATCCTCAACCGTAAGCACAAAACCGGTTCCCGGATACATCTTTAACCATTGCGTAAATGATATTCCGCCCATATCCGGTACGGGAATCTTAGCCGGCTCTACAAGTGCCCCTACTCCCGAACACTCAAGTAACATGCCAAGTGTGCCTAAAGTGCCCGGATTGCTAAGATCCTTCCCTGCGGTTGCTAACTGATTCTCACCAATCTGCACCATGGTCTCCAACTGCTTCTTTAGCTCTGCGGGAGACTTTTCCGTTGTCGTATCCCAGGCGAGATGGTAAAACGGCGATACGCGACCATCGAGGTCAATAGCAACCAATACCTTATCTCCGGGTTTCGCACCGCTTGATAAAATAGCACTATCTCGTTTTACCGTTCCGACTATCCCCACATCAAGTGCATCATAAACCGTGTCAGGGTGAATATGCCCCCCAACCATAGGCACGCCAAATTTTTTTACGCCCGCTTCCATGCCTCTTCCCAGTTCCAGGCATACATCTATATTATGCGTTGCGGTCAGATTCACCATCGCTAACGGAGTCCCGCCCATCGCCGCTATGTCATTTACATTTACCAGCACCGCGCAATAGCCTGCCCACCAGGGGTTTGCACTCAACAACTTACCCCAGATACCATCCATAGCAAGTAAGATGAGATTGTCGCCGTCAACTCTGAGCACGGCAGCATCC
>Ga0163203_1000240_pt1 | contig 14486 bp, 17 predicted proteins | sample PL_2010_330m_FD_113534 | JGI IMG/M metagenome (GOLD analysis project Ga0163203, IMG submission 113534) | Freshwater microbial communities from Powell Lake, British Columbia, Canada to study Microbial Dark Matter (Phase II) - PL_2010_330m | ecosystem: Environmental > Aquatic > Freshwater > Lake ... | reverse complement strand
GTTTGGGGCTCCGCGGTAGCGGCTGCTGAAAGGGGTGGCAATCCCGCCACTTCGCGGGCTCTCCGCTCGGCCTGGGTCATAAGCGCGGCGGCGGTCGGCGGCGGAAGGCTGACGGCTTGTGGGGCCGGTACGTTCGCCGGTTCGGACTGGTACGGCGGCGTCTCTGGCTCGGGGATACCCTGTTCCCGCAAGGTCTCGGCGCTTACGGTTGTTTGCCGACCTTCTGGAGTGGGCACGTTCGGGGCGATAGTGGGCTCAGATACCCCCTCAACTGCACTCACGGGGCCTACAGCCTCTTGCAAGGGCTGGGCCTGTGTGATTGACCCTGCCGGACGTTCTGCCGCGTCCTGGCGCGTCCTGTGCCGCACAAGGGCCTCGTGGTACTGCTGCACGATCAGCTTCGCCCGCTCCAATGCCCCGGCGTCAACGGCGTCCTCAAGGGCTCGCCGTGCGGCGGCGGGCGCATCCTGGGGTAGCTCGCCCATGCGCCGCGCCTTGAGCGAGTCCGCCGCCTCATCCACGCGGGACGGCCTGTTCGCTTCCTTGGCTGCATCCAAGGCGGCCGCGTGCTGGGTGAGGATCTGTACGGCCTGCGCCGGGGTGTCTGCCGCAACGGCGGCGTCGGCAACCGGTTTCGGGATACCAGCATCCTGCATCTGTGTGCTTGCCGATATGCGGCTGCGGACGTAGGCAAGCGGGTCAGCACCTTCGGGGACCTCTATCGCCGCGTCAGGCCCCATGCCTGCCGCTCGCATTTCGGATGATGCGGACACACTCCTTGCGCCGGTCTGCGCCGAACTTTGCGCGGTCATAATAAACGACGGGATGATGCTTTCCTTGATCGCCGTATAGGCATTCTTGAGACCAACCGACAACTTAACCCCGTCGATCTTCTCGCCGCCATAAGCCTGCTGGATTCCTGCCGCAAGATTCAGAGAGAAGTCCTGAACAAGTTGCTGCGCCCCCTCTTCAAGCGACTCCACCATTCCGCGCTTGCCCCAGTACTTAACGGCATTTATGGCCGTCGAAATGAGGGCGGATCTGACAATAGGGTTTTGTGCCGTCAGTCTTCTCCCGACAGGGCCTCCAACTTTCTTCAGAACCGATTCAAGTTTGTACTCGATGGCGGCGTAGAGAACACCGGCTGCACCAGCCACGGGTTGTGCGGAAGCGTGATCTATCCCGGCTTCCCGCATGGCTGCGTAGATTGAGTATGTGCCCTGTTCCCACCAGAAACTTGCCTCCGCCAACGTGCCGACAGGGCGAGATCTTTTGTAGGCGAGTCCTGCCCCTGCGAGAAAGCCAACAGGCGCTGTAACCACTTCTTCGGGGGCGGCAATCGCTCCCGGAACCAGATTGCCCGCTGCCGCCGCAAGCCTCGCGCCTCGGATACCTCCTGCCAATACGAAGGGGGCCTGTGCGGCCAGTCCTCGCCCGCGCCCGCGCAACATGAGGGGCATGCTCTGGACGGAGTTCAGTATGCCGCGAGTGATGAAGCCGGATGATTCCGGCTGGTATTGTCCGAGTTCCTGTTGCATCACGGCGCGCGAGTCCTGGGCGTCTTTCCATGCCTCGTCTGATCCGGTCCAGAATGCTTTGCGGGCCGAAAAGTCGAGCGCCCTTGACACCTCGCCCATCTTCCACGCCTTCACGATGTTTTCCGGGGCCAGTGCTTCCAGTGGCGTCACCGTGGATTCCTGCGGTAGCGCACGCACACCACCATGCAGGCGGACGTATGTGTTGTCTTGTGCTTGTGCTGGGAGAACCGATTCCCGCCTCAACAGGCTTCGCTTTGGAGAAGGGGTCGCCAACGGGCCGAGGGGAGGCGCGCCGGGGTCAGGGGCGCGAGGAGGACTCGCACCCGTGGCGACCGAAGATGTGTCGAGCGGACTGACAAACGGGCGCGGCCTCGGTTCGGCCAAGGGCGACACGAACGGAGAACGTCCGCCCTGTGTCGTGGTCCCGGTCAGCGTGTCGTCTATGGGGCTGACAAATGGCATTGTCGCTCCTTATGCCGCATTGAGCAAACCGATCCTGACGAGTTCGTTGATGGCGTCCTGTGCTGACATTCCTTCGTTTCGGCGCAAGGTCTCGACGATCAGACCCTGCACGTCCTTGAACGGGCCAACAGCCGCCCCGCCAACCGTGTACCCGGAGATGTCTGGTCCGGCCTGCACGGCTGGTTTCCGCGCCCCGCGAGCGGCCGCCGAATAGTTGCGGGCCTGCTCGTCGGTTGCGCCGCGCTCTATAGCGCCCTGGTAGGCTTCATCGTTGGCCGTTGAGGATGTTGGTGCGCCCTGCCCAGAAATCCCGCTGCGTGCGTCAAATGGCACGATGCGCTGTTTCTTGACGGTATCGCCAGTTGCCGTCTTGCTCCCGAACCACCCGGTATCCATGACCGGCTCTTCGTCGGTAAGTATGGTCGGCTTGAACGGCGTTTCTGCGGCCTTTGGCGGGCGGTTCTCCGCCTCAAACTTCGCTTGGTCCATCGTGTAGCCGTGGAGGGTCGCATCCCGCTTCGTCTGTGCATCAAGGGCGGCCTGCTGCGCCTGCGCCTCAGACGCGCCACGGGCAAGGGCGGACTGATACGCGCCCCGTGCCTGGGCTTGCGCGGTCTGCACCTGTGGCGTGAACACCGCCAGCCGTTCGGCACGGGCGCGGTTCTTGGCCTCGCTGGCGACGAATGACTGCCCGCCACCCGCAAGAATGGAACGCTGGCGAGCCTCGAATTCGTCGCGGGCGCCGGGCGCGGCCTTGTTCGGGTTCATGCGGTCCATGATCGCAACACCTGTCGGCGTTGCTCCGGGACCGTATCCGTCGCCCTGTCCGGCCTGCGGGTTGAACACGGCAACTCTCGCCGTTTCGGGCGGCATCTGCACGGTCCCGCCGCTCTTGGTCTGCCGCGTAACCCAATCCGCGCCTGGTGCCTGGTCGGGCTGGCCGCGCTGCGCCCCGACGTAGCCGTAGGAGTTGCCATTGCGGAACTCCTTGGACCACGGGGCGGGAGCGGCAGGAGCTGCGGCCTGCGGGGGCTCGGGGGTGGCCGCCGCTGCATTGGGATTGAAAGGACCATTCGCCTCAACAATCCGGGCCATGTCGCTGGCGTTCGGAACACGCTCGAAGGCTCGTACCGTAGGGGTCATGGCGGGGGCACCGCGTGGTCGCGTCATGTCCAGCGCCCGCAACACACGGCCATCTACCGGTCCCGCCTGCGCCTGAATGTAGGAGTCGATGGGACTGGCGTTGTTGACATCGAACACGGCCGGGTTGATACCGTCCAGATTGTCCGTGCTGAATACGGGCTGGCCTTTGGGGGTGTTGAACCGGAAGCGCGGACGATCACCAGAAGATGCTCCACGCTTGGGCAAAGAAAACACGCCAAGAGCACGGCTCATTGTGCCGCCCACGTCGCTCAGGACATTTTTGTACCACGGGCGCTTCTTGCGCTGTGCCGGGGACATGCCGAAAACTGCCGGTGATTGTGTCATTGTCGCCATATCTACCCCCTTGCTCGCACTGTCGCCCATGTCGTGCGGATAATCAAGAACAACTGTCGCGAATTGTTACACACTAATCGAACCACCAAACGGCGGCTTTGGCGTTCTCAACCGTCTTCTGAAACACTGTATTCGACCGGGTTACATTACTGAAATGGTAGTACTCGTTGGTGTAGAAGATGCCGGTCGGAATCTCAACGGGTTCCCAATTCGTGACCGCATAGGCAATGGGGTAGTTGTTTGAATACCACATCCGATTGGTCGCCCAATCTCCGTTGGTGACGTAGCTGTAAACCGTCGTGTAGTACCCGACATAGCCGTTGTCGTGAGTATTCGTGTAGACTGTGCCGTACGCGGAATTGGTAACCGACGTGACGTAGACGATATTGCTGTAGATGGCTGTTTCGTCCACGAGCCACACGGATACGGTGTCACAGTACTCCACGCCATAGACCACGTCGGTATAGTAGTTGTCCATGACCTGTCCACCGGAATACGTTTCGTAACTGCTTAATCCGTAATTGTTCGTGACGCTTTTCGAAACTATGTTCGAAGCGATGTCATAGACCGGCGCGGTCTCCGTCGCGTTCGATGCCGAGGCGCTTGTGTACCAAAGGAACCATTCGCGTGCGTTCGCGGTCGGCGCGTTTGAATGATAGCAGTCTATGTAGAACTGAACGGTGCGCGACTGCCACGGCAGCATATCGGTTACGACCGGACAGGACGCGGTATTGATAATCGCAACGTACTGTGTGGCGGACCCGGCCCACATGTAGAGGTTTTCCGCCCAGCCCGGAAAGCCGTCCGGCGCGTATCGCCCCATGAGCGCCCACATGTCGTAGTTCGAGCCGCCAAGACTGCTCTGCCACGAGTTGCTGAACTCGTCGTATTGCCCCCCGCCCGCGTCCTGGTCGCGGTACCATATGTACTCGCCACGGTATCGGGTCGCCGTCGGGTGGGAGAATTGCGAGGCGAGGACCATGTTCAGGGCGGGCGCAGCCGAGTTGCTGTCCGACGCCATACCGTAACCGGCGCTGTCGATTGCCCTTACGACGTTCGGCGGTAGCCACAAGTCGGGGTCGCGGTACCACGTCGGGCATGGGGTCGTCAAATCGTTGTCCCAGGGCTCGGGGGTAAGCGTCATGATGTTGCCGGTTTGGTTCGAGTAAACGGCGTTGGTCTCGATGTCGAGGCCCATTTCCTCTGCCGACAGGTCAATCGCCGCCATTTCTCCGCCGGACAGGCCATTTGTCCAGTAGATTGTCCGCTCCGTCACTCGCAACTGTTCAAACACGTTGGACGCGTACGCCCAGCCGTAGTCCGACGTGAACCACAGATTGATTGTTCTGTCCGCCGGATAGTTGTTCCCGGCGTAGACTTCCTGAAGGGGTATCCTTGTCGCGGTCCCGTCCCACCATCCGCCGTGTGTGTGCCCAACCCACGGTTCATAATTGGTGTAGTAGCCGCCGCCCTCCATGTCGCGCGGAAAGGTTGTCGTGAACCAGTTGAGCGGCATCTTGGCCTGTGCCAGCATCCCGGTGATAGTCCAGTGCGGTAACTGTCCGTTGGCCACCAGGTAGTCGGAGAAGTCCCCGGCGGCGTTGGTCTGTGTGAAGTCCAGGAAGTTTGGCACCTGTGCTGCAAGTGCGGCCTTGGCATAGACAACGGCCGTGTAGTAACTGAAGTCGGCAGAGAAGTAGCCAAAATTTGCCGGGTTTTCCTTGCTAATGCTCTGTGCGCCAAAGGTGTTTGGGTTGAAGTATATATCGAAACGGGCGTTGAGATTGCTGGAGTCTGCGGATGTCAGATCATCGGGCAGGTAGGCGCGGAGAAACGCCTCATACTGAAAGTCCAATAACTGTAACCGCCACTCTCGCGGATAGTTCCACGACGGCCACACCCCGGCGTGCCACCCGCACGCGCACAGGAAGCACATGACAAGCGCCCCGTACAGCGGTATGATAAGCCATGCCTTTTTCATCCGGCCCTCGTAACGTGAATGTCGCCCGACCAGAACTGAACCCAGGAGAGGGAATCCGTGTAAGTTGGCGGGGAACCACCATCCGACACTTGCGACACGGTGATTGCGGCTAGCGGCCAGCGTTCCATGATATCCGTTCCGCTTGGCGGGTCAGCCTGAACCGCCTTGGCGAATGATGTTCCCCCTCCAATGAGCGATATTTCAAGGTAGCACTGAACCACCTGCCCGACGGTGTAGTCGGATGCGTCGAAGTCCATCGCTGGCGGGGCCGTCCTGAGCTGGTGCAGGTAGATGCTACCCGAGTCAAGAAATGAGCCCGTAGAAGCAGAGGATGGGACAAAATTAAACGGGAGTTGTGGCGTGGGCGCGGGCATCCATTGTGCCCGCCCTAACTGCTGGGCGGCGTCGGTATCCCGTGACCCAACCGCCCCAAAGACGGCCACGCCTGTTGTGTCGGCGGCATCTGCGCCCTCAGTGAACTGCCAGCCGAGTACAGCCGTGCCGCCCGGATATGAATCTCCAACGTTTGGAGGCTGGAGTTGCCTGAGTGGATATGGAACTTCCGTGCGTGCGATAAGCCGCGTCTCTTCGCGTGACGGGAACATCCACTTGAGCCATGCAATGATGCCGACCTTGATCTTGTCGATAAAGATGTCCTCTTCCGCCTGCTCATCGGCAATGGCCTTAGCCGCCTCTCGCTCTCTCCTTGTGGGTTTGCGCGACGGGCCGTCCGATCGATCATCCGTTTTACCCCAAGAGCCGAACGCCTTATCATTGCCGCGCCGTTCAAACTCACGGTGCTGCTTGACGTACTCGGCCAGGGTGACTGGTGCTTCCATGATTATAAGATCCCGTGCGCCGTGATGGCGTCGCTAACCCATGCCGGCATGGTTGGTTTCTCACCCGCCAGCACCTTCGAGTATCCCCAGGTCAGCACGTAGAGCCCGGATTCGGGGTCATCTATGAGCGTCTGCGGCTGAGACGCAGAGTGGGCATTCTTGGCTGCCAGCCCGACAAGTGCGGCAGCCCGTGTCGCGTAGTATTTGACGAACGTGAGATGCACCCAGTGCCACGCGTTCTGGCCGATGATAACGCCCTTGAAGTAGACCGGCGTATAGAAGTTCTCCCCGTACAGCCACGACAGCTCATCATAGTCACTCACGCCTATCAGTCCGGCCGCCGGTGTCCTTGTGCTGGCGTCGTAGTCGTACAACTTCGTCAGCTCGTTCAATCCGCCAGACAGCGTTTCGCCAAGAACGGCGTCTGGAATATTCTTCTGGTTGAACTTCCGCGATACGCTGGTTTTTACGAACTCGCCCTGGTGGGCTATGTAACTGGCTTGTGTTGCGACAGAGCTGTAGGTTTCATTGAAAGCCGCCTTTGCCGTTACCTTCACGAAACTCACCTGAAGGTAGGGCAAGCCGGTCTCCTGGGATTCTGGAAGTGATGCCGTGCTGTAGGAGAATCCTGCCGGAACGATAGACACGAGTTCCGCCCCGTTGGAGGCCATGAATGTCCGGATAGTCGCCTCGCTGTCGGGGTCAATGCTTGGGTACACGTAGTCATAGGATTCGACCTGCATACGTAACCGGCTCAGCGGCTCGATCACGTTGTGCGAATAGGTCTTGATCGGATTCGTCAGGTCCGTCGCTGCCGCAATGCTCCGTGTCAGCACAAGCTCCTGATACACCCCCTTCGGCTGGCCGGACTTGGTCAGCGTGTTCTTTGCGGCCCACCATTTCCCCGGTTCTTTCTCGCCGCCACCCACTTCTGGGTCTACGACGTACCGGCGAGCCGCCCGCTTGTTCTTGACGCTCGTGTGAGCGTCGAGATAGGCACGGACCTGTCGCGCGTCGTTCGCGTCGTTCACCTTCCAGAACCGGCCGATTACCTGGGTGCGCAGGTTTGGCCGATACTCGTTGGCGAGCAGCGCGGCTTCGCTCTCGACCAGTAGACCTTCGATCTGTTCGATGGAGAGCATGGTTACTTCGCAATCTCTGCCGCGTACTCAAGGGCGGCAGCGTTGGCGGCCTCGGGGTCGTATCGGTTGGCGTCGCCCTTGCGGCTGAACACTGTCCGCTTGACGTGCGCAACAACTGCGTCCTTCCATCTGTCGTCTATGCTCAGGTTCCCAGCCAGGACCGTTGAAGGATCGCCACTCTCGTCAAGGGGCGTGATCGTCCTGACGCCAACACCTCCGGCACCCATGAGCGCTTGGCATGCGTCCTTAACCACGGCGTTGACCGCCCTGTTCACGTACCGCACAAGATCAACCGCGTCGAGGTAGCCCCCGCTCTGATCGTTGATCCCAAGCCGCACTTCCTTGTCGATGTCCAGTCCATTCATGGTCGCCATGTTGTCTCCCGTCTACTCGTTTCGCCAACCCAGCCGCCAGAGCAACCGGGCGATGTCGTCTGCTGTCGTGTCTATCGCCTCTTCGTCGATGTCCCACAGGCAGGCGTGCAGTGCCTCGTGGATGATCGTCGAAAGTTCATTCTCCGTATCTCCGTCCGCCGGTATGTCGATCTCTCTTCCAGGCACGTGCGGTCCTTCGCATCCGCCTAACTCTCCGCGCTGCTTGACTCGCCCGAGCCTCCATCTCGTGCCCCTGAAGATATGTGCCCTGATCTTCGCCATGCTTAACCTCGGCACAGAAACCGCCTACCGGGCACATGTTCATATTCTACCCGCTACCGCTTTACCCGCTCAATCATCGAACCGGCCAGCGACTCGCCATGCCAGAACGGAACGTGAATCCGCTGAAAGTTCATTCTCGCGGAGATGAAGTCGATGTCGTACCCCTGATTCCACCCGCTCGGGTCCGAGTGTTTCCACATCGGCTGCATCTCGCACAGGCAACCGGGGCAGAAACCAGCCACGAGCCCGATCACCGGGAACACCTGCGGCGACTGGTCCCACGTGTGGGTGTGGAAGTACGTGACATTCCCGGCCGTCTTGCCAACCGCCTTCGATGCGGCGTTCTTCCCGCCCCCGCTGATGCCGAACGGGTTATGCACCACCATCATGTTCCCGAGCGACACCCATCCGCGGTTGAGGCCATCGCCGTGAATCTCGCTCTGCGAGTAGAACGTGATGCCCCGCTCGTCAAGGCGCAGGAGCGTGGCCGGCCCGTAGGCTTGGCGAAGAAACCCGGCGTCCCGCTGATTGGCGAGCGCCTGATCCACGCACCACCGCTCAACCCGCTGCTCATGGTTGCCTTCAAGGTAGATGATCCTGGCACGAGGCGCCGCCGTCTGGAGCTCGTCCAGAAACCAGTTGGTTGCGCGTATGTCCTCCTGATAGGTATAGTCACAGAGCGCGACGTAACCGATGGGCTGGTGTTTCGCCAGGTGCCCACCGCACTCCAGCATGTCCCCGCCCAGCACAATCTCGTCCGGGTCTAGCGTTTTGATGTCGGAAAGAAATGCGGCCACGCACTCCTTGTCCATCCGCATTCCGTGGAGATCCCCGGCGTAGACGCGCACCTTATCAGCCACCCCGCAGATCGGTTTCTTCGGGCATGTCGGCACGGGGCGGGCTTGCTGAAGGTCCGTGAACTCGGAGAGAAGGCCGTCCCTGTCTTTCCGCAAGGCGTTCACCTCGCGCTGTAGGGCATTGGCCCTCGCCTGGGCGGCGATTACCTTCTCCATCGCCGTGTCGTCTGTTGCCCCTTCAGTTGGCAGCTCTATAATGGAGCGCTTCTTCTTCATGGTCATTTCCCTTTCGGCGTGTCAGGGTGAACGGCGCACGCGATGTATTCTCCGGGTCGCTGGTCATCCTCGACGTAGCGCAACGAACCGATCCGCTTTGCCTTGGATCGCACGGTATCCGCGCTTGCCCCCCATTCGTCACAGAGATGGTCAATCGTGTAGCCCATGCCCCGGCGCAGCGAGTAGAATCGCGCCTTCCAAACGTCGGTCGGTTTGGCGGCGAGCAACTTCTTTCCGTTCAGGACAAATCCACCCGTGGCCCCCGAGACTTCTACGGAGGGCGTGTTGTCGTCAGACACTGCGGCCTGTTTATGTTCCACCGGCACCTCTCCCTTGAGTTTCTGCATCGCACGCCATACGGACTTCTTGCTAACCCCGAGCGCATGCGCCGCCTTGCTCTGTGATCCGTACTTGGAAACCGCATCCGTCGCCGTCCGTGAATCCATTATGCACTCCTTTCTTAGATTTACACGTTTCTGAACTTGTCGTGGATCGAGTCGATGTACGCGCGTCCAATCGCCCGCGATTTGAACCCGTACCACCGCCAGATGAACCACCCGCCAACGCGGACCCCGGCGTAGATCAGAGCGGCGCGAGTTGGTGAGCCGCCGCACATGATGCAGGCATGGTACAGGATCACGTCTGCCCGCTTGCGCGTGATGGCCCGGTACTCGCCGAGGTGCTCGTGGAACAGCCACCGGTCTGAATGATGTCGATACAGCCAATCGTGGAACGGCGCGGCGGTATTCTCAGGGCCGGCCTTGCCGAAGAAGGGCAACGTAATGCGCGGCAGCGTTGCCTTGTCGGTGGAGAATCCGGCTTTAAGCGGCACGATCCAGCCGGCGGGGTCGACGTACTCAATATCGCGCTTGAGCGTGAACACGCCAAGCATGCTCGGCGTCGGCTCGGAGAACGCGGGCCACGCGCCGTCAGGTCGGAATCGGCCATGCGGGTGTAGGCGATCGCTCATTTGCGCACCGGTTGCGGGCTGGAGTCCAGCTTGTCGAGCACCCTGCTTACAGTCCTCTCCATGCCGACCAGCGTCGCCCTGATCGCCGACAGTTCGCCGGCCACACGTTCGCGCAGTTCGCGTTGGCTCACGTCGATAGCCAACCGTTCTGCGCGGGCCTGGTCGATTGCTCGCTCGTTCGCCGCCACGCTCTTGCACAATGACCCGGCCAGGAAGATCCAGATCAAGACCGGTATGACAATGCCACCGGCGAGAGCGCACATTCCCTGCACTTGCCCCTTCGTTCTCTCGGTCATTGTCATACCTTTCTCCGCTATTCCATGAACGCCCCGGCGAGAAACTCCGGCGAGGCGTTGTACGTTGCGAACACCGGTGGCTGTTGCCCCGGCATGACCTTCTCGGCGGCGGCAAAGAACGCGGTGCGCGTGATGCCGTAGCGGAGTTTCGCGTCCAGGGCCTGCGTCCACGTCCCGCCTGCAGGAGCACCGTAGCTGTAATCGTCGTCGCGGCTCCCCGCCCATTGGGCAAGCTGGCCCTGCCAGTCGGCGGCGGCACGGGCGTCCGCAAGCGGCAATTCGAGTTGGACATACTGCCGGGGGAAGGCCAGCCCGAGCGTCAGCGCCCTGCCAACCACCCGCCAGTTGCCCTCCGCGTAGCAGTTGTCGGTTATCAGCTCCACCCGGCACGGCGGCATGGCGCACAGGAATAGCCAAATATCATCGTCCCACCAGACCCCGTCCCACAGGACCAGGCCGGAATCATAGCCGCTTTTCTCGTCGCCGTCCTTGTCCACCCGCCGCGTACCGTGGCCAGACGTGGATATGGTCAGCAGGTCTTCGGGTCCCATGCCCTTTGCCGCCGCTTCGAGCATGGCCTTGACCGCCGCGCGAGTGGCCTGAGAATTGAGCAGGATGGCGCGTTGCCGATCGTGCCCCCACGCGTACACCGTCCATGCGTCCACGTCGGCGCCGGGGCAGGCAAGGGCCTCTGCGGTCGTGGAAAGGCCAATGCAGACCAGGTGCCGGTCAATCCCGTCGGATACGGTCCACTCCGGTGCTGGCGGTATGGAGTCTGGGACGGTTACTGGCGCAGCAATATTGCCCCCGCCGCCCGTGGTGCAACCCGCCAAGCCTATGAGCAAAAGTATAATACCGCATTTCATTGTTCTATCCTCGCAAGTTTGGCCTGCTCTATGCGCAACGCGTCACGCTTTGCCTTGCACTTCTCGAACGCCTCACAGGTCGGGCACGGTTCATGGAGCAGCGGTCCCTTGTTCTGCCGGAACAGTGGACAGGCTTTCCACGCTTCGTGCATTTACGGCTCCTGTGTCCCGTCAATCACACCAATCAATTGGTCCAGCGTTCTCCGCTCCTCTGCCTCCAGCACGGAAAGGTCGGATGCGGCGGCCCTGATCTTCTGACCAACCGCCCCCAGCCTGTCCGGCAGACCGTCGGATGCCGACAGGTCGCACACATGCGCGGCCAACGTTGACAGGGCGGCAACTGCGTCGGCATACTGCTGGCATACCGCCCTCTGCTCAAGAACTATGGGCGCTTCCTGCATAGTCATCATTCCATTCCTAGTCGGCCATCTTCTTGACTACATATTGCGTATGCCACAATCCAATCCGCTTGGCGGATTCCGACCGATCACAGAATGTATGTACAGCACTGCGAACACCGAGGAACAAGTAATCGTCGCCCATGATAACCCCGTGCGGCTTGATCTTGGGAAACCACGCGGCCAGATCCCGGAGCACGGCGGCCTCCGAATGGTCGCCGTCAATATACACCCAATCCAAACTCAGGTCGTCGAATTTGCATGCGGCAGACACGCTCGGTTGCGCGTGTATTGTGGTGCAGAAACGGGGTAGCGAAGATCGCACGTACTCCGCCATTGCCGCGCCATCCCACCCGATTCTGTTTGGCATGGTTGCCGCATCCGACCACGGATCGACCAGGTGCAACATGGATGGTCCGACAATCCTGACTATCTGTTTCGAGAAGTCGCCCATCCACACCCCGACCTCGACTCCGACAGAACCCTTCGGCAGATCGTGCAGGATGGCAGCACGCTCCATGCTGCGGACATTGAATCGGTCGGCAATCGCAGAAATAACCCCGGAAAATGTCATGCTACTACTCCCCCGAATCACCGTTGACCATCCGCGCAAACAGGCCGCCGCGATGGTCAACCGCAGTGTTTGCGACCTCAAAATAGATGTCCTGCGCCGCCCCGTCAGCAACCAGGTGGACGCGGATCGTCACCGAGTAGGGCAGGTCGGCAATCTTCTTAGACGTGTAGTACCGCTGGCGATGCCCGCTTTCGTCGCCGTAGGCCCGCTTCATCTGCTCCCAATACCCGTCGCCCCATATCGCCACCCAGGCAATCTTTCCGGCGTACTTGCCCTGCAACACCAACTTGCCCAGGTCGCGGCTGTTGTCGGAGTTCCAATGCCCGGTCTTCGACTGCTTGAGCACGGTCAGCATGGCGTCCACGGTGTCATAGCGCACGGCGTAGAGCGGCGTGGCATTCGGTGCGTAGGATGCTTCCTCCGGCTCATCGACGACCGGCTGCGTTGTCGTTGTGGTCGTTGTGGTGGTCGGCGTCACCGCCTCCACGACGGCATTGCTCACCGCGCCGGGGATGTCAACCTGCGGGATGTGCTGGCACCCGGAGAAAAGCGCCAACAGACAGCTTGTTAAGAGCCCTTTCATTTCCCCGCTCCATCCGCCTTGTCCGGCTTCGCTCATCATATCAGTCCCTCATCTCTTGCTGAATCTCGAACACGTCCTTGAACGGCTCAAACCCGTGGACCTCTGCCGGCGACTGTCCGTACTCCACGGTATCCGGCTGCGGGGTACGACTGATTTCATGTCGCGCCGTACACGCCTTGAGAATCGCTCGTGGGTCTTTGCCCAACTGTGTTGCCAACCATTCTTTGCGGGTCATTTGTTTCCCCTTAGTCTTGCGAGTCCGATTAGGTAGAGCTTGCGGTTTTCGGCGGCGGACAGGGCCTTGTTGTAGATTAAGACTTCGTCTATTGCACCGTTGAAAGGAACGGAAGCACCACGATGAGATATTGTAAAATCAGTGCTTGTGTCTTCTATGGCAGTAAAACTTCCATAACTTGAGGAGCTTGTTGATTGTTCAACACCATTCAAATAAACTTTAATCCCTGTATCACTGGTGCTACCATCATAAGAAAATGTTAAATGATTCCACTTGGAAGTATCCGTATAAGGAATGGATCTACCTCGATAACCTCCGGTTGAATTATCTACCACTCTGAAGTATAACGTATTGACAGAAAGTAAAACATGATACTCTCCTGCTGTAGCTGAGGTGGCTTTCGCAATAACTCCATAGTTGAGAGGACCACCAGTGATTTTTGGCTTAATCCAAAAACTACCCGAAATTTGAGTTGAAGTCAAAGAAGGGTCATCATTTATGGTTATCTTATCATCAACACCATCAAACCTCATCGCCCCAGAACCAATCCCGGCAACATTGGTCACTCCGCCTGCTGGCGTCCCATCATTCCCGTTGCCGGACTTATCCCGAAAACTCCCACCATCAAACGACCAGTACCCCACAATGTGATCCGTCGCAACGGACAGCGGCGATCCAGCATCTACAAGCGGCTTGGCTTCATCACCAGCCATCGCCGCGTAAGCAATCAGCATCAACCATACGGTGTATCGCATTACTGGGACTCCCGAACGTTGGTGTCAAAGTAGATCGCGTTTGTCATCTGTGAGTACCCGTACATGCTCCAGAATGTTTTGTTTTGCGTGTTGGTGTAGCTGATCGTGAGCAAGTCTTTGTTGGTCAACGCAGACACGTTCAGATCGCCGCTGTCGTATAGTGCCGTGCCGTTGCCGTCCTCGAAGATTTGAAGCCTGAGTTTGCAGTTTGCCGCGCTCGTGCTGTCGAAGCTCCAATAGTTCAGGTAGCGCGTCTGTGCTCCTGTGCTTCCCTCTACCGCCTGAGCCTGATACACGCCGTCATGCAGAGTCGATCCGTCGCGCGAGAAGCCCTGCCCGTAGTAGCTGGTGTTTGCGGAACTGGTACGCGACACAACAGGCGCGATGATGTTGTTCGTGGTGGCGCCGGACCCGTAGACATACTGATACGCGCCGAAGACGAATGATGCTCCCCCACCGCCATCGAACGTCGGGGCTGAAGTTGTGCCGTTGGCCTTGAGGTATGTACCTGACGCGCCGAGGGCAAGCACCTGCACGTTGCCGCTGCCGTCGGAGTAGAACACTTTCCAGTTCCCCGGCGTTGCGAGCGTTTGCAGGTCGGTATCAAGGCGGGCGTTCGGG
>Ga0163203_1000239_pt1 | contig 14502 bp, 12 predicted proteins | sample PL_2010_330m_FD_113534 | JGI IMG/M metagenome (GOLD analysis project Ga0163203, IMG submission 113534) | Freshwater microbial communities from Powell Lake, British Columbia, Canada to study Microbial Dark Matter (Phase II) - PL_2010_330m | ecosystem: Environmental > Aquatic > Freshwater > Lake ... | reverse complement strand
TCCTTATCTCGATATAGAAAAAGATTATTCCCTCCTATGTTCATAACATCGGGAATTGGTGTGGATAAAATCGGCTTTCCGCACGCACTATATTCAAAGAACTTGTTTGGAAGTGCTATATTGACCCAATCAGATGGAGAGAGTGGTATGAGACACAGGTCCATAGCTGCTATGTACTGTGGCAGTTCTTTGTACTCTACCAGTCCTGTAAAGATCACCTCGTCCGCGATCCCGAGCCTCTTTGTTAGATTTTTCAGTTCATCCTCATAATCCGTGAATAAGGATCCGCCGACGATCAACAATCTCGAATTTTCATCGCAGGATAGTATCTCTGGAAAGAGCCTTATAATTTCATCCATCGCATACCACCGTTCAATACTGCCTGCAAACCCGATCACAAAACAATCGTTAGCCAGCCCAAGGCGCTCCTTCCCTTTTTTCGGATCCATAGGCTTGAAATAATCAGTATCCACGCCGTTGGTAATCAACTCCGCATTATATCCATATTTTTTCAACCGCTTTACAAGTGATGGCGATACCGTCGTTATCTTATCACTCCTATCAAGATTGTGCTTCGTAATCCGCCATACGCCCCCCTTCAAAGCCCACTTTAACAGACGGTTCTTATAATACGCCGCAGCAGAATCAGGGAACCAATCCTTAAGATCGAACACTACGGGAACTCCGTACTTCTTTGCCGCATGGATAACCGCAGCTCCAGCAAAGATATGCGCCGCAACAACAACGTCTATTCCCTCATCCCTTATGATTTTTTTAAATACCGCGTACTGGAAAGGCGCATTTAAAGTGTAGTGCAACATGGGCTCTTGGAACGGAAACTTCGTCGCTTCGTGGACGATCAATCTCGTCTCTCGTTCTTTACCTCTACTCACGTGGAAGTGCGGAACGTGCACCTCATGCCTCGTTGCCAGCTCCTCGAATAGGTAATGGTGCCTTGAAGGAACTGGATGGTGGATGTAATCCTGCGTCGAAACGAGTAATATCTTCATAGCTCATGGTCCCCTGCTGCAGCCCGGTAAGTACCAATTCGTGCGGCATTTACTGAACTTTTTCTCGGTCTTATTTCACATTCGTCCATTTCTAGCGAAGTTTATGCCCTCGAAATACCGGTTGGGCGTCAAAGCACGCCATTTAATCTCCTTATCTCCTCACCGATCCTCAAATTGTTCAATGCTTGCTCTGGTGTAATCGTAAACTCCTCCTTATCCCTTACACACCGGATAAACGTTTTCAACTCCTCTTTTAATGGTTCTACCTTGTTCACCAAGACTTTCTCAATAATATTCTCCTGGGTATACCGCTCGTTTTCGATCCCGTATTTCCCAGGTTTCCGATATACGTAGATCTCCTGATTCATGAAGTCGCCTTCAATCGTGAATTCTTCCTCTTCGATATAGATCGTCCTGATTTTTTTCGACGCTTTTCTACTCGCAGACAATGACACAATAGACGATCCAAATCTAATCAAAGCGGTGCATAAATCGTCGTTTCCTGCGCTATAAATCGCATAATTTCCCTTAAACAGGACGTTAAACACAATATCAATGTCATGTATCATCAAATCTTCTACGATAGAACTATCCGTTATCCTATTAGACGTTGGATTGTGCCTGCTTATCCCGACATAGAGTGGGTTTTTTATTATCCTCGCAATTTCCTTCACAATTGGATTAAACCGCTCAATATGTCCAACTCCCTCAATTAAACCAGAGCCTTTTAACAAATGTACTAATTCCTCTCCTTCTTTAGAGGTTAATGCAAGTGGTTTTTCTATTAAGCAGTGAACGCCTCTTTCAATCGCTCTTGTGGCAACAGCAAAATGATCTTTTGTGTGAACACAAATACTTACTGCGTTAACACGTTCCAAAAGCTCTTCCATAGAAGAGCAAACGATAGCACCGTATTCCTCCAATATTTTCGCCTTCGCTATATCAACGTCAAAGATATAGACCTCTTCAATCTCTTTAAGCTCTGAATAAATTCTGACATGGTTTCTCCCCATAGTTCCTGTTCCAATAACACCAACTTTCATCTTTGGAAATAACCCCCCTCTACCTACTTCAGTTTATTTTTTATTTATTCACTTACTTACTCTTGTTCACCACAACTGCATTCACAAATCCCTCCGCACCAACGTCTCCGCTTCTATCCATGAGTCACTACTTATCTTAACCCCGGGATAGATTGAAACATTTATTCCTGTCTTAGTATTGTACCCCATGATTGTACCCAGCTTCCTCCTGCCGGAATCGATCCGCTCGCCTTTTATGCTCATCTTCACGTGCGCATCATCGAAGCGTAAATTTGCTATCTTCGTTCCCGCACCCAAATTGCAGCTTTCAGCGATAACGGAATCAGGAACGTAGTTCAGGTGAGGAACATTAGAATGGGACATCACCACGCTCCGTTTTGTAATAGCAAATTCGCCGATAACGCAATCATCTCCGATAATCGAGCGGTCAACAACGCAACTCTTTATTGCACAGTCCGCTCCGATAACTGCGGGCTTCCTTATTACTGCAGAATCCCAGATCTCCGTGTTTTCACCGACCGCAAAGCCTATCCGCCCAAGCATGTGCATGTTTGCATCGATATAGTCCCACGGGTATCCAATATCGTTCCAATAGCCGTTTAGCGGCACAACGTTGACCTTCTCATTAGTGTTCAGCATTTGAAGAGAATCGGTCAGCTCATATTCTCCGCGCGCACTTTCGTTCGTACGCTCCACTAAATCCAATACCGAAGGTGAGAGATGGTATATTCCAGCATTGATAAAACCTTCTCCCGATCCTGCTTTCTCTCGTATCTCCTTCAGCCTACCGTCTTCAAATATAACCTCGCCATATCGCGAAACATCATTCATTTTGACAACGCCGAGTGCATTATCTTTTTCTACAATATCGGAGAAGTTCGTGATATCGAAGAACAGGTCGCCATACATCAAAACGAACTCCTCGTCAATGAAATCCTTTGCAGCGTGCAACGCCGTTGCTGTCCCTTTTATCAATCGGTCTTCGTAGAATTTCACGTCTTTGAGGTCAATTTGTTCCTTCAAATGCCCTACAACGACCGCTATTTCATCAATTCCGTGCGCCCGCAGCAGCTCGATTTGATACTCAATCAGCGGTTTGTTGCACACAGGAAGCAGCGCTTTCGGTTTACGATCCGTGAGTGGCTGCAATCGCTCGCCCTTGCCCGCGGCAAGTATTATCCCTTTCATTCTTTCTGAGGTACTTTTTCGATTATAGACTGTACAAAGTCCTTTATCCTATTAAACTCCTCGGCATCTCTCGATTCGTAGGCGATGGATATCTTTGGCTCCGTATTAGAAGCCCGGAAAACAGCCCAACCAGTTTCAAATACGACCTTGACACCGTCAAGGCAATCCAATATATATCCCTCTTTCGCTAACTCCTCTTTCAACTGCTCGATAAACGGAAACTTCTCGGATTCTTTCACAGCAATACGAATGTTCTCCGAAAGGTACTCAGGGAAATCGTTTACAAGCTCTAACAACCTTTTTCCTTCTGAGGAAACAATTTCAGCAAGTTTGAGGCTTGCTAATATCGCATCATCGGCAAAAAACGTCTCTTTAAAGTAATAATGCCCGGAAAGTTCTCCAGCGAGTTCGGTAGCTTCTTCCTTCATCTTCTGCGCTATGTACGTGTGGCCGACTCTGCAGGGAACTGCCAGCCCGCCGTATTCCTTTATGGTATCCATCGCCATTCCGGACATGAGTGCATCGTGGACAATCTTTGCTCCGGGTCTCTCTTCCAGTAACTGCTTGGCTAAGAGTGAGAAGATTCTTCGTGATTCTATGATCTTTCCACCCGCATCGATAACGGCCAAACGATCGCCATCACCATCGTAAACGATACCAAGATCCGCGCCAACCTCTGTAACTTTGCTTTGAGCATCGCGCAAATTTTCAGCTTTTGTGGGATCCGGCGCATGACCCGGGAAATTGCCATCGGGCGTACAGTTTAATTCATAGACGGTCAATCCCAACCGCTTAAATACCTCCGGTGCGTATAATCCTGCGGGTCCGTTTGACGCATCTATCACGACGGATAATTGATTTTCAAGCTTCACCTTAGTCTGGATAAAGGTAATGTAATCCTCTTTGATAGCGAGTGGTGAAGAAGAGCCGTTGCCCTTGCTGTAGTTTTCACGCTCGAAATGTGCCTTCAACGTGCTTATCCCCGATTCGTAGCTTATCGGCATTGCATCGTTATCGAAAAGTTTGAAACCATTATACTCCTTCGGATTGTGAGACGCCGTTATGTTGACGCCCCCATCGCAGTTGTACTGTTTGATTGCAAAGACCGCAGCAGGTGTGGTGACAACACCGATGTCCAGAACGTCGGAGCCTGCTGAGCAAACTCCGTTAATAAAATACTCTTTCAGTTGCGGGCCACTCAAGCGCGTATCGCATCCGACGGCGATCTTGCCTGGGTTAAGAGTTCCAAATGCCGCGCCTATCCGGTATGCCACTCGCTCATCGATCTCCGACGGATAGATGCCCCGTATATCGTACGCCTTGAATATGCTCATTGCTTTGCTCGTTCGTTAGGTGACAGTAACACTCTTTGCCAGGTTGCGTGGCTTGTCAGGATCGAGTCCACGAAGAACCGCGAGTTCGTATGCGAGCACCTGCATCGGAATAATTTGAATTATTGGATTGAGTTCTTCAGCTTCCGGAACTTTAATCCAGAAATCGAAGATCTCGTCCTGTTCCGAAGAGACCCCAATGATATAGCCCCCTCTGCTCTTCACCTCCTCGGCATTCGATAGGATCTTCGATTTGTTTTCTGACGATACGAACACAATACACGGTGTTCCCTCCTCAATCAGAGCCAAAGGACCGTGCTTGAGCTCTCCGCCGGCGAATGCCTCTGCATGGATATACGAAACCTCCTTTATCTTTAACGCAGCTTCAAGCGCGGTTGCATATTGAAGTTCCCGTCCAATGAGATAGATATGGCTTTTATCGTACAGCATCTCGGCGAGCTTCTGCACGTATTCACGCATTGACCGCGATGTCAAATTATAGATGTCAAGGTATAAACTCCCGATTTTCCGCAAGCCTTCTTCGTATTTACCCGCCAGTGCGTATGCGAGCATCGCCATCAGAACAACCTGGGAGGTATAGGTCTTCGTCGAGAGAACGCAGAGTTCAAGACCGCTTTGCATCATCAAAAGACTGTCGCTCTCCCGCGTTAGGATCGAACCATCGCGGTTAACGACCCCCACTACTTTGCATCCCCGGCGCTTCGCGGCATTAACGGCATCTAAAACATCTGCAGTCTCACCAGACTGTGAAATGGCAAGCACAAGCGTCTTTTCCGTTAAGAAGTCTTCGTAATTTTCGAACTCGGAAGCTAATACCGTATTGACATGCACCTTTGCGATCTTCGAGAAGAAGTAACTTCCGGTTAAGCAGGCATGATAACTCGAGCCGCAGCCAATGAAGAACGTTCCAAACCCTTGCTTCATTGCCTCACAGATCTCCGTAACGGTCCCTTCATCTTGCTGTAACGCCCTGAGCAACGTTTCATCCTGCTCACCTATCTCCTTCAGCATGAAGTGTGCGCATTCGCCTTTTTTTACTTCTTCCACGCTGCAATTAACAATGTCTACGGGTCGCTCAACGGTTCTATCCTCCGCTAAGTTGTAAATGCGCAGGTTCAAATCAGCATTGACGAAGAAGACGTCATCACTCTTGAGATACACCACCTTGTTTGTCCAGTCCAGAAACGCGAGCACGTCCGAGGAGGGGAAAATGCCATCGTCCGAAATACCGATACTGAGCGAACGAGATCCTTTCCGTGCACCTACCATCTTATTTTCGCCTTTTCGTATCGCCAGTACCGTGTAACTGCCTTCAAGCAGCCGCAACGTGTTGACAAAAGCGTCTTCAAAACTGAAACCGTCCGATATGAACTCCTCTATGAGGTGTGCAATCGCTTCAGAATCGGTTTCTGATCTGAACACGTGGCCCTTAGCAATCAAGCTCTCCTTCAGCTCTTTATAATTCTCTATTATCCCGTTGTGGACAATTGCTATCTCGTTTCTACAGTCAGTATGAGGATGCGCGTTATTCGTCGAGACTTTACCGTGTGTAGCCCACCGTGTATGCGCGATTCCAATGTTTCCGTTCACCGCGTCGAATTGCAGCTCGCTCAGTTTCCCCGTGAACTTTTGAACACACAGGTCATCTGCACATATCGCAAACCCAGCGGAATCGTAGCCACGATATTCTAACTTCTCCAAGCCGCTCCTAAGAAACGGAAACGCTTCTTTCGTTCCAACATAACCAATTATTCCACACATCGTGCACTCTTGCTTATTTTATAGATCTCTTGAGAGATCACTTTTAGGCAGAAAAGGGAGATAACACTTCTGCGAGGCATAGTAATCTATCAGGAAAAAATGTCTCGTCTGAAGATCTCTCTCTCATATCCTAGAAATTATTTGAGTTCGAGTAGTTATATATTTTACGATATTTTGAAGATTTATTTCATTTCACAGACTATCGAATACGGCCTTCTAAACACTTTTTTTGCTTGATATTGGCTCAAACGTGATGATTTATCTAACGAATCACCTCACTAAGATCGCGAATGATAAAAGCCTTTATATGGTGGTTTGTTAAATGGAAAGGGTATGACGCAAAGTCTGGCGCACCGAATGACCGTGACTATCGCGCTGGTTATCCTATTAACTGCTGTTGTGTTCACCGCGGTTGTCAGTGCAGCAGAAGACACGACTTTACTGGAGATACAAGAGGCAATAGAGGAAAAGGGCGCGCGCTGGACCGCAGGTGAAACCTCCGTCTCCGAGCTCTCTCCAGAGGAGCAAGAGATGCTTTTTGGTTTAAAGATCGATCAACTACCTACGGATATTCCGGTAGTAACCCCGCCTGCACTTATCAGAGGTCTTGGAGCCCCCCTTCCTTACGGGGACTTTGATTGGCGGAATAACAGCGGCCAGAACTGGATGACGTCTGTAAAAAATCAATTTAGTTGTGGCAGTTGCTGGGCCTTTGCTTCGTTGGGTGTTATCGAAGCCGTGATCAATATCGAAAACAACAATCCTGACATAGATGTGGACCTCTCCGAGCAGCATCTCGTCTCAGACTGCTGTGATGCTGGCGATTGCGGTGGGGGATACTGTAGCGAAGCTGTGACTTATATCATGAATAACGGCGTGCCTGATGAAACGTGTTACCCCTATCTAAATTCAGATAGCACCTGTGAAGAATCCTGTCAAGATTGGGAGGGCCGCGCGTGGAAAATTAACAATGCCTATATCCTTAATGGCGATTTGACGGCTGATTATAAATGGGGGCTTGAAAACTATGGGCCGATGATTGTTGCACTTAATTCAGATACTGACTTCCCTTTTTACACCGGTGGCATCTACGAACCGGTACTGTCCGACGGTTGGGGGGCGGTAGCAAACCATGCTGTGGTGCTCGTGGGCTATAATGATACGGACGAGTATTGGATAATCAAGAACAGTTGGGGTGAGGATTGGGGAGAAGACGGTTACGGTAAAGTTGCGTATGGTGCCTTAGAGCAATATACTAGCCCCTGGATCCCTATAGTGGTAGATAATACGACCGGGCCATCACCATCACCACCCGTTATCTCGTCGCCGACTCATCCTGACGAGGATCTCTGGTATACCAACAGAGGCCCAACATTTAATTGGACAATCCCCTCGGACTTTTATGGCATCGATTGTTACAGTTACCTGTTGGATCACTCACCTACTACTATCCCAGATGAAACGTGCAATACCACAGAAAACTCTACCGTCTACGCAGACCTAACCGATGACATCTGGTACTTCCACGTTAGGGCAAAGAACAATCTGAGTATTTGGGGTCTGGCCGATCATTACCGCGTGAAGATAGACGCTAACGATCCGGTTATCAATTCGGTGGGACTTAACAAATCCACGGTCAACGCATCAGAACCCATTTTGGTATCGATAAATGCGACGGATCCTGGTAATGGAGGAAATGCAAGTGGCATTGCAAATGTAACCGCAAATGGCGTAGAGCTAACGCCGCAAGCCGGGAATCTATGGAATGGGACGATAACTGCAGAGACTTCACTTGGATTACACAACGTAACGGTGAATGCATACGATAATGCAAGCCATACGGCAATAAATGACACGGTGCAATACACGGTAGGGGATCTGGAACCACCAGAAATAACCAATCTGACAGCAACACCAGCATTTATAAATCTCTCCAGTTACACTCTGGTCAGCGCTACTGTTGTCGATCCGCACTTATATGCGGTGTATCTTGTCGTTGCCAATGCTGATGAAATACTTCTCAGATCTCATAACATCACGCAGACGAATGTAAGCAAAGTTTATAACGGAACGTGGAACGCAACACAGTGTGGCGTGACAAACGGCAGCACGCGCACAGGAACGCCGGTGACCACGGAAAAAGAAGGTGAGTCCTATTCTGTGGATGGCTACTTCCAACAGAACCAGACGGCTTCTGAAGAAAATGCAACAGCGGTATTTTACGCTAATTACAGCCTCGAAGCGGTATACCCCTATGTAGGGGCGGAACCTAAGGGAATTGAACCCGGGAACAGCACCTTCAAACCGTACAGCATGAATATCTCTACAGAACCGCCGGAATCCGTCAATTTAACAACGCTGGTAATCGGGAACCTTTCCGAGTTCAAATTAGTACAAGAGACCTCAACGGATGGAATTTACACGGTTGGAATCGAGGCAAATGACACGTTCGGGAACAATAAAAGTTCGTATACTGACGTGACCGTTGACACAACGCCACCAGAAGTCTCCATAACAGACGGCCCCACTGGGACAATTACTTATAACGATGTAACATTTAAATGGACCGGTTCAGACAATTCAACTCTCGTGTATCAGTATAAATTGGATGGTTCATGGTCTGCGTGGATCTCTGCTACAAGTAAGCCATATACTGATCTAGCAAACGGTGAATACACCTTCACGGTGAAAGCAAAAGATCAGGCGGGCAACGAAGCATCCGCATCAAAAACCTTTACCGTTTCAGTCACTCACAAAGTCAGTGGAGGCGGTGGAGGTGGTGGGGGGCCAACACTTGACTCCGATGGTGACGGGTATTCTGATCCGCTGGAACGGCTTATGGGAACCGATCCGAATGACCCGAACGACCATCCGGGTGAACAAGCAGCACCATCCGGGTCTATGCCAGCATCAACACCAAAGCTACAGCCAACAATGCCAGCAACCCAAACGCCTGCGATAACAGCAACACCAACTCCTACGCCTGCGACAGCAACGCCAACACCGGGAGAGCCGGGCTTCGAAGCTGGTTTTGCCATTGCTGGGCTGCTTGCCGTGGCATATCTGGCGGTAAGAGGAAAGCTGAAATAACGAAGGCAACGCTGAAGAAATAGAAAAGTTATGCCACATCATCAAAAATACTGAAAAATTATTGGTTCTAGCGCTATTCCCCTTCTACTTTTTTACTTGTTCCGGCACCGTTACCCGCACTCGCTTCTTAAGCACAGGAACCAACCGCTTTATTACTATCTCCCCGCCGTGCTCCATCGTATATTCGTTTATCGGCATATCCGGTGCTTTCCCGTTAACTTCGTAGATATAAAACCCTTCTTCATCGTCTATTGATGCAATGAACTCCTTATCACCCACTCTCTTAATCCCTACTCCCGAAACGTCCTTTAGCGCATCCAAGATGCTCATTCCTTCCCGCGCTTCTATTTCATAGTCCTCGCTAAACGTCTCCAGCGCATCGTACAGCTTCGCCTTATTCGCCGTTAACACGTGCGTCTTACCAAATATTTTACGCGTCACTAACTCAGCCTCCTCTAATATTTTGACGTGTTTCGCAGCAACAGGCACGGAAATACCTAACGCTTTTGCCAGGCCAGAAACGTGATAATCGGTCTTCATCAAGAGTTTCAGCATCTCCCTCCGCGTTTTACTGCTCAATGCTTTGAATAACAACATTGTCTCGTAATATCCTATCCTTTGATGCTTAACTCTATAAGCCATTTAAATTATAAACCTTTGCGGTGGTACAACGTATCAGCCAGCATTTTTATGTAACGCTTCCCTTTCTCCCCCTCTTCCAACCGCTCTACCCCGTCGCGTGGAATTGCGCCGTCGCCGTAATACGCACCGCTAATCGCGCCGGTCATAGCACCTATCGTGTCCGTATCGCCACCCAAACGTACCGCATAAATAACACTATCCTCATAACTATCGAAGCGAAGAAACGAGTAGATCGCGGTTGGCACAGAGTTAAAAGCGGCCATCCCGTTACCTAATTGAGCAGCGATTTCCTCTTCGGTTGGTTCAATATCTAACAGCGTCTCTATCATCCTTATCTTGTCTTTATACACGTCATTATGCCCGAATTCCTTCAATTCCGCCAGCATGCCTTTTTTTTGGCTACGCACCGCTAAAGCGATCGCAAAAGCCTGTACCGCAGCTCCCTCTTTCCCTAGCTCGTGCGCATGGGTGATCTGGCTTGATTGGTACGCTACGTCACGCAGCGCGGCGGGATTGTCATAATAGAAAAGTCCCACCGGGGCGATGCGCATCGCAGCACCATTACCGTACGAGCCTTTTCCACCAAACAGTTGTTTTGATGCCGTTTCCCAGCTCTCGCCTGCCCGTATTCTTGCTAAAGCTCCGGTCGATCCGGGACCGTAGCCACGTTTCGCATCATAATTCTGGATGAACGTACGTGCCATATCGGCCCCATTAAAACCGTTGTTCCTGACTAACGATTCGGCAACGCCGATCATCATCTCCGTGTCGTCCGTGTAGCGGCCATCAAACATTTTCCACCCCTCTGCATCGCTATACGCTGACCGCGCCTTCTCCATACTCCAGCCTTCCATCGGTGCGCCCACTGCGTCGCCTACCGCAGTGCCTAGGAGTGCACCCCTAAATTTAGACTTTAGGTCTTCCTTCACCGTCAATTCCTCCGTTTTTACGTTCACGAATCGTATCCATCCACGCTGCAGAGCACACCAGTGAACTTGCCATTCAGTTCATCCTAACCCTTCATTTTATATAACCGCGCAGAACAACAAGTAATCGGTGCGTGCAATGTCAAGCTCAGATAAGAATAAGGCGATATTGCTGGTCTGCGATGGCCTTGGAGACCGTCCCTCGGTAGACGGAACGACACCGTTGCAAGCGGCGTATACGCCCAATTTGGATAAACTCAGTGAATCAGGGATAAATGGGCTGTTGGATGTCATAGCTCCGGGGATCGTACCGGGGAGTGATACGGCTCATCTTGCGCTCTTTGGGTACGACCCGTACCAGTATTATCCGGGTAGAGGCGTTTTTGAAGCGCTCGGTGCAGATATGGAATTGCACAAGGGGGACGTAGCGTTTCGTGCGAATTTTGCTACGGTTGACGAGAACATGCGGGTCCTTGACCGAAGAGCAGGTCGAAAAGGGAGTAACGAACTGGCAGACGTGCTCAACGGGCTTGAAATAGACGGCATTAAAATCTCGCTGAGAAATACCACCCAGCACCGATGCGCCATGGTACTGAAAGGCGAACAGCTCTCACGCTACGTCTCTGACGTGGACTCGCATGAAGCAGGCGACTTTGTGCAGGAATGCAAACCGCTTCACGACGGTGAGGCAGAGCGGAAGACCGCAGCCATCGTGAATAAATTCGTCAAGAAGAGTTACGAGTTGCTCAACGACCATCCCGTGAATGCAGAGCGAAGAGCGAAGAAAGAACTGCCTGCTAACATCATTTTACTGCGGGGTGCGGGCACTTTCGAAGAAATCATCTCGCTAAAAGAACGATTCGGCTTCAGCGCAGCGTGTGTTGCCGGAGCGTCGCTGTACAAAGGCGTGGCGAAGTATTTGGGTATGGACGTCCTTCCGGTCGAGGGCGCGACGGGCAAGGGAGATACGAACTTGCGCAACAAGGCGGGAGCCGCATTACACGCCTTAGAAGAGCACGATTTCGTGTTTATTCACGTGAAGGATACGGACAATAGTGGGCATGATGGCAACTTCGAGGCCAAGAAACGGATCATCGAACGGGTAGACGAAGAGCTTGTGGCGCGGCTCAAAGATGCTGATGCTTACCTTGCCGTTACCGGAGACCATAGCACCCCCGTAACACTAAAAAGACATTGCAGCGACCCTGTTCCACTGCTCATAAAAGGTGCGGGGGTTAGAACGGACGGTGTAAAGAATTTCAACGAGTTCGCTGTCGCTTCTGGTGGATTGTGCAGGATACGCGGTGTCGATTTGATGCCGATGCTGGCCGATTATATGGGGTATTACGTCATGTACGGGACGTGAAGAGGCAAGGTAATATGCCCTATGAAATCGTTATCCCTGATAAAATCCAGCGCATAATTGAGAAGAAGCTGGACAAGCACCTAAGGGAGAGACTGTACAATAAGCTTTTAAAACTTGAAAATGCACCGCATTCTTATGCTAAGCCGTTGCGGCATCCTTTAACAGGCATATGGGAAATCCATTTTGAGAAAAGATGGCGAGTGCTTCTTGAGATACACGAAAGCGATAATATAATTGTTATCGTTGGGTTCAAGCATAAAAACGAAATGCGTTAATCTTTGCTCTCGCTTTTTTTTAATAACTCATGGAGCTTTTTGAATCTCCCTGCTTTGAAATCTCCCCTACTTTCTTTTATTTGGGCCATCAATTCAGGGTCTGAAAGAACTTCAAGCGTTGATTTCATTGACTCGTACTCATCCGAAGATATGGTTACCCAGCGCGCCTTATGCTCTCCGAATGCTTCTATTTCGTTCATGTGCTTAATGGTAAAATATTACTTTGAAACATATTTAAGCTTTGCGGGATTGAAAATCCTGACTACTACTCTACTTATCTCCCCCAGCACTAACTTTTATGTTATTTGCCTCTTCCGTCATTCATCACCGTCCGGATTACCCCCCTTCTCTTTGAAGTCCTGACCAGTCCACGTCGTGTTAAAACACAGCACATCTCATTTGCCGTGGTTACTATTAATACACAGAACCTTTTTCATCTTTTAAATACACTATTATTGCTGCTATAAGCGGTATCGGAGATGATAAAACACGTAATAAGAATTTCAGGATATTCATCATGGATATCACATCATTTGCGGAATCTGCCCAATTGCCAGTTGTAGGCAACGTTGGTGTTACTGTGTTTGAAAACTCTTCTATTATTAGATCCAAGTAATAAAAAATATTTAGCGGAACGCCAGACGAGTATTCAATCAGCATTATAAACATGCTAACCAATATGTATGTCAATATTGCACTGCCTTTTGCTGACATGCTATATCATCTAGCTGTGAAGATTATATGCCACATTCCCCGTACTTAAGATACGGGGCCTGTAACCGTAAAAACTTTTTGACTTCAATCCAACTCGTTCTTTGCCCCGTCTAAAACCGCTGCTATCTCTTCCATGCGCGTTGCAGCCTCGTTCAAACGTTTACTAACCTCCACCAATCCTATCTCCTCAGCTTCTCGCGCCGCCTTCCTGAAGCTTTCCGCATGCTCCTTATTATGCGCAATCCAATGCTCTAACTTTTTCTGTAATCGAAGAGCCTGCTCCTCCTTATCCGCCATATTACGTTCCCATATCCCATGAGCTGAGATATCTCTTCTGCTCGGCCGTCAATTCCTCAATTTCGACGCCTATCGCTGCCAACTTCAAGCGTGCCACTTCCTCATCGATCTCCTTCGGCACGGAATACACTTCATTATGCAGCGTCTCGTGATTCTCCACGATGTGTCGCACACATAACGCCTGATTTGCGAAACTCATGTCCATTACCTCAGGCGGATGCCCGAACGCCGCAGCGAGATTTACCAGTCTGCCTTCGGATAATAAATACACCCGTCGACCATCCCGCATCACGTACTCAACCACCTCTTCCTTTACTTCGTTTGTTTCGACCGCAAGGTCTTCGAGTTCAGGGATGTTTATCTCCACATTGAAATGCCCGGAATTTGCGATGAGCGCGCCATCCCGCATCACCTCAAAATGCTCCCTCCGTATCGCCGAGATGTCGCCCGTCACCGTAATAAACAGATCACCGATTTTCGCGGCTTCCCGCATCGGCATTACCCTGTATCCATCCATTATCGCCTCAAGAGCTTTCCTCGGATTCGTCTCAACCACAACAATCCGTGATCCGAGACCTTTAGCCCTCAGAGCAACGCCCCTGCCACACCAACCATAGCCGACCACGACGACCGTCTTGCCAGCAAAAAGGAAGTTGGTTGCGTTCATTATTCCGTGCAGGGTTGACTGGCCGGTTCCGTAGCGGTTGTCGAACATCATCTTCGTCTCAGCGTCATTCACCGCGATGACCGGAAATTGCAGCCTCCCTTCGGCTGCCAGCGCCCGTAGCCTGATGACCCCTGTTGTTGTCTCTTCGCAGCCGCCCTTAATGCCCCCAAG
>Ga0163203_1000238_pt1 | contig 14535 bp, 24 predicted proteins | sample PL_2010_330m_FD_113534 | JGI IMG/M metagenome (GOLD analysis project Ga0163203, IMG submission 113534) | Freshwater microbial communities from Powell Lake, British Columbia, Canada to study Microbial Dark Matter (Phase II) - PL_2010_330m | ecosystem: Environmental > Aquatic > Freshwater > Lake ... | reverse complement strand
TGATGACTACGATATTTTTGGAGCGGGCCCTCTTCTTAGTTAATTTGATATCGACTATAGTAAGATCTTCCCGGAAAGCCGGAGACCGCGCGATGATCCTGCCGTCATGGTCTACGACCATGCTCCGGCCGTCGAAAACGAGCTCGTCCTGTCCGCCTACCTGATTTACATACGCTATGACCGCTTTATTGGCCCTGGCTTGCCGGATGACCATGCGTTCCCTTTTCCGGATACGGCCCATGTAATAAGGAGAGGCGTTTATGTTCACTATTAGACTGGCGCCGCCAGCTGACTGGCTACTGGCGGATCCGTCCTCATGCCATATGTCTTCGCAGATATTGACGCCGAATACGATATCGCCGTATCTGAAAAGAGGCGAATCCCCGCCCGCCTTGAAGTACCTTTTTTCGTCGAATACCCCGTAATTGGGAAGGAATCTCTTGTGGTATATGCCCCTGACCTTACCCTTGTAAATTACCGCCGCTGCGTTATAAATACCGCCGCGACCCCCATCGGCGAAACCGACGACGGCTATTATATCTCCTACCGATGCTGCAACCTTTTTAATAGACACCATATTATCGGCAATAAACTTCTTTTTCAGAAGCAGATCCTCTGGCGGGTATCCTGTCAGCGCAAGTTCCGGGAATATCACCATGTCGGCGCCCTCTTCCTTAGCCTTGCGGATATGGCTGTCTATCCTCCGGTGATTTTCGTCAAAATCTCCGACGGTGCAATTAATCTGCGATATCGCCAATCTTAATGTAGTGGCCATGGCTACTTCTTCATCCTGTCCGTCATTATCAGGGCCTCAGCAATCTCCTTCATCGATTTCCTAAGGTCCATACTCTGTTTCTGAATTTTTCTGAAGGCATCTTCTTCCGCGACGCCCTGATCTTTCATCAATATCCCCTTTGCCCGCTCAACGAGCTTGCGGGTCTCAAGCTCATCCTGGACCACCTTGGTCTGTACCATCAGTTTGGCGTTCTCTATTACTATGGCGGCCTGGCTCGCTACCGTGATAAGGATATTAATCTCATTTTTTGTGAACTTGTGCGGCCTGGAGGTGTAGTTATTCAGGACTCCGATAACGTTTCCTTTTACGGCCAGGGGTACCGCCAAAAGCGACACGAGACCAGCTTTTCGGGCAATATCCTTACTCAGATAATCTGGCTCCTTCGAGATGTCGTATACTGCTATTGGCTTTTTTGTGTGAGCTACCTTGCCGGCAATACCCTCTCCGATCTTCAAGTTGGGCTTCGTATTATAGATCTGGTCCATCGACTGCGTCGCCTTGAGCACGAGTTCTTTCTTTTTTTCGTCGAGAAGCATGAGGGAGCAAATTTTTGAGTTCATGATCTCGGCGGTTACTGTCACTATGAGCTTAAGGATATCTTCATGGTAGAGGTCTGAGGTGATGGTCCTGCTGACGGTCGAGATCGCCTCGAGTTGTTTTGCGTAAGTTGTTCGCTTCTTCAGGTTCTTTGTCATGTTATTTCACGTCTTTCCGGGGCCGGATGTTGGTTCCGAGAAAGCGCGCGTCCATCTCTTTCGGCTCTTCCTGGATCCAACCTTTATTTAACCCCAATAACTTTACCGCGTCAACAACTTTGTTATATTCCCCGACGGAGACAAGGCGCGAGAGTTCGGTAAAATCGTATGCCTTGTAAGTCGGATAATACTGGCTCATTATGCTCAAAGATGAATCCCTAGAGATGTCCTCGGCGACGAACCGGAGAGTCTCCCCTGTTCCGGAAATGCCGCCGGGCATTACCAGGAGTCTGATGATGAGCCCGCCTTTGGCAACACCTTCTTCATCAGTGATCAGTTCTCCTACCTGACGGTGCATTTCAAGAACTGCCTGCCTGTTAAATTCGACGTATCTCGGCGCGTCCGAATACTTTTGAGCCATCCGGTTGTCGGAATACCTCATGTCGGGCATGTATATATCGACGACACCGTCTAAATTCCGGATCGTATCTGTGAGTTCGTACCCGCTCGTGTTGTAGACTATCGGTAATGACAGGCCAGCCGAGGCGGCCGCCTCGAGAGCGCGCAATATCTGAGGCAGGTAATGGGTCGGGCTTACGAGGTTTATATTGTGACAGCCTCTCTTTTCAAGCTCCAGCATCATCTTCGAGAGCCTTTCTATGGAAACGTCCTCTCCCTGGTCAAGCTGGCTAAAGTAATAGTTCTGGCAATAGGCGCACTTCATGTTGCAATGGGAAAAGAAGATGGTGCCTGAGCCCTTCGAACCGGACAAGGCGGGTTCCTCGCCGTGATGGGCGGAATAACTGTAGACGCGCGGCCCCTCGCCGGCCCGGCAGTATCCAATCCTGCCGCCGGCCCTGTCGACTCCGCACTTTCTCGGGCAGACATCGCAGTGCTTCAGTGAATCATCGAAATGATGAACAGCCCTTATTATCGCGGCGCGTTTTGTTTTTGAATAAGGCATCTGTGCTACAGAAATTTTTCGTGGGCGAGGTCCTGAGGAAGTTCTTCTCTGGCCTCTTTCGGAAGATTCATCGATCTGACCTCGGGCTTGCCTTTCCTGGCAAGACTTGTAAGGGCATATACGACCTCTTCGCTAAGCCTATTTTCTTTTGCCTCCTGGAGAAGATAATCGAGCGATGCCCTGAGTGAAAAGTTCTTCGTCCGGTAAGGCCTATTGGTCATCAGGGCGTCCATTATATCTACGGGGCTTATCAGCTGGGAGTATTTTGTCAGGCGGTTCTTACCTTTGGGGTATCCCGAACCATCGAGTTTTTCGTGGTGTTCGAGGCTTGCCAGAGAGCACTCAATCCTATCGCTCTTTAGATAATAGTTGAGGAGCAGGTATCCTATCGTCGGATGTGTCTTGATGGTCTCGATCTCGTCTCTGGTAAGCTTTCCCTTTTTTTCGAGTAATTTTATCGGTATTCTCGTCTTGCCCAGGTCGTGCGTAAATCCGCAATGAGCGACTATGTCCTCGTCATAGCGATTCTTTTTGAGGATGAGGGATAGCTTAGTTATGAATGCCGACACTATCAGGACATGCCTGTAAGTGTATGGAAGATTGCATTTCATGTTGTTAAGTTCGAACAATAGATCGTTCTCTATCATCAACCTTCCGATGGTGTCGCATATATTTTTGCGGCTTACGGGCGGTTCGAACATTATCTTGTAGCGCTCATCATCCAGGGCGGCTGTGAAATCTTTGAATAGGTCCGAGTTTTTCATAGGCACCATGACCTCTTCGTGCTTCTGCCCTTTCTCCCGTACCTGCCGTATAATGTCGGGGGTTATTTCGACCCCCTTCCTTACCAGCAGCTCACCGTACGCGGCATATAGGTCGTTCAATAGTATCATTGTCTTTTCCTTGTGCGCCACCCGGCCCGGGGTTGTCGCAGATTACCTTAATAACCCTTGCGGGCTTACCGGATCGCCATTCTTTCGTATTTCAAAATGAAGATGTGACCGTATGCCCTTTTTTGCTGCGTTTCCCGTCCTGCCGGTTAAGCCGATGAGCTGGCCCCTCTTGACCTTCTGAGTGGACTTTACACACCATTCAGAAAGGTGGGAGTACATGGTCTGGGAACCGTCGGGATGATATAGCAAAACATATTTGCCATATCCCGTGGGAACCTTGCCGCAGAACGCGATACCGCTCTTTGCCGCATACACCGAAGTCCCGACCTTAGCGCTGATGTCAATGCCCGTATGGCGCCGGCCGCCGGATCTTCTTGCCCCGTACCGGCCGTCGCCGTAAGCGTCGTGCCTCAGGTATGTCCTGCCGGGTGTGCGCTTGATCGGATAAGCAAAGTATGGCTCTCTTGCCTTGAAGATCGCCAGCGATACAGGCTGGTAAGCCAGAACTGTAAACACGCAAGCCAATATTATCGATAATAGGTATATAAAAAAACGCATAATTCTCAATCCTAAAGTATATCACGTTAGAGAAAGAGCCATACCTCCTCTTTCTTCAAAAGAAAATATGGCTCTTTTTTCGTGAAAGTGCTGCTACTTCTGAACTGTATCGTCCACCGAGCCGTCTTTTGCGGCCTGAAAAGGAACGCTAGCGGTTCCCTTGATCGCTCCTGCTGTCGTGTTGACCGTATTCTTTACAGGTTCGGTCACCAGCGCGCCTGACTTCTTAACATCGCCGGTAGAAACATCACCCGCAGTCTTAATCTCCTTGACCACCATCCTGGCGCTATCTGCGCTCGTTTTGTTGACGACCTTGGCCGATTCTTTTGTCACATTCGCCGGATAGTTAAAAAGCCTCTGCCAGAAACCCTGTTTCTTGGCGGTGGTTGCCGTCTCCGCTGCTACCGAGATCGACGCTACGAGGAACAGCGCAATCATCGTAACCATTACAATCTTCTTCACCATGTTATGCCTCCTTTTTTGATATTACGCCACTATACAACAAGTTGCGGCTTATATCAAGACAAATTTACGCCGCAACTAAAACAACATCATTTTGAGCGATACAACGAGCAGAACAGCCCCGAATACCTTCTTCAGGACCACGCTTGGAATGTTTTGAACGTAATGGGCGCCGATCAGACCTCCCACGACGAAACCGCAGGCGATAAATGCCGCCATCCCTATCTTTACGTTACCACCGTGATAATAACGTAGCGCCGCCAGCAAGGTTATTGGCGGCACCATTACCGCAAGAGATGTCCCCTGGGCCTGATGCTGGGTAAGGCCGAATATATATATCAGGACAGGTACGAGTATGAACCCACCTCCCAGTCCGAGAAAACCGGCCGAGATACCGGTTACGAGACCCACGGCTATATAGGATATGGCCGTCGTCATTTGAGAAGTTCCGAGACGATGGCGCTTACAGCTTTACCATCAGCCATCCCTTGGACCTTAGCCATTGCGGTCTTCATCACCTTTCCGGTGTCGTTTTTGGAAACGGCGTTGGTTTCCGCGATGGCTTCTTTTACTATAACGGTCAGCTCGTCTTTGGTCATCTGTTTCGGCAGGTATGTCTCGATGATTACAAGCTCTGCCGACTCTTTTGACACCAGGTCATGCCTGTCGCCCTTTTCGAATTGCGCTATGGACTCCTTGTGTTGCTTGAGGTGCTTCTGCAATATCTTAAGCATATCCGCATCCTCGAGCGTCTTGACATTCTTCTCCATCTCGACGTTCCTGGCTGCGGATATAATCATGCGAAGCACTGAAAGCCTTAGCTGATTTTTCGCCTTCAGCGCTTCCCTCATATCGCTTTCAAGCCTACCGTATAAGGTACCCATAAAAACACAATTCCTCTAACTCATAATATTCGAATTATAGTTTCGAAATATAGTGCGTGAAAAGGTGTAAGGCCTTGCGACCTAACCCTGAACGCGGACTACCTTTGTAGCCTGCTCGCCTTTTGGGCCCGAGACGATCTCAAACTGGACCTTCTCGCCTTCTTTCAGTGTCTTATAGCCTTCACCTTCGATAGCGGAATGGTGGACGAATACGTCTTTTCCAGTGTCAGCTACTATGAAACCGTAGCCCTTTTTATCGTTGAACCACTTTACTGTTCCCTGTACCATTTGTTTATTGTCACCCCCCTTCAGATTAATTTAAAAAAAAACCACCTAAAACTTTGTCTGCCGGACAAAGTTTTAAATGGATAATATTTATATGATGATATTCAATAACTAATACTCACTTATATTTAATGAAAGTCTATCATATGTGAGGGATTTTGTCAAATCTATTTATCACAAAGACCGCTTGGGGGGGATTTTACGCAGGAATATGCGTTTTAGGGGGCTCAGGTAATCTATGATAAGCTTTCCCGAAAGATGATCTATCTCATGCTGAATCGCGCGGGCAAGGAGCCCTTCGGCCGCCAGCTGCGTTATCTCGCCGAACTCGTTCAAGTACTGCACGACAATCTTGCCGGCTCTTTTGACCTTTACGGCCGCTCCCGGCACGCTCAGGCACCCTTCTTCGCATGTCTCGGTGCCATCTGACTTGACTATGACAGGATTGACCATTTTAATGAGGCCCTTGCCGACGTCGATGACGGCCATTTGGCTGTCTATGCCGACCTGGACCGCAGCTAAACCCACGCCGCCGCTCAAGTACATGGTCTTGGCCATTTCGGACAGCGCTTTCCGCTCTTCATCACCGACAACAGGAACCTTTGCTGCCCGTCTTTTCAATATGTCTCTAGGAAACCTTACTATCGTAAGACCTGCCATAGCTTCTCAAATCCTGATCTTGTTCTTGTCATCCACGCGCACGACCTTGATTTTAGCCCCAATCGCCTCTTTATCCTCAATGAACCCGTAGGAAAGAATGATCAGGAGGTCGCCCGCCTTGCCGAGATGGGCTGCCGCCCCGTAAAGACCTATGGTTCCGGAACCTGCCGGCTCTTCTATGGCATATGTTTCAAACCGGGAGCCGTTATTGATATTTACTACCTGGACAATTTCGTACTGGAGGATACTTGCCTCTTTGAGCAGGTCTTTGTCTATGCCTATGCTTCCGTCGTAATGAAGATCGATCTTTGTGATGGCCGCCCTGTGTATCTTTGATTTGCACATTCTCCTGATCATATTATAGTACCTTTCACTCGCTGATATTGGTGAGGTTGTCGCCGTCAAAGTAGAGTTTCTGGGTCTTAGACAGATAACCAGCATTTACGGGGATGGAGTCGTATTGAGCGGTGTAGACCCACATCTCTCTGGCGCCGCCCCATCTATCTTTGTTTTCCACCATACTTATGTCGTCGGGCTTGCCCCAAAGGCTTTCCACCTGTGCCTTTGACATGCCAATCTTTATCGATTCTGTACCCATCGGCTTGCGTAGTACATCCTGCGGTGTTGGTATATTCTCTATGATCGCGCAACCTATCAGCATCGCACCCATAAGGACTATCAGGGCTATTATCGCAAATTCGATACGGATGTCATTCCTTTTTAAGGCCATCTCTCTTCTCCTTTGCAGCGTTATAGATTATGTTGCACAAAAATTTGAGGAACGTACTCTTGTTGTCCTCCTCCACCTTTTCGAACTCTACGCCGAGATCGAACGGCGAACCGTCGGCAAGCGAAAGCCTCTTCTTCCACGCCACCCTACCTTTGACATGAACAGGGTTTCTCGCGTTCGGTATTTCGAGCACAAGATTGATGGGGTCGGATTTTCGCACTGCTGCCGATTCCGTTTCGAACCTTATGCCTTCCGATGAAATATCTTTGGATACGGACCTATGCACGACATCATCGCCAGGCCTTGAGTATATAATGCCTATCGGGACCTTGATCCTTATGTACTTTCGTCGTTCTATAAATTCGTCGCGTCTTTTCATCGTAATAGGCTCTCGAATGAGTATGAATATATCATAACATCATACGTACAGTCAAATCTTTAATGGCGTGCCGCATCAGTTGAAGGGTGCATCTTCGGTCTCCGACTTTTTCGCCGCGAACTCCATATTGAGCCAGTCCCGAATCGACTGAAGAACGGTATTGTCGGCCGAATAGCGTATCCGAAAGACGCCGTCATTGATTTTTTGGCCGAACCAGGATCCGAGATAACTGAAATAGACCAGCATGTGCCTGGCCTTCCCGCGCGCGGTCAGGGATCCATCGATTATCCCTGCTGTGTCGACGTTGAGAAGATCATCACCCGCCGTTTGCAGGATAAGCACCGGAATATCTAGACCATCAATAATCTTAGACGAGTCGGCCTCTGCTCTTTCACTAACTTTCCCGACAAAGCATTTATATCCCAGGATCGGCGTTTTGCCGTCCTTTGCGGCCTTGGTCTTTTCTATGGTATCCAGGATCGTCCGCATCGCCGTCTTGAGGTATTCGTCGCTCCAGCCGTATTTGACCGCCAATTCCTTAAGGAATTCAAATGTTGTGTCGTAAAATTTTTCGGGAAAGAAAATGGGCGACATTAATATGAGTCTGTCTATCTTGTGCCCCCCGGCTGCTGCAGCCGCGGCAAAATACGCGCCGTCCAGATGCCCTATCATCGATATCTTCTGCGGGTCGACCTCTTTTTGCGATGACAAAAAACCCAGCGCGGCAACGCAGTCGTCGATCTGGTCGGAGTCGCCTGAGGACTGCGCCTCACCCGTGCTTTGGCCGGTCCCTCTACTGTCGTATCGCAGCACGCAGAAACCGCTCCTTGTCAGGTAGTCGGCCAGGGATGCGAAAAGACCCATGCAGTCTCTTCCGTACGGGCCGGTTCCCGACACCAGCAGCACTGCCGGAAAAGCGCCTTCTTTTTCCGGTGTGGAGAATGTAGCGGCAAGACGCGCGTTCCCGCTCTTGAATTCCACGTCATTGGATGTGTAGCCCTGAATCGAGGACTCGAAATCTTTCGGCTCGAACTTATGCTGTGCATCAGTCCTTTTGATGCGAAGCCCTATCTTCGGTATCTCAAGTGCGACCAGGCTGTGGTCGGTCTTGGACACCCAAATACTGCCCTGCGGATAATTCCTCATCTTTACGAGCATGTGCTCGGTTTTTAGCTCCCCCTTACCTACCTTAATGTACTCGTCATTGATCGATGTCAGAGTGACGAACATCTTTGCCGGAGGCAAAAGCGGCGAGAATAGCACGAGGCCCATAAATGCCTGAGATCTGCCGCGCCTAAAATTGTAATTTTCTACAAGCGGCAGGTACATCAGCGGAATCTCCTCGTCGAACAGGAAGACATTCTTTCTCGTCGGGATATTGGCAGTATATGAAAATATCGCCCCGTCGATCGAAAGGAACGACAGGTTATCATCTCCTGTGCTTTCCAGCGCGGTTATGCGTTTCACCCCGTTGCCGGCATCCTCCTTTGTGTAGCTCAATATGCCGTATCTCCTGTCCAGATCGAGCCTTATCCTCGATTCCGTTATGCCCGGCTTAAACGGGACGTTGGAGGCCGATTTGTAAACTATCTTGCCCTCGGTTTCAAATCGTTCCACCTTGATGGTACCGACGTCGAAGCCATCCATATTGACGGTGTAGTGGTAGGTCTTGTGTTTTGCGGTATCTATGAAGAAGAATGACGCGATGAATATCGCGACCACGGCTATTATGCCGGCTATGACCAGTGTGTAGAAAGTTCTCATTAAAATTCCATGGAAAGTATTTCCGGCTCGAGAGTGCCTGCCCAGCCGCTCTCTGTCTTCCTCTTTCGTTCAGGGCCCTCTTTTATGGCGGAGATTATCTCTCTGGGGCAGCCGGAAAGTATCCTCTTAAAGGCAAGCCTGTTGCCGGGGTCTATGGATATCCTTTGAGGCTCGGTCAGGTAAGGTATGGAGACTTGGCCGAGGATTGACATGCCGAGTGCCGGTTCCTGTGGATGAAAGACGACCTCATAGATTACCGCGCCATCGATATCGCGAAATTTCATTTTGATGAGCATGTCGCTTATCGCCCTGTTGCCGTTATTTATCAGGACCCCCTCGACCATGGGTCTGCCCCTGAAGGCGCCGTCCCTGCCTATTACGGCCCTGAGTCTGAAGAATTCGATCTGCTTTGCGTACGCCCTGGCGCTGATCTTCCTAATCGCCTCTGCGTATGAAGACTGGAAATTCCTGTCCTGCATCTCTATGTATAATAGATATGCCACAATCGTCATCACGAGGACGAGTGAAATTAAGAGACTTGATACGAGGGCGACTATGAGGCTCTTCTTCTTAATAATCACGAGGATCGCACCCCTTCTTTGTATAAACGGCGTATCGAGTCCAGCATGGCGGCATATTCATCCGTCCTGTAATCGGGGTATGTCCATGGCCAGGAGCGGAATGCTTTATCTTTATAGTATAATGTGTTCTCCGCATATATGCCTTTTCCAAGATATATCCTGTGCGCATAATCCTTGGTGGAGAAGAGAACAAATTTCGCGAGGTCCATATAGCCGGGGTCGATATTAATCTTTCTCTTGCCACTCATTGACAGGCGTTCTTCCAGTCCGTTGGTCCTTACTTTGACTCTGCAGATACCTTCCAGCTGAACAAGCGCCTCAAAACTCAAGAATCTCCTTAATAGATCGGAACCCATCTCCGGTTTGTAATAATCTGTATAAATGAATTTGCGCTCGGGGCTTTCGTAGTCGATCCCGCCGAACATCTTTTCGAGCGAACGTCTTGCGCTGCAGTACAATTGTCTGTCGTTGTAAAGGACGCCAGTGAGCAGTTTGACTTTATCGGGCCTTTGCGGCTTACCCACTTACGAAGCTGACTCCTGATTCTTGACATTAAGGGATTGTATGTACTCAAGCAGGCTGGACCCATTGGGCTCGTTTATTGCGGAAAATTTGATACCTGCAAAAAAAAGCCTCCTGCCGAAAGCGTCTCTTTCCGGCATGTCTTCAGTCCAGGCCACGCCTCCTTCGGCATCGATGTTCTTTCCGGACTCGGGGATAGAGATCTTTATGTCCAACATCGTTCCCTTGTCAAGTTTCTCGTTAATGATCAGCTTCATCCCGCCCTCCGATATGTCGATGGTCCTACAGCGGTTCTTGATGTGAGGATGTTTGACGACGCGATAAGATACTACGAGTTTTTTTCTGAATCTGATGTGTTTTCTCCTCTCAGGACCGTTCCAAAACTCCTCCACGCCGGCCTGGGGCAGAACGGACTTAGACAGGATCCTTTCATTCCTGTAGAGTGAGAAAAGGATCAAAGCGAGCACCAGGATGAAGAGTATTTCAAAAATTACGAGCATGTGGTCGGCACCTTCGCTACAATTTTTTGTTCGTAATATATCTGGATATTAGGTTACGGCCTTTTTCGGACAGGTCGTCGAAAAATATGGCTACATCGTAGTGTTTGGTCTCACCGTCTATTATGACCGGATGCTGGCGGACCACGACGCCGCATACATTGACGATGTCCGTTCCTTTTGCGTCCTCACCGGCGGGAATTTTAAGTCTGAGTTCGACGCGGGACATGAGCGGCAGCTCACGCTCTACTTTGCAGTATATGCCGGACTCGCTTATGTTTAGCGTGTGGGCAACAAATACAAGCCCGTCGCCCTTGACATCAAAATCAAGCCCCTCGTCCCTAATGCGCGGGCTTCGCCTTCTTTCCGTGTTCGCCATTTTATCGCACCGTGCCTTTCACTTAACCGGTTTCAATATGCGCTTATTTTAACACGGAAGGTTGAAAGTTGAAAGAAAAATTATCGGCGTGAGTACCCGTGGTTCCCTATCTTCGCGCTCAGGTCCCAGTATTCACCCTGATTATACACAAAGGGGGATGCTTTTTGGTAATCTATAGAGCCTTTATCGTTCAATACGTCTTCGTCAGCATGTACGGCAACAACCTCACCTATGAACATATCATGCGTGCCGAGCGACAGGATCTTTTTGAGGATACATTCGATATTAACTGGACATTCTCTTATGAGTGGCGAGGCGACTTTTGACGATTTATCTGCAGTGAAGGAACGGGACTTGAACTTGTCCGTATCTGATCCTGATACAATCCCGCAGTGGTCAGCCTTCTCTGCGAGGCCCTTGGAAGGTATGTTTACGACAAAATCACCAGTCTCTCTTATGAGCCGGTTTGAATGGCGACTGGGCCGAAGGGATATACTGATGAGCGGGGGTTCGGAGCAGACTATACCGCACCATGCCACTGTTACGATGTTGTTCCTGCTGTTGCCGGTGTCGATGCAGCTTACAAGGACCACAGGGGTAGGATAAAGAGCCGTACCGGCCGGAAATACTTTTTTCTGCATGATCCTGTGTCAGGCTTTCGGTTCCGGTGGGACCTCATCCTTCTTCAGGGTGGTCTTCCAACACCTCTTATTGCAGTAAAACTTACCGTTCCTATAATAATGAAGTATCTTCTTTATGGACTTATTACAAGCCGCGCAATTATCCGGTTTTTCTATTTTTGGCTCTTCTGCCTCTTTCTTTTCCGGAGCAGGCGCTGCGGGTGCCGCAGTCGGGGTGACTTCCGCTGGTGCCGTCGCCGGCACCGCTATCGGAGCTTCTGGCTGCTTAATTTCCGGCTTCACCCCTGGCTTTACTTCCTGATTCTCTTCCTTCTTCTCTTCCGGCATCTATTCCTCTCAATCGTTCTTGTCAAGTACCTTTAGCCACTGTGTATATATATATTCCAAAAGACGTCCTTTGTCAACACTATTTATCTCGCTGAACCTGATTCCCGTTTCATAGAGATCAATCTTACCCTGCTTAGTCGAATGCCTTTGCCAGGCAACATGACCCGTTGCCACTATGGGTATGTTGTCGCCCGGTATATCCATGGTGATAGAAACGTTCGACCCTGACTTAAGCGGCTTATTAACTGTTATGAGTGCGCCTTCTTTGCTGATATTCTTTATGCTGGAACCTGTTTTGATCTTATCTTTTAACGTTTCGCAAAAGGCATTAATGGTCGTCTCAAAACGAAAGAACTTTCTCCTTTCCGTCACTTAAAACCTCCATGTTTTACCGCAGCGAACAAAAAAATAAGGGGATAAAAATTTCTTTCTATCCCCTTATTTTTCATCCATAATCGGATAACTCATTAATTGCTTGCTGGTGCTACTGAGTCGCTCTTAAACACGAACTCTGGCTCGATCACCGGGGCGTATCCCTCCGGAATCGGGAATGGGAACGTAACCGTCTCGTAAACGCCGGCTCCCGTTCTCACTATCGTCATTCCGACACCCTTTGCCAATCCAATCGTCAGACCGGAAAGAGGATTGTCTTCTACGCTTGTATCATAGATGTTCTTGGGCAGTTCAATCCACCCAGTCAGAATGTTCGCAAGTCCCCTGCCGAGTTTCTTCGCAGGATCCTGCGCATAGCTAGAGGTCGCCATGCTAAGAACCATTAACACAGCAACGCATATTATAATAGCTTTTGACATCTTTTTCATATATATTCACCCCCCTCCACTGTGATTTAGTTAAAGTATAACACACGAACCAAAATTTGTCAAGATAGGGACTTATTTTCTACGCTGGCTTTTTAATATGTTTTCCACAACCAGCGTAACCCTGTCCCTGTCCTCAGGCCGTATGTCGATAAACTCTATGCCGGTGTCGTAATAATGGGAACCTTTGCGTTTTGGCTCCGCTTTTTTCACGACCCAGACCACCGTGCCTCCGCACTTTATCGGTGGCTTCTTGTCGTCGAGATTGAGCTCGACGTCAACACCCTGAAATAATCCCAGGTCCTCCTTTATGATGACGCAGATGCCGCCGGCCCCGACGTTCTCAGTGTGGGTGGAGATGTCCTTGGATGTAAGCCTCTTCTTTATAGCGATGACGCACCGGTAATTTGCGCGCGGAAATTTTCGCCTGTTTATGCCGTTCCACATAATCTTTTTGCGCTCCTTTCGAGTTCGATTTAGTATACATAACCCTGGAAAAAAATGCAAGTAAAAGTAAAAAGAAGTAAAATATTTACTTCCCTCTGGATGGTTCTTGGTGTATAATTAACTGTAATAAAACGGAAAGCATATAAATGTATAGAGAGTTCTTCGGCCTTAAAGAGAACCCTTTCAACGTAACGAGCGACCCCAGTTTTCTATTCCTGAGCCGAGTTCACAAAGAAGCATTCGCCCACCTTCTCTATGGTATAAGAGAGAGGAAGGGGTTTCTTGAGATCACCGGTGAGGTCGGTGCCGGAAAGACGACCCTGTGCCGTGCCCTTCTCCATCAGCTCGATAGGAACACGAAGACCGCCTTTGTCTTCAACTCCACCCTGCCTGAGAAACAGCTCTTCCAGTCCATACTCGAAGATTTCGGCATGGCCGCCGATAAGAAGAACAAGATATCGATGCTTAAACAGCTGCATAAATTTTTTCTAGATGAGATCGCTAAAGGGAATAATGTCGTCCTCATAATAGACGAGGCCCAGAATCTGAAGCTGTCCGTTCTGGAAGAGATCAGGATGCTTTCCAATCTTGAGACGGAGAAGGAGAAGCTGCTGCAAATTGTCCTGGTGGGACAGCCGGAACTTAAGAAAAAACTTGAATTGCCGGAGCTGAGGCAGCTTCGGCAGCGTATAGTCGTTCGGTTCCACATCCCCGGCATGGCCGAGGATGAGATAAGAGAGTATATTGACCACAGATTGAGGATTGCCGGCTCGGACGGCGGTATATCTTTCAGCGAGGAATCGGTCGAGTCTGTTTACAAATATACCGGAGGCATACCCAGGGTAATAAATCTGGTTTGCGATAAAGCTCTCCTCGCCGCATATGTTATCGAGACCAAAGATATATCGCTGGCTCTTATAAATAGGGCCATCAATGAGCTCGAAGGGAGGATGACGCAATGAGTCTGATTCAGGAAGCCCTTGAAAAGATACAGGAAAATCGTTTCGGCAAAGTTAAGCGGCCCGTGAAAAACGACGTCTTCCTGTCCGAAGAAACCCTCGACACGATGGAAGGCACAAATAAAAGGTCCGTCGCAAAAGCTTCAAAAAATAAGCCCCGGCTTGGCCTTTTGGTTGCAGGCGTGGCCGTGGCCAGCACAGCAGCAGCCCTTATTTTCGCTCTCATTTTTTTCCGAAACCAAGCCCCAATCGACGTCAATGACGCGGCGCCCTCGGAAGGCATGGAGGTAAAGC
>Ga0163203_1000237_pt1 | contig 14542 bp, 14 predicted proteins | sample PL_2010_330m_FD_113534 | JGI IMG/M metagenome (GOLD analysis project Ga0163203, IMG submission 113534) | Freshwater microbial communities from Powell Lake, British Columbia, Canada to study Microbial Dark Matter (Phase II) - PL_2010_330m | ecosystem: Environmental > Aquatic > Freshwater > Lake ... | reverse complement strand
GGACGAAAGCTCCCCGTCCTCTCTCCCTCGCGAGCCAGCCTTGCGCGACGAGCTCCTGCATTGCGCGGTTGGTGGTTGGGCGACTAACTCCGAACAGCGAAGATATGGTCTCCTCGGCTGGGAACCGGTCGCCTTCACGCAACGCTCGCGTCTCGATGAATCGCTTCAGAAGCCGAAACAATCGGTAGTAGATAGGAATCGAAGACGTAGAAGACAGCAGCACTGCTTGTTCCACGGCATAAGGCACAAGCGCTCTTTCGACTTGTTCTGCATCCATTCCGGCGGATCTCCTCCAGTCCGAAGTCTTGTCATCAGTAACTTGCGATTACCGAAGCAGTATAGCGAAGGGGAGTGCCTTTGTCAAGATGTAAGATCATGCTCACAACTTGACAATCCAACAAGTACGTGTTATTGTTTTAGGAAACGGAGATCAGAAGGAGATGGCTGATGTACGTACAGTTCTCTTATCCGCTCGATAAGGATAGCATCTTGATGCCAGGCGACATCGCAGGGCCTGTTCTGCGACCACGGTCACGCATGACGCCTCCGCCGGCCGGAGAAGACATCGAGGGTGTTCGCTGGGATTCCTATAACAACACAAGTTTCATTGATGCATTCGTTCATACAGGTACTCACGTTGACACCGCATTTCATGTTTCAAAGAATGGACCCAAGTTAGGAAGCTTCAAGATTGAGGACTTCGTTTTTGAGAAGCCCCTTGTTCTGAGCATTCCAAAAGACAACTTCGAGCACATCGAAGTTGCCGATTTCGAACCGTATACTGATCAGCTAATGAGAAGCGATCTTCTCTTAGTCTACACGGGATTCTCTCAATACCGTAATACCGACCCGGAGCGATACATGACGAAACAGCCTGGTTTTTCACCCGAAGCCGCAGAGTATCTCGTGAATCTGCCTAGGATGAGGTGCGCGGGGGCGGACATCATGGGCATCGAGAACATTCCAGAGGGAAGGAAAGCCGAACCTCCATTTCCTACACATCTCGCATTTCTTCTTCAGGAGAAACGTTTCCTAATCATAGAGGATCCGAACATACGCCCCTTGCTAGGTAAGACCCTGGGGAGAGCTTTCATCGTGCCACTCCTTTTTCCAGAAGCAGAGGCGATGATGGTGACCGCGTTCGCTGAAGTGAATTAGGGGGGGTCGAAGGAGTATATGAACGTTGAACACATTGGTTTGTGCGCCGAGGATTCTGAAGCTCTCGCAGCCTGGTACGCCAACGTCCTCGGACTGAGGGAGATCAAGCGGATTGGCAAGGACGGACGCGCCCCGGTTGTATTCTTACAGGGGGAACATGGCGCAGTGGTGGAAATCCTTCCCACGGATGTTGCACAAGTCGAACATGCACTGAAGGTTCCGGGTTTCACGCATCTTGGTTTCCCTGTGTCGGACATCGATGCCGAGATCACTCGACTCACTGCCATGGGTGTCAAAGTTTGGGGTGTCCGCTCAACAAGCAACGGGTGGACAATCGCATACTTCAACGACCCGGAAGGCAACATCCTCGAGATTATTCAGCACTAGAACGGAGGAAGAAATGCTCGGAAAGCTAGTTATCTGGCCTGATCGCTGCCGCGGTTGTCGCAGTTGCCAACTTGCATGTTCCTTTGCGCGGACAAAAGAGTTTAACCCTTCTGAGTCCTGCATCACCCTTGAGCGCGATGTTGCCACGGAGAGGACGGCTCCCACGATTCAGGCTCTCTGCTGCAACTTATGCGGGGGATCACCGGCCTGCGCCGCGGCATGCACCTACAGCGCGATAACCTACGAGCCCGTCCCCATGATTGAGATCCGTCACGAAGGAGGGTTCGGTGAGTAGATGGACGGAACGGACCTGGTATGTCGATCTTAGTGCGGGGCGGACGTGGTATGAGGATCGCAAATACGATGAAGTCGCCCAGGTAATTGGTGGCTCGGGCCAAGGCTGGGCACTCATGGCGGAGCGCCTACCAGCAGGTATTGACCCGCTCTCTCCCAAGAACGTGATTATCCTTAACCCAGGCGTGTTTGTAGGCACTGCGGCCATTGGCTCACCAAAGCTTACTGCCATCACCAAGTTTCCTACGCATGCATCCGCTGATCACAAGCACTTCGTAGGTTCTTGTACCGGTGGGGGGCGGTATTTTGCTATCGGTATGCGCCAGGCCGGGTGTGATCGGCTCGTGATCGAGGGGAAGGCTGAAACGCCCGTGATAATAGCGATTAGGGATGGTGGTGTAACCGTCGAGCCCGCTGATGATCTGTGGGGACATGGCATTGAGGACGTCTCCAAAGAGCTTATTCAGCGCGAGGGACCCGATACTGGCGTTCTTGTAATTGGCACGGGAGGCGAGAAGCTTGTTCGAAGCGCGCTTAGCTTCATCGATCGCACGAACTCGCTGGGACGCGGGGGCTTAGGTGCAGTGTTTGGCTCCAAGAATGTGAAGGCAGTGATCGCGCATGGAACTGGAAGTATCAGAGTAGCTGACCCCGATAAGTACGTTGAGATTTCGAAAGCTCTCACATCCCGCGTCCTGGACTGGCCGCGTCGGTCACACTGGATCAAGCTTGGCCTGGCCGCCGGATGGTCAACGTTCAGGCATACGCAGAACCCGGGAATCTGGCCGAAGGCCGACTGGGACAAACTCTATGGCGAAGAAAAACGCCTACAGTCTCTGCAATCAGTCATCGCCTGTGTCAGTTGCCCGCTGAGCTGCCGACTCAGGTGGAAGCTTCCCGGAGGGGAGTTTTCTGGTGAGCAAGGACTGGGTTCTCCATACAGCAAGAGTGCGACTTCTGGCCAGCTCCTGGGGATTAAAGATGATCGCCTAATGATCCATCTTGTTACAGAGGCAAACTCCATCACTGGAATTGACTTCTACACAACCACTCGTCTCATCGACTTCGTAACCCAGATGTATGAGCGTGGACGCATCTCCACGGAACAGGTCGGCTTCGAGCTGCATCGTGACTACAAAACGTACGCCAAGTTGTATCGTATGACAGCGGACCGAGAAGGCATTGGCGACATCCTGGCCGATGGTTGGTTCCGCGTGCAGGAAGACCTAGGACTCGATCCGCGAGAATATTGGTATGCAGGTGTCTGCAAGGGGATTGACTTTATCTACGATGCGCGGCCGTCTCGGTTCCATCCCCTGATGATGAGCTTCCTTACCAGACCACGGCCCCATCATGGTGGTTCTCACACACGGACCAACTCTCGGAATAAGACTTGGGAAGAAATACGAGAGCAAGTGGAACACTGGCAACTGGACGAAGCAACAATGAACCGAATCTTTACGGAGACCGATTACTCTGGGAAGTTCAATGTCGGCCGATACACAGCTTACATGGAAGACCTCATGCGCGTGAAGAACGCACTGGGACTCTGTTCCATGTACACATACCAAGGACTTATCTTCGCAGATGATATGGCACAACTCTACAGCGCAGCCGTCGGCGAGGAGGTAACGGCTCGTGACCTCGTCTTGCGCGGTGAGAGAGTTAGCAACGTGGCCAAGATGATCAACGTGCGTGAAGGATTCTCGCGCGCCGATGATCAACCTCCAGATGCATGGTTCCGTCCGATGGATGCCCCCGAGGGACGTATCGAAATCGAAGATTACTTCCAAACAAAGGTCTTGAATAGGGATGATCTCGCTCGCATGCTCGACGACTACTACGAAGAACGCGGGTGGGACATACCAACTGGGCAGCCGACGCACGAGAAACTGGCCGCACTCGGCCTGAAAGCATACGCAAAGACTAAAACTAGACACAGTACCATAGGAGGTACATAATGGAAAGTAAGATTACGGGTGTCATCCCCCCTCTACTTACGGCGTTCGACAAGAAAGGGACATTCGACCCCGTAGCGCAAAAGGAGATCGTTAGCTTCTTAGTTCATAAGGTTCAGGGATTCTATCCGTGTGGAACCTATGGATCCGGGCCGATGATGTCGGTCGAAGAGAGGAAGCAGGTAGCCGAGGTCGTTATCGACGAAGTGAACGGCCGCATTCCCGTGATCATCCATGTGGGAAGCTGCTCGACGCGGTCCGTCGTAGATCTGGCGAAGCACGCGCAGAGCGCCGGCGCATATGCCGTCGCCGCTGTACCACCGATCTACTACGGCTTCGATGATGAAGCCGTTGAGCGACAGTTTGAGGCAATGCTCGACGCGGTCTCGATCCCGGTCTTTATCTACAACAATCCGAAGGCGACCGGGGTATCCGTATCGGGAAGCCTTCTTGCTCGTCTTGCGGAAATGGGTGTTAGTGGGGTAAAGGACTCGAGCTTCGATATCGTTACCTTCTACGGCTTCCTGCAAAGCGTGAAGAAGGAAGGATTCATCCCGATTATTGGTACGGAAGCCCTGATACTCCCCGCCGTGCTGGCAGGCGCCCATGCGGCTATCTCTGGAGTATCAAACGCTATCCCTGAACCGGTAGTTGATCTCTTCAATGCAGTGAAGGCTGGTGATCTTGCTAAGGCGCCCGCCCTTCAGGCCAAAGTGTTCAGGATGCGAGACATCATGCACTATGCCCCCACGCTGCCGATGATTCAGGCTGTCCTGCGCGAGCAGGGCGTCAACGCCGGATACCCACGGCTCCCATTCGTCTTCCCCGACAAGGCGCTCGTTGCCAAGGCGATGGGAGACTTCAGGGCTTTGGGCGTCTCCCTGTAGGGAAGGAGGACTTCTTGCGACACAAAGCACTTGTCAGTTCTCGGACATTCGCGATGGTCCTGCCCGTAGGCAGAGCCATTCTAGAGGATCATGGGTTCGAAGTCATCCGCGTGGCGGAAGAGGCGCGACCTCTTAATGAGTCGAAGCTGGCCCAGATTGTATCCCAGGTGAATCCGGACGTACTGATAACAGGAGCTGAACCGATACCACGCGCGGTTCTGTTCGCAAGCGATCGCTTGAAGATGGTTCAAAAACATGGCGTCGGGGTCGACAACATCGACCTCGGCGCTGCATCAGAACGCGGAATTGTGGTGGCAAATGCGCCAAACACAAACAGCGAGGCCGTGGCTGAGCTTACGATTGGTCTCATGCTCTCGCTTCTTCGGCACATTGTCCAAGCCGCTACTTCTACTAGAAAAGGGGAATGGAGCCGTTTCATTGGGCGGGAACTGGGACATCAAACCGTGGGGGTCGTCGGAACAGGAAGGATTGGTAGAGAGGTCATCAAACGGCTGACTGCATTCGGCAGCAAGATCCTTGCCTATGATGTGTATCAAGATGCGGCGTTTGCCAAGGAGAATGGTTTTCTCTACGTGCCCTTGGACGAACTTCTCACGACAGCCGACATCGTAACGCTACATGTGCCCCTATTGAATGACACTCGCGGCCTCATAGGACGCACCGAGTTAGGTCGAATGAAAGAGACCGCACTTCTGATAAACATTGCGCGTGGCGAGCTTGTGGACGAGGCAGCCCTAGCTGAACACCTGAAATCCAATGGGATCGCGGGTGCAGGGATCGACGTATTCTCAACAGAGCCGCCTCAGGAGAGCCCACTCATTTCAATCCCCAACGTTCTGGCTACGCCACATGTCGGTGCCTACACGCTAGAAGCGATGAAATGTATGGATGAGACATGTGCCGAGACAGTCTGCCAGGTCTTCGCGGGGAGCTGCCCGCCGAACGTGTTGAATCCCGACGTGGTGAAACGGATGTGACGAGTATGCCACAAAAGCCGCCACGCTATGAGACTATCATCTTCGATCTCGATGGTACGCTGTTTGTTGGGGATAAGGTTATTCCTGGTGCCCCTGAAGCCATTGCGGTCCTTCAGGAGCATTTCACTTGTCGCTTCTTGTCCAATAACGGCGAGCGAACAGGCGCCTCACTTGCCACCCGCCTGAATGCGATGGGATTCGAAGTCGCTGCAGAGGAACTCATTAGCTCCGCCGACCTTGTCGTCAAGTTCCTCGAGGAGACCCAGCCCGGTGCTCGAGTTCTTGTTCGGGCCTCTGATGAACTGGCTCAAGCACTGAAATCTAGCCATTTCCGCATCGTCGAAGGTGGTACCGCGGATTTCGTCGTGATTGGCGTGGATCGGGGATTGACTCGAGACAAAATGGTGATTGCTCTCCGATCTCTTCTTGAAGGCGCTCAGCTTGTGGCGACAAACTCTGATCCGACATATCCAGCATCTGATGGGCAACGGCCCGCCGCCGGTGCATATGTAGGAATATTCCGAGGAATGGGGTATGAGCCAGTGAGATTCTGCGGAAAACCAGATCCACGTGCCGTGCAGTCTGCGCTGCGCCGATGGGGCATAGTAGATCCCTCGACCTGCCTCTTCGTAGGAGACAACTTACGGACGGATATCGCCGCGGCTCGTGCGGTTGGTGCCGACTCCGCCCTTGTGCTCACGGGGGTTTCTGGCTCCACTGATGCACGCGCGGACGATCTATGTCCGACCTATGTTGTCGAGGACATCGGCGCGCTTCCCGATGAACTTGCGGGAGCTCGGCCCGGCATCCAAGGCTGCGATGAGGCGATGTGCTGCACGAACGCTCGGAAGGAGATGTGAGTGAATGGAGAAGACACATATGCAGAAAACATTGGACAGGATGCTTCAGGAACGTATTGTCGCGGTTGTCAGGCTCGACGACCCGGCGGCATGTCTTGATGTCGCAGGTGCCCTTCGAGAGGGAGGCATCTCAATCGTAGAGATCACAATGACAACCCCTGGCGCACTGAGGGTGATACGCACAATGCGAGAGGCGTTCCCTGATCTTCTGGTCGGTGCAGGAAGCGTCTTGACGAGAGAAGATGTTGATGCGTGCGTTGGTGCAGGAGCGGCGTTCCAGGTTGCCCCGATTCTCGATCCGCGCGTTCTTGAGTATGCCTTGAAGCGGGATATCCTTTTTTCTCCCGGCACATTCACGCCCAGTGAGGCCTACGCAGCTTGGGTCGGCGGTGCTCCACTCGTAAAAGTATTCCCAGCCGCCCGCGTTGGAGCGAAATTCGTGTCCGATCTGAAGGCGCCTATGCCGTTCTTGCGATTGATGCCAACTGGAGGTGTGAATAGCGACACAATTCATGATCTCCTCAAGGCCGGAGCAGATGTTGTCGGCGCCGGCTCTTGGTTGGTAAACAAGAAGGCGATTCAAGAAGGGGACTACGACACGATCACGCGCAGAGCACAGGCGCTAGTGGACATCGTCCGAAACTACGCAGAAGCCGCTGACACGAAAGATGTGGCCTCCGGAGAAGCCACCGCCTGACAGGAGGGCGAGATATGGACCATACCAAGGCTGGACTGGAACAACGGTGGATGCCAACGCCAAAGGCCGACAAGACTCTGGCGCAGGCGAGCCCCGAGAAGATCTTGGATGCGATCGCCGCACAGGCCTTTGAGAACCTTGATGCGTACGGCAATTGCTGTAGGTCAACCCTCTGGGCAATTCAGACACACTTGCGCAAGGAGGAACCAGCAACGTTGAGGGCGAGCTCGGTTCTTGCGGGCGGCATCTGTGGCACTGGCCAGACGTGCGGAGCGGTGCTGGGTGGCCTGATCGCCATTGGAGAAGCCCTTGGATCCGAGGACTTCCGAGACGTCGCCTCGTACGAATCCGCCAACGCAAGGGCAAAGGAGTTCGTGGAATGGATCCATGAGACCTTTGGAAGCACGTGCTGCTTCGATATCCAGAAGGCCGTGATGGGATGGTGCCACGACAATCCGAGCAAAGATGCGGAATGGCAGGAAGCAGGCGGTCCCATGGCCTGCGCCGGCGTTTGCGCACAAGCGTCGCGTCGCGCCGCAGCGATCATTCTGAGTGCCCACTCCACAAAGGCGGCAGATTGCGGCGGTGTGGAGACCGAGCCAGGCTAGATGGGTGAGGCGGGTTTAGTGCAGGATTCTCCGCGACACGTCAACGAGACTGAGTGCATGAAAGAACGCGTGTAGCAGGTACAATGAACAATGTGCCAGCCTACTCATAGTGAAGGCGAATGCGGACAAGGAGGAATCGTACCATGAGTCTTAGAACTGAGCGTCTACGAAACGAGCTGCTCGACACAGTTCCCGTCATCTGCCCTGAACGGGCACGAATCTTTACCGAGGCGATGAAGGCGAGCGAGGGCCAACCCATCGTCTTAAGACGCGCCAAGGCGTTCGCCCAAGTACTCGCGCAAATGAGCATCTATATACGGGATGGCGAATTGATCGTTGGGAACCAGGCAAGCAAGCCGCGCGCCGCGCCGGTGTTCCCCGAGTATTCAGTCGAGTGGATTATCAAGGAATTCGAGGGCGATCCCTACCATACATGGGAGAGGCCCAACGATGTCTACAACTGCGACGAAGATACGAAGCACGACATCCTCGAGACAATCGATTACTGGCGAGGCAAGACTGTCTACAAGACTGTCCGCAGCCTGATTCCCGATGCAGCACGACACGCATGGGACATTGCAGCGATCGACGACGACTGGGTGACACAGAATGGATTTGGAAACGTTCTTCCTAACTACGAAACGATCCTCAAGCAGGGGCTAAGCGGGCTGATCGCGCGTGCCAAGGAGCGGCTCTCTACACTCAACCTGACCAAGCCAGGTGTCGCGAACCAGAAGTGGTTCCTTGAGGCAGCCATCATTGGAAACCAGGCAGTAATAGACTTCGCGCACCGCTTCGCCGATGAGCTAGACGATCGAGCCAAGGGGGAGACCAATCCAGCTCGAAAGGCCGAACTGGAGACAATGGCCCGGAACTGCCGCCGTGTACCCGAGAACCCGCCAACCACGTTCTGGGAGGCATTGCAGGCGATCTGGTTTATCCACTGCTGCATTCAGATTGAGACGAACGGAATCGCCATCTCGTTTGGCCGGTTCGACCAATACCTGTGGCCGTATTACGAGCAGGATGTTGCGACTGGCATGATCTCACGGGAGCACGCACTGGAGCTGGTCGAGAGTTTCTTCATTAAGGTCAACGAGATGAACATATTCCGGTCGTGGGAGGGCGCCAAGTTCTTCCCCGGCTATCACATGGCGATAAATCTTGCGATAGGTGGGCAGACAGAGGACGGGAAGGACGCATCCAATGATCTGACCTATGTCGTCCTCGACGCGACAGAGAATATTCGCCTGCCAAAGCCATCTGTATCACTCAAGTGGTGCGAGCGCACATCAGATCAACTTATGGATCGCGCTCTCGAGGTCGTCCAGACGCACTCTGGGGGCCAGCCCGCGTTCTACAATGATCCGGGCGTGATGCGAATGCTCAAGGCACTTGGCGTTGATCAGAGCGACCTATGGAACTGGGCCCCCGTTGGCTGCATCGAGTCATCAATCCCGGGGAAGTGGGACTTCGCCTGCAAGGGCCCCCGCTTGAACGAAGCAAAGATCCTCGAAATCGCCTTGAACAACGGCACCGACCCAAGCACCGGTGTAACGCTCCTTCCTGGCGACGGTGACCTGTCCACATTCGAGAGCATGCAGGAAGTCTGGGAGGCATACAGAAAGCAGCTACATTTCTTCATGGAGCAGCAGGTAGTGATCGAACACATCAACGACGAGATCCATAAGTTGCATGATATCAATGCATTTCGCTCGTCATTGATAGAGGACTGCATCGGACGTGGCAAGTCGCTAATTGAGGGCGGCTCAATCTACTCGACGGATGGAGGACCTTCCGTCGGATCGATGACCGCCGGCGACGCGCTCGCGGGGATAGAGACGGCCGTGTTTGTGGATAAGTGGATCACCGGCAAGCAACTGAAGCACGCCCTCGAAACGAATTTCGAAGATGCATCGACAAGCCCAACCGGAGAAGAGATCCGTCAGATGCTGCTCAACAAGGCACCAAAGTTCGGCAACGATGACGACCGTGCCGACAAGTGGACGATTGCTGTCACCGACTTCATCGGCTCTTCCTACCAGAATGAGTTTGTCAACTCACGCTACGGCCAGGGCCCGAAGATCGGGACCTACTCGTACTGCCAGAGCTCAGTCACCGCCAACGTCGCTATGGGGAAGCTCGTTGAAGCGCTCCCGGACGGAAGAAGGGCTGGTGAGCCCTTGAACAATGGCATCTCCCCCGCAACTGGCGCTGAGCGAAACGGCGCCACGGCCTGCATAAACTCGGTGAGCAAGCTTCCGAGCATCTGGTTCTCACGAGGGGCAATCTTCAACGTCCGCCTAACCCCCGAGATGTTGAAGACACGTGAGGGTAGGAGGCGCGTAAATGGACTTATCAAGACGTTGTTTGAAAACAACCAGTACCATATTCAGTTCAACGTGGTCGGGACCGACACGCTTCGCGATGCCCAGGCTCATCCCGAGCAGTACCGCGACCTGATGGTGCGCGTCGCCGGGTATAGCGCATTCTTCGCTCCGCTGAATGCGGAGCTGCAGGAGGATATCATCCGGCGAGCTGAGTTCGGGGAAGGCTAGGCGATTACGAGCCAATCATGACAGAATCAAAGCACGCTGCAATCGACGAAATACTCAGGGGAACGGTGTTTGACATAAAGCGGTTCGCCACAGGTGATGGCCCTGGCATTCGCTCGCTGGTCTTCCTCAAAGGCTGTCCGCTGCGCTGCGTCTGGTGCGCAAATCCGGAATCGCACCGCAGCGAACCGGAGATCATGTACCAGCGTTCACTGTGTGTCGGTTGCGCCCGGTGCGTGGAAGTCTGCCCGACAAATGCGATCCAGCCCGATAAGACCTACGGGTTTGTTACGAATCCGGACACTTGCATCGCATGTGGTCGTTGCATCGACGTCTGCGTGTATGGAGCGCGCGAGATGCTGGGCCAATCGATGGCTGTCGCTGAAGTAATGCGCGTTATCCAACGCGATCGACGCTACTACGACAACTCCGGTGGTGGTGTGACTATCAGTGGCGGAGAGCCGCTATTCCAGTATCAGTTCACACGCGAGTTGCTCCGCGCGTGCAAGGACATGGGCATTCACACTGCGATCGAGACCTCCGGCTACGCCGATTGGGAAGCCGTCGCCTCGGTTCTCCCGTTTCTTGATCTGATCTTCTTCGATCTGAAGCAAACCGACAGCGCACGTCATCAGGAGCACACGGGCGTTCCAAACCAGCTGATTCTGGAGAACCTGAAGCGTATTGCGTCGGATCTTCGTGATGCGAAACTCGTCGTTCGGATCCCATTCGTCCCTGGATACAATGGCGACGAAGATACGTTGAAAGATATGTTCTCGTGGCTCGCCGAAGTGAAGGGCGTCGTGCGGGTGGAGCTCATGCCCTATCACAGATTAGGAATGGCGAAGTACGACGGGCTGGGAAGGTCGTACCAGCTGCGTGGGATCGAGCAGGTGCAGCACCGCGAATTGGCTCGCTTTGTCGATCTCGGCAAGCGCTACGGCCTGGACGTGCGGATTGATAGCCGCTAGCTGTGATCACGAACGGAGTCTGGGAGGGATCAAGAAGCAATGAGAAACATGCTTAGTCTGATCGGCAGTGCACGGAAGGAGGGTAACAGCGCGTTTCTTGCAGAGACGGCTAGACTTGCCGCGCTCGGCGCCGGAGCGGCTGTTGAGCAGGTATTTCTGAGCGATCTGGCAATCTCGCCGTGTGCGGGATGCGGAGTGTGTCGGGAAAGCGTCGATGCACCGTGCATTATCGAGGACGATATGGTGCCTCTCTACGCCAAGTTGCGTGCGGCAGACGCAATTCTGATAGCTACGCCCATCTACAGCTATAACATGACCGCCCAGACGAAACTCCTCATCGATCGGCTTTATGCACTGGGAAGCCACGAAGGAAACGCCCTCAAAGGGAAACGATTTGGGTTTATCGTTGTGTACGGCAGATCGGATCAGTTTTCATCCGGCGCAGCAACCGCTATGCGTTGTTTCCATGACACATTCGCCCGGAAGGCAAGCTGGATGCGGATGGTGCATGGCAGCGCAACCAAGGAAGGAGATGCGGCAAACAACTCTGATCTGATGGCTGCCACCAGACAGCTTGGGGTCGAACTTGTCGCAGATTAATGAAGAGTAGGCTTGTCTTGGCACCTACCACGGCACGTCGCGAAGGCGAGCTCTGCATTGGTACCCGGATAGACACCGGTCTTCGGAACCGGGGGCAAGCAACTCAATGGCACATTGAGTTGCCGGATTCATGAGTCTCTTCGGGCGTATTCGCAAGAGTGTGACCAGGCCTAACGATTGGCTTGGCCTCGCTTTTGTGACACTCGTCTGGAGTGCGATGACCCGCCAGGAGTTCGCAGTAGCGAACTCGCAAGCTACCCGAAAGGGTAGCCTGGGTTACAAGTCCCTTCGGGCGTGTTTGTCTTTCTGGTAGTCGGCAAAACACGAATAACGGAGACCATTGACACTCTTCTCAGACGTGATCGGTTACACTGACCCCAAAGGTCGACCGAACGTCGGAGGCAGGTCACACAACGCGTGCTACGGAGCGGCAACATGAATTCTCCAGATGAGAATAAGACTATACCAACCGCTCCCGGGCTTTCATGGCGTTCACTCGAGGTTGCCGATGTCGCAGCGATTACTGCGCTTGCGACCATGTGCCTGGAAGCGGATGGGGGTCTCCCACTGGGCGCCACGGATATCTACATCCAGGAGCACTATCTGCCCGCCTTGCCGGGGGCATCCATCGGTGCTTTCAAAGTGGACGGGCGGCTGATCGCGTCCGCGGCAGTTCAGCCGACTCATACGCCAGAAGAGTACCGGGCAACCAGCGTGGGCCAGGTCCATCCGGCTTACCGCGGGCGTGGACTTGGCAATGTCTTGCTCAGGTGGAGTATCACTGAGGCCAGCAGGCTCCTCTCTACCAGTCCTCCAGATCGGCCGCACGTTCTTCTACTTACCACCGAGTCACTCAGCGCAGGGGCGGTGCACCTCTTCGAGCGGCGCGGGTTCACGCAGCAGTTTGCAGAGGATGTGATGCGACGCGATCTCGATGCCTCCCTCCCGGATGTTCTGATCCCGTCTGGTGTGAGGTTCGCAACATGGGTACCTGCGTTGGCTGGGGAATTCTTCGCTGTCTATCAAGCAGCCTTCCGGGAGCGGCCTGGCTACCCAGACTGGAGCGAAGAGGAATGGATAGCCTGGTTGGGAGCGGACGACGACGATTTTCGTCCGGAGCTGTCATTACTGGCCTATCACGATGACATGCCGGTCGGGTTCATTGTCTGCGCGGACAGGTGCATTATTCAGATTGGAGTCCGACCGGAATGGCGCACGCGGGGTATCGGATTGGCGCTCATGATTGAGGTATTGAGACGCTTCCGGGCAGCGGGCGGTGATCACGTGCTACTCGACGTCAACGTGAACAACCCCGGCGCTGCACGGATCTACACGCGGCTAGGGTTTGAACAAGTTGGACAGCGGGCGCGTTATGCGCGGATTCTGACGTAACGGCACTTGAACAGCTACGTTACAGCTAAATGTACATCGGCCTTCACAATTCCTTCTTTCTTGAGGACCTAATAGACAAGGAGATGCTGTATGCTGATTCATTGCAAATGCGTTCCAGCAAGTCTCCAACAAGCTTCTCGAACGGTGGTGGGTCTTGGAAGGGAGATGTCTACAGCAATTTGAGCATCTGCTCCACCCCGGGTTCCAGCCCTGCAGCCGCTAATTTCTGCGCGTCTTTCTGCGCCTGCCTTGTGAAAGCGATCTTCCGAAAACCACACCCAGCGGGGTACCGCGTCACAGAGCAGCCTAAAGAGACTCCGTAAGCAAGGGTCGCAGTAGTCGCAGAGCACGAAGATGTGCTACACTGTTTTCGAAGAGCAGAAGGAGGAAGGCTGAGGCATGAGACCATGCCAAATGGGAAATCTTGGTTAAGAGCTTAATCAGCATATGATTAGCCAGGTAAGAACAACAGAGCAAGGAGGCTGAACCATGCGGAAAAAGAAAGAGGAGAAGATAGAGGAGAAAGAGAAAAGTTTGTTGGAGGGCTTGTGCGGAGCTGACGCCAAATTATACGCTTTTCTTAGTCAGTATTTGTATGAAACTCCGTTAGCGGCCATATCAGAAAAGCATCTGGATATCCTCACCGAGGAGGCGGAAAAGAGCGGGGACTTTAGACCGGCAGTGGATAAGGCCATCTTCGAGGGCGCCCAAAACCCCGGGAAAAGGGAAAGATACATCAAAGCTATCCAAGACCTCGCGTCGAAGACCATACATGTAACCGAGCAAGAAAAAGAAAAGGTAGAGAAGGAAGGACTCACCGACCTGGCTGCTTCCCTGGGGAGAAGAGTCGAAAATCAGAGATTTATGAGCGAAAGAGCCGAAGACATACTAGAGGTCGCCTCCAAGTTCTACAATGAGAAATTGTTGGAACTGGGAGAAACCGTGAGTAGAGAAGAAAGACAAGGCGAAAGAAAAGAAGCTGAAAGGGAAGAAGGAAGGATAAGCCAAGTAGAAAAGGCGGGACGAGAAGCAAGAAAAAGAGAAAGAAGAAAGATGGGAAGACAAGAGAAGCGGGAAGCTAAAGAACGAGAAAAAAGAGAAGACCTGGCAGCAGCGGAAAGAGGAAAAGCGAGAGGAGAAAAAAGAGAAGAAGTTGAAAAGGAAGAAAGGAGGATAG